>ENA-OUQF01000071-OUQF01000071.1-human-gut-metagenome-genome-assembly--contig:-NODE-71-length-113741-cov-18.297556_pt1 | contig 113741 bp, 101 predicted proteins | sample MGYA00237947_ERZ548826 | MGnify/ENA primary metagenome ERZ548826 (study PRJEB26490, sample SAMN05194701) | human gut metagenome | biome: terrestrial biome; feature: human-associated habitat... | reverse complement strand
CGAGCCTCCGCTATGTCTATGATCTTTTCGTTCAGGCGGTTGCGCAGACGCTCCACTCTGAGGCTCTCCTCCAGTTCGGAGATCCGCGACTTCAGAGACTCCAGCTCTTCCTGCTCCTTTGACTTCTTTGCTTCCATGATTCTTCGGGGTGATCCTTTCCCGTTCTCCGCATCAAAGATAGCAATCCACTCGTACATCTGGGTCACGCTTACCGGGAAAAGCTGCATTTTCGCCATCTTATGGGGGCTAAGACCTGTCTTTTGGTGGAAGTCTATCACCTGTTGATAGTACTTCTTTTGTAATTCTGAGCGTAATTTCATGATGATTGTCTCTTTTTTTTGAGTCAACCATTTTCAGTCCAATACACCCCTGCCGGACTTCCCCGGCACCGCATCCTGCCTCGCGGCTCATCGCTTGGCCTTGAAATACGAGCTCACGAGTTCCGAACACTCGCCGGAGAGAACTCCGGACACCGTGACAGTCCTGGGATGCAGAAGAGACGGGGAGAAAAGGGAGAAGCCGCGTTTAGGATCCGCAGCCCCATAGACAAGACCGCCGAGCTGCGCCCAAAAGAGAGCGGCCGCGCACATCGGGCACGGCTCCACCGTGACATATAAAGTGCAGTCATTGAGATACTTCCCTCCGATCGCCTCCGTGGCGGCGGTGAGGGCAATCATCTCGGCGTGGGCCGTGGGATCGTGCAGACGCTCGGTCATGTTATGCCCACGCGCTATAATGCGCCCACGGCACACCACCACCGCCCCCACTGGCACCTCATCCTCTTCTATGGCGGCCTGCGCCTCGCGCAGCGCCTCACGCATATATTTTTCGTTGTCCTCCATCAGACGAGCCTGGATAGAATGTCATCCCAGACCTGACGCTTCCCGGTCTCATTGAGAATCTCGTGGCGCATGCCCTCGTAGAGCTTGAGGTCCGTGTTCTTGTATCCGACCTGCTTCATGAGATCCACAGCCTTGCCTATCGCCTTCTCGCTGATCAGGCACGGGTCCTCGGCTCCGGAGATGAAATGCACCGGCAGTTCCGGATTGATCAGTTTCCAGCCCTTGCGGGAATAGCAATCCTTCATCAGGGCCGTGAGATTCGAGAATCCATTGGCCGTGAACTGGAACATGCAGAGCGGATCGCTGTGGTATTCTTCCAGAGTCTGCTTGTCGGAGCAGACCCAGGCCACCGGGTAACCCTCCTGGGCGAACGGCGCGTTGAACGACCCGAACGAGAGTTTCTGAAGAATCTTCGGCCTGCTGTGCCCGCCGGCGAACAGGGCGAAGCAGTCGGCAAGGAACTTCCCCGCGCTCTTGGCGGGATTGTCACTAGGGCAGCCGCAGACGAAGAGCGTGTCGATCATGCCGTCATACCGCTTCGTGAACGAGCGGACGACCATGGACCCCATGCTGTGCCCGAGCAGAATGTGCTTCAAGGACGGATACTGCGACTTCGCCCAGTCCGACACCACCCTGACATCCTCCACCATGGCTCTCCATCCGCCCTTATACATGAAGCCAAGGTCGTCGGGAGTCTTGACGGATTCCCCGTGCCCGCGGTGGTCGTGGATGACGCAGACATATCCGTGAGCGGAAAGGTACTCCATGAACGGGATATATCTTTCCTTGTGCTCGCACATTCCGTGCACTATCTGGAAAACGCCCTTCGGGGAGCCCTCCGGCTCGCTCACGAGCACGGCGAGGCTGAGGTCGTCGGCAGAAGCTTTGAGTTTCAGTGATTTCATCGGCTGTGTGTTTTGGCTGCAATTTAGACATAAAATTCGGGATTAGCAGTATCTTTGCCACATGAGCAGATATATCTTGTCAGTGGACCAGGGAACCAGCAGTTCCAAGGCCATAGTTTTCGACGATCACGGACACCAGGTAGCGATGTGCTCCAGGGAATTCACCCAGCTCTTCCCGCGCCAGGCGTGGGTGGAGCAGAACCCCCTGGACATCCTGTCCTCGGTGCGCGCGGCGGTCAACGAAGCCGTGGCGCAGGTGCGCGATTGCGAGATCGCGGCCATGGGCATCACCAACCAGCGCGAGACGACCATTGTCTGGGACGCCGCCTCCGGCAGGCCGATCTGCAACGCCATAGTATGGCAGGACCGCCGGACAGCCTCCTTCTGCGACTCGCTCAAGGCAAAGGGCCTCACGGAGATGATCCAGGCCAAGACGGGACTGGTCATCGACGCCTATTTCAGCGCCTCCAAGATAAGATGGATACTCCAGAATGTCCCTGGCGCCCGCAAGAAAGCCCAGGAAGGCAGGCTCCGCTTCGGCACTGTGGACAGCTGGCTCATCTGGAACCTCACCTCCGGCAAGGTACACGCCACCGATGTGAGCAACGCCTCCCGGACAATGCTGTTCAACATCAACACCCTCGCATGGGACAGAGAACTGCTTGAGCTGTTCGACATCCCGGAATCAATGCTGCCGCAGGTGCGTTCATCCGACTCGTTCTACGGGGAGGCCACGGTGCTCGGGCACAACATCCCCATCACCGGGGTCGCCGGGGACCAGCAGGCCGCCCTGTTCGGGCAGATGTGCACGGAAGAAGGCTCGGTGAAGAACACCTACGGCACAGGCTGCTTCCTCCTGATGAACTGCGGCAGCAAGCCCATCCTCTCCGAAAACAGGCTGCTCACCACGGTCGCATGGAAAATCAAAGACAGGGTCGACTACGCCCTCGAAGGCAGCATTTTCGTGGCCGGGGCAGCGGTGCAGTGGCTCCGCGACGGACTCGGGATCATCAAGACTTCTTCCGAGATAGAGGCGCTCGCCTCCTCCGTCCCGGACAACGGGGGCGTGTATTTCGTGCCGGCCCTGACCGGGATGGGAGCCCCGTACTGGAATCAGGATGTCCGGGGAGTGCTGACAGGGCTGACCCGCGGGACCACGGCCGCACACATAGCCAGGGCCACCCTCGAGGGCATAGCCTTCCAGACGATGGACATCGTCTCCGCGATGGAGCGGGATGCAGGGATCCTCATCTCGGAGCTCAAGGTGGACGGGGGCGCGTCGCGCAACAACCTCCTGATGCAGTTCCAGGCCGACATCCTCGGCACAGAGGTCATCAGGCCGAAAGTCACGGAGATAACGGGACTCGGCGCAGCCTACATGGCAGGACTCGGAGCGGGAATCTGGTCCTCGGTCAGCGAGCTCCAGGACAACTGGGAAGCCGAGCGCCGCTTCTCCCGCCGGGCCTCCGAATCCCGGATGGCCGAATCCAAGGCCGCCTGGGCCTCCGCCGTCCGCAAAGCTCTGGCGGAGTAACGGAGCCTGCCAGCCCCCAAAATCATTCAGACTGCTCTATTTCAAACACATACTTTCTTCCCGAGACACGGTGAAAGCCGCTCACCACCGCCTTGCGCGCCCGACCGGTATCGTTTCTGTCCACACGGAAAGAAACCCAGGAATCAGTGGAGTAATATGTCGAGGAAAGCCATTCCGTATCCATTATCCAACATCCATAATGGCTCTCCGTCTTCTCAAAATAATACGATGAAGGGCCAAATTCTACTGACATTGTCTCCACGGCAAGGTTCACATCATATCCCGTCTCTCCGCCTTCAGCCCCGACACTATAAGAAAAACGTACCGGAGCATCCTTGTCACAGGATGACGCCACAAATAAAAGCGCCAGAAACAAGACTCGAAAATATGGTTTCATGCTGTCATTCAGATTGTTCAATTTCAAACACATACTTTCTTCCCGAGACACGGTGAGACCCGCTCACCACCGCCTTGCGCTTCAGGCCCGTATCGTTTTCGCTGGAGAATATCGACAACTGTTTCAATTCAGGATAATAGGCAGCATCAACCCATTCATGGTTCTCCAGCGAGAATATATCTTCCCCCGAATATGCGCAATCTATGTTCAGCGTCAGACTGGCCCCGTCAAGATCCACATTGTAATCTTTACGACCGCTTTTTGCGTCAAAACTGCAAGAAAAGTACACGGGAGAATACCCCTGCTCTTTCTCGCATGATGACAGTCCGGCCACAGACACCGCCAGACATACCAATGCTCCTATATAACCGTTTATTCTCATTCAGTCTCAATACTTCTCACCAACACGAAATCAAGTTCATCGTGCGTCTCCGCCAAGGCCCGGAGTTTGGCATCGTCCAACGCCATGCTCTTGAGCAACGCATATCTGGCCTTCAACGGCTTCGATTGCAAAGACACGGTATCTATTGACGAAAGCCTCTGCAATGCCTCCGACGGATCTTTTTCCATTATCGCCTCGACGCCGTCCAGCATTTCATGCTGAATGGCGTCACCAGCGCAGGCACAGGACAATACAAGCGCTGCAACCAGAACAGCTACTCTACGCATGGCTACTCCCGGACATGATGCGGCATGCCTTCAGGGGTGACAATCGAGATCTCGCAGAGACCGCCTACGGCGCCGGAACTGTCGGTCCAGGCGCTCTGGAAAATCAGCTTATGCACTCCACGCTTCTCTATCGTGTAACAGTTGCTACCGCCGCTCTCAAGCAGGCCGCGGATGATTTCACGCGAGCGCTCCGAGTGGCAGTCGAAGAGATTGCGGCCGATAAGGTCGCCGTGACGGCTATATTGGCGCACCGCCTTGTCGTTCATATATATGATGATGCCGTCCTTGTCGCAGACGGTGATGGAGCAGTCCAGCCCCCAAGCCCAGTCAGGAATCATGTCAACAGTTTTTTGCCACTAAAGCTAATAAAAATCGCAGTACTCGCAAAAAATCAACATGTCCACGCCACAAAGTAATCGGCAAAAAATAAGTTGCCGCAGATTTGGCAAAGATTTTTGAGGATAGATTTCTTTTTGAAGAAGGAGTGTGCCGGTGGCACATGACTGATGAAAAAAGGAATATTGACCAAAAAGATTGCCTAAGGTGATGCAACTTATTTTTTGACGATTACAAAATGAAGACCGGTGTATTTTTATCAGAGATATTCAGTAGATTTACTCCGGCAGAATAGAAGTATGACTGGAAACGCTTACATTATACGCAAAGCTCTGCCGGCAGACATTCCGGCAGTGGCGGCCCTTGCCGACTCTGCAAGACAGATAATGCGCAGCAGCGGCAACCCGTCCCAATGGAGCGGAGGATACCCGTCCATCACCCTCATTGAGGATGACATCCGTTCAGCAGACTGCTATCTTGTAACGGACGGCTGTACTCCCGTGGGCTCATTCGTATTCAGGCAGGGCCCTGACCCGTCGTACGCCTCGATAAGAGACGGGCATTGGGCAGAGGATTCCAGTCCCTACATGGTCATACACCGGATCACCAGCATCCCGGAAGCACATGGGGTTTTCGCTTCATCCATGGAATTCTGCAAATCACGCTGCGGCAATATCCGCATCGACACTCACAAGGACAACCTCATAATGCGGCGCCTTGTCATCAAGCACGGATTCCGCCACTGCGGGACCATCTCCCTCGCGGGCGGCGGCGGTGAGCGCCTGGCCTACCAGTGGTTGCGTCCGGCTCATCCGGACGAATAGAGCCCCTCCCGGCAGCCTCTTGCGTACAGAATCAGGCCTTCTGTTGTACGGGACGGCCTCGCCGGACAGTGCGGTGCAGAAAATGGCCCTGTGGTGTACGCGAGGCTCGTCTTAGCATCGGGGGCTGCGCGCGGCAGTGGCAGCAAGAGCAGGTGCGGAGGAAATTCTGCCGTTCGGACGGTGGCAGATAACACGCTGACAATCAAGCAAAAGAGCACTTTACCTGTCCGCATACAGGGACGGGTAAAACCTTTAATCTATTCTGTATCAAGGCGTTATCCGCCACCGCTCGGAACGACGAAACCGCGGAGACGCTCGAATCGGGCTTCCGACGTAACCGCGGAGACGCTTACGCCGCATCTGCTCTGCAGCCACCTCGCCCTCATGGGCTTCCATCGCAGCGGCGCCAATACTATCCGCCACCAGCTTCCGCTTGCGCCCGCCGCCCGTTCTGCATGATGACCTGCGCTGCTGCCACCGCCGCGCCGCTTATGCGGGTCCGAAGTCACGAAAAGCCTGACCCCGCCCCTGAAGCCCAAGGCAAAAGCCCCGGCTGGAGAGTGATTCCCGGCCGGGGCTTAAAACATATCCAATCGGAGCGCCTACAGCGTCCTCTTGACTTCCACAATCTGGAAGGCCTCGATGACGTCGCCCTCCTTGATGTCGTTATAGCCTGCGATGGCCATACCGCACTCCTTGCCGGCGATGACCTCCTTGACGGCATCCTTGCCAATCTGGAGAGAACTCAGCTCACCGGTATAGATCACGATACCATCACGGATGAGGCGCACCTTGGACTTCTGCACCATCTTGCCGTCGCGGACAATACATCCGGCAATAGTGCCGACTTTGCTGATTCGGAAAGTCTGCTTGACCTCGGCGGTCGCGATGACCTCCTCCTTCTTCTCAGGCTCAAGCATACCCTCGATACCGTCCTTGACATCATTTATACAGTCGTAGATGACGGAGTAGAGACGGATCTCGATGCCCTCACGCTCGGCGGCCTTGCGGGCCTCCACGGTCGGGCGGACCTGGAATCCGACGATCACGGCGTCAGAAGCCTCGGCGAGGAGCACATCGGACTCGGATATGCCGCCGACGGCCTTGTGAATCACGTTAACCTTGACCTCCTCGGTGGAGAGCTTGATGAGGGAATCGGAAAGGGCCTCCACGGAACCGTCCACATCACCCTTGACGATAATGTTGAGTTCCTTGAAGTTACCGATGGCTATGCGGCGTCCTATCTCCTCGAGAGTCATGTGCTTCTGGGTCTTGATGCCCTGGATGCGCAGGAGCTGCTCACGCTTGTTGGCGATGCTCTTGGCTTCCTTCTCGTCAGCCATCACATTGAACTTCTCGCCCGCCGCAGGAGCGCCGTTGAGACCGAGCACAGAGACAGGCGTGGAAGGACCGGCCTCCGTCACCTTCTGCCCACGCTCGTTGAACATGGACTTGATCCTTCCGTAATAGCTTCCGCAGAGCATCACATCCCCCTGACGGAGAGTGCCTTCCTGCACGAGTACCGTAGCGAGGTAGCCGCGGCCCTTGTCAAGTGACGACTCTATTACCGCTCCCACTGCGAGCTTATTAGGATTGGCCTTCAGCTCGAGGATGTCAGTCTCAAGGAGCACCTTCTCGAGAAGCTTGTCCACATTGAGCCCCTTCTTCGCGGAAATCTCCTGGCACTGGTACTTGCCGCCCCAGTCCTCGACGAGGATGTTCATCTCGGCCAGCTGGCGGCGGATCTTCTCAGGATCAGCGCCCGGCTTGTCTATCTTGTTGATGGCAAACACCATAGGCACATTGGCAGCCTGGGCGTGGTTGATAGCCTCAATCGTCTGCGGCATCACGGCATCGTCCGCCGCGACTATGATGATGGCGAGGTCGGTAAGCTGGGCGCCGCGCGCACGCATCGCCGTGAACGCCTCATGCCCCGGGGTATCCAGGAAAGTGATGCGGCGTCCGTCAGGCATCTTGACATTGTATGCACCGATATGTTGCGTGATACCGCCGGCCTCACCGGCGATCACATTGGACTTGCGGATATAGTCAAGGAGAGAAGTCTTGCCGTGGTCCACATGCCCCATCACAGTGATGATAGGCGGACGCGGCTTGAGGTCCTCCGGACGGTCAACCTGCTCGGACTGGCTGATTTCCTCCGTGATGTCAGCCGTGACGAACTCGACCTTGTAGCCGAACTCCTCAGCCACGAGCACGAGGGTCTCGGCATCCAGCCTCTGGTTGATGGACACCATGAGTCCGAGACTCATGCAGGCGCCGATGACCTTCACCACAGGGGTGTTGTTCATAAGGGTGGCGAGGTCGTTGACAGTCACGAACTCCGTAACTTTCAGAACTTTCTGCTCCGCTGCCGCCTCCGCCATCTCGTCCTGGGTACGCTGCGCCGCAGCCTCCCTCTTCTCCTTGCGGTACTTGGCTCCGAAGCTGTTCTTCTTGCCCTCGTTCATCTTGGCATAAGTCTCCTTGACCTGCTTCTGAATCTCCTTCTGGAGCTCCTCCTGCTCGCTCTCGGTCAGAGCCGGCTTGAAACGGTCACGGTCGCGCTTGCGGCCCTTGCCCTGATTCTGCTGCTGGGCCTGCTGTCCGCCCTGGCGGCGGTCTTTGTTGTCCTTCTTAGGGGACTTCTCTATGTTCTCCCCGGCTTTGGCAACATCCACCTTGCGGGTGCCCTTGCTTATGCGCTCGCGCTTCTTGGCCGGCTTGCGGTCAAACTGGCTGAGATCGATCTTGCCGACAACCTTGAGGGACGGCCCCGAAGACTCGGCGGCCGGCTTCACCTCTTCCGTCTTCGTCTTGGCGGGAGCAGGTTCGGCCTCTATCTTCGTCTCAGCATGGACAGGCTGCGAGGGCTTCACTTCCGGTGCAGGCTTCTCCTCGACGGCCTCCGCCTTCTTCTCGACCACTGGAGCGGCCTTCTCCTCTGCAGGAGCAGGTTTCACTTCCGGCACTGCGACAGGCTTCACTTCCTCCGCCGCCGGAGCCTGGCTCGCAGCCGGCTCAGACACCGGGGACACCTCCTTATGAGGCTCGGTCTCCACCGGCTCGGCCACAGGCGCAGCCTCCACCTTGACAGGCTCGGCTTTAACCGGCTCCACAGGTTTCACCTCCACCGGAGCCGGTTCCTCGACAGGCTTCGGGGCCGGCTGCTCTTTCTTGGAATTGATGAAGGTGTTGCTCTTGATGATAGTCTCCTTCTCAATCTCTTCCTCATCCTCGTCTTTCTTCGGCTTCCGGCTGGTCTTCTCGATGATCTCCGTTATCTTGATGTCCACCTTCTCGGCAGCCTGCTTGAGTTCCAGGTCCTTGCCGAACTGGCGACGTATGGCCGGCATGTACTCTTCCGAGATCTTGCCGTTAGGGTTGGCCTCGACCTCGACACCGATCTTGTGGAGGAAGCCCACAAGGTCGTCAAGGCCGACATTGAATTGTCTTATTATCCTATTTAATCTTATTTCTGCCATTATATCAATCCTCGAATTCTGCTTTTAATACTTTGAAGACCTCGGCGACGGTCTCGTCCTCAAGATCCGCCCTCTTGGCGATATCCTCAGGCGAGAGAGCCAGCACGCTCTTGGCCGTATCGCAGCCGATAGACTCGAGACGGTCGATTATCCACTGGTCGATGACATCCGAGAACTCGCTGAGCAGTACATCCTCCTCCTCGGCGTCCTCGCCCTTCGGAAGCTCCCTGTAGACCTCTATCTCGCGATCCACGAGCATGCCGGCAAGCTGGATGTTGACACCATGGCGACCGATACCCTTGCTCACCTGGTCAGGCTGCATGAATACCTTGACCTTGTCCTCAGGATTGTCGCTCATCTCGATATATGAGACCACGGCCGGAGTAAGGGCACGCTGTATCATGAGTTTCGGGTTCTGTGACCACTGGATGACGTCGATGTTCTCGTTGCGCAGTTCACGCACGATGCCCATTATACGCCCGCCCTTGACGCCGATGCAGGCTCCGATAGGGTCGATGCGGTCATCATAGGACTCCACTGCCACCTTGGCCCTCTCGCCAGGCACGCGCACCACTTTCTTGACAGTGATCAGGCCGTCGGCGATCTCAGGCACCTCCTGCTCGAAAAGCCTCTCGAGGAACTCGTTGGAAGTACGGCTCAGGGTGATGTACGGCGTGGTGTTGTTCTTCATCTCCACGCTCTTGATGATGGCCTTCACCGAGTCGCTCTTCTTGAACCTCTCGCCCGGAATCTGCTCGGCCTTGGGGATGTGGAGTTCATTGCCGTCTTCGTCCAGGATAAGGACTTCCTTGGACCATGTCTGGTAGATCTCGCCGTAGAAGAGCTCGCCGACCTTCTCCGAATACTTCTTGAAGACATTGGCCTTCTCGATGTCCATGATACGGCCCTGCAGGTTCTGCCTGATGTTCAGGATTCCGCGGCGTCCGAACGCGGCCAGCGGCAGTCTCTTGGAATACTGGTCTCCGACCTCGTAGTCGTCGGCGTCACCGCCGTCCTCGCGTATCCCGTCGAGGGTGATCTCCGCGTTGGGGTTCTCCACCTCCTCGACCACATCGAAGTTCTGGTAGATCTCGCAGGTACCCTTGTCCACATTGACGATGACGTCAAAGTTGTCGGCAGAGCCGTAAGTCTTGGCAATCTGGGTGAGGAACACGTCCTTGAGCACCTGCATCATAACCGGACGGTCAATGTTCTTCTCTTCCTTGAAGTCCTTGAACGCGTCGATCAGGGTTATCACTTTTTCTTTTTCCATTATTTGTTTTCGTTTGTTGTATTCAGAATCTCATCCGCCTCGGCGGCGTCTATGCCGGCGGAGCTCACGGTGAGAGCATAATCCTCTATGTTCCTGTCAAAATTGGTCAGGACGGCGCGGTGTACATGTTCGCAGTCGGCAAGATCCACATCTCCGCCTTCCCGGTCTATGATCACCTCAAACACATTGTCATCGTCATTAAGAGACATGTCCGCCACGACGCAGCCTCGCTCCCTCGCGGCACTCTCCACCACTTCCTTGAATTTCTGCAGGTCCATATATCAATAAGTTATAAAAAAAGGAAGACCCCCGGCCTTCCATCCACTCACAAGTGCAAAGGTAGCAATATTTTCCGAATAATCAAAAGTTTCAGTCCTCCATGGGAATAAACGCGAATTTTCGTATTTTTGCGCAAATTTTGTATCTCATGAAACAGTTTTTCAAAAAAATAGCCTTGGTGCTTTTCGGCGCGCTCGCCCTGAGCAGCTGCAACCTCGACCAGAACGACAACTACACGTTCTCCTACGCGCTCACCTACTCCGTCAAGGGAGAGGAGCAGCAGAAAGCCCTGACCGATTTCTTCAAGTCCAAGCTTGACTTCGACAAGACCTACTCATTCTCAGGCTCATACTACGACGCCACCGTCTTCGGCTGCGACAAGTTCAAGGAGGACATCAAGGCCTTCACCAACAAAGAAGTCCTGGCGCTGCTGGGCAAGGACGACATTGCCTACCTCGCGCTGAACATGTTCTCAAGCAAAGGCAACATGGGTGCAGTGGGCGCGGTCGGCTGGTCGCATGAGCTGGACGAGGAGGGAGAGAAGCCTAAAGAATAAAATCCAGTGACGAGGGCCCCTCGTTGAAGAGGAGATCCATCACGGAAAGATTAGGCACGAAGCCGTATTTATCCGCAAATACCTGATAATAAGGTCTGGCCAGTCCAAGTTCAGCAAGGATTGAGTCAGGCCTTTTAGGATGTATGTCCACATCCGGCCCGACATAAGAAGAGGTCTCATGCAGCTGTGTCACCAGCCCGAGGCGGTCGATGAAGAAGCGGATTATGGACATGTCCAGTTCCCACAGCGTCGCCGGGCGGGAATCCAGGATGGCGAAGAGCGGATCCCGATAATACTCGAAGAAAGCGGAAGATCGGTACGCCGTGTCTATGCAGCGCTCGGTCTTGGCGACCCACGGCGTGGAATAGTCCACCTCCACCTCCTTGATGGGAATGTTGATCGACCCGCCTCTGTGCCTTATCGGGAAAGACAGGGACTGCACCCCGTCAGCGGCGTAGAAAAGGCAGCGGTTGCGATACGACTGTTTCTGATAATTCTCGCACGCCTCCATATAAACCGAAGAATACTTTGCGAGGAGCGCAAAGTATTCTATCGGAGGGAAATATGCTATTGTAAGAGTCACTCTCCCTAGTCGATTCCGCCCTTGACTGAGACGTCACCGGCACGGACAATGCCTCTTTTGGAGTTCTTTATGAAATTGAGGATGTTGTCACGCTCCACAGACTGAGGGAAGCCTGCCTCCACTCTGGCGCAGCCGTCGGAGATGTTCAGTCCCTGGTAGTAGATCATGTCGTAGATGTCCTTGATGTTGCGGATGGTGTCGGATTCGAAGCCCCTCCTGCGCAGGCCTACGATATTGATGCCTGCATAGCAGATAGGGGTACGGCCGCAGATGGAATACGGCGGGATGTCCTTGTTGACCGCCGAGCAGCCGCCGACCATGGCGTGCGTGCCGATATGGGAGAACTGGTGCACGGAAGTGTTGCCTCCGATGATGGCCCAGTCGTCCACGTCGGTCTCGCCTGCGATTCCCACATAGCTCACGAGGATGCAGTGGTTGCCGACACGGCAGTCATGCGCCACGTGCACATAGGACATGATGAGAGTGTGGTCGCCGATTTTAGTGACGCCCTTGCCGCTGGCCTTGGTGCCGCGGTTGATGGTGGCGCACTCGCGGATGGTGACATAGTCGCCGATCTCCACATAAGTGACTTCTCCGTCAAACTTGAGATCCTGAGGCACGCCTCCGACCACCGCTCCCGGGAAAACCTCGCAGTGGTTGCCGATCTTCACATAAGGGAATATGCTGGCGTGCGGGTATATCTTGCAGTTGTCGCCGATCTCGACATTGTCATCGATGAAAGCATAAGGTCCTACCTCAACATTGTCGCCAAGTTTTGCATTTGCGCTGACGGTCGCAAGCGGATGAATTTTTACCATAATCTAGATTTTTTCCGTTACCGCCAAAGCAGCGGCGCTGTTGATTCTGTGGCCAGGTTTGTACGCGCTGATATGCGCCTTGAGATAGCCTCCCACCAGACGCATGTCGCCTATAAGGTCGAGAAGCTTATGCCTCCCGCATTCGTTAGGGAAATGGAGCTTGAGGTTGCTCAGATAGCCGTTTTCCGTCACGGAAAGCCTCGGCTGTCCGAAGAGCACGCACATCTTGTCGATCTGCTCCTTGGTGACAGGGTGCTCCACGATCACAATGGCATTGTCCACATCGCCTCCCTTGACCAGTCCCCTGGACGCGAGGGCCTCAAGTTCGTGGAAGAAACAGAATGTGCGGCACGGGGCGACCCTCCCGACATAGTCGGCGTTTTCTTTCCAGTGGGCCTCCTGCACGCCGAGCACCCTCGAATTGAAATCCACTGTCACGTCATAGGACAGGCTGTCGGCAGGGGTGATCTTGACCCAGGAACCGGTGTTCTCGTCGCGGACTTCGATTTCTTCCTTGATGGTGATGTACTTCCTCTCCTCGGACTGCTCGCGGAGCCCGTCCGGGGCGATGGCGCGCACATAGCACTCGGCGCTGCCGTCCAGAATCGGAACCTCGACATTGTCAAGTTTCAGCAGGGCATTGTCCACACCGAGTCCGGTAAGCGCCGAAAGCAGGTGCTCTATTGTGACCACCCGTACGTCTCCCTCGGAGATGGTGGTGCTTCTGTCTGTTCTGCTCACCTTCTGGGCAAGCGCCGGAATTTCCACGTCCACATCTGTGCGGAGGAAGCGTATTCCGAAATTCTCCGGGGCCGGGCATATTGTCAGGTGCGCATAACAACCTGTGTGAAGCCCCCTTCCCTCGAAGGTGTACTCCTTAATTACTGTCTGTTGATTCATCGGGGCGCAAAGATAGGAAAAATTATTTTATTCCTCACCTGACTGCTTGAACTTGGCATAAGCCCGGAGGAAAGTACCGTGCGGCAGGGCCGGTATGCCGAAGAGCGTCTGCCCCGGCTTGCGGACATTGCCTATGACGCCTGTCTTGGCGCAGATGGTGGTCTTGTCGGCTATCGTGAGGTGTCCGGAAATGCCCACCTGACCGGCGAAGATGCAGTTCTTGCCAATCTTGGAAGACCCGGCTATGCCCGTGAGGGCCGCAATGGCCGAATTCTCTCCGACCACCACATTGTGCGCTATCTGGCAGAGGTTGTCTATCCTCGCGCCGTCCTCTATGATGGTTGACTCCATCGGAGCCCTGTCCACGGTGGTGTTGGAACCTATCTCCACATCATTGCCTATCACCACGTTGCCCACATGTTCAATCTTGCGCCATGTCCCGTCCGGCTGGGGGGCGTTGCCGAAGCCGTCGTCGCCGATGATGCATCCGGCGTGCAGGATCACCCTGTCCCCTATCACCATCCCGGGGAAGATGTGGACGCCCGGGTAAATTATGCAATAAGAGCCTATCTTGGTGCCGGCTCCTATGGTCACATTGTCATATATCTTCGTGCAGTCACCAACCGCGCAGCCCTTGCCGATCGTCACATAGTCCCCCACGGAGACCCTTTTCCCGATCTTGGCGCTCCAGGCTATATGGCAGCGGCCACGGTGCCTTTTGTACTGTTTCTTATGGTCGGACACGTACTTAAGCAGATCCGCAAGCGCGGAATATGCGTCGTCCACTCTCACGAGGGTGGGTGTTACAGGCCGCTTCGGCTCGAAATCCTTGTTCACCAGCAGGACGGATGCCTTGCTGCTGTAGGCGTACTGCTCGTACTTCGGGTTGGCGAGGAAGCATAGCTGCCCCGGCTTGCCGTGTTCTATTTTCGCGAATGAGGAGATCTTCTCTCCCGGGTTGCCTTCCACTGTTCCCTTGAGAACTTCGGCAAGTTGTCTAGCGGTAAATTCCATTGAATGTCAAGAAGTTTCTAGAACCTCCAGCCCAAAGTCAGAGCTGCGTTCCAGAGAGTTGGTGTATTTGTTATGCGCGGAGACTTGGTGCTGACCATCATGCCTGCCGCATTGTAGTTGTCGTAATCGTAATAAGGGGAGAATACCGTGTCAGGGTATCTGGTGCACTTCACAGCCAGGTCGACGAAGAATGAACCAGGAGAAGAGTAGCCGGCGCCGAGCGAGAGTGAAGTGGTCCTGTCACCATAATATCTTGAGGAGACAAGCTGCTTCAAGTTGCCCTTGTAGGAGTTGAAATCACTGAGGAAGTCTCCCGCCGTCACGTCTGAACCCTCGTTGTTGGTCCAGTGGCGCTCCGGTGAAGTAAGCAATGAGACACCGGCACGCAGCGAGAATTCAGGAGACAGGCGCAGCTCGCCGCCCACACGCAGGGCGTGGGAAAGTCCGGCGAAGTGCCTGTTGGCCTCATTGAGATCCATATACCTGTCGCCGGAGAGATAGTCCGGGTGCTGCTCGGAGAAGCGCATCACGCTGTAGTCCGTCAACTCATAATCCGCGCTTATGAATCCGCGGCCGCCGAAAGTGTAGGCCGCGCCGAAACTCGCCACATACGGGGAACGGAGACAGTAGGTGTACTCCCCTCGCGGAGAGGTCTCGCTGTCGTTGAACTGGGAATCCCGGAAAACGGTGGCGGCGGCGTACTGCCACCTCTCCGAAATGGTGTAGGCCGTCGGTGTCTGTATAGCCGCGCCTAAGCGCAGGCCGGTGGCCGGAGTGGCGATAAAGCCGAACTTGGCATAGATACCGTCTATATCCGCGGTGTAGTTATAAGAATATGTGCCGTTCCTGAACGCGGTGACAGTCTCGCTGCCGTCGCTGCCGATGAACGAGATAGGGAAAGCGTCCAGGTCTATCGCCGTCTCATAGAAGGCCTCGGAATAACGGTATTCCGCAGCAGGGGTGCCGAGATTGAAGCCGAAGAAGAACTTGTCAGAGACATTGAAGCCGAAATTGAAGACAAGGTCGTTCTTGTGTCCGCTCTTGGTGATGGCCGAAGACTGCTGGAGGGCGCCCGGCACATAGTGGTACGAGCCGTCCGGGGAAATCATCTCCGTCACGCCCACATAGCGGCCGTCGGTGCCGTAGGAACCGAACATCCCCGCCTGGTAGGCGGTCAGCACATCCCATGAGACGTCACTGTTGTCAAAGGAGTTGTAGTTGGCCAGGATGTCCTCCCGGATACCGGAGGCGGCGCTGGCGAACTCAGCCATCTTGGAAGTCCTGGAGTTGGCCCCGTAAGCCGACGCGGCGTAGTTGTACTGGGCCGTCTGGTTGGAGACCACGGCAAAGGTAAATGACTTCAACCCGCTCCTCCTTCCGGTGTTCATCACCAGCGAGACGCCGAGATTAGGCATGGAAAGACGGGATCTGGTTGTCCTGGCGGACGGGCCGTACATGGACTCGCCCTCAGGGGAATATGCCGAGCTCACGGATGACAGGGTAAAGCCGGGCGTGACGGTCAGCTGGCCGTAGGTAGCCACGGCCGAACCGGCCGGGTTGATGCCGACAGTGCCCAGGTCTCCGCCAATGGCGGTCACGGCGTTGCCGAGGGCCATCGTGCGGGCCGTGCCGAGATAGTCGTTACGGCTGAAATTGATGGCGTCATACATATTCTGGGCTGCGGCCGATATGGTGCCGGCCGCAATAGCCACGAGTGACAATATTATGGTCTTTTTCATCTTTTTGCGTTTTAGGGTACAACTTATCTCCTTCCGCCTCCGCGGCTGCTGTTGCCACCGCCTCCGCTATGGGAGGATGAACCGCCACCGCCGCCGTAGCTTCTTGAGGACGAACCGCCGGAATAGCTTGAGCCGGAACTGCGGCTGCTGCTTCCCCAGCTGCTGCTGGAACTGCTGCTTGAGCTGCCGCGGTCATAACTCCTCGTGCTGCTGTTTGAGCTGCCGTTGCCATAGCTCCGGGTATTGTTGCTGCGCGTATTGTTACGCGTACTGCTGCTGCCGCTGCTGCTATTGTTCTTGGAGCTGCCGCCCGAGCTGCTGCGCACTCCGCTCCGCGGACTGTTGCCGCTGCCGTTGGAGTATGTGCCGCTGCCGGAGTTCCTGCCCTGATATCCGCGGGAGTAGTTGAATCCGTTCTGTCCCGGAGTCACCCTTGGGTTGTTGCTCCCGGATGACGAGTTCGGCCTGCTGACGGACGAACTGCCTGAGCCGCCGCGAGGGGTAAGGCGCGAATTGTTGTAGGAAGTGGAGCCGGCCGAACCGTAACTGCCTCCGTTCACGCCAGGGCGATAGTTGCTGCGACCTCCGCGCCCGCTCTGGGTGCCTCCGCCAGGCTGCGTGTAGCGGCGCTCGCCATAATAGCGCCTGCCGTCAGGTGAAAGGCCAGGTCTCGGGTGCCAGTAGTCATGACGATGACCGTAAGACGGACCGTACCAAGGGTCATAATGCCACGGGTTGTGACACCACGGATCATAGTACCAAGGGTCATATCTCCAAGGACGCCAGTACCACGGATCGTAGCCCCAGCCATAATACCAAGGATCGCGATACCACGGGTTGCGATACCACGGATCGTAGTATCTCCAGCTCCAGCCGTAACGCCATCCCCAGTCATCCCACCACCAGCTGCTGTACCAAGGCGAGGACAGGGCGAGTCCGGTGCCGAGTCCCAGGAAGAAATCGGAAGAATTGTCCCGCTCGTAGACCGGGACATAGACCGTATCACGCAGGATGCGATCACGGGCGATGTCCTGTGCGGCCATCTGCTCGAAATCCTCCCTGGAATATATCTGAACCGGTTCCGGAGCCGGTTCGAAACGCTCGTATATGCCGTCCGCATACCTCTGCTGCGCATACTGCGATGCTGTCCCGCAGGAGGCGAGGACGAAAATAAGAGGCAGTAAATAAGCAAGAACACGTTTCATATTACAGTCTCTTGTTAATTTAATAATTAGTATCTTTGCGTCTGCAAAGACCCGGGTTACGCCCGGTTCTATATATAGATGCAAATTTCGAAAAAAAACGCAGACTTTCTATAAGAATATGGCAAAAGAGGTCACTAAGCGCACAGAGAATTATTCTCAGTGGTACAACGATCTGGTCATCAAGGCAGATCTGGCGGAGCAGTCCGCAGTCAGGGGATGTATGGTAATCAAGCCGTACGGCTATGCGATATGGGAGAAGATGCAGGCCGCGCTGGACGGCAGGTTCAAGAAGACCGGCGTGCAGAACGCATACTTCCCGCTCTTCATCCCGAAGTCGTTCTTCAGTCGCGAGGCTGAACATGTGGCGGGCTTCGCCAAGGAGTGCGCCGTCGTCACGCACCACCGCCTGATGAACGACCCGGACGGGAAGGGGGTGGTCGTGGACCCGAGCGCGAAGCTTGAAGAAGAGCTCATCGTCCGCCCGACCTCCGAGACCATAATCTGGAGCACCTACAAGAACTGGATCACCTCATGGAGGGATCTTCCGGTGCTCTGCAACCAATGGTGCAATGTGGTCCGCTGGGAGATGCGCACCAGGCTCTTCCTGCGCACCGCCGAATTCCTCTGGCAGGAGGGACACACGGCGCACGCCACAGCGGAAGAGGCTCTGGCAAAGGCCAACGAGATGGTGCAGGTATATGCCGACTTCGCGCGCAACGTGCTGGCACTGCCGGTGATAGTGGGACACAAGAGCCCTAATGAGAGATTCGCCGGCGCCCTCGACACCCTCACCATCGAGGCCATGATGCAGGACGGCAAGGCCCTCCAGGCCGGCACGTCACACTTCCTCGGGCAGAACTTCGCCAAATCATTCGACGTGCAGTTCACCAACAAGGAAGGCAAGCAGGAATATGTCTGGGCCACCTCATGGGGAGTGAGCACCAGGCTTATGGGCGCCCTCGTGATGGCTCACGGAGACGACAACGGGCTGGTGCTCCCGCCGAGGCTCGCGCCTATACAGGTCGTGATGGTACCTATATATAAGACGGACGAGGAGCACGCGCAGGTGCTCGCCAAGATGGACGAGATCCGTCTCGCCCTCGACGGACTGGGAATCAGCTGCAAGATAGACGACAGGGACACGCTGCGCCCGGGATTCAAGTTCGCTGAATGGGAACTCAAGGGCGTGCCGGTGCGTCTCGCCATGGGAGCGAGGGACCTCGCTTCCGGCACCGTGGAGGTGGCCCGCAGGGACACCCTCACCAAAGAGACCATGGCTCTCGAAGGCATCGCAGCGCATATCCAGGGCCTCCTCGAAGACATTCAGGCCAACATCTACAACAAGGCTCTCGCTTTCCGCGACTCCAACATCGAGAAATGCGACAGCTGGGACGAGTTCAAGGAGAAGATTCAGACAGGGAAGTTCCTCCTCTGCCACTGGGACGGCACCGTCGAGACCGAGCAGGCCATCAAGGACGCCACCAAGGCTACGATCAGGTGTATCCCTATAGACAGTTGCGTCTGCGAGGAAGAGGGCAAGGACATATTCTCGGGCAAGCCTTCAAGCAGGAGAGTCGTATTCGCAATCTCTTACTAAGATGAAACGGGTCATCACACTGGCGATTGCCGCCATCTCGGCGACGTTGAGCCTACACGCGCAGGACGATGCGCTCCAGAAGGCGATGGAAGCGGCGGCGGCTGCGCTTCAGGAAGCTCCCGCAGCCAAGAGTGCGGAAGACAAGCCCCAGTATTGGAACAGCTGGACACAGTTCGACCTCGGCACCAGCAACACCAGCCTCTGGAACTGGGCGGCAGGAGGATACAACACCCTTACGCTCAGCATAGGGGCCGACGCCAACGCCAACTACTCCAAGGAACTGGTAAGCTGGACCAACCGTCTCCAGCTGCAATACAGATTCCTCTGGTCGGCGGACAAGGAGAACCTGCTCCAGAAGAGCAACGACCTCATCAAGTTCGAGAGCCGTCTCGCGTACAAGATCCTCAAGGACAGCAAGTGGAACTACACGGCATCATTCGACTTCCGCTCCCAGTTCACGGACAGTTATGACTCCTACAAGCAGGACGAGCAGAGCGGCAAATGGGACGGGACGCTGAAGTCCAGTTTCCTCTCCCCGGCCTACTCCACGATGGCGCTCGGTATGGAATGGACCCCGACTGACTGGTTCAATGTCAACATAGCGCCTCTCACGGGAGGTTTCACCATCTGTACCAAGGAAGAGCTCAGGAAGAAATACGGAATGAAGCTCAAGGAGCCGGAACTGGATCCGCTGGTGGGGAGCAACTACCACAGCCAGCTCTTCCAGTTCGGTGCCCAGATAAAGGTCAACTACAGGACTTCGATCAACGACGTCTTCAAATACGAGACGCAGCTGGTTCTATTCACCGACTACCTCAACAAGCCGTTCTCCTACAACCGTGTCAACTGGGACAACAAGATTACCTGGCAGCTCGCCAAGTACTTCAAGATCGGTCTCAGCACATGGATGATCTACGACCCTATCGTAGTCATCGACGGCAAGCAGAGGATACAGTTCAAGGAGTTCTTCTCCATCAACTTCACCTATCTCATAAGCAACAAGAGATGAAGCGTATCCTCCTCGCGGTAAGCGGCGGCATAGACTCCATGTATATGGCATACAGGGCTTCGGAGCTTTTCCCCGGAGCCCGTTTTGCAGTAGCCCACTGCAATTTCACGCTGCGCGGGGGAGAATCCGACGGAGACGAGGCATTCGTGAAGGAATGGTGCCGGGCCCACGGGGTGGAGTTCTTCTCGAAGAGGTTCGACACGGCCCGGTACGCCGGGGAGCATTCACTGAGTATCGAGATGGCAGCCAGGGAACTGCGCTACGCCTGGTTCGCGCAGCTGTGCCCGGAGCACGGATTCGAGGCGGTGGCAGTGGCGCACAACGCCAATGACAACGCCGAGACGCTGCTGCTCAACCTGTTGAGAGGCACCGGAATACGCGGTATCAGCGGAATGGGCTGCCGCCCCGGGGTCCTGAGGCCGCTGCTCGGCATCGAGAGGGATGAAATCCGGCGGTGGATGGAGGAGCGCGGGTTCGGGTGGAGAGAGGACAGCACCAACAGCGAGAATGAATACAAGCGCAACAGGCTGCGCAACGAGGTCTTCCCCGTCCTCAAGGAGCTGAACCCTTCATTCATACGCACCCTCAACGAGGACATGACAAGGTTCGCCCAGGTGCGGGACATAGCGGAAGACTATTTCATCGCGGCACGGGAGAAAGTGCTGCTGCCAGGAGGCGGGATTTCCGTGCCGGCGCTGAGAGAGTTCCCCCACCGGGACTATGTGCTCTGGAGACTTCTGGAAGACAGCGGCATCGGGAGAAGCGAGTTCGAATCGCTGAAAAGGGCGATTGACGAAGGCGGCCCGGCGGGAGGCAAGAGGTTCGGCCCGGTGGAGGCAGTCTCTTCGGAACTGCGCATAAGAAAGCCGCGGCCGGCGAGGGAGCTGCACTGCGAAATCATCCGGCGGCAAGAGCTCGGCTCCCTGAAACAGGAGGAGGGCACACTGATAGCGGACCGCTCGAAGCTCAGCTGGCCGCTTAAGATAAGACCTTGGCAGGCCGGGGATTGGATGCGCCCGCTCGGGATGGGCGGCCGCCGGAAGAAACTGTCCGACATCTTCACGGATCTCGGATGGTCGGCCCAGGACAAGGAGGAGGCGGAAGTGATCGAGCTTGACGGGCATCATGTGGCCGCTCTTCTGTGCTGCCGCATAGATGAAGGCGTCAAGGTCGGAGAAGACTGCGCGGAAGTGGTGCGCATGAGCTATCGCCCTGTCGCGTCTATATAGACATCCTCTCCCGGGGCGGCGAAATAATATGTCTCCCTGGCGAAGCGCTCAAGGGAGTCCCGTTTAGTAAGGAGGTCTTCCAGCTGACGGTCAAGGCCGGCGTTCTTGACTTCAAGCGCCCTTATCTGCTTCTGCTGGGAGCGGAGCGTGAAGCCGGCGTTTATCCATGTCAGGACATTGTCTTTCTTGACGAACATGAACAGTACGAACAGCGCCGTGGCCACAATGGCATAGCGCAGAAAAGAGCGCTGCTCTCCCCTGCCCTTATCCTTGGACCTGTTCCATAAATCTTTGAAAACTCCCATAGACTTTGCGCAAAAATAACTAAATTTGTCCAAACTCAAAACCAAACGACACTCTATTATGAAACCTGCACTTTTGGTCCTTGCGGCCGGTATGGGCAGCCGCTACGGCGGGCTCAAGCAGATGGACGGTCTCGGGCCGAACGCGGAGACCATCATCGACTATTCTATCTATGACGCGGTGAACGCGGGATTCGGAAAAGTCGTATATGTAGTACGTGAGTATTTCCTCGAAGCCTTCCAGGAAAGCGTGAAGAAAAAATACGGCTCTGTCAAGTGCCCGGACGGGACTCCCCTCGAGTTCGTCTTCGTCACACAGGAGCTCGGCAAGATTCCGGCAGGGTTCACCCTCAACCCGGAGAGGCAGAAGCCATGGGGCACTGCGCACGCGGTGCTGATGGCCAAGGATGTCATCAAGGAGCCGTTCCTCGTCATCAACGGTGACGACTTCTACGGCAGGGAGTCATTCCGCATCGCCGCCGAATGGTGCAGGGAACACGCCGAAAGCAAGGGCGTCTACTCAATAGTCGGTTTCGAACTGGACCACACCCTGAGCGAGTCCGGCGGCGTGTCAAGAGGCATCTGCCATTATGATTCACGGCACCGCCTGACAGATGTGGTTGAGCATCTCAATATCATCAAGGGCGCTGACGGCGAGGTCACAGGTGACAACTCCATCAGCGGAGAGCATGTCAAGCTCAACGGCAAGGACCTCTGCTCCATGAACATGTGGGGATTCACCCCTGACTTCTTCCCTATGGCTGAAGATATCTTCAAGGCCTTCCTCGAGGAGAACAGCCAGGAACTCAAGAAAGAATTCTATATCCCGTATGCCGTGGATGTGATGATAAAGAAGGGGGAAGCCGGATGCGAGGTGCTCTCCACACCGTCCCGCTGGTTCGGAGTCACATACAAAGAGGACCGCCCTGCCGTGGTGGCCAAATTCGCCCAGCTGGCCGCGGACGGCATCTATCCGTCTCCTCTCTACAGATAAACGACAATGGGAAAGAAAGTCCGCAATTACAAGTTCTTCGACAATTACTCCTGGTTCGTGCCGGGAGTCAAGGAAATGCTCATCCTCCTTCTGATGCTCCTGCTCGGAGGCGTCCTCGGCAATGTCATCACATTGCTGTTCACCGCCGTGCTCGGAACTGCGAAGGGGACGGAATACGCGATGGTCGTCTCCTACCCTGTGATGTTCATCCCGGCCATGATGTATGCGGGGGCGAAGAGCAGGGCAAGGAGCTTCACCGGAGGCGGGCTGAAACTGGACAGCGACAATTTCAGCCCAGTCGGAGGGGCATTGTGCGCCCTGCTGGCCGCTGTCGGGACCATGACCCTCGCGTTCTGCACGGATGCGCTGAACCAGTTGATGCCACCGGCGCCGGAGTGGCTTGAGCAGATGCTCAAGAGCATGACGCAAGGTAATTTCTTCCTCAACTTCTTGTGCGTGAGCATATTCGCCCCATTCTTCGAAGAGTGGCTATGCCGAGGCATGGTTCTAAGAGGCCTGCTCGGCAACAAGGTGAAACCATCATGGGCCATCGTGATATCGGCGCTTTTCTTCGCCATGATACACCTCAACCCATGGCAGGCGCTGCCGGCCTTCCTGCTCGGATGCCTGTTCGGCTATGTATATTACAAGACCGGTTCACTCAAGCTTACGATGTTGATGCACTTCACCAACAACACCTTGGCGCTGGTCATGTCCAACATCGATTCACTCAAGGATGCGGACAACTGGGCCGAGCTGTTGCCGGGAGTCCAGTACTGGATCCTGTTCGCAGTCTGCTTCATGGCCACCTACCTGGTGGTGATGAAGTTCAAGAGAGTCGAAAGCGCTCCGGAAGGGAACTGCGACAGCGTCCCGTCTCTGTTCGCGGAGTAATCCCTAAGAAGTTGTTTTGAATTTATTTGTCATAAATTTTATGAAGATTTTTCTGTCAGAGTTTTTTCTGGATTTTGAGAAAGATAGTAGAACTATCTGACCGAAAAAGCCAGGAAAAAATATGGCGAAAAAGCAAGTAAAAGAATTTTCAACATAAATCAAAACAACTTCTAAGAGTTCAGATTATTCAAGCCCGGCTGTCTGCCGGGCTTTTTTGACATCATGCACACGCAGGATGTCGGCCCCGTGGTCAAGCGCGACGCGGTGCGCCTTCTCGGTGTCCCCCGCCGTGAAACGCTTGTCGGCGGCCCCGATGAGAATCCGCTTCCCGAGTACCTTGAAATCTTCCAGATGCTCCAGGATCTCCCAGTTCTGCTCAGCGGTCTTGGCGAATCCCAAGCCCGGGTCGAGAATCCAGTCCGTGATGCCGTTTGTGGCCGCGGTTATCGCAAAACCGCCGAAATACTCAAGAAGTTCCGGGATCACTCCTTCAGGATAGTCGCACTGGTTGTCCATCGTGCGCGGGTTGCCCCTCTTGTGCATGGCGATATAGGGCAGGCCCAGGCTCCCTACCATCTTGAGCATCTGCGGGTCATCCTCCCCGGCGGAGATGTCATTGACTATAAATCTCCCGAAGGTCTCGAATGTCCTGCGCACAATCTCGGCGCTCGTGGTGTCAACTGATATGGGAACGGCCCGGTCAAGCCTGCGGAGCACCGGCTCAAGCCTGCTCCATTCCTCCTCCACGCCCACATCGGCGGCACCCGGCCTGGTGGATACGGCCCCGAGGTCTATAATGTCCGCCCCTTCCTGCAGCATACTGTCTATTCTCGGTATCGCCTCCTCCGTCTTGACACGGCTGGAAGCCCAAAATGAATCCGGTGTCAGATTCACGATTCCCATTATCTTTACCATAATGCAAAAGTAGCAAAAAATCCATACCTTTGCGTCTATGCTGATAGTATTGGAAGGTCTGGACGGGGCCGGAAAGTCCACGCAGGTCAGGATGCTCAGGGAGTATCTCGAGAGCGTGTGCCCCAAGGTTGAATACATACATTTCCCCAGGTATGACGCGCCGGTCTACGGTGAGCTGATAAGCAGGTTCCTGCGCGGGGATTTCGGCTCGATAGAGTCGGTGCACCCCCAGCTGGTGGCGCTCCTGTTCGCGGAGGACAGGCACGGCGCAGCCCCTGCGATAAAGAAGGCCCTCGAGGACGGGAGCACGGTGCTGCTGGACCGCTATGTCTATTCCAACATCGCATACCAGTGCGCCAAACTGCGCTCTCCACGTGAGGCTGAATCCCTCAGGCAGTGGATACTCGACACAGAATACGGACAGTTCAACCTGCCGAGACCGAATCTCAACCTGTTCCTCGACGTGCCGATAAGTTTCGTGGAGCGGAGCCTCTCGGCCCAGAGAGGCGGAGACGACAGGGAATACCTGCACGGCGGCAGCGACATCCACGAAGCCAGCATCGACTTCCAGCGCAGAGTCAGGGACTTCTATCGCGGGCAGGCATCCAAAGACCCGAGTTTCATCACCGTCGGGTGCTCGGACAGCGACGGGCAGATGCTCGCGGCGGAAAACATTTTCAGCAAGATAAAGGAGATTTATGAGAATCGTAAGGAGAATTAGCGCCATCATCATCGGCTTCGTGTTCTTCGTGGCCGGTCTGCTCAAGCTGATGGACCCCGTCGGCGCCGGGCTTGTCGTGGAGGAGTATTTCAAGTTCCTGCACCTTGGCTTCCTGCGGCCGCTCTCATATTTCACCGGAGCCGCCGGAGCCCTGGCCGAAACGCTGCTCGGGGCCGCCCTGCTCTGCGGAGTGTGGAGAAGGCTCACCGGAATCGTCACGCTTGCAGTGCTTGGCGCGTTCACCATTCTCACGCTGGTGCTGCTGATTTTCAACCCTTCCATGGACTGCGGCTGTTTCGGCGAAGCCGTGCATCTGACTCACCTTCAGAGTTTCCTGAAAAACATCGCCCTGCTCGCGCTGTGGGCGGCGGCGTTCCTGCCACCTGGCAACCAGGAACCTACACGCAAGGTCAAGTATGTCAGTTTCTGCATCACCGGAGTGTCAGTGTGCCTGTTTTTCCTATACTCCTCCCTGTCCATCCCGTTAGTGGATTTCACCAACTATAAGAGCGGGTCCGAGCTGACCGGCGAGGGCTTGTCTTTTAGCGACGCAGGCGGAGAGTATGCTGACTCTCTGGCACTTGAGGACAGGGTACTGATTTCTTCCGTGTATGATCCGGCCAAGCTGTCGGACAAGAGTTGGGACAAGATCGCAGACCTTCTGCGCAAGGCCTCCGAGACCGGGTACACGCCTCTGCTTCTGGCCGCATCCTACCCGGAAGAGATGTCGGAGCTCGCCGGACCTGAAGTGCTGCCGTACACATACTTCGCCGACCGCAAGACGCTTCTGACGCTCAACCGCTCCAACGGAGGGCTCTGCTACGCCGCCGACGGGCAGATCATCAGCAAGTGGTCGCTCAACCGCCCGCCGAAAAGGGAGGAACTGCAGAGCATGCTGCAGACAGACCCGACGGAGACGATAATCACCCGGACCAGCTCGGACAGGCTCAAGTTGCAGGGCTTCCTGCTGTATGTCTTCGCTGTAATGCTTCTGCTGTAAGACATTTTACTAAAGGCGGGCTTTCGGGGCCCGCCTCAGTTTTCTATGTGCCGCAAGGCTATGCGCCAAGCAGGAACTCCTTCATCGCCCGGATGTCGTCTTTAGGGAAACTCCGCTGCTCGCCCGAAGAGAGGTTCTTGATGTTCACCACGGCGGCCTCGGCCTCCGAGCCTCCGTTGATGGAGAGGAACGGGATGAACTTGCGGTCGGCGTAGTCAAACTGCTTCTTCAACTTGGCGGGATCCGGATAAATCTCGGCTGCGACACCTTCCGCGCGGAGGGCCGAGGCCACAGGGAGGATGTATCTCAGCTCCTCAGCGCCCATATTGGCGAAAAGGACGGTCGTGCTGCTGCGCAGGCCCTCAGGGAACTTGTCCAGCCCGCAGAGCACATCATATATGCGGTCAGCTCCGAAACTGATGCCGACCCCGGACATGTCCGGAAGGCCGAAAATGCCTGTGAGGTTGTCATAGCGTCCTCCGCCGCAGATGCTTCCTATCTGCCAGTCGAGGGCCTTGACCTCGAAGATGGCCCCGGTGTAGTAGTTGAGCCCGCGGGCCAGGGAGAGGTCGAGTTCCACCGGAGTCTTTATGCCTGCGGCATCTATGTATCCGAACAGTTCCTCCAGCTCGTCCAGGCCCTTCAGACCGGTCTCGGAGGAGCCCATCATGGAGCGCATCACGGCGATTTTCTCGGCAGTGGTGCCGCTGAGAGTGAGGACAGGCTCCAGCATATCCACGGCGGCCTGCGTGAGGCCCTTGCCAAGCAGTTCCTCCTTGACCGCGTCGAGCCCCGTCTTGTCGAGTTTGTCGATCGCCACGGTGATGTCCACGACCTTGTCAGGGAATCCGCATATCTCGGAGAGGCCCGTGAGGACCTTGCGGTTGTTGATCTTGAGCAGGACTCTGACATCAAGCTTCTCGAACACCTTGTCCACTATCTGCACGAGTTCCAGCTCGCACAGCTGGCTCTTGCTGCCTATGGCATCCACGTCGCACTGGTAGAACTCGCGGTAACGCCCCTTCTGCGGGCGGTCGGCACGCCAGACGGGCTGTATCTGGAAACGCTTGAACGGGAATGACAGTTCATCCCTGTGCTGCACCACATAGCGGGCGAACGGCACAGTCAGGTCATAGCGGAGACCCTTCTCGCACACCTGCGGCGTGAGAGGCTTGTCAAAATCCACCCCAGAGAACGCGTCGCCCGAGTTGAGTATGCGGAAAAGGAGTTTGTCCCCCTCTTCTCCATATTTGCCGAGCAGCGTCGAGAGGTTCTCCATCGCCGGAGTCTCGATCTGCGAATAACCATATGTACGGAACACCGAGCGGACCGTGTCAAAAATATAATTGCGGGCCGCCATCTCGCGCTGTCCGAAATCCCTTGTGCCCTTGGGGATAGAAGGTTTCTGTGCCATAGACATTTGTTTTATCTTGCGAATTTACTACTTTTGGCAAAATTTACACTTATTTATAAGATGAAAGATTTTGTAAAGATGACTCTGGCCGTAATCTGCGGCCTTGTCATTATGGGAGTGCTGCTGTTCGTCCTCGGATTCGGAATGCTCGGCGCCCTGCTTGCGGCCGGCAGCTCCACCCCTCCACTCCCCAAATCAGGAGTGCTCGTCATGGACATGTCCAAATTCGTAATCGGCGAGCAGAGCCAGGATTCCAACCCTCTCGCTTCCATAAGCGGCGGCGGCGATATCCAGACCATCGGCATCTGGGATGCGGTACAGGCCATCAACTCGGCTGCGGGAGACCCGACAGTGAAATACATATATCTCAAGACGGACGGGTCCATGAGCGGGATAGCCGCTCTTGAAGAAATCCGCAAGTCCCTCGTGAAATTCAGGGAGACGAGCGGAAAACCTGTAGTGTCATATATCGAAGCCCCGAGCACAGGAGGGTATTACCTCGCCTCGATGGCCGACAAGGTCTATATGACCTCTCACATCGGCGGCACGGCCCCTATCACCGGAGTCTCAAGCCAGATGGTGTTCCTGGGCGATCTTCTCAACCGCTTGGGTGTCAATGTGCAGCTCGTCAGGCACGGGAAATACAAGTCCGCCGGAGAGATGTACACCAAAGCCAAGTCCAGCCAGGAGAACAGGGAGCAGAACCAGAGGGTCGTGGACTCGATGTGGGACAGTCTCGCCGAGAGCATCGCCGAGAGCAGGGGCATCTCGGTGGAGGCACTGGACGACGCCATCAACAATCTGAAACTCAACCTTCCGCAGGACTTCGTGGAGTGCGGGCTCGTGGACGAACTCATGACCCGGAACGAACTTGAGGAGAAACTGGCGGTGCTGGCAGTGAAAGACGCCTTCAAGGATGTCAGCATGATACCTTTTGCCGACTATGTCGCGAATGTGGTCGTGCCGACAAACGCCAAACGCCAGATAGCCATCATCTACGCTGACGGCGAGATCGTTGACGGAAGCGCGAAGACGGCAGTCGCCGGAGACAGATTCGCCTCGGTCATAGCCAGGGTAAGGGCCGACTCCACAATCAAGGCCGTAGTGCTCCGCGTCAACTCCCCTGGAGGAAGCGTCCTCGCCTCGGAGAAGATAAAGAGCGAGCTCGACCTTCTGCAGAAAGACAAGCCTGTCGTGGCGTCATACGGCGAGTACGCCGCCTCGGGCGGGTATTGGATCTCCAACGGAAGCAATGTGATATTTTCCGACGCCACCACCCTCACCGGCTCCATCGGAGTGTTCGGGCTCATCCCTGACTTCTCCAAGACAGCCAAGGATGTCCTTCATGTCGGGGTAGAGAGCGTAAGTTCACACAAGCACGGAGACATGTTCGGTCTGATGAGACCGTTCGACCAGAGCGAATACGCCTACATGACCCGGTCCATCGAGGGCATCTATGACAGGTTCATCTCCATAGTCTCCGACAACCGCCAGCTCTCCAGGGAGGAGGTTGACGGAATCGCTCAGGGGCGCGTGTGGACCGGCGCCGACGCCCTGCCGGTGAAACTCGTGGATGAGATAGGGACGCTTGAGGACGCTGTGAACTATGCAGCGTCAATCGCCGGCGACCCTGATCTGGGCAACTGGTCGGTATGCGGCTATCCGCGTCCGCAGACGATGATGGAGAGAGTCCTGTCAATGGTCGGCGGATATGGCCAGAGCGACGAGGCCATCCTGCTGTCCAGGCTCAAGGACTGCACAAGCGCCAAGGTTCTCGCAAGGATGGACAGCCAGATCAAGGTCCGCTGACTCTGCTGAGTCTGCCGGGGTCTGCTGATTCTGCTGACTCGAATAGGACCAGGCAGAGTCTCGCAGGGGTCGGTAGAGTCTGGCAGAGTCCGGTAGAGTTTGGCATGAAAATTTGCTTTTTAAAAAAAATCGCCTTACCTTTGCACTCAACATCGCGGGGTAGAGCAGTTGGTAGCTCGTCGGGCTCATAACCCGGAGGCCAGAGGTTCGAGTCCTCTCCCCGCTACCAGTTCAAGCGGTCGGCTGATATAGCCGGCCGCTTCGCTTTTGGCCTAATAGACATTTCTGGTTATGAATTACCCTCGCTTTTGGCGTCATCAGCCGAAAATCAGGTTACGGCCGTCACCAACCACTTATGTCCACATTACCCTTTTCGTATTCCGGGACACGGCCGTCAATTATGTAAGCTGCAAAAAATAAGTTGCCGCAGATTTGGGGTTCCGCTCACACCTGAACGCATCCTTGGCCGGCTGGTCGGACTATGGAGCATCCGCCGGCACGTGGCCGCGCCGCCACAACGCCACACCACCTCGCAAGAAACTACATGGCACCCGCCCCTGCCAGGTGTGAGCCGTTTTCGGCATTTCCGCTGCGACCTGGACCGTCCACCTGCCTCGCATAGCTCTCTGCGGCGCCCGCTCCTGCCAGGTGTGAGCCATTTCCGGCGTTTCCGCTGCTACCTGGACCGTCCACCTGCCCCGCATGGCTCTCTGCCGCACCCGCCTCCGCCAGGTATGAGCCTATTCTGGCGTTTCCGCTGCCACCTGGGCAATCTCGTTTGCGCACCTGTCCGTGGAACATTCGCCGTCGCGTGGAACATCGCGGTGCGCACCAGGGGCGTTTTCACTCACCGCACCGGTTTTCAGAAGCTCGCGTGCGCAGAAAGGGGCCTGGTGCGCACGGGCCGACCTCGCCAAACCCATACGATACAGAAGACGACCCTGTGGCGTACGCAAAGCACATAACGTCTCCCGTAACTGCACTGGCTGGCGCGGCGGAGCGTCAGCAGGTGGGAACAGGTGGCGGTAGCACATATCGGCGGGGGCAGGCGGCAGCAAGCAAGGACATGTGCAGGCAGGAACAAGCGGGAAGAGGAGCAGGCGTCAGCAAGCAAGGACATGCGCAGGTGTAATCAGAGACAGGCAGAAGGCGGGAACGGACAGACGGAGCGGGAGCAGGCAGAAACGGGCAAGCGCAGGCAGGCGCCATTTTATGCCGAGCATACAACAAGGAGGGCCGGCCAAACGGCCAGCCCTCCTAACGCCAGGAAGCCAAGTCGAAAAGTCAAGCGGCTTCCCCTATGTCGGTGAAGAGACCAGGTAATCGTTAAAAAACAAGTTGCATCACCTTAGGCAATCTTTTTGGTCAATATTCCTCTTTTCATCAGTCATGTGCCGGTGGCACACTCCTTCTTCAAAAAGAAATCTATCCTCAAAAATCTTTGCCGAATCTGCGGCAACTTATTTTTTGCCGCTTACTAGAACACCTCTTCGACACTCTCTTTGTAGTCATCGGCCTGCGGAGCAGGTGCATCGGCGCGAGGGCCTTCGCTGCGGCGAGGACGGTCATCCCTGCGCTCACGACGGTCTCCGCCTCTGCGGTCATCACGACGCTCGCGGCGGTCTCCGCCACGACGGTCGTCCCTGCGGTCACCACCTCTGCGATCATCCCTTCCGCGGTCTCCGCCGCGAGGACGGCGCTCCGGCTCGACATAGCCCTCAGGCTTCTCTGTCAGCGCACGCATAGAGAGGCGCATCTTGCCGGTCTTAGGATCAACCTCAAGCAGCTTGACATCGACCTCATCGCCGACCTTCAGCACATCCTCCACATTCTCGGTCTTGTTCCAAGCAATCTCGGACACATGCAGGAGTCCCTCCTTGCCAGGAAGAATCTCGATGAAAGCGCCGAACTCAAGGATGGAAACCACCTTGCCGTGGTATACCTTGCCGACCTCAGGCACAGCGCAGATGCCCTTGATCCACTCGAGAGCCTTCTGCATGTTCTCCTTGTTGTCGGAAGCGACATCCACAACGCCCTCGGTGAGGTTGGTGCCCGGTATAGGCTGCTCGTCGATGGTGATGGTGGTGCCGGTCTCCTTCTGGATCTTCTGGATGGTCTCGCCTCCCTTGCCGATCACGGCTCCGATGAACTCGGCCGCGATGCGGATCTGCTCGATACGAGGGACGAACGGCTTGTAGTCCTCACGAGGAGCGCTGATGGTCTTGAGCATCTCGCCCATGATGTGCATACGGCCCTGGCGCGCCTGCTCAAGAGCCTTGGCGAGCACCTCGTATGAGAGGCCGTTGACCTTGATGTCCATCTGGGTGGCTGTGATACCGTCTGCGGTACCTGTCACCTTGAAGTCCATGTCTCCGAGGTGATCCTCGTCCCCGAGGATATCGGTGAGGATGGCATAGCGGTCGTTAGGGTGGAGTTCATCGGTGATGAGACCCATGGCGACGCCGGCCACCGGCTTGCGGATCTTCACGCCGGCATCCATCAGCGCGAGGCAGCCGCCGCACACTGAAGCCATAGAAGAAGAGCCGTTGGACTCAAGTATATCTGAAACCACGCGAACTGCGTAAGGATTCTCCGGAGCGAGAGGGACCACTGGCTTGAGGGCCCTCATGGCAAGGTTGCCGTGACCGATTTCACGACGCCCCACACCCCTCTGCGGCTTGGCCTCGCCGGTAGCGAACGGAGGGAAGTTGTAGTGAAGCACGAACTGCTGGTCGTCCTGGATGAGCACCTCGTCGGTCTCCTTCATATCCATCTTGGTGCCGAGGGTGACGGTCGCGAGAGACTGCGTCTCACCACGGGTGAAGATGGCTGAACCGTGGGCGCAAGGAAGATAATCCACCTCACACCAGATAGGACGCACCTGGTCGCAAACACGGCCGTCCAGGCGGACGCCTTCGTCGAGGATCATGTTGCGCATGGCCTCTTTCTCCTCGGCATGATAATACCTCTCCACGAGAGGAGTCTTCTCTTCGAGCTGCTCCTCAGGAATAGTGGCGAGGAACTCCTCCTTGATGGCCTTGAAACCGGCCTCGCGCTCCTTCTTAGGTTTGGCGGCCTTGGCGAGGGCGTAGCACTTGTCGTAGCAGAAATCGTGAACGGACTTCTTGAGCTCCTCATCCTCCACATCGTGAGGATAGTCACGCTTGTTGACGTCGGTGCCGAGCTCCTTCATGAGCTCTTTCTGCACGCGGCAATGCTTCTTTATCTCCTCATGGGCAAACTTGATGGCTTCGAGCATATCGTGCTCGCTCACCTCGTTCATCTCGCCCTCCACCATCATGATGTTCTCCTCGGTGGCGGCCACCATAAGTTCGAGGTCGGAATCCTTCATCTGCGAGAAGGTAGGGTTGATCACGAACTCGCCGTTGACGCGGCTGACGCGGACCTCAGATATAGGGCCTCCGAAAGGAAGGTCGGAAGAAGCCAGGGCGCATGAAGCCGCAAGTCCTGCGAGCGCATCCGGCTGAATGTCCTTCTCCGCTGATATGAGGGTCACGTTGACGAAAACCTCAAGGTGGAAATCATCCGGCCAGAGAGGGCGGATAGGGCGGTCGATCAGGCGGGAGATGAGAACCTCATAATCGCTTGACTTGCCTTCCCTCTTCATGAATCCGCCGGGGAAACGTCCCGCGGAATAATACTTTTCTTTATAATCGACCGTAAGCGGCATGAAGTCGGTTCCTTCCTTGACTTCCTCCGCGCAGGTCACGGTGGCGAGAAGCATAGTGCCACCCATCTTGACTACGGCTGATCCTGCTGCCTGCTTCGCGAGCTTGCCGGTCTCTATCTCGATGACGCGACCGTCAGAAAGCTCAATTCTTTTGTTGATGATATTCATTACTGTTTTTCTTAACGTCCTTTCCAAAAAAGGGATGGCCCCTTCAGGAACCATCCCCGGATCTTCCCTATCTTGACTATCGGCGGAGACCGAGCTCCTTGACGATATTCCTGTATCTCTCGATGTCTACTTTCTGGAGGTAATCCAGAACCTGACGTCTCTTACCTACAAGGCGGAGAAGTGAACGGCGGGTGACAACATCCTTCTTGTTCTTCTTCACATGCTCGGTAAGGTGAGCGATACGGTAGGAAAATAAAGCAACTTGACTCTCTGGTGAGCCGGTGTCCTTATTAGACTTCCCGTACTTCGCGAAAATCTCTTGCTTCTTCTCAGGCATCAAATATTCAGCCATCTTAGCAAAAAATTAAATGTTAATATTTCAAATTCTCCGCCCACAAAAAGACGAAGCCTGCAAATATACGCAAATTTTCGGCACTGTCCAAATTATACCCCTAATCTTCAATCTTTTCTATGAGCGGGAGACCCCTGCTGGAGAGCAGGTCGTTGTAGCGGCGGAGCACCTCGTCCACGCAGTCCTCCCATGAGCGCACAATGGACCTGGAGGCCTGGAGCCCCACCCGGCGTATCCTCTCCCGGTCAGAAGACAGGGAGCGCAGGAGCGCGGCCATCTCGTCCGGATCGTTGTCCACCAGGAAACCGTCCACCCCATCGGTGAGGATGGCGGACGCGGTAGACCCCTTGGCCATCACGGCCGGGGTGTGCAGCGCGGCGGCTTCACGCACCACGAGCGGAGCGTTGTCATACAGGGACGGGAAGAGGAAGAGATCCGCGACGGCATAATACTCTTTGAGCAATTCGCGGTCGTGGATACAGCCCACAAAGACCACCTTGTCGCCCAGGCCCAGTTCCTCGGCCAGATTCTTGATGCCGTCCGCGGCATAGCCGGTCCCGACAAAATACATCCGGTAAGGGACATCCTTGATGCGCGCCAGGGACTCGAGTATCAGTCTCGGGTTCTTCTCCCAGATGTGCTGCCCGACAAAGAGGAGCACGAACTCGTCCTGCCCGACACCCAGCTTGCGGCGGGCGTCAGAGAAGAAGCTGTCCGGATAGTCGGCCACGAGGTCCGAGCCGTTGTCCATCACCTCAACCTCCCCCTTGTAGCCATATTCGCGGATCACGTCCACGACGGAAGCCTGAGGCACCCACACGAGGTCGGCCTTCTCATAGAAATTGATGATGTACTTGATAGCCATGTCCACCACCGCCTCCGGAAGCACGCGGGCGAAGTCGTCGCGGTACTTGGAATGGAAGGTGGCGACAAGCGGGATCTTCTCCAGACGGGAGATCTGCAGAGCCGCAGCCCCCGATGTGAACGGGCAGTGCGCGTGCACGATCTTGAACCGCAAGGAGGCCACCTTGGCAAGGAACCCGGGGTCAATGGCGGCAAGCCCCGTCACATACGGCTTCCGCCTCGGCACGGGCACGGAGAAATAGTCCAGAACCTTGTAGTCAAGGGAGTCATAGTCGGCTCCGGGCACATTGGGCGTGATAACGAATGTGCCGCCGACCTTCTTCTGCATCCACTTGGCATAGTTTTCCATGCAGACCGACACCCCGTCCATCACAGGAGGGAAGCAATCGCAGAAAAGTCCGACATTGACTTTCTCAGGAGAAAAGATTGAAGGCATGGTTGTTTTATTTAAGTCCTATGAATTCAAGCTTGCCCATAAAGAGAAGCACCGCGAACGCAGCCACCAGGGCGAGCAAAACCACCCCGAGCCACCACTTCCAGGCGGAAGAATTCTTCTGATACGGGTCGGAAAGCTTGAGTTTCGGGTATTTGGCGAGGTTCGTGAGTTTCGCCCCGAAGAGGATGTTGACGAGCACCTTGGAGTTGACGGCCCAGCCGTTGGCGTTGAGGACAGGGCCCAGGTTGCGGCGGCGCAGCTTGCTCCACGCCAGGAAGCAGGACGGGCCCGAGATGATGAGCATTATCGCGACAATGGCGACAAACGTCTTCCAAACCGGGACGCTGTTGATTCCGGTCACAATCATGGTCAGCGCCGAGCCTATATAGCCCACAGCCATGCCCAAGGCGGCGAAGATACCGGCGAACTTGGCGATGTCGAATGCCTGCTTCTTGCCGCTTCCGTCACCGTCGGCGGCAGGAGCCGCAGGAGCGGAAGATGCAGCCGACGACGCCTTGGCCTGGAGGTCAGCTGTGATCTTGGCGTCCTTGTCGGCGGCCGACTTGTTGATGAGTCCCACGCAGAAATCCCAGAACTTGCGGTAAGGCGCCCAGAACGCCTGCCTGATGCTGACAGGATTGTCGACTATCTTGGTTATGACGGCATCCCAGTCATTGCCAGCGCAATCATAGAAAATCCCGTTCTTCCCGGGGCGGAGGGCATCGATGTCTCCGGCGGTCATCACGGCCACTATGTCCATGGTCTTGCCGAGTTTCCTGGAAGAGCACGCGCAATATATAAGGAACATTCCGCTGAGTTTGGCCATGTCGGCGTGCTTCGACATGTCAGAAACCCTTATGCAGAGGTCGCAGCAGCGCTGGTCGATATAGAGCTGCCCGGCTTCGAAATCTGCGCGCACGCCCGGAGTCCTGGCATAGAAATCAGTGAATATCACATAGTTTTTGAGCAGTCGGTAGAAATCACGATACAGAAGCATAAGCTTCTTGACTTCGTCTATCGCGTCAGACTCGTCCTTCAGGGCGAGATCCCTGGAGACAAGTTCCAGCAAGGCGGCCTTCTGTCCGGCCGCGAGTATCTCACGCACCCGCGCTATGCCGAGAGGCTCGGCCGCCGCTCCTTTCTTGGCGGCAAGCCAGGCGCAATAAGGGCCGAACCCGGCAAGCGCCGCATTCCACTCCTCTTCGCTCAGGCTGTCCTTCCCGTCTTCCAGGACAAGAGAGCGGAAAGCGTCGAACCTGGCCTGCCAGGCAGGATTGAGCCGGTCAAAGCGCAGGACGCCGGACTCGTCCGGGCGGGCGAGCGGGCACTCCCCTATCCTGGAGATGTCATCCACGCTCACGGCAACCTCGTCTGCGGCTGTCTTATCATAACGCAGCAGACGGCAACGCTCGAAGAAATCGGCCACCTTGTCCCTGACGGCCTCGAGAGCCGCATATGCGGCGGAGGTCCCGTCCCCGAAAGGCAGCACCGCCTTGTCGGAATCGGCAGCGTCCATCCAGGCCGCATAATCGGCGCAGGCCGCATAGAAATCCTCGATTATGGCCGCGCTCACGCCCGGGGCGCCGCTGCGGTCGGTCTCCGAACCGGCTACGGCGATGCAGTCCGAAATCACCGCTTCAAGGGCCGGCTCCCCGGTGCTCGCGGCGGTTATGAGCCCGTCCCCGTTGAAACGGGTCCCGGCGAATATGGCGGCGCTGTCGGAGGCATCCTCCACACTGATGCTGCGCCCCTCTTTCCCGAGGTCGGTCAGGATGCGGTCAGCCGAATCGTGCAGACGGCGTCCGGTCTCGGTGGAAGTGTCGATCTGGTCGATATCCAGCACGCTCTCCCCCTTCAGGATCAAATCTTTATCCTTGATGACGGATGTAAGCCACTGCGCAGCGGCCACGACCTCCGGCACCTTGATCTTGCCGTCCTTGTCCGTATCTATATAGTCAAGCGTCCTCCTGTCGAACTCAAGAGACTCCACGGGACAGCAGAGAACTGTCCAGAGTTTCTGATCAAGTTCACCAAGATGGGCTATATCCTCGCCCGAAGCGACATTCACACGGATCGCCCCGCCAAGTGAGCAATACTTCCATTCGTATTTCTTGTCCATAATTAATGTATTACGCCGCGAAAATACGGAAAATCCGGTAATTTACGACACCTCACGGCTCAGTTCCTCCCACGAAGAGCAAAAGTCCTTATTAAATTTTTTGCTTTAAGATTTTAAGCATGATGTCAGATTATTCTTACATTTTCACGGCGAGACGGCAGAATTCACCGCAAAACCGTCAAAAAAGCCCTAAAATCCCCAAAATTAGGGATGTCCACCCATTGGAGTTGTGATTTACAAACAATATCTTTGCGAAGAGAGTTATTACCGTTATGAAGAAGGTCAGTTCAGTTATCCTTGCGACAATAGTCGCTATTGCTTCCGGTTTGTTACCTGCCGGAGCCGCAACCCCGAAAAAAGGCGTCACCATCAAGGGTGAAGTCATCTCCGCCACGGACGGAAGACCTATAGACTTCGCGTCCGTCGTGCTGTCCCCGTCAAAACTGTATTCGATGACAGATCAGGACGGCCGTTTCACCATTGAAGGTGCGGCAGCCGGCGAGATTACCGTCAGCGTGCAGTACTACGGCATGGAGCAGAAAGACACGACTTTCCGAGCCGCGTCAGGACAGACCGTCAATCTCAGGCTCGCCCTTACGGAGACTTCGTTCAGGCTGGACAATGTGGTCGTGGTGGCCACCGCCAACAAGGCCGGCAGCAGCACCGCGTCCAAGATTTCCCGGCAGGCGATGGACCACATGCAGACAAGCTCCCTCGCCGATGCGATGTCCCTGCTTCCGGGCGTGTCCGTCAGCAACCCGACACTTTCTGACGCACAGACCATCAGCATCCGCGGCGGCTCCGCGATGAACAGCCTCGGTACCGCCATCATCGTGGACGGAGCCCCATTGTCCAACAACGCCAACATGCAGACCCTCAGCCCTGTCATCAGCGGCTCGAGTGCAGGCGGCCAGGGTCTCGGATCACCGACCACCGGATCCGATGTCCGCACCCTGTCCACGGACAATGTGGAGTCCATAGAAGTCATCCGCGGCATCCCGTCAGCAGAATACGGCGACTTGACCTCCGGCGCCGTGCTCGTCAAGTCCAAAGCCGGCAAATCACCTCTCACCCTGAGATTCAAGACCAACCCTAACATCTACCAGGCATCCGTCGCCAAGGGATTCTCCCTCGGCAAGAAGGCCGGAGACCTCAACATCTCAGGAGACTACGCCTACAACCAGAACAAACTGACCATGGGGCACAAGTCATATCAGAGAGCCAGCGCCAAAGCCCTCTGGACAGTAATGATGGGAGAGAAGACAAGCGAGACCACTTCCCTCACCCTCAGCTTGGGGCGTGACCGCAGCAAGCTCAACCCTGACGACCTCAGCTCCAAGACGCAGTCCTATGCCAACGAGTTCGGAGTGGCGTTCAACACCAACGGACGCGCCTCTATCAACGGCGAGTGGCTACGCAGCATCAACTGGCTCGTCTCCGGTAGCTACAACGACAAGCACTCCCGCTACGAAGACACGGCGGTCAACGCGATGAACCTCTACTCCAAGTCAATGACTGACGGGGAGATATACAGCAACATCCCGGGCGGGCAAATCTACGACGCCTCCGGCAAACTCATCACCACAGTCTCGCCGGACAGCAACGTCAAGGGGGCAGTGCTGCCATACAGCTATTTCTATTTTTATGACATCTACGGCGAAGAAGTGAACGCCTTCGCCAAACTCAACGCCGACTTCGCGCACAGCTGGGGTCCGGTAAACGACCGCCTGCTGCTCGGCGCGGACTTCAAGACCGACGGCAACCTCGGCCGAGGCTCTGTCTATGACGATGACTTCCCTCCGTTCAGGAATGTCAGCAACTCCGAGTCCGGCTACAGGGCCAGGCCATACTATGACATACCGTTCGTCAACCAGTTCGGCCTCTATGCCGAGAACTACTTCACATGGGGCTTCGCGGAGCGCGAACTCAACCTCACGGCCGGAGTGCGCTACGACAGGATCAACGGATTGAGCTCCGTGGCGCCGCGTATCAACGCGTCCGTCGACATCTTCCCGTGGATGACCCTCCGCGGAGGATACGGACTCACCTCCAAGGCCCCTACAGCCTACTATCTCTACCCCAACAAGTCCTACCACGACTACATCCTCTACAACGGAATGTTTGCCGGCATGCCGGAGAACGAGCAGCTGCTCATAGCCAAGACCGACATCTATGACGCCTCCAACGAGAACCTCGAGATAGCCGTCAACCGCAAAGCCGAGATAGGTCTGGACTTCAACATCGCCGGACGCTACCGCGTGGGTCTGACCGCCTACGATGAGAAGATGGACAACGGCTACGGCTACGGTACGGACATCAGCTCATACATCTGGTATCAGGCCACGGCATACGAGGTGGACCACAAGGAAGAGGGACAGCGCCCTGTCCTCAAGAAAGACAAGACATACAACCTCTTCTACAGCGTCTACAAGCCGCTCAACAACGGCAAGACCCGCAACAGGGGCGTGGAGTACGAGATCGACCTCGGCCGCTTCGACGCCATCCGCACCTCATTCTACATCAACGGAGCCTGGATCTACAACACCAGCACAAATGCCGGCCACACATTCGGTGAGAGGACCAGGACAGGCACTGCCGAGAAGAACATCGGCATCTATGAGAAAGAGGTGAGGACGAGCCACAGCCAGAGGCTCAACACCACCCTGAGGGCCACGCACAACATCCCGCAGATCGGTCTCGCCGTCACGCTCACAGGACAGTTCAACTGGTTCACGAAGGTATGGACACAGTTCGGAAACGACACCATGTTCATCCAGTACATCTCCCACAAGGACGGGAAGGTGCACGACTTCGACCCGGCGCTGAAAGACGACCCGGAGTTCTCCTACATGTTCCCTACCCTCAACGACAACAGGTTCATCGCTGAGAAGTACTTCCCTACCGCCATCTTCAACCTCAATATCAGCAAGGAGATCGGCGACATGTTCACCGCATCGTTCTATGTCAACAATGCGCTCAACACAAGACCTCTCTACAAGTCAAAGAAGGACGGCAGCTATGTCACCCTTGGCATTCCGCTCTTCTTCGGCTTCGAGTTCAAGGTCAGCATCAGATAGAACACAAATTATCACAATTAAAATCCTATGTTTATGAAAAGAACAACATTTGCAATTGTCACGATGGCAGCAGCCTTGTTTGCTGCCGCGTCTTGCCAGAAAGAGGCCAAGACGATCAGTGTCACAGTCACCATCGACGAGACCAAGATAGCTGAAGCGGGCATCCCTTCCCCTGACAGCTACGCGGTGACACTCACCAACTTCGCCACCGGCGTCAGCATCGAGGCTGCCACGGAGAACGGCGTCGCAAGCGCCGCAGGACTTGTGCCGGGACTCTACAACATCACGGCGACCGCAGTTCAGAGCAAGGACGGATTCGCCTACACCATCACCGGAGCCCTGAACGATGTCAACTTCCTCGAAGACGGCGAGAAGGCGACCGTAAAAGTAGACGCGGTCAAGGAAGCCGCCCTCGTATTCAAGGAGATCTACTATACAGGATGCCGATTCCCGACAGATGAGGAGGGCGGCAGCAGCACATACTTCCGCGACCAGTTCTACGAGATCTACAACAACAGCACCCAGACCGTATACGCCGACGGGCTCTGCATATCCACGACGATCTTCGCCAACTATGACTATACCGTATTCTACGAATGGCCTATCGAGAACCCGGAGAACTACGTGTTCTGCGAGAGGATCTGGCAGATTCCTGGCGACGGCACGCAATACCCTATCAAGCCTGGCGAGTCCATCATCATCGCGCAGTGGGGTACCAACCACAAGGCGGAAAGCCTCACAAAGGGCACCTCTCCGGTTGACCTGAGCGGGGCGGAGTTCGAAGCCCTCGAAAAGGAATCCACCACATGGAACGGCATCACGCTCACTGACAACATAGCCGTCAACATGAAGCTGGCTGTCAACGCTACAGGATACGAAATGCCGCAGTGGCTCACCTCTGTCGGAGGAGCCGCCTACATCATCTTCAAGCCTTCAGCACCGCTCAAGAACGAGGATTTCATCACCGCAACCAACGCTGACTGGGGCAATGTAGCGAGGGAGGTTCCTATCAGCGAGGTCATCGACGCCGTACAGTCCGTCTCTGACGAGACCCGCCTCTCAACCCTCGGACTTCCGGCCGTTCTAGACGCAGGCGCAATCTGGTGCAGCGGCATGTATGTGAGCGAGAGCATCGCCCGCAAAGTCAAGGAAACCAGAGAGGACGGTACTGTAGTATATCAGGACACCAACAACACTACCAACGACTTCGAAGTGAAGAAGGACCCTCAGCTCCGCAGGAACGGGGCCAAGGTGCCATCTTGGAACAGCTGGATCAAATAGTTCAAAATGAAGAGAATCATCGTTTTATCAGCATTGCTCGTCAGCCTGTGCCCGTCCGTGGCGCAGGCGGGCGGCTCTGCCGAAAAAATCGGCAGCACAGCCCTCAAGGAGACCGAAATCCGCAACTCCCTCTGGCTCGGAAGCTCATCGGCGGCCGGGCTCGCGTTCAGGCCATACAACATATTCAACACCCTGGACCTCAGATACAACGGAGCATACGGAGAATATCGCGGCCTCGGCGAGGGGAAAAGTTCAACAGAAGTGTCTCTCAACACTGAAGGCGCGGCCTATCTGGGGAAATTCCTGGTCACCGGTGATTTCTCTTTCAAGAACACTTTCGATCAGGACGCACTCTACAATGTCCTTCTCTATCAGCTGGAGGACAACATGCCGTACTACCCTATGGACGACAGGTCCAGCGGCTGGAAGCGGCAGGCTTATGAACTCGGTGCCGGCCTGGCATCCCCTATCCTCTGGGACCGGGTCGCCTTCGGCATCGACCTCGAATACTTCACCAAGGTCGGGGCCAAGCAGCTCGACCCTCGCGGAGAGACCTACAAATACGGTATCCAGCTCCGCCCGTCCGTAACCGTGAGCCTCGGTAAGAACCTGCTCGGGCTCAGCGCCTTGTATGCCGACGGATTCGAGAGAAGCAAACCGTCCAACAACTACAACTGGGACAGCCCGAAAATCTGGTACAACCGAGGTCTCGGAGAGAGCACCCAGAGCAAAGTTGGGGGCAACGACGGCATGAAGACCTGCTTCTGGCGCACTACCAAGTTCGGCGGAGCCCTCCAGTACTCCTGGTCGGACGCTGTGTTCGCCGAGGTGGGTTACACCTACAAGCAGACCGATGCCAAAGAGAATCCGGAACTTCCGAAACGCCTCGGTTCAGCGAAAGAACAGACCTTCAGCCTTGACGCCGCGTGGCTTTTCGGACGGGACAAGTCTGACAAGCTCTCGCTCGACGCGGACTTCGCCCTCACCGACGGGATAGAGTATATCCAGAAGCTCAACACGGCGGCCTTCCAGCAGGAATGGATGGTCATCAGCACAAACGCCATGTCAAGTTATACCGATATCCGTGCAGCCCTGCGCTACGACCATCTCTTCGGAGCGGCCGACCCGCGCGGATACGACTGGAAAGTCGGGGCGGAAGCGTCATTCAGGATGTTTGACCAGAGTTATCTCGCTCCGGCCTCCACTTCCAACGCGATGAGGGCGTATGCCGGCATCAACGCCGACAAGCAGTTCAAGTTCAAGCGTTCGGTGCTCCTGCTCGGACTGGACGGCGGATATGCCGCAGGCTTCGGAAGCGGATACACCTGCCTGAGCACGAAGGCCTATGCCACGCCGAAAGCGGCCATGGCAGACCAGGCTGACTGGCTCAACGCAAGCTTCATCAAGGCCGGCGCCAGAGTGGACTGGACACTTGAAGGCTCGAAAAGGGCTAACTGGGTGTTCGGCGCCAAGGCCGACTGGCTCAAGCCGACATCCCTCGACAAGGACAGGCTCGCAATCACAGCCACATTCGGAATAATCTTCTAATGCCATGTTTTCAAAAAAGACACTAATGCTCGCCATTGCCGTGACCGTTTCCGCAGTCACGGCATTTGCGGTCTCCCCGACGAGACGCTCGTTCGCGATAGTCACGGAGCCGCAGACATTCAAGCACTGCTCGGCGGAACTCGAAAAATACCGCGAAGCCGTATGCACGGACGGCCTTGACGCGTTCATCTGCGTCAATGACTGGTCTTGCCCGGACGAGCTTCGGGACAGCCTCAAGACATATTACCGCACCCGCAGTCTTGCAGGAGCCGTATTCGTGGGAGATGTCCCGATTGCCATGATCCGCAAGGCACAGCACCTGACCTCCGCCTTCAAGATGGACGAGGATGGCGCTTTCCCGATGAGGGAGTCATCCGTCCCGTCCGACAGATTCTACGATGATTTCGACCTCAAGTTCGACTATGTGTGCAAAGACACGTCCGAGACGAATTTCTTCTACTACAATCTCGCCCCGGAATCCCCTCAATACATAAGTTGTGACATCTACACCGGACGCATCAAGCCTTCGGTGAAGAGGGGCGACCCTTACGGGGAGATTTCCCGCTACCTCCTCAAGGCGGCAGCCGCCAAGAGCGGGCGCAACCCTCTCGACCATCTGGTGTCATACAGCGGCAGCGGCTCATTCTCAAACAGCCTCGCCGCATGGAAGGACGAGACCATAACCCTCAAGGAGCAGATGCCGGCGGCGTTCAGCAGCTCCGACGGGGCCAAGTTCTACGTGTTCGCGATGTATCCGAACATGAAGGACATCCTCCTGAAGGAAATAGCCAGGGACGAACTTGACCTTGTGCTCTTCCACGAGCACGGCGTGCCGGAAAGGCAGTATCTGACAGACATCCCGGAGCCTGAGGACATCGACGGCTACTACACCGACGCGAGATACCGTCTCCGCAGGCAGCTGCGCACAGCGGCGGGCAGAGGCCAGGACACCGAAGCCCTCAAGGCTGAATACATAAAGAAATACGGCATCCCGTCCGCATGGCTCGAAGACTGGGATGACCTTAAATACGAGGTGGAGGATTCCCTCTACGACGCTGCGACGGGCATAATGCTCGACGATGTGGTCAAGACCGCCCCTAATGTAAGAATGGCGATCTTCGACGCCTGCTACAACGGGGACTTCCGCGAAGACGACTGCATAGCCTCAAGGTATGTCCTCTCCGACGGCAAGGCTCTCGTCGGCATCGGCAACTCCGTCAATGTGCTGCAGGACAAGTCTTCATCAGACCTGCTCGGCATGCTGGCGCTGGGTTACTCCGCAGGAGAATGGATGCAGCAGGTCAACATTCTGGAATCCCACATCCTCGGAGACCCGACCTTCCATTTCTCGGCCCCGGAGGGCGCCGCGAAACCGGACCTGTACAGCACAGACATCAACTACTGGAAGAAATACACCGATGCCAAGTACCCGTGCGACATAAGGGGTCTCGCGCTCCAGAAACTCTTCACGCTTGACGCACCGGGGCTCTCGGACCTCCTGATGAAGACATGGAAGAGCTCCGACGAGTATATGCTGCGCCTGCAGTGCATGCACCTGCTGGCACATTACAATGACGGCAACTACTCCAAGCTGCTCAAGGACGGCGCGGACGACCCGTATGAGTTCATCCGCCGCAAGTCCACCTTCTACCTCGGCAAGGTCGGTGAGGACTGGATGGCCGATGAGCTTGCCGCCGTGTACATGCGCGACTACAACTCCCTGAGAGTGGCCGCCAACGTGGGATTCGTCTGCGCCCACTTCGCGGACAGCCTCTTCCTGAAGAATTTCGACAGGCGCCTTGAAGAGGCGGCCTGGGTCTACGACAAGGACTCGTTCCGCGAGAAGGCGATGACCACATTCAGCCTGGCCTGCTCAATAGAGAGCGGAACAGGAAAGATCTTCACAGACAAGAACGCCAGGGGCAAGAACTTCTACATAAGCGGAATGCGCAACAACCCATATCCTCAATATGCCATGCCTCTGCTCTCTCTAGTCAAAGACAACAGCGAGAGCACCGCGCTCCGCACAGAATGCGCTGAGGTCTTGGGATGGTTCGTCCGCTACCACGGGCGACGCGAACTCATATCAGCCATTACCGACTATCTCGAATCCGGGACCAGCATGCCTCGTGAGGTAAGGGACGAACTCGTCAAGACAAAGGGAAGACTTGAATACTACACACGATGAAGAATATGAGACAATCTATATTTAAGACCGTCCTCGGCGCGTCAATGCTCTGCGCCCTGTCACTGACAGCCGCTGCGCAGGTCAAGATAGACAAATGCGGCATCAAGTCCGGCACTTCCTTCGCGGTCATTACCGACAGCGCGACCTACGAGAAGTGCGGCGAAGAGCTCAAAGCCTACAAACAGGTCCTCGAAGAGGAGGGACTCGGCACCTGGATCGTAAGTGCCGACTGGGCCTCTCCGGACGAGGTCAAGGCCGAGATACTCAAGCTCGCCTCCGGCAAACCGGCCCTCGAAGGCATCGTGCTTGTGGGAGATGTCCCCATCGCCATGGTAAGGGGCGGACAGCACTTGACCACCGCATTCAAGATGAACGAGGAGACCTTCCCGATGTTCGAATCCTCTGTGGCTTCGGACCGTTTCTACGACGACTTCGGCCTGAAGTTCGACTTCATCAAGAGGGACAGCCTCAACACGGACCTTTTCTACTACAAACTCTCCGAAGAAGGCGAGCAGCATCTGCGTCCGGACATCTACTCCGCCAGGATGAAGGTGCCGCCGGTGATGAAGGGCGACAAGTACGAGATAATGAGCAAATACCTGCGCAAGGTGGTCAAGGCCCACAGGGAGGAGAACCCCCTCGACGAGCTGACCTTCTTCGCCGGACACGGCTACAATTCGGACTGCCTCACGATCTGGAGACAGAAGCCGCTCGTGTTCAGGGAGTACTTCCCGTATGTGTTCGACAAGGCTTCGCACAACCGCTTCCTCAACTTCCGCGAGGACGACCAGATGAAGTGGAACCTGCTCAGCGAGGTGGCAAGGCCGGACGTGGACCTTTTCATATTCAGCGAGCACGGAGCCTACGACACCCAGTACATCAACGGCAAGCCTGCCTCGAAGGGAATAAGCGACGATGTGGACCAACTCAAGCGCTCACTCGCCTCGTCCTACAGGTATTACGGACGCGGCGCCAACAGGGAGCCGTTCCTGCACGAAGTGGATTCGCTGTTCCAGATCGGAGAAGAGGCGTTCTCTGACGCCATGCTGGCCGAGTACGACAGACTGGACTCCATCGAGACCCGTGGCATCAACATCTATCTCGACGACATCATGAAGGGACACAGCAGCGCGAAGATGATCGTGTTCAACGCCTGCTACAACGGTTCTTTCCACAATCCTAAGGGATATGTCGCAGGCTGCCATGTCTTCGGCGACGGCGAGAGCATCGTGGCCCAGGGCAACACCATCAATGTCCTGCAGGACAAATGGGAAGACAAGCTGATGGGCTATCTCTCCATCGGCGAGAGGGTAGGAATGTGGCAGAAAGAAGTGCCATATCTGGAATCCCACCTCATCGGAGACCCGACCTGGCGTTTCTCCGCCCACTCCAAGGCGGAGGCGAAGATGCGGGACAAGCTCCACCATGACCTGGTGTTCAATGCGTCCGACGCGGCCGTGTGGGACAAATACACCCGCAGCAGCGAGCCGATTCTCAGATGCGCCGGAATCACGCACCTCAGCTACATAGACGCCAAGGCGGCCCACAAGCGCGCCGCACAGATGCTGGACGACCAGTCATGGATAGTCCGCATACACGCTTTCAACGCCCTCTGCGCCGACCCGGACAAGGACTTGGCCGAATATATCAGGCAAGGACTGAAGGACAGCTACGAACTGATGGCCCGCACCTCCGTCAAGATGGCCTCTGTCCTCGGTGACACCAGTCTGGTGAAGGATGTCGAGGAATTCAGCGAAGCCCACCCTGAGATGATCAGGGCCACCGGCTATGCCGCCGCAGATGCCGTGAATGTCCTCAACGGCACAGCCTACTATACGCAGTGCATGAACGGCGCCGCTGACAAGAGTCTCGCGCCTGCCAAGAGAGTCAACTCCATACGCACATTCCGCAACGCGCGCTATGTGCCGGCCGCAAAGACCCTCCTCGCCATAGTAGCGGACAGCAGCGACGACAGTTATGTGCGCACCGTAGCCTGCGAGACCCTCGGCTGGTATACCCAGTCCAACTTCAGGGATGAGATAATCTCGTCCCTCGGAAAAGCATTGGACAATGCAGGTTCAGACAGAGTCGAAGCAGAAATCAAGAAAACAGTCAAACGCCTTAGCTGGCAATGATCAAAAGCATAACGACAGCATTGATTGCTGCGGGGCTGGTTCTTTCCGGCTCCGCAGCATTTGAATGCCGGGCACAACAGACCCCGCCGTCCTCAGTGGACAACTCCCTGCTCAAGTATTTCCCGACCGTCATCGACCAGATAGGCGGTTCATGCGCCCAGGCGTCATACATCGGGTACATGTTCACTTATGAGATGAACCGCCTCCTCGACAGGGACGGCAGCACCCCGGATCACCAGTTCAGCTATCTCTATACCTGGAACTTCATCAACGGCGGCAACGACGAGGGCTCCATCGGTGAAGACGGGCTCACGATAGGTTTCGAGGGCGGCATCGCCACGGAAGCGGACTTCCCGTCCCAATACACCTCCTCCCAGTTCAAGTGGACAAGCGGATATGACACCTATCTGCGCGCGATCCACCACAGGGTGAAGAAAATCAAGCATTTCGACGTGCTGGACCGCGAGGGCGTGGACGTGCTACGCAACTATCTCTGGAACAGGGGCGAACCGGGCAAGAGCGGGGGTATCGTGACATTCTCCTCCAGAGCCGGAGCATGGAAAATCAACGCGCATTACGACGGCCCGTCAGAGACCGGATACAAAGCCCTCCTGACGGAACTCTCCCCGACCGGAGCCCATGCCATGACAATCGTGGGCTACGATGACCTCGTTGAATTCAACGCTCCGGACGGCACCTTGAGCAAGGGTGCATTCATCGTCTGCAACACGTACGGCACGGGATACTGGATGCACGACAGGGGCAGGTTCTACCTCCCGTACTGGTTCTGGATGCAGCCCGACAGGGACTCCGGGGCACTGAGCCGCCAAGTAGTCGGAGTCGATGTGGAATACCGGGAGCCGAAAGTGGTGTTCAAGGTCGGAGTGGACTACAGCTCCAGGGATGACCTGTCCTTCCGTATCGGACTCTCCAACAAGGCCTCGGACAATATCCCTACACACGACTACGCCGTGCCGATCGCCCGCAACCAGGGAGGGGACTACCCGATGCAGGGCAACAACTCATCCTCGAAGATCGAATTTGCCTTCGATTTCAGCTCCTACGCTGCCAACATCAACGATTCCGCGGAGCCGAAGTTCTTCCTGACCGTGAGCCGCAACAACAGAGGCAAGGTCTACGGAAGCGGCAAGATGACGGCATTCTCCGTCTATGATTACCGGGAAGACCCGGAGCACCCGCGCATCTACAAGTGCACAGGCGTCGCCGGATCGGAAATCGCCTCGGGAGACAACATCTTCAGCATCTGCACCGTGGCGCCGAAGACATGCTCATACTCCCCTGTCAAGTGGCTTTCCGGAAGCGGTCAGCCGATATCCGCACCTCTTGTGCTCAAGACGGCTCACGGCAAATATGCCAAGATCCGCCTTTCCGACTATGACAGGAACGCCGGGACAATCAAAATCAAGTACACCTACGCCCCAGACGGGACAAGAAGATTCGAATGATCATGAGATTAAGGATAATTGCACTGGCGGCGCTCGCCGCATTGGCGCTCTCCTCATGTCAGGGCAACGGCAAGAGGGAGGCCCCGGTCAGCGGAGAACTGACCATACACGGGCTTGAAGACGGGAAATGGACCTATTTCTCCGTCGAGACCGGTGAGAGCGTTGGCTCCAGCACCTTCCTCTCCGAGGAGGAGGATGCCGCATGGGCGCAGCGTGAAGACTGGGACTTCGCTATATGCGGAGACTATCTCAAGACCAACGGAGGCACCTCCGGCAAAGGAGCCGGCGGCATAATGAGGGAGAGCGAGCACAGCTACCAGACCCTCACCGAAGCCCCGATACAAGGCTACCTGACAGATGAAGTCGGAGTGGTAAAATAATATGGGGCAGGAGATAGAGAAGAAGTTTTTGGTCCGTGGTGATTTCAAAGCCGCGGGCCAAAAATCTATAAGGATCACACAGGGCTACCTCTGCTCCGTCCCTGAAAGGACTGTGAGGGTCAGAGTCAAGGGTGACAAAGGCTATATCACGGTCAAGGGCAAAAGCAATGACAGCGGTGCGAGCCGCTTCGAATGGGAAAAGGAGATCCCTGTAGAGGACGCGCGCGAACTTCTCACGCTCTGCGAACCGGGAGTCATCGACAAGACCAGATATCTGATTCCCGAAGGCGGACATGTCTTCGAAGTCGACGAGTTCCACGGGGACAACGAGGGGCTCGTCATAGCGGAAGTGGAACTCGGCTCTGAGGACGAGCCGTTCGGACGCCCGTCGTGGCTCTCAACCGAGGTCACGGGCGACAAGCGCTACTACAACTCATTCCTCGCCGGACACCCCTACAAGACCTGGTAAGCGCTCACTCACCTGACGGTGAAGGAGGATTCGTGTCCCCATAGACAGGACGTCCCGATTCGCTGAGATATCCCGTACCAGCGTCCGGAGCATTGGCAAAAGAGAGCAACTTGAAATCAAGAACCTTCTCAAGTTTGGCGACAGTCTCCAGAGTCAAGTTTTCCGACCCCTTGAGCAGCAAAGAAACATACTGCTGAGAACAACCCATCCTCTCTGCGAGATTCTTTTGAGTCATATTAAGTGTCCTCATCCGCGCCCTCGTCCTTATCGCAATAAGGCTCGAATATTTCAACCAGTCCCAGTTGTCCCTGCGCCATTGGGCATCAGTTTTCCATCCGGCGACCGACCCTCCCGGATTCGACCGCAAAAAATCCACCGCCTTACTCATTACTTGAAATATCTTTTATTCCATCCATATCGGAAACCCCGTTGTCTATAAGGTAATTCCTTACCCGTTCCAAATTCTTCAACTCTTCAAGAGTATGCCCGCGCTCTGCCATCGTCCTGGTCAGTTTGATTGAACCGCCGGTAATCAAGTACACCCCGGGCTCCAACTTAAGGGCATAAAGTCTCAACCAGGACAGGTGACCGGACCGTGGGCGTCCCTTAGCCTTCTCCTTGCCAAGATGCAGTTCTGAAGTCCGTCCGTTCTCTAAAGGCCGGAACAGGACATCCAGATCCGCCTCCGGCGAAATGTCAAGTATAAGACATTGCAGCAGGTGGGCGTCTTCAATAGTGTCATAGATGGCAGCATCCACATCGGTGATATGAAACCACGATTCCAGATCATCCATGTTGTTCCGGAAGAAAGACTCCAGCCAGTCTATATCATACCAGTCACGAAAGGTCAGAGTAAGGATATTCTCACCCTGACCTTCGTATTGGACAGCCCATAATCGTCCGTCACCTGTTATATCATCAAATTTCACATGGCAAATATAACAACAAGTTTTCACTTGTACAAGTTATAAGTTTACTGATAAACTCACCTGACGGTGAAGGAGGATTCAAGAAGGTCACGGGTGCTGCCGCCGACCCAAAGCTTATAGTCACCACTCTCCTGGGCGAACTTCCCGTCCGCACGGAAGAACTCAAGATCCGAAGCCTTGATGGTGAAATCTATGGACGCGGACTCCCCGGCCTTGAGGAACACCTTGCGGAAGCCTTTGAGCTCCATCACCGGACGCGTCGTGCTGCCAACAAGGTCACGCACATAGACCTGCGCCACCTCGTTCCCGTCACGCGGCCCGCTGTTGGTGAGAGTCACGCGCAGCCTGACATCATCGCCCACAGCCACCGACGGAGTGAGCACCTCAAGCCCGCTGTAAGTGAATTCCGTGTATGACAGGCCGTCCCCGAATCCATAGAGCGGGCCGTTCGATGTGAACATGTACTTGGAGATGTATTTCTGCCCGGCATTGCTTTCCGTCTTGGCACGGCCGGTGCTCTTGTGGTTGTAGCGCATCGGGAGCTGCCCCACTTCATACGGGAAGGAGATGGTAAGTCTCCCGGATGGGTTGTAGTCACCGGAGAGGACATCGGCAAGCGCCGGTCCGGCCATCGTGCCGGGATGCCAGGTGACAAGCAGGGCCTCGGCACGGGCAGCCTGGTCGGCTATGGTCATGCCGCGGCCTGTAACGAGCAGCACGACAAGCGGTTTCCCGGTCGCAGCCACCGCGTCAAAGAGTTCCCTCTGTGGTTCTGGAAGATCCAGGGAAGTAAGGCTCGCAGCCTCTCCGCTGCACTTGTTCGGCAGTCCCAGGGCCATCAGCACGACATCTGCACCGCGCGCCAGCGATACTGCCTGGGCCACACCGCCCGGAATCCTCTCCAGTGCCTTGCTGCCCTCGCAGCTGGTTATCCGCGCCTGCGGGAAACGCTTCCTCAGCCCGGACAGGAACGTCACCGTGCTGTCGCCCTCGCCGAAGCCGGACCAGGCCCCGAGCATCTCCCCACCATTGTCGGCAAATGGTCCGATAAGAGCCAGGCGCTCCGTCCCGGAAAGCGGGAGAATTCCCCCGTCATTCTTCAGCAGCACCATGGACTTGCGGGCCACATCCCGGGCGATTTCTTTGTTCTCCGGGAGATACATCTCCGTTTTCCAGCGTCCGTTGCCGTATCTGTACGGATCCTCGAACAGTCCGAGCCTGTATTTCTGCAACAGTATCTCGCGGCACATGCGGTCCACAAGTTTTTCACTCACCAGGCCCTCCCGGACAAGCTCAGCCCCGTGCTCACGATAGCCGCTCAGGACCATCGCCATATTGAGGTGGGCGTTCATCGCCATGGCGGCCGCCTGCTTGTCATCCTCCGCCACGCCATGGTTGACCATCTCATATATCGAACTGTAATCCGACACCACGAAGCCGCGGAACCCGAGTTCACCTCGAAGCAGGTCATCCAGAAGCCAGCGATTGCCGGAAGCCGGAATCCCGTCAAAGTCATTGAATGAAGACATCACGCTGCCCGCACCGGCATCGACGGCCGCCTTGTAAGGCGGGAGATAAAGATTGCGGAACATCATCTCCGACATGTCCACGGTGTTGTACTCCCGTCCCGCCTCAGCAGCGCCATAAGCCGCGAAATGCTTGACACATGCCAGAATCGTGGACGGATCCGAGAGGTCATCCCCCTGATAACCGGCCACCATGCTCTCGGCCACGCGGCTCCCGAGGTACGGATCCTCCCCGGCACCTTCCGACACCCTTCCCCAACGGGAATCCGCAGCCACATCACACATAGGAGAGAATGTCCACGGATAGCCATAGGCGGCAGCCTCCGAGGCGGCTACACGGGCATAATCGCGTATCGCATCCATATCCCAGGAAGAGGCCATCCCTATATTCTCCGGGAATACTATGCGGCAGCCATGGATGATGTCATAGCCGAAAATGATAGGGATGCCGAGTCTTGAGCTGTCCACCGCCAGCCTCTGGTATCTCATAATCTCCTCGGAATCCCTGATACTCAATATGGATCCCACGCTTCCCTCTTTTATCAGATCATCTATGTCCGATGCCTCTCCCCCGGGACCTGTCACCATCCCGCCATGGACTGCCATCTGACACATCTGCCCTATCTTCTCTTCAAGAGTCATCCTGGACATCAGCCTGTCCACAAAAACTTGCTCTTCGCTGCGTCTGCCGCAAGATGCCACGGCAAGCAGCACCAGCGAAACTGTCAAAATCTGCTTTTTCATCGATGTGTGGTATTTTGTCGCAAGATAAGAAAAAACGATGGAACATCGGGATGCGCGAGAAATCCGCCGTTTCCGACGGCTCCCGTGCAACAAATGCAGGTGATAAGCGCATCTTCTCAAAGTAAAGACTTTACAGATATGAAGAAGACACTCCTGGCCGCATTGCTGACGATTGCGGCCCTCACTTCCTGCACAAAAGAGGGTGCGAAGCTTTTCGAAGGCTACTACTCCTACAAACTCAGCGGCACCATCAGTCTGACTGCCGTCGCGGACGCCGAAGCCACTGAAGAGAGCGGACCTGAGATCGCCCCAGACGAACTCACTCTCACTCTGGCCCCCGAAGCCGGACAGATGAACATACTCACGCGCGACAGGAGCAACGGGGACATGGTCCTGACGATGAACGCCATAGGCGGAGATGTCACCACCATGCAGGCGAAAGCCGACGGCAACGACCTCGACATATCTCCGGTGAGCAAGCGGTTCACGCTGGAAATCACCGCAGGCAGCAAATCGTACACGGCCATGATCATCGGCACCGGCGAGAGGCTGGAAGACGTGGTCATCATCAAGTTCATTGCAGTGTCCGGCGAATACAACTACCTGGGACGCAAATATGAAGTGACAGACAGCAACATAACATGTGTAGCCAAATCCAACGGCCGATGAAGACAAGACTCATGCTGATTGCCGCGGCGGCATTGGCGATATGCGGCTGCAAAGGCAGGCCCGCGGACAGAAGCGGCACCCCGGCAAGAGAGGCCGTCCGCGTGGAAGTGATGAGGGTGCGAATGGACAGTTCGGCGACATCAAAGGCCTACGTGGCTACGGTGCAGGCCGGCAGGACAGTGCTGCTCTCGGCCAAGCACTCCGGCACCCTGTCTTCCCTGACAGTCAAGAAAGGCGACCGGGTCAAGGCCGGCCAGGCGCTTGCGCAGATAGAATCGCAGACGGTCAAAAGCAGCCATGAGATGGCACACGCCACCCTTGATCAGGCCGAAGACGGATACCGCAGGGCGGAGCAGGTCTACAGGAGCGGGAGCATAGCCGAAGTCAAGATGGTGGAGATAACGACGAAACTCAACCAAGCCAGAGCCGCAGCCGCGTCAGCAGACAAAGCGCTGGAAGACTGCACGATAAAGGCTCCGTTTGACGGATACGCGGACGATGTGTTCGCCGAGCAGGGAGTGGAACTTGACATTCTCAGCCCGGTCGTCAGGATAGTGGACCTGTCGTCATGCGAGATACATTTCTCCGTCCCGGAAGGCGAAGTGAAACGCCTCAGCGTCGGACAGGGCATAAGACTGGATGTCAGCGCCCTCGGCATCGAGGGGCTCAGAGGGAGAGTCAGATCCAAAGGCGTCAGCGCCTCTCCCCTCTCCCACTGCTATGACTGCATCGCCGTCCTCGACACCGCGCCCGAAGGGCTCATGCCGGGCATGGTGTGCAAACTCAGCCTCATAGAAGGCGTTTCTCCCCGGATTATAGTGCCCGCATCGGCGCTGCTCACCGGCTCGGGAGGCCGCTACCTCTGGCTGGCAAAAGACGGGAAAGCCGTCAAGAGAGCCGTCAAGACCGGAGGATTCTCCGGCAAGGGCATCGTGATTACAGATGGACTGGAAGAAGGTGACATGGTCATCACAGGAGGCTACCAGAAGGTCTCCAGCGGAATGGAAGTCAAGGCAGAAGAGTCCCCGCGATGAAGAAAGAGAAGAAGTCACTGATAGACGGAGTCATACGGTATAAGAATATCGTATATCTTATACTCGTGATGCTGGTGGCCGTCGGCATCTGGGGCATCAGCAACATGAACAAGGACGAATTCCCGACCTTCGAGCTGACCCAGGGCCTCGTGGCCGCAGTCTATCCCGGGGCCTCGTCGCAGGAAGTCGAGCAGCAGGTGGCGAAGCCCCTGGAAGAGCTGCTCCTCTCGATGAAGGAAATCAACCGCAAGAACCTCAGGATCATCTCCAGGGACGGAATGTGCTACATCTACGCCGACCTCACCTCGCCGATAAGCAAGAAAGACGAAGTCTGGTCCAAGATCCGCCTCAAGCTCAACGAAACCAAGGCGACACTGCCTCCCGGAGTGCTGGCGCTGATAGTGATGGATGACTTCTCCGCCATTTCATCAAGCCTCATCGCCCTCGAATCGGACGACAAGGGTTATGTCGAGATGAAAGAGTACGCGGACAGGCTCGCCGACAAGCTGAGGGGGATACCGGAGATGGCGGCCGTCAAGATTTATGGCGACCAGAGCGAGGAGATTGCCGTGACCCTCGATCTGGAGCGGCTCTCCGCCTACGGGATCAGCCCTTCTTCGCTCACACTCGGCTACCAGACATCCACCCTTCAGGTACCGAGCGGCAATTTCGAGACATCGTACACCGACTCTCCCATCCATGTCAGCAGCCTGGCGGGTGACGAGCAGGAGATAGCGGAACGCATAGTCTACAGCGACCCCGCCGGCAACATCATCCGGCTTGCAGACATAGCCACAGTGGAGAGAAGGCTCAAGAAAGCCGGCTCGCTGGTGGAATACAACGGCGCCGCAGCCCTGATACTCTCCGTCGAGATGCGCCCGGACAATGACATCGTCGCGTTCGGCAAGGATCTGGACAGGGTTCTGGCAGACTACGAAAAGACCCTGCCTGACAGCGTCAAGCTCTCCCGCATCACGGACCAGCCCAAGGTCGTGGGGACATCGGTGTTCTCGTTTCTCCGTGACCTGGTCATCTCGATACTCGTCGTCATCTTCGTGATGCTGATGCTCTTCCCGATGCGCTCAGCGCTCATCGCAAGTTCCGGAGTTCCCGTGTGCACCGCCGTGGCCCTCGCCATCATGTACCTGACAGGCATAGACCTCAACACCGTGACGCTCGCCGCCCTGATTGTCGTGCTGGGCATGATAGTGGACGACTCCATCATCACGATGGACGGCTACATGGACCATCTCGGACGGGGCAAGACGCGCCTGGACGCCGCCAAGGACAGTTTCCACGAGCTCATCACCCCGATGGCGATGGCGACCACTTCCATCAGCCTGATGTTCTTCCCCACCCTGGGGATCATCACCGGCTATCTCGGAGACTTCGTACAGCTGTTCCCGTGGGTGATAGCCATCGCCCTGATGACCTCCCTGGCATACGCCGCCTTCGTGGTACCGTCCCTTGAGACACGCTTCATCTCGGAAGCGCGCCCGAGCGGCAGCAATGTCATCACCAGGGCTCAGAACAAGTTCTTCGGCTGGATACAGAATGCCTACGACAAGGCCCAGGACTTCTGTTTCCGTTTCCCTAAACTCACCATCCTCGCCGGCGTCGGAGCCATCGCGCTCGGGCTGCTCATGTTCAGCCGGCTCAATGTCCAGATGATGCCTATGGCGGACCGGGACTTTTTTGCCGTGGAGGTCAACCTCGGGAGCGACGCACGGCTCTCCGAGACACGCGAGGTTGTGGACTCCCTGCAAAGGATGATGTTGCATGACAAGAGGATAGAGTCCGTGACCTCCTTCATCGGGAGCAGCGCCCCGCGCTTCAACGCCACATACGCCCCGTCCCTGCCGTCCGAGAGTTTCGCGCAGCTGATAGTCAACACCTCATCCACCAACGCCACCAAGGAGCTCCTCCCCATATTCGAGGAGAAATACGAACACTATTTCCCGCATGCCCTGATACGCATCAAGCAGATGGACTATCAGGGAGCGCTGCCCGTGGAGATAATGGTCAAGGGAGAGGATCAGGATGCCATCAAGGAAGTGGCCGACACGGTCCTCGGATACATGCGCACGCTCGGTGACGAACTCAAGTGGGTACACAGCACTTCGGACGACTGCATAAGCTGTGTGGAAGTGAGGCTCGACCCGACGGAGTCCGCGCGGCTGGGTGTCAACAAGGCCATGACCTCGCTCGCTCTCGCCGGGGCGTTCGACGGACAGAGCCTCGCGTCCGTATGGGAAGGCGACAAGAAGATTCCCGTGAATCTGTACAGCAGTTCCGTCTCGGAAGACATGGGCTACGAGGCTATCGGCGACCTGATGGTCGCCACTTCGGTGCCCGGCGTCTATGTGCCCCTGCGTCAAGTGGCCGACATAGAACCGGCTTTCGGACCGTCCCAGCGGACACGCTACGCCGGAGAGGAGGCCGTGATACTCTCCGCCGACATGAAATACCTCAAGAGCCAGCCGGTGTCGATGGCGAAGATCAAAAGCTTCATCTCCACACTCGACCTGCCCGAAGGGGTCAGCATCGAATACGGCGGGATGTCCGCCACCAACACGGCCGTGATCCCGGAGATCGCGCTCAGTTTCATCTGCGCGGTGTTGGTGCTCTTCTTCTTCCTGGTGTTCCACTTCAAGAAGATCTCCCTCGCCATATTGACCATAGTGCTGAGTTCCCTCTGCCTGTTCGGGGCCTTCTTCGGCCTCTGGATTTTCGGTCTGGATTTCAGCATAACCGCCGTGCTCGGGCTGATCAGCCTGGTCGGCATCATCGTGCGCAACGGTATAATAATGTTCGAGTACGCCGAGCAGCTGCGTTTCGAGGAAGGTCTGGCTGTCAAGGAGGCGGCGATGCTCGCCGGCAAGCGCAGGATGAGGCCTATCTTCCTGACTTCGGCCACCACGGCCCTGGGAGTGCTGCCGATGATCATCAGCGGCGACCTCCTCTGGCTTCCGCTCGGAGTGGTGATCTGCTTCGGCACGATGCTCTCGGTATTTCTGATCACTTTGATAATGCCTGTCTCCTACTGGCGGATTTTTATCCGTGACAGGCGCCCCAAGAAGGAGGTGGAATGATGAAAAAGACAATCGTGATACTCGCCGCGCTCATCTCCCTGCAGGCGGCCGCCCAGGAAGTCTGTCTGACTCTGGAAGAATGCCGGCAGATGGCCCTGTCCCAGAGCAGCCGGGCCGTAAACGCAAGACTTGACATACAGGCGGCACAGCTCCTCCGGCAGGAGGCGCTTGCCGAATACTTCCCGAGGATAAGCGTGATGTCGCTCGGCTTCCACTCGCTTGACCCCATGATCAAGATCGGCCTCAAGGACCTGCTCGGCAACAATGACTTGAGCAACAATCTCCAGACCCTCGTGGACAGCTACGCGACGATGTACGGATTCAGCCCGTACTACAGCGCGCTCCAAAGCGCCTACGGTGCATCTGTCAGCGTCATGCAGCCCATATACGCCGGTGGCAGGATAGTGACCGGCAACCGGCTCGCCGCCCTCGGGGTCGAAGCCGCCACGCTCAAGCAGAAGGTCCAGGAACGCAAGAGCAGGGAGGATACGGACGAGCTCTTCTGGCAGGTCATCTCCCTCGAAGAGAAGCAGCGCACCCTGGACGGGTTCGTGCAGCTGCTCGACACACTCTGCAAAGACGCCGGTGCAGCATACGGCGCCGGACTCATGACGGAGAACGACCTCCTGCAGGCGAGGCTCAAGCGCAACGAGCTTCGCACGGCAGGAGTGAAGATACGCAACGGCATAAGGCTCAGCAGGATGAATCTTTTCAACGCCATCGGGCAGGACTACTGCATCGTGCAGGGAGCGGCGAGCGCGGACAAGCCTTATATCGACTCCATCATGCTTGACGGGCAGGAGGGGGAACTGCCGCCTCCTGAGAATTTCTACATCGACGAGGAGAAAGTGGCCGCATCAATGGAGGAAGTCCGTCTGCTTGAACTCAATGTGGAATCCAAGCGTCTGGAGAAGAGAATGGCTATGGGCAGCACGCTGCCGCAACTGGCCGTGGGAGCCACATACGGGTATTCCCGCACCATCGGAGAAGGCAACTTCAACGGAGCCGCTTTCGCCACCCTGCAGATACCCCTCTCCGACTGGTGGAAGACATCCAGGAAACTGAGAAGACTCCAGCTGGAAGTGGACAAGTCCGAAAGCGACAGAGCCCTGATGGACAAGCAGATACTTCTGCTCGTGCGCAAAAGCTGGCTTGACCTCGGCGCGGCATGGGAGGAATACTGCCTGTCCTCCGAGTCCGTGCAGATGGCAGGGAACTCCCTGAAAAGCAGTCGCAGCCACTTTGATGCCGGGCTGGTGCCTATGTCAGAGCTGCTGCAGGCCCAGGCCACGCTCCAGCAGGCGCAGGATGCGCAGACCGACGCCCGCACATCATATCTGAAAGCGCTGAGGACTTGGCAGGATATTTCTTATCTTTGTAGTTCTGAGAACTGAAACACATGCATATTTTTCCATTACAGGTAGCGGCACCGACAGTTGAAGAAATCGCGGTGCGTGCAGACTCGGCCAAGGTGACCCTCGAGGAATTCGCCGAGAACCTCGCAAAAGACCCGAGCACCACCCTGCAGAGGCTCGGACAGGAAGCCATCCAGTTCGGCCTCAAGATTCTGGCGGCCATCCTGATCTATCTCATCGGAGCCTGGATCATCAAGAAAATCAAGAAGATGCTCGCTTCGATGTTCGTAAGGAAGAAGACGGACAAGGCCTTGGCTTCGTTCGTCACGAGCCTCACCACTATCACCCTGACCATCCTGCTGATCACGATAACCATCGGCACGCTCGGCATCAACACCACCTCGTTCGCCGCACTCCTGGCAGCCGGCGGTATGGCCATCGGTATGGCAATGAGCGGCACGGTGCAGAATTTCGCCGGAGGCATCATGATCCTGGCGTTCAAGCCGTTCAAGGCCGGGGACTTCATCGAGGCCCAGGGGTATTCCGGCACGGTGAGCGCCGTCTCCATCACAAGCACCAGTCTCACGACTCCGGACAACAGGGTCGTCATCATACCGAACGGAGCCCTTTTCAACGGGAATATCAACAACTACTCCGCCAAACCGATAAGGCGTATAGAGTGGAATGTGAGCGTAGAGTACGGCACTGACGCGAAGTTGTGCGCGGACAGGCTTCTCGAACTGGTCAAGGCGGACGGCAGGATACTGGGCAGCTCCGTCAAGGGGGCGGCGGACCCTTATGTCGTGCTCGCCAGCCTCGGGGACAGCGCCGTGATATTCACCGTGCGCGCATGGACCAACACTTCCGACTATTGGGATGTCCTGTATGACTACAACACCGCCGTCTACAATGAACTGCCGAAAATCGGCATCGAATTCCCTTATCCGCAGATGGACATCCACCTGCATCAGGACTCATAGGATCATGGCCACGACGCCGGAGAGCCCCAGAAAAGCATAGACTATCTTCCGGAGGGCCTCTATCCTGATCTTGTCAAACAGCCTCGCCCCTATCCAAAGGCCTGCCAGCACTGCCGGCACGCCTACAAGCCATCCCTCCAGGACTTCCGGCGTGACAAGCCCGGCCAGTGCGCGGAAAAGGGACATCATCAGGTTGCCGGAGAAGAAATACCACTGCGTGAGCGCGATGTACTCCATCTTGCCGGAAGCGGCTGACATGAAGTAGATTATGGCCGGCGGGCCCTGCATCGAAAACATGCCGCCCATCATCCCTGACAGGGTTCCCAGCCCCACCTGCAGAGGCATAGTCGGGCGTATGTGGATCCTCTCGCTCAAGAAGAAGAAATAAAGGCTTATACAGATCAGGACAAGCCCGAGTATGTGCTTGAGGTTGCCGCCATCCACTTTGGTCACGATATGGACGGCAAAAAAGGACACTACAAGGAAGGTGAAGAGTATCGGAAGGAGCTTCTTCCACGGCACATACTTGACTGTGCGGATGGCCGGCAGCATGGCCGTGACCAACGCGAGCAGGCCGGAAAGCGCCGTCGCCTCCCCGTAGGACGGCAGCAGGTACGGGAACATCGTCATCACTATGATTCCGAAGCCGAAGCCGGTGACGCGCTGCACGCCGCTGGCCAGCAGTGTGAACAGAAACAGGATTATGATGTTTGACAATTCCACGACTTCTGCAAATATCATAATTTATTCGTATCTTGCAGTGATTTTTCGCACAAAATTTTTTAACCAGTCATACACACAATGAAGCAAATTGCACTTATTCTTTCAGCACTGGCACTCTCTGCGGGCGTGTCTTCCTGCGGGCAGGGCGGCCAGGGCGCGAATACAGCCACGGTCAATGACACCAACACGCCGTTGCACCTTCTGGCTCCTGACTATAATGTACCTTACGGAGTCCCTGCCAAAGACGCGGTCAAGGCGGACCTCGACAGGGTGCTCAAATTCCTGGATGCCAACACCCCTATAGGGATCAAAGAAGACGGCACGCTTGAGAAGGGCGCCTTCCGTCTGGCAAGTTACGAGTGGGGCGTGACCTACTCGGGCATGCTCAAGGCTGGAGAGACCACGGGCGACAGCGCCTTCACCAAATACACCACCGACCGTCACAGCTTCCTCGCCGAGCAGGCTCCGAAGTGGACACAGGTGCTCAAGGACGGCGGCAAAGTCGACGCCCAGATGCGTCAGGTCGTAGCTCCGCAGGTACTTGATGACGCCGGCGCAGTCTGCGTATCGATGATCAGGGCCCAGGTAGCCAACCCTCAGCTCAAGCTCCGCGGCCTGATCGACAACTATATGGATCTCATCCTCAACCGCGAATACCGCCTCAAGGACGGCACTTTCGCCAGGATGAGGCCTCTTGCCAACGCGGTTTGGCTCGACGACATGTTCATGGGCGTACCTGCCATCGCCTGGTACGGCAAACTCACCGGAGAGAAGAAATACTACGATGAAGCCATACGCCAGATCATGCTCTTCAAGGACAAGATGTGGGTTCCGGAGAAGCAGCTCTTCCGCCACGGCTGGATCGAGTCCATGGACCAGCACCCTTCATACCACTGGGGCCGCGCCAACGGATGGGCGATTCTCACCATGAGCGAGGTGCTTGATGTGCTTCCGGAAGGTTATCCGGGGAGAGACAAGGTTCTCGACCTCTTCAGGCAGCACGCCTTCGGTCTTGCCGCCCTCCAGAGCGGCGAAGGATTCTGGCATCAGCTCCTGGACCGCAATGATTCTTATCTTGAGACTTCGGCTACGGCCATCTACGCCTACTGCTTCGCGCACGGCATCAACGAGGGCTGGCTCAACCCTCTCACCTACGGCCCGGAGGCCTGCCTCGCCTGGAACGCCGTCTCTACGATGATCGACGAGGAAGGCAAGGTCAACGGCACCTGCGTCGGCACCGGAATGGCATTCGACCCGGCGTTCTACTACTACCGTCCCGTAAGCCCATATGCGGCGCACGGATACGGCCCGGTTGTTCTCGCCGGAGCCGAGCTCATAAGGCTGCTTGACAGCACCTACCCTCGCCTCAACGACAACGCCGTGCAGTTCTACGGCAAGGACTACTCAAGCAAGGGAGCCATCTTCTCGGAAGAATAGAATCCATTGACAATGAAACGGATATCCACCACGATAACATTGGCGCTGCTGCTCTCCGGGGCAGCAGTTGCCGTTGCTCAGCCACACTCCTGGGAAGGCATACACCACAGCTCCCTCTCTGAAGCCGAGGCCTGTTTCACCACCGAAACCCCGGCCGAGTTCGCAAGCCATGTCATCTGGGGCTGGGAAGGCCCGATGGACATCAAGACCATACGCCACGACCTCGACTCCATCAAGACAAAGGGATTCCGCTCCGTCATCTTCGAGGCCGGATACAGGCTCCCGTACGAATACCTCTCCGACGGTTGGTTCAAGGCCATCCGCACTGCTGTCAGGGAAGCGAAGAAGCGCGATCTGAAAGTCTGGATCATCGATGAGGGCAAGTATCCGAGCGGCTTCGCCGGGGGCAAGTTCTCCAAGGAGAGGCCTGACCTCAGGATGAAGGCGCTCGTGGTGATGGACCGCCGGGAAGTCAAGGCCGGAGAGAGTCTTGCCGGCGCCACTGCAGGCGACAAGGTGATAAGCGCCGTAGCCGTCAGCAAGTCAGGGCTTCCGAACCGCTGCGTCCCGGTCAAGGACGGCAAGTTCTCGTTTGAAGCAGAGGGCGGAGACTGGGAAATCCTCCTCGTGGGGCCGGATTTCCGCACGGGACAGACCCGCGCGGTCAACAATCCGACCGGAGGCAAGGACACGACCAACTCCATCTGCGATTATCTGAGCCCGGAGGCCGTGGGGCAGTTCATAGACTGGACCCACGAGCAGTACAAAAAATACATAGGCAAGGAGTTCGGCAAGACGGTGCTCGGATTCCGCGGCGACGAGCCGGATTTCGCCTACACCCCGTGGACACCGGACATGGTGGAGCAGTTCATCTCCCGCAAGGGCTATGACCCGACCCCTTATCTCGCCAGCCTCCTGGCCACCAATCTCTCCGTGAGGGAGAAACGCTTCAAGGCAGACTATTGGGACGTGTGGTCAGAGCTGTTCGCCGTCAATTTTTTCAAGCGCCAGGCTGACTGGTGCGCAGAGAACGGGCTCGCCCACATCACCCACCTCAACAACGACCACAACATGCCGGTCTGCGTCAGGGCCGGGGGAAGTCTCTTCAGAGACCTGAGCAATGTGCAGATCCCGGGGGTTGACGCCATCTGGAACCAGATATGGCCGGAGACCGTCAACGACTTCCCGAAATTCGCCTCATCCGTGTCGCACGCCTACGGCAAACCCCGCGCATTCAGCGAGAGTTTCGCCGCCTACTACACCTCCCCGAGCATCCCACAGGCCAAATATGTCGTTGACTATCAGATTGTGAGGGGAATCAACTTCTTCGAGTTCATGTTCTGGATGGCCGGATCCGCCAGGGACAACTGGATGACGGACCCGGGGATGAAAGGGCTCAACGATTACACCAACCGCGCCACATACCTGATGGCTCAGGGCGTGCCGGGCGCGCGCATAGCCGTATATTACCCGACTTCCACCTTGTGGCTCGGGGACAATGCCGTCAATCCGGACCTCGTCAGCATCGCGCAGATTCTGCTTCAGCACCAGAAGGACTTCGACTGGGTGGACGATGATGCTTTCACAGAAGCCCTCAGCGTCACTGGAGACGGATTCCGCAATCTCAGCGGACAGACCTACAGCACGCTCATCATCCCTTCCTGCGATGTGATTTCGACTTCCGCATGGGACAAGATGATGGAGTTCGCCGCCGCCGGAGGCAAGATTCTCTTCTGGGGACGCAAGCCGACCATGCTCGCCGGACGCAGTTTCATGGAGCCTTCACCTGTCCCGGACACGCCAGACCTGCTTCAGGAGCCGTCGGTAAGCTGGACTCCGACCGTCGCCGCGGCCATGCCTGCTCCGGAAATGGAGATCATACTCCCGCCGAAGCCTGAGGCTCCGCGTCGCGGGCCTCGCACAGGCGCGGAGGAGCAGAAGCCGGACCCGGCATCCTTCATCCGCTATACGGCAAGGACCCTGACCGACGGCAGCCTCTTTTTTCTCTTCAACGAAGGCGAGCAGGAGTGCAGCTTCAAGGCAGCCTTCGACCGCAGCGGCTCCGTCAGGGCCTGGGACGCCTCCTCGGGAGAAGTCTCCGCCCTCTCCGCCACCGCCGAGGGCGGCAAGACCGTCCTTGAGATGACACTTGCCCCTTGGGAGAGCCGCATCATCTCCATCGGGGATCAGAGATAAGAATCAAGCGCATCAGTTTGAGGTCGGCCCAAAAGGGTCGGCCTCTTTCTTTGTGGCCCATTGTGTGTGCATTTTGTCAATTTGCGCCTTTTTTAACTTTACATTTTGTACCGCGCGTGAGAAGTAGACGGTACCGCGCGCGAAGGTTTCCGTCAGCCTCGGTCATGACGGGAGGTCCTGCAGGGCTCGCTACGCGGTGTGCTCATGACCGACCCTCCCTGCCAGACCCCGTCGGTAATGCCAACCACGGCCAGAACGCCGTCTGGCGCTGGGGTCCTTGACCGAGCATGACGGAATTCGCTGCGGCAGTCCCGGCCAGAGACAGCTGGCCGTGGTTCGGCGAGGGTTTAGCGACGAGGCAGGCCGGAAATGTTCTGCTGGGCGGCACACCGCAGAGGGCCCTGCGGGATGGGTGGAAGGTCCAGGTAGCAGCGGAAACACCGGAATAGGCTCACACCCGGCAGCGGCAGACTTCAGCAATGAGCCCGGTGCGGTACTGTGGCGGCACACCACACCGCGCCGTACAGAATTAGGCCTTCTGTCGTACGGGACGGCCTCGCCGGACAGTTCGGTACAGAAAACGGCCCTGTGGCGTACGCGAGCTCATCTTAGCGCCGGGGCCGCACGCGGCGGTGGCAGCAGCGCAGGTCGTCGTGCAGAACGGGCGGCGGGCGCAAGCGGAAGCCGGTGGCGGATAGTAGTGGCGCAGGTGCGACGGAAGTCTGATGCTGCTAATCGTTCCAATGCGAGCGGTGGCGGATAAGTGCCTGGTAATGAACAGAATAATGATTTGTCCTGTCTGGTTTTGCCGACAGGTAAAATGCTCTTTTGCTTGATTATCAATGTGTTATCCGCCACCGCCGTGTGCGGCCAATGCGCCCCGAACTGTGTCGTCCTGTGAGAAATGTCTACCCAGCCGCGAGATCGTTATCTCTGTCCCCATGTGCCGTGAACAGTAACATCGGGCCCGCCGAAAACATCAGACGCAACCATTTAGTAAGCGGCAAAAAATAAGTTGCCGCTTACTAAAATTGCGACTCATACGGCAAAATCACAAAAAGGCAACTACTTCTTGGATGATTATGGTTATCTTTACATGTTCAGTAATACAGACAATGGCACAATACAACGACACGATACAGGAGGTTCTGGACTTTCTGGACTCACATGGCATGGGCTACGAGATTTATACCCATCCGCCGCTCTTCACGGTGGAGGACGGCATGAAATACTGGAAGGAGATTGACGAGAGACACTGCGACGGCAGCGGTCCGGTGCATTGCAAGAACCTGTTTCTGCGCAACCACAAGGGTAACCGTCACTACCTCGTGTCCTTCGACTGCCACAAGACCCTGGACATCCATTCGCTTGAGCATCTGCTGCGGCAAGGCAAACTGTCATTCGCCTCTCCCGAGAGGATGTGGCGCTGCCTGCGGCTCAAGCCCGGATCCGTGTCCATGTTCGGTCTGATACACGATATGGATCTCCAGGATGCCGAACCCAAGGAACTCTTCGACAACGGGCACCGCGTCAAGTTCTTCTATGACGCGGATTTGTTGAAGGTCCCGTTCGTCAGCTTCCACCCTTGCGACAACACCGCCACGGTAGTCATCTCTTCGACAGACTTCCGGCGTTTCATAGAGATCTGGGGCGGCGAAGCCGAGGCCCTTGAGATAGGATTATGACACCACATACAAAAAAAGCCATGATTTTCGCGGCGGGGCTCGGCACCCGTCTAAGACCACTGACTGACACCATGCCCAAGGCGCTGGTAAAGGTCGGCGGCGTGCCGATGCTGGAGAGAATCATGCTCAAGATGAAGAGCGCCGGAGTGACTGAAGTCGTGGTGAATGTACATCACTTCGCCTCTCAGATCGAGCAGTTTCTCACGGACAACGAGGGCTTCGGACTGAAGACGGACATCTCACGCGAGGAAGGGCAGGCCCTGGAGACGGGAGGAGGGATACGCCACGCGGCGCCACTGCTCAAGGGCTGCGGCCGTTTCCTCGTGCACAATGTGGACATGCTCAGCGACCTGGACCTGGAGTGGTTCTTCTCTCAGGACGACGCCTCATCACTCGCGACACTGCTGCTGACGGAGTCCGACACGGCGGACCGGTACCTGCTCTTCGATGACGACATGCTCCTCCGGGGCTGGACCAATGTCCGCACCGGAGAAGTCCGCAGCCCCTTCCCGGACTTTGATCCGTGTTCCTGCAAGAGGCTGTCGTTCTGCGGGGTGCAGATACTCTCCGACAGGGTCCTCCGCATGATGGAGGCCTGGCCGGAGAAATTCTCCATCATCGATTTCTATCTTGCGGCGTGCGCATGGGAAAACATAAGAGGAGTGGTAGCCAAGTCATTGAGGATTATTGACATCGGGACTCCGGACAAACTCGCGGAGGCGGACCGCCTCGTGTGCGGCGGAGCTTTTTGAGAGAAAGCGTTGCCATTACGCGCAATTTTACTATCTTTGTAAGGTTGTTTTACTCTCATCCCTTATGAGCTTGGATAAATTGAAGAAGAATCTTCGGACCATCCCGGATTTTCCGAAGAAAGGTATTCTTTTTTATGACATCACCACCCTGTTCAAGAGTGCTGAATGCCTGGCTGAACTCAGCGACAGGCTCTACGGACTCTACAAGGACAAAGGTATAACCAAAGTCGTGGGGATTGAGTCACGAGGCTATATAATGGGCTCCATCCTGGCCACAAGGCTGGGTGCCGGATTCGTCCCGGTGCGCAAAGAGGGCAAACTCCCCGCCGAAGTGTTCAAGGAGGAATACGAACTTGAGTACGGCAACGCCGCGATAGAGATCCACAAGGACGCCATCTGCGAAGACGATATCGTGCTGGTGCACGACGACCTGCTCGCCACGGGCGGGACTATGGAGGCGGCGCGCCGGCTGGTGGAGAAGAATCACCCTAAGGCGGTATACCTCAACTGCATCATCGAGCTCATGGAGCTTGCCGGCCGCAAGGCCTTCCCGTCAGACACGGGAATCACATCCATACTGCAAGTGTAAGTCATATATTGGGCCCGCCTCGCGCAGGCCCTGTCTTTTTTACGGATATTTTTACCATATATAAAAATGATGAAAAAAGTACTCATTGCGGCAGCTGTTGCCACAGCGTTCTTCGCTCAAGGAGCCAAGGCGCAGACCAACCTTCAGACTTTCTGGGACTTCGGTCGCGGTCATGTCACCACCACCCTTGAGGGTTACTACGGAGACAACTGGGGAGACACCTTCTTCTTCGTTGACTACGACTACAACTCCAAAAACTCCGACGGCAAGTTCATCGGCGTCAGCGGCAGCTACTTCGAGATCGCACGCGGTCTCAATTTCTGGAAGGACTCTGTCCTCAAGGACCTCAGCGCACATGTCGAGTACAATGGCGGCGTGGGCTTCGGCAGCCAGAACTTCCTGCTCGGCGCGGACTATCTCCTGCACAACGCGGACTACTCCAACACCTTCAAGTTCTCCCTCATGTACAAGACCTTCAGCGGCAACGCCAGCAGCGACACCCCGCTCCAGTTCACATTCGTATGGGGAATGAAGAACATCTTCGGCGTTGACGGCCTGACTTTCAGCGGATTCGCCGATATCTGGGGCGAGAACACCAAGTTCTGGTATGCCGACCCTGCGGACAAGCAGGCGGAAGAGGGCAAGTTCATCTTCATCTCCGAGCCTCAGCTCTGGTATAATGTGGGCAAGCACTTCGGAGTCGACAATCTCAACATCGGCACCGAAATCGAGCTCTCCTACAACTTCGCGGGCAACCATGGCTTCTACTGCCGTCCTTGCCTCGGTACCAAGTGGGTATTCTAACAGACCGGCAAGATGTCACCTTTTATCTGCAAGCTTTTCGGCTTCGACCCGAAAAAGAACAGCGTCCGTACCGAGATAGTCGCCGGTATCACGACCTTCCTCACGATGGCGTACATCCTCGCCGTCAACCCGAGCATCTTCAGCAACATCAAGGAGATGCCTAATGGTTCGGTCTTCACCGCCACCGCCCTGGCCGCCATCGTCGGCACTCTAATCATGTCCCTTTACGCCAAGAAGCCTTTCGGCCTCGCTCCGGGCATGGGTCTCAACGCCTTCTTCGTGTTCACCGTGTGCCTTGGCATGGGCTACAGCTGGCAGTTCGCGCTGACGGCCATACTCATTGAGGGCCTCATTTTCATCATCCTCTCCGCCACCAAGGTGCGCGAGATGATAGTGAACGCGATCCCGTCTTCCCTCAAGAACGCCATCGGTGCCGGCATCGGCCTCTACATAGCCTTCATCGGCCTGCAGAACGCCGGCATCATCGTCAACGATGACGCCACGCTCGTCGGCCTCGGCTCACTGGGCTCCAAGACCAGCATCCTCTTCATCGTCGGACTCTTCCTCACTGCCATCCTCGTGGTGCTCAAGGTCAAGGGCGGCATCCTCATCGGCATGCTCGTCACGACCATCATCGGCATCCCTATGGGCGTGACCCAGTTCACCGGAGTGGTATCTCTCCCTGAGTCCATCTCCCCTATTTTCTGCAAGTTCGAGTGGGGACAGGTCCTGTCATGGGACATGCTCGTGGTAGTGCTCACCTTCCTTTTCATCGACATGTTCGACACCATCGGAACTGTGGTGGGCGTGTCCGTGAAGTCCGGGATGGTAGACAAGGACGGCCATGTGGACGGTGTCAGCAAGATTCTCATGGCTGACGCTGTGGCAACCACCGCCGGAGCCTGCTTCGGAACCTCAACCACCACCACCTACATCGAGAGCGCCGCAGGTGTCGCGGAAGGCGGCCGCACGGGTCTCACATCTTTCGTGATCGCCCTCTGCTTCGCCATCGCCATGCTCTTCTCTCCGGTGTTCCTCGCCATTCCTGGCGCGGCCACCGGAGCCGTGCTCGTGATCGTCGGCGTGATGATGATGAGCCCGATCCGCAACATCGACTGGGACGACTACTCCGAGGCCATTCCTGCATTCGTGACAGCCGTGATGATGCCGCTTTCTTACAGCATCGCCCACGGCATCATGCTCGGCATGATCTCGTATGTCGTGATCAAGGCACTCTCAGGCAAGATCAAGAATGTCAGCGTGACCATGTGGGTGCTCGCAGTGCTCTTCGTGCTGAGATACATCTTCATGTAAGAAACAAGCTTCAGATTAGCAAGCACCGCGACTCCATGATGGGGCCGCGGTGTTCTTTTTATGCGGGGCCGACGCCCCGGAACCAGCTTTCGAATGTTAGAGCTCGACCTTGACGCCCGGCAGGATGGTGCGTCCGTCCCAGTCATTGACCAGGCGACGGAGTACGGAGTCAAGATATGGGTAGCGCCTGAACGGCACTTCCGTGAGTTCACGTATGCATCCGAGCGCCGTGGGGATACAGTCGATAAAGAGCTGCTTGCGCTCCACCAGGCCGCGGAAGCCATATGCCCCGAACTCCTGCAGCAGGCGCACCAGGGTGATGAGCCTGTATTTTTCCATGAATTTCTCCTCGTCCACATCCCTGAACTGCCGCAGCGCCTTGATATACACTCCCTCCAGTTCGGCGCGCAGGGCTGCGGAGAAATGCGTGCCCGCGTTCCACAGGAACGAGGCCAGGTCATACTGCACGGGCCCTCTCCGGCCTCCCTGGAAATCGATGAAGCACGGCTCCCCGTCCTTGATCATGATGTTGCGCGCCTGGAAATCCCTATACATGAACGTATCCCCCTCGAAATCAAGGGAATCCTCACGCAGCCGGTCAAAATCGTCCTGCAGGCGTATCTCATCGAACTCCAGTCCGGTGAGTTTCAGGAAATCATATTTGAAATAGCTCAGGTCAAAATTGACCATCCTGGCATTGAACTCCCTGTCGGGGAAGCACACGTCCCAGTTCATCCCCTCCCCTACCTTGAACTGCAACGCCGGCAGCAGGGCCATCGTGTCGTGAAGCCATGCAAGCTGCTCTCCGGTGAAGCTGCCGTCAGAAAGGGAAGGCCTGAGAAGCGAGAAAAGCTGCCCGTCACCAAGGTCCTCCTGGATATAGGCCATCCCGTCAACGGAAACCGCGTAGACCTCCGGAGCATGCAGCCCCGCAGCGCGGAACTTCTCATCTATGGTGAGGAATGCCCTGTTCTCGGCCGGATTCGTGCCAATGCACCCGACCACGGTTCCTCCTTCACCGCAGATCCTGTAATACTTGCGGGCGCTCCCGGACAACGGAAGCAGCTCCATCTCCTCCGGACGGACGCCGAAGCGGGACTCATACAATTTCGACAATCTTTCCATAAACAGTGCTAAAATACGCACTTTTGAAGGATTATCAAATTTTTCCGTAACTTTGCCGATTGCAGAAATGAAGTTACTGTCCCGCATACTTTTCCCGGCAGCCGTGATGGCTTTTACAACTGCCGGCGCCCTGGACTTCGGCAATGTTCCCGCCGGCCCGTCCGCCGTGCCGTCCGTATCAGAAAGCCGGGACACCGTGGTCTACCCGCCATACAATTACCGCCCGCGCTCAGCCAGGGGCAACGCCGTGACGGACAGCCTGTATGAGGACATCTTCGAGATCCCGGACTCCTCGCTCTCCGGGAGAAGCCTCAGTCCGAGGGACTCCCTTAAAGCCCTTCTCGACTCCACGCTCTGGGACAAGCTGGACTCCATATATATAGCCGACTCCACCGCCAAGGCCAAGGCCAAGTTCGACGCGTGGTACGCATCCCTGTCCAAAGAAGAGAGGAAAAAATACGACAAGGAGCAGCTCACAAAGCTCAAGGTGGCGAGAGCCGACTCCCTGAGGGCCGTAAAGGAAGAAAAGAAAGCCATAAGGGACAGCATCCTGGAGGCGACCCCGAGGATTCTCGAGACATACGCGATTCCGGACTCCATGCAATACAAGCGCATCATAGCCTGGACTCTGGACAGGGATTTCGGCAAGCTGAAACCGTACATCCCGGACACGACATACAACTATCACTTCCACGACTACCCTTTCCAGCGCAACGACGTCAACGCCAGCTGGCTGGGAGTAGCGGGAAGCCCCGTACAATATTACAACTGGTTCAAGCGCGGACGAGGAGAGGGCGTAGAGTTCTACGACGCCTTCGAATCATGGAGCTATTCCCCGGAAACCCTGCCGCACTACAACTCCAAGACCCCGCACACCGAGCTGGCATATTTCGGGACGCTCTTCGCCGGCAAGGACAAGGAATCCAACAACCTGCGCCTCTTCACCACACAGAACATCACCCCGGCATTCAACTTCGCCCTGCTCTACGAAAGATACGGGGGCGAGGGGATGCTTGAGAACGAGAAGACCTCCAACTCGACGGCGGTCGCCCAGGTCAACTACCTCGGGAAGCGATACTCAGCCCACGCCGGCTATATCGGCAACAACATCTCCATGGGCGAAAACGGAGGAATGCAGGACCTGAAGTGGGTCCGCGACACCACGGTGAACTCCAGGGACATCCCGGTCAATCTCAAGAACGCGCAGAGCAAGCTCAAGAAGCGCAGTTTCTTCATAGACCAGCAGCTGCGCATACCTTTCAACTTCATCAACAGGATAAGGGCCTCGCGCGACACCACCTACAAGTACAACGCCGACAGCCTCGACCGCAACATCACCACGGCCTATATCGGCCACAGCGGAGAGGTGAGCACCTACTCGAGAAAATACACGGACCAGACCTCCGACGAGGCCGCCAGGGCGTTCTACAACAATGTCTTCAACCACAGCCCGTCGGCGAGCGCGGACTCCCTCGGGATGACAAAGATAGACAACAAGCTCTACATCAGGCTTCAGCCATGGTCAAGCGAGGCTGCTGTCTCGAAACTCGACGTCGGTGTGGGAGATTATGTCAAGACCTACTTCGACAGCAGCTATGTGCGCGGCACAAGGCACACGGAAAACTCCGTCTACGCCTATGCCGGAGTCGAAGGGCAGATCAGGAACAATTTCTTCTGGAACGCCAAAGGCAAGTATGTGCTGCTCGGCCATGATTTCGGAGACTTCAGCCTCGAAGCCGACGGACGCCTGGACTTCTACCCGTTCCGGCGGGCCCGGAAGAGCCCGATAAGCCTTGCGGTCAGGTTCGAGACGCTGTTGCAGGAGCCGGGCTACTATCAGCAGCACCTCAACGCCAACCATTTCGCCTGGGACAACGACTTCTCGAAGGTCTCCACGACACGCCTGTCCGGAAGCCTCGATATCCCGAGGTGGAAAGCCTCGCTGTCTGTGGGATACGCCCTGCTGGGCAACAATCTCTACTATGACTCCGGCGGAATCATCCGCCAGAACGAGAACGTGATGAGCATCCTCTCCGCAGACTTGCGCAAGGACTTCGCGTTCGGCCCGCTGCATCTTGACAACAAGGTACTGCTGCAATACTCCTCCGCTCCCGAGATCGTGCCGCTCCCGGCGGTCGCCCTCAACCTCAGGTACTATCTGCAATTCACCGTGCAGAAGGTGCTGCAGATGCAGATAGGGGCAGACGCGTTCTACAACACGTCTTGGAATTCCCCTATGTGGAACCCGAATGTCGGAGTGTTCTACAACCAGACGGAGAGGAGCTACACCAACGGCCCGTACTTCGACGTCTTCGTCAACATGCAGTGGAAGAGGGCCTGCATATTCGTCAAATATCAGAATGCCGGCGGAGGCTGGCCTCTCGACAAGCACGACTTCTTCAGTTCCGACCGCCACACGGTGACGTTCAACGGGATGGGCGGGCTCAAGATAGGCATATTCTGGCCATTCTACACCCAGCCGACCGGAAGGCCTCCTGTCGGCGGAACAAACAGAAAATAACAGTCTTATGACCCGCAGAGACACCCCCGCCATCATAGTCGCTACGCTGACGGCAGTCTTGCTAGTCGCAACATTTGTCGCATCTTTTTTCAGCCGGACCGCGGAAGAGGAAGGCATACGCCCGCACATCCGCAGCATCCTGGAACTCGGCCGGATGACCGACACCACAAGGGCCCTTGTGGTGGGCTACAACCACTATCTCCTCGAAAGGTACGCCGAGAGCAACGGCCAGAGCATCGAGATAGACATCACAGGCAAGGACATCTCATGGATCGACTCCCTCAAGGCCGGCCGCGTCGACATCGTGGTCGTCCCGTTCGAGGACAGCCTGTCGGTGGACAGTGTCCTGGTGTCGGTGCCGGTGGACAGCATCAGCGTCTGGCTCATGAGACACGATGACCATTGCAACATGGAGGACGCCAACAGCTGGCTCCTCGGCTGGCTGGGAAGCGAAGAGCATGACGGCATCAAAGACAGTTTCCTGAAGCGCTACGACGCGTTCCGAAGCAGACGCCGGGAGTCCATCAGCCCTTACGACAGCCTGATACGCACACATGCGGACTCCCTCGGATGGGACTGGAGGCTGCTCGCCGCCGTCATCTACCAGGAATCGCGCTTCCATATCGAGGCCCGCTCAAGACGCGGCGCGAGCGGACTCATGCAGATGATGCCGAAAACCGCCGCACGCTACGGCGTCACCGACCCGCTCTCCCCCGAAGAGAACATACGCGCCGGGGCGCAGCTGCTCGGCAGGCTCATCCGACGGTACTATAACGTCGGGGCCGACAACAGCGAGAGGTACAAATACGCTCTGGCCGCCTACAACGCAGGCGTCGGCCGGGTGGATGACATACTGAACCTGGCTCGGCTCAGGGGCGTTGACTGCTCGCGCTGGGACAGCGTCGTCAGCGTGATTCCGGAGATGACGGACCAGGCCGTCCTGGACAGCGGCGCAGTCAAGCGCGGCCCGTTCAAAGGCCGTGAGACTATCGCCTATGTGGACAGCGTGATGGCCATTTATGAGGAATTCAAAAGGATTTGCCCATGACGTAGGGACACCTTGCCGTTATTTTACTTAACTTAGCGGCAAAGTTGTGTTCCACAATAAATTCAAATGATGAAAAAGTTATTAGTGTTTATGATCCCTGTGATGATGCTGGCCTCTGCATGCCAGTCAGGAGAAAAGGGTGAAAAGGTTCCGGGCATCGATGTCTCCGACATGGATCTGACCGTATCCCCGGCCCAGGATTTCTACAAGTACGCCGACGGCGGGTGGATCAAGAAGCATCCGCTCAAGCCTGAGTACGCGCGCTTCGGCTCATTCGACGCGCTCCGCGAGAACAATGTCGAGCGCCTCAACGCGCTCTTCGCCGAGATGGCCACGATGTCTCCGGCCAAGGGCACCACGGACCAGAAGATAGTCGACCTCTATAAGCAGGGGCTCGACTCCACAAGGCGCAATGCCGAAGGGGCCGCACCTCTGAAGAAATATCTTGACGCCATATATTCCGCCGCCGACAAGGCCGCTCTCAACGCGGAGCTCGCCGCCCTCAACAAATGCGGCGAAGGCGGGTTCTTCAGCGTCGGTGTCAGCGCTGACCTGATGGACAGCAACAAGCAGGTGCTCTACCTCGGACAGGGCGGGCTCGGCATGGGCGACCGTGACTACTACATAGAGGAGAGCAACGCCGCCCTGAAGAAGGGATACGGCGAGATGCTCGCAAAGCTGTTCACCCTCAGCGGCCTCGACAATGCCGGCAAGAGAGCGGACAACGCCCTCGCGACAGAGGACAAGATCGCGAAAGTGTCATGGACCAGCATCGAGAACCGCGACTACACCAAGCAGTACAACCCGATGAGCGTCGGGCAGATAGACAAGGCCTACCCGGGGTTCGGCTTCACGGAGTTCTTCAAGGCCCTCGGCATCGAGGACCCGGGCATGGTCATAGTTCAGCAGCCGTCATACTTCAAGGGCTTCGCCAAGATCTGGTCCGACTCCAGCCTCGACGCGCTCAAGGACTATCTTGCCGGACTGTTCATAAGCAGCTCCGCGTCAGCCCTGTCAGATGATTTCTACGCCGCGAGCTTCGATTTCTTCAGCACGCAGATGAGCGGAGTGACAGAGCAGAAGCCTAGGTGGAAGCGCGCGATGAGCGTGCCGAACAGCATACTCGGCGAGGCCGTCGGGCAGATGTATGTCAAGAAGTATTTCCCGGAGTCCTACAAGAATCAGGTTCTTGACCTTGTGAAGCAGCTCCAGATCTCCCTCGGACAGCACATTGACAGCCTCGAATGGATGTCCGACGAGACGAAGGCATACGCACGCGAGAAACTCGCCAGCTTCACCGTCAAGATCGGCTATCCGGACAAGTGGAAAGACTACAGCACCCTCTCGGTAGACCCTGAGGCGAGCTATCTGGAGAACCTCATGGCCGCCAGCAGCTGGTATGTGCAGGACAATCTCGGCAAACTCGGCAAGCAGACGGACCGCAGCGAATGGGGCATGACCCCTCAGACTGTCAACGCCTACTACAACCCGACCACCAACGAGATCTGCTTCCCGGCAGCTATCCTCCAGCCGCCGTTCTTCAACGCCGACGCCGATGACGCGGTCAACTACGGAGCCATCGGAGTGGTGATCGGCCACGAGATGACCCACGGATTCGACGACCAGGGCCGCCTCTTCGACAAGGACGGCAACATGAACAACTGGTGGCGCCCTGAGGACGAAGCGGCGTTCAAGGCCAAGACCGCAGTCCTCATCGACCAGTATAGCGAGGTGGAGATTCTCCCGGGAGTACACGCCAACGGAGCCCTCTCCCTCGGGGAGAACATCGCTGACCACGGCGGACTCAGCATCGCCTACACGGCCCTGCACAACAAGCTCGGAGACAAGACTCCTGCCGACATAGACGGCTTCAGCGTAGACCAGAGATTCTATATCGGCTACGCCCACCTCTGGGCCCAGAACGCCACCGACGAGGAGAAGGCGCGTCTCACCAAGCTCGACGTGCACTCCCTCGCGGAGAACAGGGTCAATGTGGCCGTGCGCAACTTCAAGACCTTCTTCGACGCCTTCGGCATCAAGGAGGGAGACCCGATGTGGAGACCTGAAAGCGAAAGGGTAAGCATCTGGTAACATGAAAGCCGAAGGCTTCATAGCCGGACGACTTCGATTCAAGGGAAGGGTGGCCGTCGCTGCGACGGCCATCTCTTTCTTTATCATAATCCTATCTGTCTGCATCGCGGAAGGTTTCAGCAGGGAGATCCGCAAAGGAGCCGCCGCAATCACCGGAGATGTCCTGATCACGGACAGGGGCGGCAACTTCTTCGGAGTGTCCGACCCGATTCCCTCGGACCCGTCATTCGCGGAGAGCGTCAAGGCTGTGCATGGAGTGGAGGGCCTCACCCCCATAATATGCCGGAGCGGCATAATCCGCAAGGGAGACGAGATCCGCGGAGTGATGTTCAAGGGCACCGACGCCGACACCGTCTCCATGGGCGCACGGATACCGTCGGCCCTGGCCTCAAGCCTCGGGATTCACGTCGGGGACAAGATTCAGGCATGGTTCATCTCGGACAGGATCAAGGTCAGGAAATTCACGGTGACGGGTATCTTCGACAGCCTGATAGACAGTGACGAGGGCCTGATAATCCGGACAAGCGCCGCAGACATGCGAAGGCTCAACGGCTGGGACAGCTCAGAGGCCTCCGCGCTTGAAGTCTCCCTGTCCCCGTCCAGCAGAGACCGCAGGTCGATGAAAGCGGTGACGCGGGAGATAGGATCCATCGTGGCCGCAAGCCCCGATGATGAAGAGAACGGACTGGGAGCGCTTTCGGCGGCGGACAGATTCCCGCAACTCTTCGACTGGCTGGACCTGATCGACTACAATGTCATCGCCATACTCGTGCTGATGACTGTCGTGGCGGGTTTCAACATGGTCTCCGGGCTGCTCATACTGCTGTTCCGCAACATCTCCACCATAGGCACCCTGAAGACTCTCGGGATGAAGGACAGGTCTATTGCAGGCGTCTTCCTGCGCATCGGGGCAAGGATCAGCCTCAGGGGAATGCTGATAGGCAACGCGGCAGCCCTGATTTTCTGCGCAGTCCAGGGCCTGACCAGACTCATACGGCTCGACCCGGCCAACTATTTCATCTCTTTCGTCCCCGTAAGCATAGACCCGCTCCGCATACTTCTCACGGACGCGGCGGCGTTCGTGGCGATTCAGCTCCTGCTGCTCATCCCGTCTCTGTTCATTTCGAAGATCGACCCTTCTTTGACTGTGAAAGCTGAATGATCGAGATGTTCTTCTTGGCGACATAGTCGTCCGGATCTATCTTCAGGGCTTTCTTATAATACTTCATGGCCTTTCTCGAATTGTTGCGGGCCACCTGCCAGTAAGCGCCGATGTTGTCGATGAACACGGTGTTGCGCGGGTAGAGCTTGTTCATCCTCTCGGACACCTTGCGGAAATACTCATAACCATGCTCCGTGCCCAGATGGAAGAACGAGTAGCAATACTCCCCCACCGCCTGGCAGAAAACCTCCTCGTCAGAGGGATTCCCGTCAAGAGTCCAGCCCTTCCCCTTGGACGAAGCATACTTGTCTATCATCGACATCAGTTCCTGCGATGCGAGGTCGGGGCTCTCGCCCTCGTATTCCAGCAAAGCCGTTATCTTGTAGAACCGGTAGCGCATCTCGGCCGGGCGCAGTTCTATGGCTTTGTCAATGGCCCTCATCCCGTCGGCATACAGCGGCTCGGCGAATGTGGGCACCTCGAAATAATTGACATCTCTTCCGAGCGAATCTTTAAGACTCAGCATCGGCTCGGCGCCAAGGTACTTCCGGCCCTCTTTCTGCACCACTTCAGTCCCCTTGGACTTGGCGAAGAACCAGTTGAACCGGGCCGCGAACATGTCAGGATCCTGCGGAGCGGCGGCCTCCCACTTGTTGATTATGGTCTCAACTCCGACGCCGGCGGGGCCTACATTGCGCACCTGACGCTCATAAGACGCCTTGAAGCGGGCGGCATCACCGTCCACCTGGGCAAAAGCCTGCACACAGAGCAGGGCTAAAAGAACTATGGTCAATCTCGTTTTCATATTCACACGTTCATAAGTATCCGGCGGCCCTTGGGGAGCAGATTGTTGCACCTGGAGCCTATGTTTTTCACAAATCCCAGCGGATGTCCCCCGAATGTCACCACATTATAGCCGGGAGCCGCCCCTTCAAGCACGAGGGTGTCCCTGTGAAGATACCTCAGGGCCGTCTGCCGGTCAAGTTCCACAGAAGGGTAATCTCCGGGACGATATGCCAGACTCAGGGCGTAGTCCGAATCCGGGATGAAGTCCCGGCCCTTGTTCTCCCCCTTCCTCACTCCCTCGCCGCGCAGGGGACGCAGCCGCGAAAGGTCAAAGCCCCGGCACTGCCGCTGCGGAGAGGTTTTCCTCAGCGCCCCGACCCACTGGCCCTCTCCCGGGACCGTGCCTGCCTTGAGCAGATTGCCGCAGCGCGTCATCTCCACACCGTATCCGGCGTACTCGTCCTGCACCGGGAAAATCTCGCCGCCAAGCTCGGCGGCCGCCCATTCCAGGTTGGAGTCGTTCTCCTCATCCTCGTATGTGCAGGTCGAATATATCAGGACGCCGCCTTCCTTCAAGGCCGGCCAGACATCCGCAAGTATGCGCTTCTGCCGCGCGGCGCAGAGTTTGACAGTCTCCGGGCTCCATTCCTTGAGGGCCCGCGGGTCCTTCCGGAACATCCCCTCCCCGCTGCACGGGACATCGGCCACGATCACGTCGAACCCGCCTTCCAGACAGGCGAACGCGGCCGGATCCACAGAGGTCACCGCCACGCGCGGATCGCCCCAGACGGCGACATTGTCACAGAGGACAGAGGCCCGGGCCTTCATCACCTCGTTGCTCACAAGCAAGAAGTCATCACCCAGGAGTTCCCGGCACGACGCCGCGATATCCGTGGTCTTGCCGCCAGGCGCCGCACACAGGTCCAGCACACGCAACCCGGTACCCGCGGCCGGGTCGGACATGAGTCTGCGGAATATGTGTCCGACATACATGGCGGACGAGTCCTGGACATAGTAGCAGCCCGCATGGAAGAGCGGGTCCAGGGTGAAAGAAGGCCTGCCGTCCAGGATGCGCCCATGACGGCTCCACGGGACAGGCGTCCCCTCCGGACCGGCGCAGCCCTTGAACGGATTGAGCCTTATCGAGACTGAGGCCTCCTCCATCAGAGCATTCCTTCCGGCATCTGCGGCATTCTGCCCTCAGATATGTCAACCAGAGAATCCACGGCCTTGTCAAGAGCCTGCTGTATCTTGCCGCCGAGCATCGTCTTCATCATGAAGTTGAGGTTGGCGTCCAGCACGATACTGAAATCGGTCTTCCCGGGCAGTACGGAAGGCTCGAAATGCAGAGCCCCGACAAACTCCACCGGGGACTCCACGCTTATGATGCGGATCAGACGGTAGGGCTGCCTTTCGTCTATCTTCACCGCTATGCTGAAGCCCTGCACCGTGATCTTGAGGTTGTCATAGTCCGCCTTTATCTCGGCCTTCTGCTGCTCGGGCATCAGCCGGGAGAAGTTGCTCATGTCGCAGAACGCCATGTAGAGCTCTTCCGGGCTCTTCGACACCTGTCCGTGCTTGCTTGTATAGTGTGCTGTCATATCTCGTGTTTATTTGTTATTTTTGCACTTATGCAAATATAATCATTTTCCGATGCACAGGATATACTTCGAGAATCGCTGCATAATCATCTGCGGCCCCGACGAGCAGGCCCTCTCCGACCCTAACTCCGTGGAGTTCCACTTCGGGGGCACCATCAGCATACATTCTCTCGTAGCCATGTTCGAAGCCTCGGAATCCCTGAGCCGCATATACATCCCGACGGACAACACCGGGTGGATGTACCGCAAGGTCTGCGCCGAGTTCCGCGAGGTGGATGCGGCCGGGGGACTGGTCTCCAACAGGCGCGGAGACTATCTGCTCATCCGGCGCAACGGGCTGTGGGACTTGCCGAAAGGACACCGCGAGAACGGTGAGGACATCACGGTCACGGCTCTGCGCGAGGTGCAGGAGGAGACCGGCGTGGACCAGTTGGAGCTGAGAGATCCGATCTGCGTGACGGACCATTGCTACCTGCGCGGCGGGATATGGCATCTCAAGCACACATGGTGGTACAACATGCTCTACACCGACCCAGTGGACCTGACGCCTCAACGCGAGGAGGACATCACCAAAGCGGCATGGGTGGCGCGGTCCAGCCTGCCGTCTTTCCTCAAGAACACCTACCCGTCCATAGTCGAAGTCTTCCGCGAAGCAAAGTAATTATTAAGGACACCGAAGCGTGAAACTTTTTATCCTGATCCCCCGTATATATATGGTATATATCACGGATCAGACATGAAACTCTCACAATTCAATTTCGAACTGCCCAAAGAACGCATCGCCACGGAACTCATGCCGGAAGTCAACGGACACATCCAATGGAGGGATGAGTGCCGGCTTATGGTACTGCACAAGGACAGCGGAGAGATAGAACACCGCAAATTCAAGGACATCATAGACTATTTCGGCAAAGGCGACCGCTTCGTGCTCAACGACACGAAGGTGTTCCCCGCCAGACTTCTCGGCAAGAAGGAGAAGACCGGAGCCGACATCATGGTGTTCCTGCTCCGCGAGCTCAACAGGGAGCAGCGTCTCTGGGACGTGATAGTGGAGCCGGCCCGCAAGATCCGCATCGGCAACAAACTCTACTTCGGCGACGATGACAGCATGGTGGCCGAGGTGATAGACAACACGACCTCACGCGGCAGAACCTTGAGGTTCCTCTACGACGGGCCATACGAAGAGTTCAAGGAGGCGCTTTTCAACCTCGGCAAGACCCCGGTGCCGGAATGGGTCAAGGAGACCCCGGACGACAAGGACGCCGAGGAGTTCCAGACCATCTTCGCCACCCACGAAGGAGCCGTGTCCGCACCGGCCGCGGGCCTGCATTTCAGCAGGGAGCTTTTCAGCAGGATGATCCTCAAGGACATAGACAAGACCTTCATCACGGTGCACATGGGCATAGGCCACTTCCGTACCGTGGATGTGGAGGATCTCTCCAAGCACAAGATGGACGGCGAGAGATTCATCATCAGCGACCAGGCCGCGGACGAGATCAACTCCACCAAGAGGGCGGGGCACAAGATCTGCGCCATAGGCGTCACCGTCATAAGGGCTCTCGAGACCAATGTCACCACGGAGAACGAAGTCAGGGCCGCGGACAGCTGGACCAACAAGTTCATCTTCCCTCCATACAACTTCTCCATCCCGGATGCCATCGTGTCCAACTTCCATCTCCCGGAGTCCACGATGCTCATGACTGTCGCGGCGTTCGGCGGCTTCGAGAAAGTGATGAACGCCTACAAGGTGGCCCTGGAAGAAGGCTACAAATTCGGTCCTTACGGGGACGCCATGCTGATAGTATAAAAAATCTGCCTATCTTTGTCCATAACTTGAATTATGGGAAATGGACAAAGATCATCTGAGGCTTGTCAGCGCGATAGCGCTCAACGCCATCTTCGGCAACGAACCGCGGATTGCCGCCCGCATTGTAGAGACTTTCGGCTCGGCGGAAGAAATCTTCTCCCTCACGGAGCAGGAACGCACGGAAATTTTCGGTCCCTGGAGCAAATTCAGCTCCCGCCTGGGCCCCGCTTCCCTTGACGCCGCGCACAAGGAGTTTCTCGACCTGTCCGCACGCGGGATCAACTTCATCAGCATATTCGACACGGACGCCTACCCGCCCCTGCTGCGGGAGTGCCCCGACGCGCCGCTTCTGCTATATGTCAGAGGAGACCCGTCCGTGCTCCTCAACCGGCATCCAGTATCCATAGTCGGCACCAGGGACATGGACAGCTACGGGCGCGACTGGTGCGTCAAGGCCGTAAGGGCCCTCTCAGAGACCCCGGACAAACCGCTGATTGTCAGCGGGCTGGCCTTCGGAGTCGACATCACCGCGCACCTCGCCGCCCTCTCCTGCGGACTGCCGACAGTGGCGGTCATACCCGTCGGGATAGAGAGGATCTATCCCGCAAGCCACAGCGTCGCCGCGGGCAAGATCATAGCCGCCGGAGGAGCCGTCATCACAGACTACCCTCCCGGGACCGTGCCGCTGCCGTACAACTTCCTGCGCCGCAACCGGATCATCGCGGGACTGTCCGCCGCGACGCTTCTCGTGGAGTCGCGCCGCAAGGGCGGAGGGATGATGACCGCCCGCCTCGCGTCCGGCTACGGGAGGACCGTGCTGGCCCTTCCCGGGCGCGTCGATGACCCGAGGTCGGCCGGCTGTAACGCCCTCATAGCGGAGAAGGTCGCCGAGGCGTTCACAGGCCCGGAGGCGCTATCTGAAGCCTGCGGCCTCGGCAGGCCCGCATCGCGCCCCGCCCAGAAAGCGGAAGACGCCCTGCGGGAAAGATTCAGCGGCAGGCTGAGCGACAATCAGATACAGTCCCTGACAAGGGTTTTCACGACCATCCGCGAGCATCGCGGCATCCGCCCGGACCAGCTCGCCGGAACGCTGGGCATGGACTATTCCGCCGCATCCAGGGCCATATGCCTGCTGGAAAGCGAAGGCTTTATCTGCACGGATGTGCTCCAAAGATGTAGCACGAATGTCAATTTTGCTTAATTTTGCAGAGAATGGAATTCATAGACACGCATACGCACAACTCCGACCCGGCCTACCAGGACTGCGAGGACGAGGTGATACACAGGGCGGAAGAGGCAGGTGTCACGGCCTTGATACAGGCGGACATCGACTCCTCCGAGAGGGAGAGGATGTACAGTCTGAGCGCCAGGCATCCTGGAGCCCTATATAATATGCTGGGGCTATATCCAGGCTCGGTGAACGGGCATTGGAGGGACGAGATCGACGCCCTCCTCCCCTGGCGGGACAAAGGCCCGGTCGCCATGGGTGAAATCGGGCTTGACTACCACTTCGGCACGGAGTTCAAGGAGGAGCAGAAAGAGGCGTTCCGCACACAGCTGGAGCTGGCCTCGGAGTGGGACCTGCCGGTCAACATCCACCTCCGCGACGCGACGGAGGACTTCTTCGCCATCATCAAGGACTGCCGGCACCTGCACCTGAGGGGCAACCTCCACGCTTTCGGGGGAAGCTATGAGACATTCATGCGTCTCTCCGGACTGGGAGACTGGTATGTGGGAATAGGCGGCGTGGTCACTTTCAAAAAGTCCAGGATAGGCGAAGACATCAGCAGGATACCGCTCGACCGGATACTGCTGGAGACAGACGCGCCCTACCTCGCCCCAGTCCCGCACCGTGGAGAGCGCAACGAGAGTTCCTTCATCCCGCTGATAGCGGAGTTCATCGCCGCGCGCAAGGGAATCTCCACGGAAGAAGCGGCCCGCGCCACCACTGCAAACGCCAAACAACTTTTCGCGATATGATGTTCAATCTCTTCAAGAAAGCAAAACCGCACAGGTCCGCCGTCCTGCTCATATACACGGGCGGTACGATAGGGATGAAAGAGGACCCCTCCGACGGGACCCTCAAGCCTTTTGATTTCAGTTCCCTGATGGAAGAAGTCCCGGAACTGCGCAAGTTCGGCCTGGACATCGACACCTACAGTTTCTCCCCGCTTATCGACTCCTCCGACGTGGAGCCGTCGCTCTGGCAGTCGCTTGCGACCCTGATACGGGAGAGATACGACAAATACCTGGGGTTCGTGATCCTCCACGGCACGGACACCATGGCATACAGCGCCTCCGCGCTCAGTTTCATGCTCGACAACCTGGACAAGCCGGTCATATTCACCGGAAGCCAGCTCCCCGTCGGGCAGCCGCGCACGGACGGCAAGGAAAACCTGATCTCGGCCGTTGAAATCGCCACGGCAAGAGACCTCCAGGGCAAAGCCATAGTGCCTGAGGTGTGCATCTATTTCAACTCCAGGCTGCTCCGGGGCAACCGCAGCGTCAAGATCAACGCTACAGGTTTCGACGCGTTCGGCTCCCCGAACTACCCGCCTCTCGCGACGGCCGGGATCAGCATCAAGTACAACAGCAGCTACATCCACTACCCGCAGAACGGGCACAAAAGCTTCGCCATACACACTTCCCTGGACACCAGGGTGTCGATTCTGAAGATCCATCCCGGCATCACGGAACAGGCGGTCAGGGACATCCTGCTCGGCAGCGGCACCAGGGCGGTGATCCTCGAGACCTACGGGGCCGGCAACGCCATCTCCAAAGACTGGTTCCTGCGCATAGTCAGGGAAGCCGACAGGATGGGCAAAGTGCTGCTCAATGTGACTCAATGCCTTAGCGGAGATGTCGATATGGACATCTATGCCACGGGGCGGAACCTCAAGGACGCGGGAGTCATCTCCGGGCACGACACCACCACCGAGAGCGCACTCGGGAAACTCTTCTATCTGATGGGGAATTACGACGACAACGCCAAGGTGAAAGCCCTTCTGGAGAAGAACCTGAAAGGCGAAATCTCAAAATAAATATTGAATAATGAAATTTAATTGCTAAATTGCGCTGATTTTAGACATTAGAAGATAATTATTACAACTAATACATTATTAAAGTTCATTATGAAAAAGTTTTTCATGTTTTTGGCAGTTGCCGGCCTGATGGCTTTCTCTGCCAATGTAGCTTCCGCTCAGGAGGATTCAGTTCCGGTGGCTTCAGAGGTTACCAGCCTTGCTGATCTCACCGCCGCCCAGCCAGAGGTTCCGCTTCACCAGGCCCTCAAGACCAAGTTCATCGAAGGTGGTCCTGAGTTCATGTCGCTGATCATCCTCTGCCTTATCCTCGGACTTGCTCTCTCCATCGAGCGTATCCTTTATCTCACATTCTCAAAGACCAACACCAAGAAGCTTCTTGCTGACGTAGAGAAGGCTCTTGAGAACGGAGGCGTAGAGGCAGCCAAGGACGTATGCCGCAACACCCGCGGACCTGTGGCCAGCATCTTCTATCAGGGACTCCTCCACTACGACCAGGGAATCGATGTCGTTGAGAAGACCGTCGTATCTTACGGCTCAGTACAGATGAGCGAAATGGAGAACGGACTTTCTTGGATCTCCCTCTTCATCGCCATCGCTCCGTCTCTCGGATTCCTCGGAACCGTTATCGGTATGATCCAGGCCTTCGACGCCATCCAGGCTGCAGGTGACATCTCACCTAATGTCGTTGCCGGCGGTATGAAGGTCGCCCTTATCACCACCGTAGGCGGTTTGATCGTTGCGATGATTCTTCAGGTATTCTACAACTACATCCTTTCCAAGATTGACAACATCACCATTGAAATGGAGGATTCTTCAATCTCTCTCGTGGATGTACTCACGAAATACGCCCAGAAGAAATAATTTTGCAAACAGACAATCATGAAACTCAATAAATTGTTCAAATGGTGCTTGGTGGTGCTCATCGTCATCAGTGCCGCGCTCATCGTCTGGGGCTTCTCCGCAGGCTTCACGACCAACGACGGGCAGGCCACTGACGTGCTGATCTACTGGGCATACGCCATGGTCGCCCTGGGCCTCTTGTCCTGGGTCGTCCTGGGCGGCATCATGAGCGTCAAAGCCAACCCGAAGTCTCTCATCAAGGGAGGTATCGTGCTGGCCGGACTCGCTGTGATCGTCCTCGTGGCGTATTTCCTGGCACCTGCACACCCGGCATTCGGCAGGGAGGGGCAAGACGCCGTCTCCACGCTCAAGCTTACTGATACTATGCTCAACCTCACGTATTTCGCAGGTGTGGCCGCAATCGTTGCCATCATCGCCGGTGAAATCCGTCTGGCCATCAACAATAGGAAATAATCATTATGTCCAGCAAGAAAACACCTGCAATCAATTCAAGTTCTACCGCGGACATCGCCTTCCTGCTCCTGTGCTACTTCCTGATGACAACCACCATGGGTACACAGACAGGTCTGGCCCGTCGTCTGCCTCCTATGCCTGCTGAGAACCAGAAGGCCCAGGACCAGAAAGTGAACCGCCGCAACATCATCGTTGTGAGGATCAACTCTGCGGATAGGATTTTTGCCGGAGGTGACGTTCTTGATGTGAGTCAGGTAAAGGATAAAGTCAAGAACTTCCTGACCAACCCTCTGAATGACCCTTCTCTTCCGGAGAAGGAGATGAAGGAAATCGAGGGACTCGGTACATATCCTGTGTCCAAGGGCGTAATCTCCCTTCAGAACGACCGCGGTACCAGCTACCGCGCGTACATCGCAGTTCAGAATGAGCTGATGAAGGCAGTCAACGAACTTCGTGACGAATTCTCACAGAGCCACTACGGATGCAAGTTCATGGCGCTCGACGAGGATAAGCAGGATATCGTAAAGAAAGCCGTTCCTTCCAACATTTCAGAGGCGGAACCTAAGGATATTGGTAAAAGAAGATAAAGGAGGACCCAACTATGTCAATGTTTAAGAAAGACGGGCAGAAAGACGTTCCCGCAATTTCGTCAAGTTCGCTCTCCGATATCGTATTCATGCTTCTGTTCTTCTTCATGGTCACTACGCAGCTGCGTGAGACCGAGAACAAGGTGATGGTCAATATCCCTCAGGCTTCTGAAGTCACAAAGCTCGTGAGAAAGGACCTCAACTCATACATCAATATCGGAACCCCTATCAAGTCTCTCCAGTCTCAGTACGGTACCGAAGCCCGTATCCAGCTGAATGATTCATTCAGGACCACAGCTGAAATCCGCGACTTCGTGGCCGCTGAGCGTGACTCCAAGAGTGAGGCTGACCGTCAGTTCATGACCATCAGCATCAGAGCAGACCAGGATGTCAGAATGGGTATCGTAACCGATGTGAAGCAGGAGCTCAGAAGGTGCTCCGCCCTGAGGATTATGTACTCTGCAAGGAAGCCGTCAGAATAATCATCTGCGGCCTAACGATAGAAGCAGCCCCCTTCGTTGAGGGCTGCTTTTTTAAAAATTATTGAGAAGCAAGAAGATGGAATTACTTCGCACCAAAGTCAAGGACCTGCTCACGATGCCGGCAGGTCAGGATGTCCTTGCAAAAGGATGGGTAAGGACAAAGAGAGGAAACAAGGAAATAGCGTTCATAGCCCTCAACGACGGCTCCACGATCAAGAATGTGCAGATAGTCGTCGACAAGAATCCTGAGACGGAGCCGCTGCTGTCAAAAATAAGCACCGGCGCCTGCATAGGTGTGGAGGGAAAACTCGTGGAATCCGTGGGTAGCGGCCAGTCCGTGGAGATAAAGGCCGGCAAGATAGTCATATACGGGGAATGCGACCCGATGCGCTACCCGCTCCAGAAAAAGGACACCTCCCTGGAATATCTGAGGACAGTCGCGCACATGCGTCCGAGGACCAACACCTTCGGGGCCGTGCTCCGTCTCAGGAGCCAGATGGCCTTCGCCATCCACGACTATTTCCATTCCAAGGGCTTCGTGTACCTCAACACCCCTCTCATCACCGCCGCCGATGCGGAGGGCGCAGGACAGATGTTCCAGGTCACTACGCTCGACCTGAACAATGTCCCTAAAAACAAGAAAGGCGAGCCGGACTACAGCAAGGATTTCTTCGGCAAGCAGACCAGCCTCACCGTCAGCGGACAGCTTGAAGGCGAGCTGGGAGCTACAGCGCTCGGAGAGATCTACACCTTCGGGCCGACATTCCGCGCCGAGAACTCAAACACCCCGAGACACCTCGCGGAATTCTGGATGATCGAGCCGGAAATGGCATTCTATGACATCAAGGACAACATGGACCTCGCAGAGGACTTCATCAAGCACCTTGTCAAGTATGCCCTCGACCACTGCATGGATGACATCCAGTTCCTCAATGACCGCTATGACCCTGAACTCATAGACCGGCTCAAGAGCGTGATCAGCACTGAATTCGTCCGCCTCGAATACACGGAAGGCATCAAGATCCTCGAGCAGGCTGTCGCTGACGGCGTTCAGTTCGACTACCCTGTCTATTGGGGCGTAGACCTGCAGAGCGAACACGAGAGGTATCTCGTAGAGAAGCACTTCCGCAAACCGGTCATCCTCACAGGCTATCCTAAGGACATCAAGGCCTTCTACATGAAGCAGAACGAGGACGGCAAGACCGTCAGGGCGATGGACGTGCTCTTCCCTAAGATCGGGGAGATCATAGGAGGCTCCGAGAGGGAATCCGACCTGCAGAAGCTCGAAAACCGTATCAGCGAGCTGAAGATGAGCCGCCGCACACTCGAGTGGTACATCGACACCCGCCGCTTCGGAAGCTGCCCTCACAGCGGCTTCGGGCTCGGTTTCGAGAGGTTGCTGCTCTTCATCACCGGAATGGCCAACATCCGCGACGTCATCCCGTTCCCGCGCACTCCTAAAAACGCAGAATACTAGCCCTATGCTCGTGATCGGAATAGCCGGCGGATCAGGCTCCGGCAAGACCACGGTGGTCAAGGCCATCACCGAGAAACTCAAGAACGAGAAAGTGGTGGTAATCCCGCAGGATTCCTACTACAAAGACTCCAGCGACCTCACCGACGAGGAGAAAAGAGCCTACAACTTCGACCACCCCAACGCCATCGACTGGGATCTCCTCTGCAAGCAGCTCGCTGAACTCAAGAAAGGCAAGAGCGTCAGGCAGCCGGTGTACTCGTACATCTCCTGCTCCCGCTCCAAGACGGAGACCGTCCTGGTTGAGCCGGGAGATGTGATCATCATAGAGGGAATCCTCATCTTCACATGCGAAGAGCTGCGCAAGCAGCTGGATGTCAAGATTTTCGTGGATGCCGATGACGACGACAGGCTCATGAGGGTCATGGCGCGCGACATCACGGAGCGCGGCAAGGATGTGCGCTGGGTGATAGAGCGTTACTCGCGCACCGTCAAGCCTATGTATCTCCAGTTCATAGAGCCGAGCAAGCGCTATGCTGACATCGTAATCCCGCAGGGAGGACACAACAAGGTCGCGGTTGACATCATCACCAACACCATCGAGAAGTCCCTCAAGGAAGAAAAGAAGGACAAGAAGTGAAATTCAGGCAGATACCGGAGGAAGACAAGGCAGGGCTGTATCTCACCGTGATAATCCATCTCGCGGCGGTGATAGTCCTGCTCCTCTCCGGCATCGGCTACTCCCTGCACCACGAGAACAGTTTCGTGATTGACTTCAGCCACCAGGCGGAAATCGAAAAGATGCAGCGGGAGATCGACCGCCTGCAGAAAGAGGCGGAATTCAAAGAGAGCGTAAGCGAGAAGCTCCAGAAGATGCTCGCCGACAACGGCGTCAGCGGAGGAGGCTCCGAAATCAAGAATGTCGCCGTCAACCGCGGCGCGCTCAAGGATGACAGGGGCACCAATGCTGAGGAGCTCTACAAAGAAGCCGAAAGGCTCCGGCAGGAACTCAGCAACGGATATGAGATCCCGGACGAGGATTATGCCACCATCACCCGGAAAGACCAGCCCAAAGCTCAGAACAAAGCCCAGAGCTACAGCGGGCCGTCGGTAGTCTCCTACGAACTGGAAGGGCGCAAGGCCAGCAGCCTGCCGATTCCGGCCTACCGCTGCATGGGAGGAGGCCAGGTCAAGGTGCTGATAACGGTCAACCCGAGAGGCGAAGTGCTCACCGCGAAGATAGATGAGTCCGCATCATCCGAAGACCGCTGCCTCAGATCCTTCGCCATAAGGGCTGCAAGACTCTCGAAATTCTCAATAAAACAAGATGCCGCCCCGAAACAGAGCGGCAACATAATCTACGAATTCATCGCCCAATAAGGGCTCTACCTGCCCATATTGAGGAACATCACATCCCCCTCGCAAAGGACAGTCCTGCCGTTAGGGATTATGCTTGCGCCGCCGCGCTTTATCAGCACCACCTGATTGTGCCCGGACTCGCTGTATTCCTTGATTGTCATGCCGGCAAGATGGCTGGACTTTGAGACCTCCTGCTCCACAAGACGGAAACTGGCGTCGCTCCGGAAAGCCTTGGTGCACATAATCACGCTGTCGCCCTCGTGAAGCACGGTGTTGCCGCGCGGGACCACGGATGTCCCGTCCGGACGCACAAGCATACAGAAGAGGATATCCCTCGGCAGCCCCATGTCCTTGATGCAGGCACCCTTCCACGGGTTGTCTTCAGATATCATTATCTTGCTGAAATACAGGTCCGTCTCCTCCGAGAAATCATTGAATGTCTTCATCACATCGGCATCATCGTCAAGCTGGCCCAGTTTCTTGGCGACCAGCGGAAGCAGAAAGCCCTGGAGAGAAATCGATAGCAGCACGATGCAGAATACCACATTGAGGATGTCATTCTGCAGGACATCGTTATCCACCGTCGCGAAGATCGCGAACACGATGGATGCGGCTCCCCTCAACCCGACGAAAGATATGAGCGCCTGCTGCTTGAATCCGTACTTGCGGAACGGGGCCAGAATGGCACTGACAGCCACAGGGCGCGCCACCAGAAGCATGAACAGGAATATCCCGAGCGCGGGGAGTATCACCTTGTGCATCATGGCCGGACGGGCGAGCATGCCGAGCATGAAGAAGATGAGCACCTGCATGAGGCCGGTAACCCCGTCAAAGAAACTCACCAGGTTGCGCTTCCCGTGGAAGTTGGCGTTGCCGAGCATTATGCCCACAAGATATGCGCTCAGGTAGCCGTTGCCACCGACAAGCGACGGGATCGAATACGACAGCAGCGCGATCGCCAATATGAAAAGGGAGTCAAAGCCGGAAGTGGGGAACTTTATGCGCTTGAGCGCCCAGATGCCGGCCTTGGCTATCAGGATGCCGAAGCCAGCACCGAAAGCCAGCTGGGAGAAGAGCATCCAGGCCACTCTCCCGACGCTCGTGCCGCCTCCGGTCATTATGGAAAGCATGATGATGGTGAGCATATATGAGCACGGGTCATTGGAACCGCTCTCTATCTCAAGCATCGGTGCCGAGTTGTTCTTCAGGCCGAGTTTGCGTGAACGGAGTATGGAGAACACGGAAGCGGCATCTGTAGAACTGACCACAGAACCCATGAGGAGACTCTCCACCCAGCCCCATCCCAGCGCGAAATGGCAGAAAAGCCCGGTAAGCCCGGCTGTCAGGAACACGCCGAAACTGGCCAGCAGCCCCGCGGGGAGAGCTACGCAGCGAGCGGACTCCCAACGGGTTCCGAAGCCGCCATAGAACATTATGAATATGAGCGCGACCGTACAGATGTTCTCCGCGAACGAGTAGTCCTCGAAGTGTACGGGGAAAAGGCCGTTGTTGCCGAAGACGATGCCGAGCAGGATAAACGCCAGCAGGACTGGCATCCCGATTTTGAGCGAGGCGTTGTTGAGCAGGACACAGGTGATGATTATCACCGCCATCAGGCATATAAGAGCGGTCATTTGAACAGTGTTTTAGTTGCGCATTGCTTCCTTGAATGTATTGTCCGTCTGGAGGAAAAGATGATAGTAGGCATTGTCTCCGAGTTGGGAGTAGCGGCCCACGAGAGCACGGACCTGCGTCATCATGTAGCGTCTCTCCACTTCCCATTCTCCCGCTTTGGGAGCCAACCCGTCCTTGGTCTTCGCGAAGTCGAGGAAACGCTTGTCAGTGACGGCGCTGTCCAGATATTTCAGCAGGTTTCCGTAGTCGTCAATGGCCGAAAGCTCGGCGCCGTGCGCGTCGAAGAAAGCCGAGGCGAACCGCATGGCGGTAGCCTTGCGGTTGCAGGCCACATAGAACTGTCCGGCGCGGGTGGTGTCTGCCGGGACGAAGATGTCCGGAAGGATGCCCCCGTTCTCCACCTTCATGCTGTCGGCGGTCACCATCTCGCCCTCGTCATAGCGGCGGTAGATCTCATAGTCGTAGTCTTCCGAGTAGGGCTTCTGGATGCATCGTCCGGAAGGAGTGTAGAACCGGGCCACAGTGATGCGCATTCCGGAACCGTCGGTAAAGTAGAACGGCTCCTGGACAAGTCCCTTCCCGAATGAGCGACGCCCGACGATGGTAGCCCTGCCGTTGTCCTGCAGCGCCCCGGCGAGAATCTCGCTTGAAGACGCCGTACCCTCATTGATCAGGAGCCTGAGGCGTATGTCCTTCATCATCCCGTGCCCGTCAGCCTTGAAGTCCTGGCGCTTACGGTGCGCTCCCTCCATATATACAATCTGGTCGTCCTTCTGAAGGAACATGTTGGAGAGGCTCAGAGCCTGGTCCAGGAAACCGCCGGTGTTGTCCCTCAGATCCATGACAAGGCTCGTCATCCCGGAAGCGAGCAGGCGGGCGGCGGCCTCTGACACTTCCCTGTCCGATGTGCGGGAAAACTTGGAGAGCCTGATATACCCGGTGGTGTCGTCCACCATGAACGCCGCGTCCACGGAATGTGTCGGAATCTTGCCCCTCGTGATCTCGAAAGGGATGTCCTCCCCGCCCCGGCGCACGGTCAGTCTGACCTTGGAGCCGGCACGGCCCTTGATGCGGCGGACCATGCTGTCCTGCGGGAACTTCACGCCGGCGATATTGGTCGAATCGACCTTGAGGAGCCTGTCCCCCGGACGGAGCCCGATTTTCTCGGATGGCCCGCCGGGAATCACCTCTATCACCACTGCCGTGTCATTAGGGACATTGAACTGTATCCCGATGCCGTCGAAGTTGCCGGCAAGGCTCTCCTCCGTAGATTCCAGAGTCTGCGGCAGCATATATACGGAATGAGGGTCCAGCGCCGAGAGGGCGGCTGCGGCCACCTCATCCGTCACTTTCTTGTGGTCGATGTTGTCCACATAGTTCTCGTCTATGCACTTGAGCACCAAGTTGACTTTCCTCCAGTCCGCGCCGCCCGCATCCAGACGGTGAGACCTCCTGGAGACGCTCTGCACGGTAAGCGCCCCGAGCACCCCCACTGTCACCCCGAGCAGCGCCACGATTATCGATGATGCGTTCTTCATTTTCTCAATCTACTTTTTCCACTTCTATACCGGCCTTGCGGAGGAGGTCAACCCCGTCCGTAAGCCTGTATTCATCCTTGTATACCACGCGCTTGATTCCGGCCTGGATGATGAGTTTGGAGCATTCTATGCATGGGGAAGCCGTCACATAGAGGGTCGCCCCGTCAGAACTGTTGCCGGACTTGGCGACCTTCGTGATGGCGTTGGCCTCCGCGTGGAGCACATACGGCTTCGTGACACCGTTCTCGTCCTCGCACACATTCTCAAATCCGGAAGGCGTGCCGTTGTAGCCGTCGGATATGATCATCCTGTCTTTCACTATCAACGCCCCGACCTGGCGGCGCTTGCAGTAGGAATTGCCGGCCCAGATACCGGCCATCGCTATGTATTTCTCGTCAAACTTGTTCATTACTTGTCGCGTTGATAAAGGTAACGTTTGATGCTCTTCTTCGGCGTGCGCTCGAAATCTTCCGGCAGGAATTCAAGCTTGCGGATCTGGGCATAGGCCGGCAGGAGCTTGTTGATCTCCGGCAGCCCGTCCGTCAGACGCGCCTCCAGCTCCTCCCCGCTCATTCCGTCCATCTCGGCCTGGTGGTAGTCCGGATATATCAGCGCCATAAGTCCGGCCTTGTCCTCGACCACGAGGGACTCGATCACATAAGTCACATTGTTGATGACAGCCTCAAGTTCCTCAGGGTATATGTTCTGGCCGGACGGGCCGAGCACCATGCACTTGGAGCGGCCCCTGAGATAGAGGTAGCCGTCGTTGTCGATCACCCCTATGTCCCCTGTCTTGAACCAGTTGTCGTTGGTGAACGCGGCACGGGTGGCCTCCTTGTTTTTGTAATAGCCGAGGAACACATTGTCCCCCTTGACCTGCACCTCGCCCGGCTCTTTGTGCGGGTTCTTGGAGTCGATGCGGATCTGGCAGCCGTCAATGGCGACACCGCAGGAGCCCTTGCGGGCCCTCCACCATTTGGAGTAGGTGATCAGCGGCGCGCACTCCGTCATGCCGTAACCCACGGTGAACGGGAAGTGGATCTTGCGCATGAACTTCTCGACCTCGGGGTTGAACGCCGCCCCACCGAGGATGACTTCCTCAAAGCGTCCGCCGAACGCGTCAATCATGGCGTTGCGTATCTTCTTGAGGACGAACTGGTCCAGGATCGGTATGCGCATGAATGCCTTGTTGCGGTCCACCACGGGCTTTATCTGGCTCTTGTAGAGTTTCTCGATGATGAGAGGCACGGCGATGATGACATCAGGATGAATCTCCGAGAACGCCTTCATGATCACCTTCGGGCTCGGCGTGCGGGTGAGGAAGTGCACATGCGCACCGATGGTCATCTCGAAGAGGAACTCGAACATCATGCCGTACATGTGCGCCGACGGCAGCATGGCCACCACTTCGGACTCGCAGTTCATCTGCGGCTCGGCGACATTGGCGGCAAACCACATGTTGCACCAGAGCGCCCGGTAAGGGATCATCACGCCCTTGGAGAAGCCGGAGGTCCCGGAGGTATAGTTGATGAGAGCAAGCTCATCCGGCTTGTCCTCCACATAGCATACATCCTCCGGAGTGAAGCCGGACGGATACAGCTTCTGAAATGTATTCGCAAGGTTCTCCCTGACTTCCACGCAGTTTGCGCTTCTGGAGTAGATGAAGTTCAGGGTGTTCATCTGGACTATGACCTCGAGTCCGGGCATCTCGCTCTCGGAGAGGCCTTCCCAGATCACCTCGTCCACAAAGAACACCTTGGCCTCGGAGTGGTTGACCAGATAATGTATGTTCTCCGGCTTGAACTCGTGCAGAATCGGCACGGGCACAGCTCCGTATGTCATTGAAGCGAGGAAGCATACGCCCCAGTTCGCCTGGTTGCGCGAGCACAGGGCCACCTTGTCGCCCTTCTTGAGCCCGCACTGCTCGAACGCTATCTGCAGGTAGCGGATGCGCTCAGCAAGGTCCTTGTACCTCAGGGTCGCGCCCTGGTAGTTGGAGAGGGCGTCGCGGTCCCAGTTCTCCTTGATGCTCTTCTCTATAAGTTTGTTTACAGACTTGAATTCCATAATTTCATTCCTTTCTTGTCCCAGGCGAAAAAGCGCCCGGCATGATATAACACAAAATGGCTGCCCCGGCCGGGCCAGCCGCTGCCTTTATTCAATTCACTGCGCCCCGTCAGTTCTTCCACGGCCTCCCTGCTGCCAATGGCATACCAGCCGCACACAGTGCCGCGGCAGGAATCATCGGGGAGAGCGAAAGCCTCCCCGTACAGCACCGGAAGGAAGCCCCGATAAGGATTGTCCCCTATTTCAATGGTTCGAGGCGCCTTCCGCGGACGGAGCAGAACCGCCGCCTTGCCGTCCCACCTGACAAGCGCGACCTCGGCCGGATCCGTCTCCTTCTCCCATTTCAGAGGGTCCTTGCCGGAAGCGGACTCAAGTGCCGAGAGACGGCGCCGATAGGCTGTCATCTTGACTGAGGCATCGACATATTGCTCATAGGCTTCGCGGAACTGCGGCTGCGGGAGAGGAAGCGCCAAGGCAAGCTCCACACTGTCCGGGAGAACCTCGCCCAGACGGCTCTTCGCAAACGGGAGCGACGCCAGCGTGTTGACAAAATACTGGTCTGACTCCCCCTGCACCGTACTGACCCGATATGCGTCCCCGCCTTCCGGGGAGAGTACCGTCCAGTCGGCCGCCTTATGGAGGAACGCCGCGAGCGTCCGCTGTGGGAACGCCCCTCCGAGGAACCCCTTCGGGATGAGGCGCTGCGCTCCGGAGTTGCGCAGTATCGTGAAGTCTTCTCCCTCCGTCAGGGCAGCCGCGTCAGGAAAGCCAGGAGCGTCAAGCACCGAGCTGCCCCTGCCTATATGGCGTTTGAGCGCTGTCATCTGCGACTCGGACGTGGTGAAAGTCAGGAAGCCCTGCCGCCCGACAGAACGGTCGGGAGCGAAATATGCCGCATAGATCCCTTTCCGCCTGGCATCCCGGAGGGCGGCGGTCACGACCATGGATGAATCCTCCTGCCCCGTACCTATCGCCAGGGACGGCACCAGCGAACCGCTGTAGCTCATCGAAAGCACGGCGGGCGAGGTGCGGAACGCCTTGAGATCCAAACTCCTGAGCCTGTCGGTGGAGTCCAGGCGCCCAAGCGCCGCCCCGCTCTCCGAGACGCAGCATACGGCAAGCGCATCAGAAGGGACCGCATACAGCATATCCGGGAGTTCCCCGGGGTCGCGCATCCCTCCACCAGCCCCGCCACAGCCCGTCAGAAGCACGGCGAATGCCATATATATGGATATCAGACGTCTTTTGTACATATCTTACAAAGATAACAATTATTTGAATTATGTTTTTTTCAAGAAATCCGTAACTTTGCGTGTTTAATAAGCGGCAGATTTAGTAAGCGGCAAAAAATAAGTTGCCGCAGACTTAGCTGAAGAGAATTATGCAGGAAATACGAAACATAGCGATCATCGCCCATGTCGACCACGGCAAGACTACACTCGTCGACAGAATGATTTATCAGGCAAACCTTGTACGCCAGCCGGAAAATCTCGGGCAGCTGATCCTGGACAACAATGACATTGAGCGCGAGCGCGGCATCACCATCCTCGCCAAGAATGTGTCCGTTATCTACAAAGGCGTCAAAATCAATATTATAGACACTCCGGGACATAGCGATTTCGGTGGAGAGGTCGAGCGTGTGCTCAACATGGCCGACGGCGTGCTGCTGCTCGTGGACGCGTTTGAGGGCTGCATGCCGCAGACACGCTTCGTGCTCCAGAAGGCTCTTCAGCTAGGCAAAAAGCCTATAGTGGTCATCAACAAGGTGGACAAGCCGAACTGCCGCCCCGACGAGGTGCAGGAAGAGGTGTTCGACCTGATGTGCAACCTCAACGCCACGGACGAACAGCTCGACTTCGCTACCGTCTACGGCTCGGCCAAGCAGGGATGGATGTCTCTCGACTGGAAGAACCCGTCTTCGGACATCACCCCGCTCCTCGACACGATACTCAAGGAAATCCCGGCGCCGGCGGTTGTTGAAGGAACGCCGCAGATGCTCATCACCTCCCTTGAATACTCCCCTTATGTGGGGCGCATCGCCATAGGAAGAATCTCCCGCGGCACCCTCCGCACAGGCCAGCCCATCAGCCTCTGCAAGCGCTACGACGTCATCCAGAAGCAGAAAATCAAGCAGCTCATGGTCTTCGAGGGCCTCGGCAAGGCCAATGTCGACGAGGTAACATGCGGTGACATCTGCGCCGTTGTCGGTCTGGACGGGTTCGAGATCGGGGACACCATCGCGGACTTCGAGCACCCTGAAGCGCTCGCCCCTATCGCCATCGACGAACCCACGATGAGCATGCTCTTCACCATCAACAACTCCCCGTTCTTCGGGAAGGACGGTAAGTTCGTGACCTCAAGGCATCTTAAGGAAAGGCTCGAAAAAGAGCTTGAGAAAAACCTCGCCCTGCGCGTCAAGCCGGGCCTGACCGCGGACTCGTTCATCGTCTACGGACGAGGCGTGCTCCATCTCTCAGTGCTCATCGAGACCATGCGCCGCGAGGGTTTCGAGCTTCAGGTCGGCCAGCCTAAAGTGCTCGACAAGACAATCGGAGGCCAGAGATGCGAGCCTATCGAGGAACTCTCCATCGAGGTGCCGGAGCAGTTCGTGGGAGCGGCCATCGAGATCGCGACCCGCCGCAAGGGAGCGCTCATACACATGGAGCCTCGCGGAGACCGCACCCTGCTCGAATTTGAGATTCCGACCCGAGGCCTCATGGGGCTTCGTTCCAACCTGCTGACAGCAAGCCAGGGAGAAGCCATAGTGGCGCACCGCTTCAAGGAGTACCAGCCGTTCAAGGGTGAAATAGAGCGCCGCAACAACGGCTCGCTCGTCTCCCTGGAGACAGGCCAGGCCATAGCATACTCCATGAACAAGCTGCTCGACAGGGGCCGCTTCTTCGTGGAGCCTGGAGAAGACATCTATGCCGGAGAGGTGATCGGAGAGCACACCCGTGAGCGCGACCTCAACATCAACATCTGCAAGACGAAGAAGCTCACCAACGTCCGCGCCGCCGGCTCGGACGAGAAGATCGTGCTGCCACCGGCCATCAAGTTCTCCCTTGAGGAGGCGCTCGAATACATCCAGGAGGACGAACTCGTGGAAGTGACCCCTCATTTCATGAGAATCCGCAAGATTTTGCTTGATCCGATCGCCAGAAAAAGAAATAGCGACAACGAAGATTGATAATCGTAAAAAAATTGTTAACTTTGCAACCCTTTGTAGTCAGTCTGCCCGATTTGGGTGGCGGCCCGAAGCTCTTTGAGTGGAGAGCCGGACATGAGTTCTTTGAATCTTTCGGCAACACCGAAATCCTTAATGCGGACATCGTCGTGACCGCCAGGGTCTCCGACCGGGGGCTCACGGTCAAGGCGGATTGCGAGATACACGGCAGCGTGACCGTGGCCTGCGACAGATGCCTTGAGGATCTGGTGATACCTGTGGATGTCTCCTTCGGGGAGACCTACACACCCGAGTCCGGAGAACTGGATCTGGGTCAGGATGTATACGATTATGTCTGCATCTCGATTCCTCTCCAGAGAACCCATCCGGAAGGAGAATGCAATGTCGAGACTACGAAGTATTTGTGTGAATAAATATTTAAAAGAATAAAAAATGGCACATCCGAAACACAAACTTTCAAAGCAGCGCAGGGACAAGCGTCGTACCCACGACTTCGCTCCGGTTCCTACACTTGCTACCTGCCCTAACTGCGGCGCTACAGTGATGTATCATCGTGTATGCCCGGAGTGCGGTTACTACAGAGGCCGTCAGATCATCGTCAAGAACGCTGAGTAAGACAGCGCCTCATGCGCGGTCCCTTAGTTCAACGGATAGAACGAAGGTTTCCTAAACCTTAAATACAGGTTCGATTCCTGTAGGGACTACAATCCGAAAGAGCCGACCTTTTCACAGGTCGGTTCTTTTTATGTTTTCGGCGAGGTCAACCTTGTTTCCATTGCGGCCAGTGCGAGAAAAACACTGCAACCCCCGTGAAACATACTGAACTATTCAGGTCAGAACGGTTTCGGGCAAAATGGCTCCTACCTGCATAGCATAAGAAGAGGATGACTAATCCGTCTTCAGACTTTAGTCTCCTGCAAAAAGGATTTCCGTTGGTCGCTATTCAGCCCCTACGGTATAGCTCTCCCCATCGGTCATCTGCGCATCCTCTATCTCGACCCCGACGCCGTTGTCTTCCGATTTGTCAGAGACAGCAACAGTAATGGTAGTAAGTTTGTTGCGATAGAAGCCGAATGTCTTCGTGGCAATCGGCACGACAACCCCGTCTGCCTTGGTTCGGGAGACCTTGCCTTTGCCGTACAGAATGGCAAATCCGGCGGGCTATACCTTTACTTTCGCTAATTCTTCCAGCAGTGCCGGTCGATTAGGGAATTTTCTCAACAAACACCCATACCATTCGCAGGCAGACTCGCCCCCCTCTTGAGGACTACAAAAAAGATTGCTACAATGCTGATAATCAACATTGTAGCAATCTCTGACAGTGCGCGGGATGAGAGTCGAACTCACACGTCGCAATTGACACTAGCTCCTGAAACTAGCGCGTCTACCATTTCGCCACCCGCGCTCGGTAATGGAGTGCAAATATACAAACTTTTTTCAGAATATATACGACAATGCGAGCATTATGTCCGATGGCAAGATGAAAAATCGCCGTCCTTCGTCAATTTTCCGCCCGCAGGTCGGACAGGAGTAGGTTTTGTATATGTCATAACCGGACCAGACTCCGGCCCCTATGTCGATGTTGAACTTCGGGGACAGCATGTAGGTGTAGCCCACGGCCAGGCTTCCCCCGAAACGGTCACCTTCAGAAGTCATGCGGGCCGCGGCCGAAGACAACCCGCCTTCATTGTATTCCTGATACCGCACGGCGCCGGACAGCCACCAGCCCGAGAATATGTGCCATGGCCAGTATCTCGCCCCGGCACTTACGGAGCGCTGCCGTTTCCGGACCGTCCTGTCGCTGTCAGGATTGTAAGTGAAGGGATTGTACTTGGCCCCCGCCACAAGGCTCCAGTGCCTTGCTATGCCATAAGAAGCCTCGAGGTTCAGCGTGCCGAGGTCCGCATAGTCTGCCAGATTCGTGGAAACCGCAAACTCCTGCGCCACGGCGCAATGCGGCAGGACGGCCAGCGCAAGGATGATGATGCTCTGTCTGATGTTTTTCATTGCAATGCTTTCTAATTATATCGGCTGAACGCCAGGTTGACGGATGATTTTGACTGCGGATAGAGGCTGGTGAGCTTTTTGCGCAGCTTGTCCCTGTCGGCGATGTCGGATGTGAGGGCGGCGAAAATCTTGTGCCGCGTCATCCCCCGCTCGTCAAGGTACATGAATATCTGCGGGTAGAACCAGTAGCCGGTTCCATAAAGCCGCTCGTTGTCGGGGTAACGCTCATTGTGCATCACCGTCTGCACATAATAGGCCCACATCTCCCCCACCTCACAATATCCGAAGTCTTCCTCGGTTCCGACGCCGTAAGTCACGAACCCGGACGACACGAAAGATGTCAGAATGTATTTGGCGTAACGGTTCCAATAATCCTTGCCGACCTGCATGAAATGGCTCGCGTGGGCAAGTTCGTGGACCGTGCGGGAATATATCTCTTCATAGGTGGCTGCGTCCTTGAGCCCGAGGGCGATGTCCGGCAGGAACACCTTCAGCAAGAATGTGTATTCACCCAGGAACTTCGCAAGAGCGCTCCCGTCGATAATCGCTCCCTGCTGCATCATCAGCGCGCTGCTCCAGCTGAGATTCCGGAACAGCCAGATGCGCAGATTGCCCGGAGGAGTTTTGATCGACTTGCTCGTGCCCTTGCACTGCTCATAATAGTCGTATGCGGCATTGTTGACGACACAACGGGAGAAAAGCCTGCGGTCGGAGTCTGAAGTGACATTGAGATCCGCGCCATGCGGAGAGTGCTTCCCGAGAGTAGAGAAAGACGCCGGGCAGAGCAGCAGGTTGAAGCCTATCCCGAATCCCAGCCTGTTCTTGAACACCAGCCTGTAACGCGGATTCGAGCGGAAAGAACGGGTCATCTGATAATAGCCGTCCTTATCCGTATAGGCATGGGCGAACTTCACGAAGCAGTTGCAGGAGACTTTTACTCCCTTGACCCCGAAAGGCTCGTCCCCAAGCGCGGAATCCACTATAGTTATCCGCCCGGAAGGAGTCCCCGAATCATCAGCCCGCGTCCCGTCCTGAAGCATGTCGCCATTGCCCGTCAGCCGGAAAGCCTCACGTTCAACCTCCGCCCAGTCAATCCCGTCCGACTTGGTCGACGGGTCGTGTTCGGAGATATAGCATTGCTCCAGCAGCTCATGCCTTATATGGGGCGGGAACTTGAAATCCTTGTCCACCACGGCATACTGCCAGGTAATCTTGTCCTCGGCGATATCCGGGTCATGATAGTAGTCTCCCTCCCTCACAATACGGTAATCGACAGGGTGGTCCACGAGCATTAGACCGGAGGCCACAAGCTCATCATACTCATCCTCCCCCGAAGGGAGGAAACGGACATAATAATCCGTAGGCTTCAACGGGACCCTGCCGGCCTTGGTCGGGCAGACGGCATCAAGAGCCTTCTCCATATTCTCCACAGAATACGGATCTTCCAGACGGTCACCAAGCACGATCATGTCGTGCCTGATTTCGTTGCCTTCGATATCCTCCACATCAACGCCTGCCGGCACCAATCTGTCGGAACACGAAGCGGCAAAGAGCAGCACAGCTGCAAACTTAAAGAAGTTTTTCATAGCCATATCGTTTTGTCGAGTGCAAAGCTCGCGACTCTTTTCCGATTGGCCACCCGTTTAATCGATTAAATCATAAAGAAACATAAAAACCGGCACAATCCCCCCATATGACGCGGCGAGGGGCCGCCCCGAAAGAGCGGCCCCTCAACACTGCCCACATAAAAAACAGATAAAAGACCTGTTTTTTAGAAATAATTCACCGTTTTCTGTTCTATCGCGCTCATCAGGCTGTTGCCGAGACGGCTCACGCCGAAACGGAACCAGCGCTTGTCAAGCCACTCCTTGCCGAGCACGGAAGAAGCGATACAATAATAGCACAGCGCATCCTTGGCCGTGGAGATTCCTCCGGCGGCCTTGAAGCCGACCTTGCGTCCGGTAGCCTGATAATACAGCCGGATGCACTCGCACATCACATATGCCGCCATCGGCGTAGCGTTGACCTCGACCTTGCCGGTGGATGTCTTTATGAAATCCGCACCGGCCTCCATAGCCAGGAAAGACGCATTGGCAATCCTCTCGGCAGTGACAAGCAGGCCCGTCTCAAGAATCACCTTAAGCACCACAGTCCTGTCATACTTGGCAGCCTCCTCGTCTATTGCGGCGCGGATCTCCGAGATTTCGCGCGAAGCGCTCTCGTAGTCTCCGGCCATGAAGGAGTTGAGGGCGAGAACGATATCAATCTCGTCGGCACCGTTCTGCACCGCCATACGGCACTCGAGCACCTTCACCGCAAGATAGCTCTGGGATGAAGGGAAACACCCGGCAACAGTGGTCACATGAAGCTCGTCCGAGCACCGGTTCTCCTTGACGACTGTCGCGAAATTCGGATAGACGCACACTGACGCCGGGAGAGGGCATCCCTCAAATGTGGTCAGGACACCATTGGCCTTCTCAACCAACGCCTTGACAGACGCCTCCGTATCATTGGAGTGAAGCGTTGTCAAATCCATCATGGAGAAGCAGCGCAAGAATACCTCCGTTGACTCCGCATCGGAAAGATTAGCCGCGATCGACTGAAGTTTTGACGCTATGGTCTCCCCGTCGGGGGCATAGCCGTATTTCTGAAGATAATCCATATAAAAACCTATCTAAAATTCCAATTCTTTAATTCCGACCCGCTCGACAAGCACTTCTTCGGGCTTGTCCCGCAGAGGACGCCCCGCCTTCGGATTCTTAAGACGCGGCCCCGTCAGGACGGACGCACCGGCCTCAAGGCTGTCCACGCGCAAGGCGAGACTGTCCTTGAGCGGCCAGAGTATTTCCACTGCCGCCCATACGGCGGAATCCTGCGAGAAGTCAACAGAAGCATAGTCAACTTTGTTTTTCTCGTTGGCCTCATTGGCTTTGCGGATCGCCATGGAAATCTTGTTATATCTGTCGGACTGACGTTTCAGGGACGCTGAAGCGCTGTCTATTATCCGGGAAAGCACCTCTGGCTCAGCAGAATAGTATTCGATACTCTTCTCATAATCCGCAAAGGTATAACCGTGCTTCTCAAAGACAGGATCGAAGAAAAGTGTCGTGTCCGCACTGGCACGCGCCTCCTTGTTCTCCTTGAGCCACTGGTCGGAGAGGAACATATCCGCATACAACGCAGCCATCTTCTTCTCGGGGATGACCCGTCCCTTCCGGCCGCCGCAGGCGGCCAGCAAGAGCAAGAAGACCAGCAAGAGCGGAATATGTCTCCCCTGCCTCATAAGCTATCTGAGCTGTGCGCCGAAGTTCTTGGTAAACAGCGAGAGAAGACGCTCCATCACCCTCTCCGTATCCTGATCCGTCAGGGTCTTGTCCGCATCCTGGATCACAAAGCTTAGCGCATACTGTTTCTTGCCCTCCGGAATCTTGTCGCCCCGATACACATCAAACAGCCCGACCTGCTTCAGGAGTTTCTTCTCCTGCTTGAGCGCGGCGGCACGAAGATCCGCATAGCTGACGCTCTCATCCAGGAGCAGGGCGAGATCACGGCGCACCTCAGGGAACTTAGGCATCTCGGAGAACGCGACCCTGTCCCTCTTGACAAGTTCAAACAGCACCGGCCAGTTGATTTCTGCCGCATACACGGCCTGCCTTATGCCGAACTGCTTCACAAGGGAAGGGTTCACCGTGCCCATTACGGCCAGGACTCCGCCTCCAGGCAATGAATATGCCATGCCTTCCGCGAAAATATCGGAAGGAGCCGCTTCCGTACGCATATTGTAGAGATTGGCGCCATAACGCTTCAGCAGAAGCTCCACATACCCCTTGAGCTGAAAATAGTTGCTCTTCTCGGCCTCGACCCTCCATGACTTTTCCGGAGTGCCGGTAAGCATCAGACAGAAGCACTGGTGCTCCTCATATCCCTCCAGGGTCTGAGGGCTCTTCTCCGGAAGCCTGCTGTACACGCTGCCGTATTCGAAGGTGCGCAGATAACCTGTCTGGCGGTTGAGATTGTAAGCCACCACCTCAAGACCACCGAGAATCAGGGTCTGCCTCATCACATTGAGATCCTGGCTCAGAGGGTTCACTATCCGCACGCACTTCTCCTCCGGGAAAGTCCGGAGTTTGGAGTAATAGTCGGATTTTGTAAGGGAGTTGTTCATCGTCTCTGTGAACCCGTTGGCCGCAAGGAAGTTGGAAATGTTGTTCCTGACAGCCTCCATCTCCGGCTTTGGAGTGGCGTTGACGGACATCAGCATGCGCTTAGGAAGCGGGATGTTGTTGTACCCGTAAATCCTGAGAACCTCCTCGACCACATCGCATTCCCTGTAGACATCGACCATATACGAAGGCGCGGCCACAAGGGCCCCGTCCGGTCTCTTCTCCACAAACTCATAGCCGAGCGAGGTGAGGATGCCCTCAATCACATCATATCCGATATGGTGTCCGATGAGAGCCTCCATCCGGGCATAATCCAGCTCGATGCGTTTCCTCTCTATAGGCTCAGGGTAAACCTCCCTGATCTTGCCTGTCACTTCTCCGCCGGCACACTCACGTATGAGGGTCACGGCACGCTTGAGGGCATATGGAACCACCTGCGGATCCGCCCCACGCTCATATCTGAACGAGGCGTCGGTCTGGAGCCCCTGGCTCTTGGCCGTCTTGCGCACGGAAGCGGGATCGAAATATGCGCTCTCCACGAACAGGTTCACGGTAGACTCCGTGACGCCGCTGTCCTCTCCGCCGAATACACCGGCGATGCACATCGGCCTGTCCGCATCAGCGATGACCATGTCGGAAGACGAGAGCTTGCGCTCAACCCCGTCGAGAGTCTTGATCATCTCGCCTTCGCCGGCCCTGCGCACAATCACCTTGCCGCCGGCAATCTTGTCGGCATCGAATGTGTGAAGCGGCTGCCCGAGCTCGAAAAGCACGAAGTTGGATATGTCCACTATGTTGTCAATCGGGTGAAGCCCTATGCTCAGGAGTCTTTTCTGCAGCCATTCCGGAGAAGGACCGGTCTTGACGCCTCTAATGGTGATGCCGTTATAGCGGGGCGCGCCCTTGCTGTCAAGCACTTCGACGCCGACTCCCTCGCCATCGCCCTCGGAGAATGCGTCCACGCAAGGGCGGACAAGTTCGCAAGGAATGCCGTTGAGCTTCATCCAGGCATAAAGATCCCGCGCCACTCCCCAGTGAGAAGCAGCATCCACACGGTTCGCCGTGATCTCATATTCGATGACCGCCTCAGACTCAAGGTGGAGGTACTCCTTGGCCGGAGTGCCGACCACGGCGTCATCCGGAAGAACCATGATGCCATCATGGCCGGAGCCGATGCCGAGCTCATCCTCGGCGCAGATCATACCGAACGACTCCACCCCGCGGATCTTGGATTTCTTGATCTTGAAGTCTCCTGGCAGCACCGTCCCTATCTGGGCAAAAAGCACTTTCTGCCCCGCGGACACATTCGGTGCGCCGCAGACTACGGTAAGCGGCTCCCCGGAGCCGGCGTCAACCTTGGTGATGTGGAGATGGTCCGAATCCGGATGCGCTTCACATTCAAGGACTTCAGCGACAACCACACCGGCAAGTCCACCCGGTATCTGCTCGCTCTCCTCTACCCCGTCGACCTCGATTCCGACGGACGTCATCGCATCCGCAATCTGCTGGACGGAGAGGTCGCACTTCAAATAATCTTTGAGCCAATTATAACTGAGCTTCATATAGTATATTGTTTTATTTCAAATCATCCGGAGCAAACAGCTTCGAGACGAAATCCTCCTTGTCGAAAACCTTCAAATCAGAAATTCCCTCTCCGACACCTATGAACTTGACCGGGATGTGGAACTGGTCGGAGACCCCTACCACAACCCCGCCTTTGGCGGTACCGTCAAGTTTGGTGACCACCAGTGAAGTTATGTCCGTGGCGCGGGAGAACTCCTTGGCCTGCTGGAATGCATTCTGTCCCGTGGACGCGTCAATGACCAGCATCACATCGTGAGGGGCGTCAGGCACGACCTTGCGGACGACGTTCCGGATCTTGGTCAGCTCATTCATCAGGTCGACCCTGTTGTGAAGGCGGCCGGCAGTGTCGATGATGGCGACATCAGCGCCCCTCGCCACCGCAGCGTTCACGGTATCAAAGGCGACGGAAGCCGGATCGGAGCCCATGCTCTGCTTCACTATGTCAACGCCGGCACGCTCAGCCCATACAGTAAGCTGGTCCACGGCAGCCGCGCGGAAAGTGTCGGCCGCACCGAGAATCACCTTTTTCCCTTGGGAACGGAGCATGTATGCAAGCTTGCCTATGGTAGTTGTCTTGCCGACGCCGTTCACGCCCACAACAAGGATGACATACGGCTTGCGGGAGAAGTCAAAAGGCTCTCCGCACGCATCTATCAGCCCGGAAATCTCCCCTCGCAACATCCCGACAAGCTCGTCGAAGGACATATACTTGTCCTTCGCCACCTTGTCCTCAAGCGCATCAATGACCTTGAGAGTCGTATCAACCCCCATGTCAGACTCCACGAGGGCTTCCTCAATGGCGTCAAGCGTGTCATCGTCCACCCTTGAGCGACCGATGACAGCCCTGCTTATCCTCTGAAAGAAACTGATTGCCATAACTCACAAAGATAATAATTTTCCTCGATATGTATCGCCAGACGAAGATGACACCGTCCCGCGTCATTTCCCGCCGCCGCGCTATCGGACAGACACGAAAAAAGAGAGCGACTGTCAGTCTCTCGACCTACCAGTCACTCTCTCCCAAATATTCCGTAAACCAGAATTATTTCTTAGCGAAAAAATCCTTGGCTTTGTCTGCTTCAACGAGCTGCTCAGAGAAGACATAGGCTCCGGTCTTTGGAGATTTCTCCATACGGATGCACTTTACCATACTCTTAGCTCCGGCCTTGGCCGCGAAGGTAGCGACTGCTTTCTTTGCCATAATTCAAACTCCTCTGATTATTTAATTTCACGGTGAACAGTGACCTTCTTGAGGTAAGGGTTGTACTTCTTGCGCTCGAGACGGTCCGGAGTGTTCTTCTTGTTCTTGGTAGTGATGTAACGAGACATACCAGGTACACCTGAAGCCTTCTGCTCGGTGCACTCGAGGATGACCTGCACCCTGTTTCCTTTTGATTTCTTTGCCATATCTCTGAAAATTAAACAAGGTTGATCAATCCTTTCTTCTGGGCATCGCGAATGGTGGCCTCAAGGCCGTTCTTCTCGATAATCCTCATACCCTTGCACGAAACTTTAAGGGTAACGAACCTCTGCTCTTCCTCGCTCCAGTAACGCTTGTTCTTGAGGTTGAGAGAGAAGTCGCGCTTGGTGCGCAGCTTTGAATGGGCAACATTGTTGCCTTTCATTCTCTTCCTTCCGGTTATTTGACAAACTTTTGCCATAGTTATTTCTTTTTATTTCTTGTCTTGATATGAGGTGTGCAAATATCGTTGATAATTTTCTGATTTCCAAACTGAAACCTACACAAATTTCAGGAATCTGCCCCACCTTATGTTCTTCGGGAAAGTCTTCCCGGCATCTGTCGAGAGCCATATAAGCACCGGTCTTCCGACTATGTGATCCTCGGGCACGAAGCCCCAGTATCTCGAGTCAAGGGAGTTGTGCCTGTTGTCTCCCATCATAAAATAATAGTCCTGTCTGAAAGTGTATTTCCCTTCCTTGAGAGCCTGCTCGACACTTCCGCCCTCGTATGCGGAGATAATCCGCTCATAGAGAGGAAGCGTGTCCTCGTTGATCTCCACGGTCTCACCCTTCTTCGGCACGGTCAGCGGACCGAAAAAGTCCCTTGTCCAGCCTTTGTCCGCCACATAGGGGAATATCTCCTTGCTCGCGGCCTCAAGATTCCGGTCAAAGTTATCCTCGACACGCACCACATTAGGGAGCGCGCGGACAGCCTGAAGCATCTCCGAGGTGAGAATCATCGCCGGATAACCGGGCATCGACTGGTCGAAAAAGACTTCTGAGGCATTGAACCCGAGCTTTTCTATCGTCTTCGCATTGATTCTCTGGCCGTTGGTGTAGACCTTCCACGAAAGCTGGAGACCCGGATAGTCCGGTTCCTTCTCCCCGTTGATCCACACTCTGCCGTCCTTGACCTCAAGCACATCCCCAGGGACAGCCACGCATCTCTTGACATAATGGTCTTTCTTGTCCATAGGACGGACCACCGTCTCGCCAAGGCCGTCGACGGTCTTCTGTCCGAGGACGCGCACGAGAGCGTGATAGTCTTCCGCCGGCGCCCTGCGGAGGACGATGTCCCCGTCAGGGAATCCGAACACCACCCTGTCCCCGCGCTCCACCTGCCTGAATCCCTTCAGACGGCGGTAGTCCTTCTGGATGAGAGTCGAATAGGACTCTTTGCCGAAGATCGTGTTGTGCGTGAACGGTATGGTCAGGGGCGTCTGAGGCAGACGCGGGCCATAAGTGAGCTTGCTGACGAAGAGGTGGTCTCCGGTATACAGAGTCCTCTCCATTGACGAGGAAGGAATCTTGAAGGCCTGAAAGAAGAAGATGTTGATGAAGGTCACGACAATCACCGCGAAAATGATGGCATCCAGCCAGTCATTCCAGGCGCTGTGCTTCTCGCCCTCCTTGTAACGCTTCTTCCAGAAGTTCCATCTGACCTTGCGGGTGATGAATATGTCAAATATGACCACCAGCCCGAAGAGCCACCAGAAATTCCCAAGCCAGATCACCCACAACACATAAAGCAAAGCCCAGAATGTGAACCTTGTCCATTTGTTGCGCGTGAACTCCTTCAGACTCACTTCAGACTATTTTACAGAGTTGATTATGGCCTCGAAAGCCTGTGGGTTGTTCATCGCGAGGTCAGCGAGCACCTTGCGGTTGAGCCCGATGTTCTGCGCGTTGAGTTTGCCCATAAACTGAGAGTAGGACATACCGTACTGACGGGCGGCGGCGTTGATACGCTGAATCCAGAGAGCGCGGAAATTGCGCTTCTTGGCCCTGCGGTCACGGTAGGCGTAAGTGAGACCCTTCTCGTAAGTGTTCTTGGCTACTGTCCAGACATTCTTTCTTGACAGGAAATTACCGCGAGTTCTCTTAAGAATCTTCTTGCGGCGAGCCCTTGAGGCTACTGAATTGACTGATCTTGGCATAATTCAATACTTTTAGAGAACCAACATTTCCTTTACTCTCTGGACATCGACCTTCTCGATGAGAGCGAAGTGGTCAAGATTTCTCTTGCGCTTCTTGGTCTTCTTGGTGAGGATGTGGCTGTGGTAAGCGTGCTTCCTCTTGATTTTTCCCGATCCGGTAAGCGTGAAACGCTTTTTGGCACCGGAATTGGTCTTAAGCTTTGCCATTGTTTTAAAAAATTAATTGTTAATAATATATGAAGCCCTATTTCTTTTTGTTAGGGGCAATCATCATCGACATGCGCTTTCCTTCCAGGACCGGCATGTTCTCGGCATGGCCGAGATCCTCAAGCTCCACCGCGAAACGCAGCAACTGCTTCTCTCCCTGGTCCTTGAACATGATAGAGCGCCCACGGAAGAAAATGGAGGCCTTGACCTTGGAGCCCTCTTCGAGGAATCCTCTGGCATGCTTGAGCTTGAACTGGAAGTCGTGCTCATCAGTGTTCGGCCCGAAGCGGATCTCCTTGATCACTATCTTCGCGGCGTTGGACTTCATCTCCTTGGCCTTCTTCTTGCGCTGATAGAGGTACTTCTGATAATCGAGAATCTTACATACCGGAGGATCGGCCTGTGCGCTTATCTCCACCAGGTCGAGTTCGAGCTCATCAGCAATCTGAAGCGCCTTCGCAATCGGATAGACGCCAGGCTCAGGGATATTGTCTCCAACGAGACGTACCTGATGCGCAGTGATCTGCTCGTTTATGTTGAGTTCGTTCTCGTCGCGCTTCTGAGCTTGACGAGGATCCGGACGGCGTCCGCCGGGTTTGAAGCCCGAAGGCTTCGGTTTGTAAGGTAATGCGATAGCTTTTCCCTCCTTAATTCTTTAATTCGTCAGCCACGGCTGACTTGATATACTGTATAAACTGGTCGACAGGCATGCTGCCCTGATCCGCTCCTTCTCTGCGGACTGAGACAGTGCCGTCGGCAACTTCTTTCTCACCGACAATCGCGAGAACAGGTACGCGGAGCAGAGAAATCTCACGGATTCTCTTGCCGAGCGTCTCGTTACGCGAGTCAACGGAAGCGCGAATTTCGGAATTTTTTAGAGATTCGCAAACTTTTTCCGCATAATCGGCATACTTTTCACTGACTGGCAGGATTTTAACCTGCTCCGGAGAAAGCCATACCGGGAGATGGCCGGCCGTATGCTCAAGCACGACGGCGGTGAATCTCTCGATGGAGCCGAACGGTGCACGGTGTATCATGACCGGACGCTGCTTGGATCCGTCCGCGTCAGTGTACTCGAGCTGGAAACGCTCAGGCAGGTTGTAATCGACCTGGATTGTACCCAACTGCCACTGGCGTCCGATCGCATCCTTGACCATGAAGTCAAGTTTCGGCCCGTAGAACGCGGCCTCGCCAAGCTCAACGACAGTCTTCAGTCCCTTCTTGGCCGCGGCGTCGATAATGGCCTGCTCCGCCTTCGCCCAGTTCTCGTCGCTTCCGATATACTTCTCCTTGTCCTCCGGGTCACGAAGAGAAATCTGTGCCATATACTCAGTCAAGTTGAGAGTCTTGAACACATAGAGAATCAAATCGATGACCTTCTCGAACTCCTCCTGGAGCTGATCCGGGCGGCAGAAGAGGTGGGCGTCGTCCTGGGTGAATCCGCGGACTCGCGTAAGTCCGTGAAGCTCACCGCTCTGCTCATAGCGGTAGACGGTGCCGAACTCCGCGAAACGAAGCGGGAGATCGCGATAGGAGCGCGGTGAACTGCGGTAAATCTCGCAGTGATGAGGACAGTTCATCGGCTTGAGCATGTATTCCTCGCCCTCCTGAGGGGTATGTATCGGCTGGAATGAATCCTTGCCGTATTTGGCGTAGTGACCGGAGGTCACATACAGGTCCTTGCTTCCGATATGCGGGGTCACGACCGGGAGATAGCCGAGCTCGCTCTGCTTGCGGCGGAGGAAGTTCTCCAGGGTGTTGCGCATCACGGCTCCTCTCGGAAGCCACAGAGGAAGCCCGAGGCCGACACGGCTGGAGAATGTAAACAGTTCCATCTCCTTGCCGAGCTTGCGGTGATCGCGCTTCTTGGCCTCTTCGAGCATCGCGAGATACTCGTCAAGCATGCTCTTCTTAGGGAAAGTGATTCCGTATATACGGGTCAGCTGCTCCCTGCTCTGATCGCCTTTCCAATAGGCGCCAGCGATAGATGTCAGCTTGATGGCCTTGATATCATCGACGTGCTTGACATGCGGTCCGCGGCAAAGGTCCGTGAAGTGGCCGTTGGTGTAGAACGTGATCTTGCCGTCCTCGAGATCCTGGATGAGCTCGCACTTATATTTGTCGTGCTTGTCTTCGAAATACTTGAGGGCGTCCGCCTTGGACACCTCCTTGCGCTCGAAGGTCTCCTTGGTGCGGGCGAGTTCAATCATCTTGTTCTCAATCTCCTTGAGATCCGACTCGGAAATCTGCCTGTCGCCGAGATCCACATCATAGTAGAACCCGTTTTCCACGGCAGGGCCCACTCCGAACTTGACGCCCGGATAAAGTGATTCGAGGGCCTCCGCCATAAGGTGGGCGGAAGAGTGCCAGAATATCTTTTTGGCCTCCGCATCGTCCCAAGGACGGATGGTGCCGTCAGTAAAAGCAATCGTCAACATACTGTTTCCTGTTTGTTTAGCTTACAAAATTAGGAATTATTTTCCATTATATCCTCATTCTGAGGACAAATAGTATTATATTTGTCAACACTATGACAGAAAAGAAATCAATCTGGGACAGCGCCTCCAAAGCCGGCCTGGCACTTGGGGGCATAAGTGTGGCATACATCGCGCTCACATCCCTGCTCGGCCTGTTGGCGGGAGAGGGCAAGGCCGCCGCCATAATCGTCAGCGTAGCCAATACGATCCTGTGGATGGTCAAATTCGCCGCATGCCTCTTCATGCTGCGTTTTTTCATGCTGCGCTGGTCGGAAGCCAACCCGGAGGCGGACAACTCGGACAGCTTCCGTTTCGGACGGCTGACCGCCCTATTCTCGGCTCTGGTATACTCCGGCTGCTATCTGGCGTATACCACATTTATCAACCCGGAAGTCTACGATGAGGCCTTCAGCATCCTCAAGAGCAACCCGATGATGAACAGCGCGTCGCTCCAGGCGATGGAGAACATCCTCCCGATGATGCCGACCTACACTTTCTTCGGCAACCTCATCTACTGCTGGCTGTTCGGCGTCGCGCTTTCTGCCATCTATTCAAGGAACATACCCTCAAAGAACCCTTTCTGACACGATATGGACATCTCCGTAATAGTACCTTCTTTCAATGAGAGAGAGAGCCTGCCAGAGCTTACAGCCTGGATAGCCAGGGTCATGGACGCCCATAACTACAGCTACGAAGTCATAATAGTTGATGACGGAAGCACTGACGGCAGCTGGGACACGATCAAAGGACTTTCCGAAGCCGACCCCGCCATACACGGGATCCGCTTCAGACGCAATTACGGCAAGTCCGCCGCCCTCTACTGCGGTTTCGAGAAGGCAAAAGGGGATGTGGTATTCACCATGGACGCAGACCTGCAGGATTCCCCGGACGAGATACCGGAGATGTACAGGATGGTGCGCGAGGACGGCTACGACCTCGTCTCCGGGTGGAAACAGCACCGCAAGGACAACGCCCTCACGAAGAACCTCCCGTCAAAGCTCTACAACGCGACGGCACGCAGGATCACCGGCATAAAACTGCACGACATGAACTGCGGACTGAAAGCCTATCGCAACGAGGTGGTCAAGAGCATAGAGGTCTACGGGGAGATGCACCGCTACATCCCATACCTTGCAAAAAATGCCGGATTCACGAAGATCGGAGAGAAACCGGTCCATCATGAGAAGCGCAAATACGGCAAGAGCAAGTTCGGCATGGAACGGTTCATCAACGGGTTCCTTGACCTCCAGTCTCTCTGGTTCCTCAGCACCTTCGGCAAAAAGCCGATGCACTTCTTCGGATATAGCGGTCTCTTCATGTTCTTCGTGGGCTTTGTGATGACAGTCTGGATAATAGTCGCGAAACTCGTGCACCAGGCCCAGGGCGTCAAGTTCAGAGCCGTCACGGACCAGCCGCTATTCTATCTGGCGCTTCTCGCCGTCGTGCTTGGCGTCATGCTGTTCCTTGCAGGATTCATCGGCGAGATGATCGCACGCTCGTCCGGTGACCGCAACCGGTACAATATCCAGGACGAAATCTGACAGGCGGCATTCGCAGCCGGCAATCACATGTCCAGCCCCGGGACGATAACGCCTGGGCTGGACATAGTCGTTGTGCCGGGAGCCTGGTGCCGGGCGGGGCGGCGAGGGAGACTGTGCGGGCGCTGACCTGCCGGGGCGAGTGGCGCATGGTGCCGGGCGGGCCTGTGGTCTGAGGGTGGAGCCAAGGGCCAGGCGCGCGGGCGCTGATTGGCCGGGCGAGTGCGCCTGGCGGCGGTGGCGGGGGCATAAACGAAGGAGTCCCGGGGACGAAACGAATCGTCTCCGGGACTCCCGAA
>ENA-OUQF01000070-OUQF01000070.1-human-gut-metagenome-genome-assembly--contig:-NODE-70-length-114773-cov-15.396590_pt1 | contig 114773 bp, 112 predicted proteins | sample MGYA00237947_ERZ548826 | MGnify/ENA primary metagenome ERZ548826 (study PRJEB26490, sample SAMN05194701) | human gut metagenome | biome: terrestrial biome; feature: human-associated habitat... | reverse complement strand
GCAGCACAAAAGGCCGATTTTTAGAAAAATGCCTAAAAAGTGATAAAGTCAGGAAGAAGTTGATGTGATGCAGCCTGCAGGAACACGCCAATGAATAGAAGACGCATCTGCGCTCGGAGCCGGCATGGCTTCCGAAGAACAGGGAGTTCTTGCGGGAGAGGGAGACGTAGCGGTTTATCCTCTCTATCTGATTGCTGTCCCAGGCGTAATCGCCGGCCGTCGGGATGGCTTCGATGCCATCCCATTCGTTGAGAAAGTAGTTCGCGGCCCCGTGCATCTGCGACTTCGGCGGATATTTGTCGGTCCGGGCCTGCACTTTCAGCAGGGCTCTTTCAGATCCTTGAGTATTGGAGGGGCGTACTCCTGACGCCACTTCAGGTTGTCTCCGACAGTCCAGTCCTTCTCGCCGATTTTATGCTTCCGCTCATTCCTGTATATGTCATTGCACAGTTTCAGGATCCTGTCCGCATCCGGATTCCCTTTCATGTCCAGGAAGTCGCGCTTGCAGTGCTGGAGGCAGACCAGCCTCTTGACCTTTCCCCCGGATGTCGCCTCGACTTTCTTGTAGGCCTTCAGTCCGTCGGACTGGATGGTTCCGGAGTAGTTCTCCAGTTCCCTGAGGATCACCTCTTCGCTGCGCGAACCGTTGTCGTAGAAAAAATAGGTCAGCCCGAGGTGCGCGGCCAGGATCACCCAGATGTAGCCCTTGCGTGTCCCCTTGCCGGCATTCTCATCCGCATTGACGAGTATCTTGTGGTAAGTCTCGTCCGCACAGATGTATCTGTCTTCCTTCACGGCGCTCCGCATGGCCTTGTGCAGGTTCTCGAACAGGCTTGCCGTTTTCTTGAGGAGACCGTGCGCCGTCTGCTTGTCAAGATTGAACCCGTTTTCGGAAAAGTAGTTAGCGATGCGCTCTACGGGCATTGAGTAGAGGTAGCGCAGCTGGGCGATGCCCGCGATGAACGAGCCGTCGAAACTGGAGTTCTGTATCGGCGTTTGCGGTGCCCTTGCGCTGACCAGGCGGTCTCCCGCCTTTACGGTGTGGATATGGAGCACCTCCTTGATGAACCGCGGCGGTATCATGCTGTAACGGATCACGTCCCGCACCTTGTCGAAGGCCTTCTTCTGCTCGTCCGTCGTTCCGTCCGGATAGACATCCCTCTCTATCGTCTCCACCTCGAAGTGCATGTCCCGCCTGGCCCCGTTGTTGCCACGGGTCTTGCGCTCTGCCGCCTTGCGTTCCCTTTCGGCTTTCATCTCTTCTCCGGTCCTGGATTCCGCAGGAGACGCCTTCCGGCGTTCCGACTTGTTCTCCACCATCTTGGAGAGGCCGCGCATCCGGTTCTCCGCTTTCGAAAGGCTGGCGTCGCGGTCTTTCAGAAGGGCCTCCAGATTGGATATGGTCTGTTCCATGCCCCTTACGGTTGCGCGCAGTTCTGAAACGGTCGCATTGAGGTTGGACACGGTCATGTTCAACTGGAGGTTGACTCGGGACTGATGCAGGAAGAGCTCTTTGCCAGTGGGGGCTCAAAGATGATTGCGGCAACCTGGCACACGCAGAGAACGGAAACCGGGTCCTGCCTTACAAATATCTGTACCGTCACCTGGACGGTCTCAGTCTCAAGGCTGTCCTTGTCCGTCCTGGTCTTATTGATTGGAATCCCATCTCCCGTACTCACACCCTGGAGCAAATGCTCGAAGAAATCGGCGAGCCGGTGTATCGGTGGAAGCGGAAAGAAGTTGTTGAATAAGTCGCTTTTGGCATTGCTAATTCATTTATTTATATTATTTTTGCAATAAATACTAATAATAGCAATACGTTAAATACTAATATTAGTTATACAATAAATACTAATATTAGCAAGGCGACAAATACTAATATGGCTACAATGCAAGAGAAGATGGCGGAGTCCCTCGCTGCTCTGAAAGCATATCAGGACGCTCATGGAGACAATCTTGTAATCCATGGCGCTGATGTGCTTGGACGTACGCATACAGAGCGTCTAGTTGATGCTGGCTATCTTACAATGGTACTTCGGGGATGGTATATCCCTTCTTTCCCAGGCAGTGAAGGAGACTCCACTGTCTGGTATGTCTCGTATTGGTCTTTTGTCTCTGCTTATCTCGACAGCAAGTTTGATGGTCGTTGGTGTCTTTCTCCAGAACTGTCTTTATATTATTATAGTGGAAAGAGTGTAGTACCAAGACAGTTGATTGTTAGGAGTGAATCCGGTACCAATAATATTATGCAACTGCCTTTTGGTACGTCCATCCTTGATATTAAAGCGTCTCTTCCTCCAGTAGTCGAGCGTGAACCAAGATACGGTGTCCGGCTCTATCCTCTTGCTTATGCTCTTTTGATGGTCGGCCCGGACTACTACCGTCGGAATGCTTTGGAAGCGCGCACTTGCCTCTCAATGGTCAGGGATGTGTCCCCGGTCATTGCGGCTGCTATCGACGGAGGCCATACCACCAGGGCTGGCAGAGTTGCCGGTGCTCTTCGCTCCATCGGACGTGAAGAGCAGGCAGATGCATTGTTATCAACAATGCGGCAGGTGGGCCATGTGGTACTGGAAGAGAATCCGTTTGAGGAGAACCTTCGTCTTGACGTGCTTGAAACATCACCTTATGCTTCTCGTATCCGTTTGATGTGGATGGCCATGCGCCCGGTTGTGCTGTCCGTCCTTGATACGTCCCAGATACGCAGTCGCCAGCAGGATGTAGACAGCATCCTTGCCATGATGGATGCAACCTATGTCAAAGACAGTTATAACTCTTTGTCCATCGAGGGGTACAAGATTACGGAAGGCCTGCTGGAAAGGGTGCGGAGTGGCAACTGGGACCTGAAGAATGATGAGCAAGATAAGGATCGAAAGAATGCTTTGGCTGCGAGAGGGTATTATCAAGCTTACCAATTGCTCAGAGACTCCATTGCATCTGTTTTTGCCGGGAAAGACCCGGCGGAGGTTTATGCAAAAGAGCATCAGGCATGGCATTTCCAGTTGTTCGAGCCTTGTGTGAGAGCGGGTATAATCAAAGCTTCGGATTTGGTGGGTTATCGTACTCGCCAGGTCTATATCCGGAACTCGATGCATGTGCCCCTGAATCCTGATGCCGTTCTGGATGCGATGACTACTCTGTCGGCCTTGATGAAAGAAGAGGAGCATGCTTTTGTCCGTGCTGTTCTGGGGCATTTCTTCTTTGTTTACATCCATCCGTATATGGACGGGAACGGCCGCACAGCTCGCTTTACAATGAATAGCCAACTGGTAACGGGCGGCTATCCTTGGGTTGTCGTGCCTGTAGAACGCCGCGACGAGTATATGGCCAGTCTGGAGAAGGCAAGTGTGGAAGAAGATATTGAGCCTTTTGTGCGGTTTATCTGTTCACTAGTTTAGTCAGGTCTTGTCTTACTAATGAGGATTCTGTTGAATGACAGGTTGCAGTCGAAGTGCTTTTTCTCTGCGCCTTTGCGGCTGTATTCGTCGCGAGGCTCAGGAGATTCTCCAGAATTGCGGGGTCATGATTGTCGAAGAGCACATGTGACCTGACGCGTTCGAGCAGGTCGCCTGCTGGTCTTGATGAAGCAGGTGGCTGCATGGAAGAAGAAGTCCGGTTCTATGCCATAACTTCTGTCGCTGTAGCTTATCCAGCGGGTCTTGATGATTTCGGCGTATGCGAGGAAATCTGTCGCGGCATTGAGTTCTCTCGTGCTCCAGCCCAAAGTAGCGGCGATGCTTCGGAGGTCTTTGGAGCTGACCAGCTCCGCCAAGTATGTGAGGAGGCAGATCAAGTCGCTGTGTTTCCCTTCAAGTCAGTCTTTTATGAAGTGGCGCATTCGTTCGTGATTAATCGGACGAAGATACTGAATCCCCGCGGCATAGTCAAAACAACTTTCAGTTTCTTTCCTGGGAGGGCTGTCTTACAATTCGTCGGAGGCGTAGAGGTAGCCCTGCAGGGGAGTGTCGTATTCGAAATAGTCTTCAGGGGAGAAGAATCTGTCTAGTTCGGCGGCGGCCGTTTCAAGTGAGTCTGACGCGTGTATGATGTTCTCCTGATGGCTCATGCAGTAGTCGCCGCGTACGGTGCCGGGTAGGGCGGCGCGTCCGTTGGTGGCGCCGGTCATCTCGCGCACGACCTTCACCGCGTCTATGCCTTCCCAGCAGCACAGCACCACCGGAGCCGCCATCATCGAGGCTTCTATGGTGGGGTAGAACGGCTTGCTGACGAGGTGGGCATAGTGCTCGGCGCATTTTTCCTTTGAGAAGCGGTACATCTTGAGCGCGGTGAGTTTCAGGCCCTTCTTTTCGAACCTGGAGATGATTTCCCCGCAGAGTCCGCGCTGGAGTGTGCAGGGCTTCAGTATCACGAGTGTCTTTTCCATCATATTCCCAAAAGTACGAATTCCACCTGAACTATGCAAGCGTGCCTTGTGCCGGACGCCCTTTTGAAATCCATCGGGGATTTGTTAAATTTGCGTGGCGGTGCCATTCTGACCGGGCCTCTCATGCCCCGGGGAACCGGACATCGTACACAAACATTTAAGTTATCAGTATGAAAAGGACAATAGCATCACCTAAGGCGCCGGCAGCGGTCGGACCTTATTCCCAGGCAGTTGAACTTAACGGCACCCTCTTCATCTCCGGCCAGCTTCCGGTTGATCCGGCTACCGGCGAGATGCCTGAAAGCATAGAGGCGCAGACCCGCCGCAGCCTGGATAACCTCGGTTACATCCTCGAAGAGGCCGGTCTCTGCTTCGACGATATCGTGAAGACCACTGTGCTTCTCGACGACATCGCCAACTTCGGCGCGATGAATGCGGTCTACGCGGAGTATTTCAAGGGCGACAAGCCTGCGCGCGTCTGCTATCAGGTGGCCGCCCTGCCTAAGGGGGCCAAGGTGGAGATCGATGCGGTAGCGGGCAAGTAATCCCGGGATGGACAGATATCTCCAGAGGACGACCCTCCTCGTTGGGGAGAATGCGCAGGCGGAGATAAACCGCGTGCGCATCATCCTTTTCGGGGTCGGCGGTGTGGGAAGCTGGTGCGCCGAGGCGCTGGTGCGTTCCGGTGTGCGGCATCTGACGATAGTGGATTTCGACACCGTGAGCGAGAGCAATGTCAACCGCCAGCTGATGGCGACGCCATGCACCGTCGGGGAGGTGAAAGTCGAGGCGCTGCGCAGGAGGCTTCAGGAAATAAGTCCTGAGGCCGGTATCGTCGCCTGCCGGGAACTGTATTCCGCGCAGACGGCGGAGAGTTTCTCTCTGGACGGATACGACTATATAATAGACGCGATTGATTCGCTCAAGGACAAGGCGGACCTGATAAAGAGGGGGATGACTGCGCGCGGAGTGTTTTTCTCCTCGCTCGGAGCCGCCCTCAAAGTGGATCCGACTCGGGTCAAGGTCGGCAATTTCTGGAAGGTGAGAGACTGCCCGCTCGGGGCCGCTCTCCGCAAGAAGCTGCGCCGCGAGGGCGGGGTGAGGGAGCATTCCTTCCTCTGCGTCTACGGGGACGAGGTTCTGCCGAATCTCGGTGTGGCGGCAGCGGGGGAGGATTCCCTCAACGCCGAGGCGGAGGCCGCAGGCAAGGCCACGATCAACGGTACCACTGCCCACATTACCGGCATATTCGGATTCACGCTTGCCGGCCTGGTCATCAGGGACATATATGATAAGGTGAATGGCTGACGAGAAGCTCTGGAATTCCAATTATATAAAGGTGTGGACGGGCAATTTTCTGCTCAACTTCGCCTTTATGCTGATCGTGCCGCTGCTTCCCCTGTATCTGAGCGAGATTTTCGGCGCCGGCAAGGACACCATCGGCGGCGTGCTTGCCGCCTATACGGTGATGGTGCTGCTTGTCAGGGCCTTGAGCGGGTACATAGTGGACAGTTTCCCGAGGAAACTGGTGCTGATGGTGTGCTACACGGTTTTCTCTCTTCTCTTTTTCGGCTACCTGGTAGCCGGCTCGCTGCTTGTCTTCGCCATCTTCAGGACTCTGCACGGCGCGCCTTTCGGAGCTGCGACGGTGGCGGCGAGCACCGTGGCGATTGATGTCCTGCCGTCGAGCCGCAGGGGTGAAGGGATAGGGTATTACGGACTCAGCAACAACCTCGCGACCGCCCTCGGACCGGCCCTTGCCGTGTATGTGCTCCATGCTTTCGACGGCAATTTCCAGGCCCTGTTCTGGATGTCCGTCATCGTGTCCCTCTCCGGTCTTGTCATCGATGCCACGATACGGCTCCCCGGACGTGAAACCTCTCCGCCGCGCGGAGTGCTGTCGTTGGACCGCTTCTTCCTGCTCCCGGGGTGGCGGGAGGCGTTGACTCTGGCCTGCTTCGCTTTCAGTTATGGGGTCGTGTCGACTTACCTTGCAATCTACGGCAAAGAGGAACTCGGCATCACCGGCGGCACGGGCATGTTCTTCACCCTTTTCGCGGTCGGCCTGATCCTGTCCAGGCTCACCGGGGCGCGCTCGCTGCGCCGCAATCTCGTCTCCCGCAACGCGGCTCTGGGCATCTGCACAGCCGCAGTCGGGTATCTGGTCTTCGCCGCCCTGCACAGCAGTGTCGGGTATTATCTCTCGGCTTTCATCATAGGTCTCGGCAACGGACACATGTTCCCTGCATTCCAGACCATGTTCATCAACCTGGCTCCGCACAACAGACGCGGCACGGCCAATTCTTCTGTGCTCAGCTCATGGGATGCCGGTGTGGGGCTCGGGGTGCTTCTTGGGGGTGTGCTGTCCGAGCATCTCGGTTATCACTGGGCGTTCTGGGTCGCCTTCGGGGTCAATGTCGCCGGACTTGTGCTGTATTTTGTGAGGACGAGGGCTCATTTTGAAGCGGAGAAACTGAGATAATTTTTTATATTTACGCAAATTTTGAATCTATGGTCACGAAGCTTACACCTTCAGTCAGCTATATCGGCTGCGACGATATCGGACTTGATCTCTTCGAGAATCAGTACAGAGTCCCTGAGGGGATGTCCTATAACTCATATCTCATTGATGATGACAAACTTGCGGTGTTGGATACCTGCGATGCGCGTACCGGCCAGGAGTGGCTCTCAAATCTCAAGACCGCTCTGAAGGGGCGCACCCCGGACTATCTGATAGTGCACCATCTCGAGCCTGACCATTCTGCCATGACCGCGAGGGTGCTCTCCGACTATCCTGAGATGAAGATCGTGGCGTCGGCCATAGCCGTGAGGATGCTGCCGCAGTTCTTTGACGGGGTGGACTTCTCCGGGAGGACTGTCACCGTGGCGGACGGGGACAGCCTGGAACTGGGCGCGCATAAACTCCAGTTCATAATGGCCCCGATGATCCATTGGCCGGAAGTCATGATGAGTTACGATGCCACGGATGGGATTCTCTTCTCCGCCGACGCTTTCGGCAAGTTCGGGGCGCTTTCCCGGACAGGTGGCCTGAGGGGAGTCTCCCTGCAGGTGTGGAGATCCGAGGCCAGAAGGTATTATTTCAACATCTGCGGCAAGTACGGTCCGCAGGTGCAGAAACTCCTGAAGAGGGCTTCCGGGCTTGAAATCAAGCTGATATGTCCTCTGCACGGGCCCGTGCTCGACTCCGGTTCTGCCGGTGCGCTGAAACTCTATGACACATGGAGCTCTTACGCTCCGGAGACGGAGGGGGTGCTGATCGCATACGCCTCGATCCATGGCGGTACGGCGCAGGCTGCGGAACGCCTTGCCGGGATGCTTGAGAAGGCCGGTGTCAAGCTCTCGTTGCGTGACCTCTGCCGCTGCGGCCTGTCCTACGCGGTGAGCGACGCGTTCCGTTTCGACAGGGTGGTGCTGGCCGCTTCTTCTTATGACGCCGGGCTGTTCCCTCCTATGTATGACTTCCTGCATCACCTGCAGATAAAGAACTGGCAGAAGAGGAAGGTCGCCGTGATTGAGAACGGCAGCTGGGCCCCTACGGCCGGCAAGGTGATGACGGATATGCTCGCCTCGATGAAAGAGATCGAGCTGGTGGGTGACAAGGTCACGATACGCAGTCGCCTGCACGAGTCGGACATCCCTGCGCTTGAAGCGCTTGCGGAGGCTATTCGAGGTATCTGAGCCTTAGGGTCTTGCGGTCTTCGGGGCTGACTCCAAGCCTGCTTGAGAGGAATTCGTCCATCGATCCGTAGCGCTCGCCGATGAGGTCGAGGGCTGCGGCGAAGCAGTTGGCGTTGGCGCCGATGAATGTCTTGACCACTTCCACTTCTTCGTCTCCGCCGCCTCCGGCCCGCACGATGGCGGTCATCCTTGCCACATCATCGCGGTAGAACTCATTGGATATGTTGTAGTCTTCGAGGATGGTCTCCCTGTCCGCCCCGAGAGCCGACAGGATGAAGGCTGACGCGAGTCCGGTGCGGTCCTTGCCCTGGGTGCAGTGCCAGTAGACGGCGCCTTCGTCCGTGTCCAGGATCCCGCGCATGAACTTGGCGTATTGCTCCTGGGTGTAGTCGCTCGCGACAAGAGATGTATAGAGTGTGCGCGCCGCTTCCTTTACGGAAGGGAGCGAACTGCCCCTTCTGACGACATCCTCAATGTCGGTGAATCCCCCTTCCGCTATGTAGTTGTTGAAGTTCTCGCATGTCTTGGGGTCCATCGCCGGCAGCCAGCAGTATTCTGCCCCGTCCACGCTTCTGTCGGGGGCTTGCCGGACCTCCGATTCCATCCTGAAGTCGAATATTCGGCGCAGCCGATATGTTTCCTTGAGCCTGAGCAGATCGGCGTCGCTGGCGTTGCACAGGCCGGCGCCGCGCAGAAGAAGGCCACGGCGTATCTTGCGGCCGTCCGCCGTCTCGAATCCTCCGAGTTCGCGGGCGTTGATCACATTCTCGAGTGATATTGTCTGGGATTTGAAATCTTTGATGTCCATTCTGCAAAAATAACTATTTTTGTCCTTATGAAGATAGTTTATCTGGATGCATCCACGCTGGGGGATACCCCGCTGGACGAGATTCGCTCTCTCGGAGAGCTCGTCACCTACCATACCAGCACCCGCGAGGAGTCCCTGGCGAGGGTGGGGGACTGTGACGTGCTGATGGTCAACAAGGTGATCGTGGACGATGAACTCATGTCACGGGCGCCGAAGCTCCGGCTCATCTGCGAGTCCGCCACAGGAGTCAACAACATAGACCTGGAAGCGGCGGCTCGTCGCGGAATCATAGTCCGCAATGTCGCCGGGTATTCGACGGATGCCGTGGTGCAGGCCACATTCACCCACCTGCTCTCCCTTGTCGGGAATGCTCCGTATCTTGATGACTGCGTGCGTAGCGGCCGTTATTCGGCTTCGGGGATATTCACCGATGTCACGCACCCGTCTGTTGAGCTTTGCGGGCGGACTATGGGCGTGATAGGCATGGGGACCATCGGTTCGCGGGTGGCTTCCATCGCGGCGGCTTTCGGGATGAGGGTGGTGTATTTCTCTACTTCAGGCACTTCCCACAACACGGACTATCCGAGCCTGCCGCTGGATGAGTTGCTTGGAACTGCCGATGTCGTAAGTATCCACGCGCCGCTTAACGACCGTACGCTCGGCCTTATAGGTGAGGCTGAGCTGCGCAGGATGAAGCGCAGCGCGGTGCTGCTCAATCTCGGGAGGGGCGGGATAGTTGACGAGGCCGCTCTCGCACGCGCCCTGGATGAGGGGGTTATTGCCGGGGCTGCGCTGGATGTGTTTGAGACTGAGCCTCTTCGGGCAGACAGCCCTCTGCTGCGTCTTGAACATCCGGAGCGTATCCGTTTCTCTCCTCACAGCGCATGGGCCAGCACCACTTCGCTTCCGAGACTTGTCTCGATGGTGGCGGACAACATACGCAAAGGCTGGTAGAGGCTGTCAGAACAGATAGCCGCTGTTGATGTAGAATGCCCCGTTGCCGTCCTGCTTGTAGAGCGGGCTGGAGGCGGGGTAAAATCTGCTCAGCGGCACACCTCCCTCAAGGGCGAGGATGAAGTTCTCGTTGAGGATGATCCTGAATCCGGCTCCCGCCGTGATGTGCGGCCTGTCGTGTCCGGTGCCTTTCTGCATGTAGGCGTCGTATGCGGCGCGGAATTCTTCCTCTCCGCGGAAACTCATGTCCCTGCCGCGCGTGACCATGGTCCCGTCGCTGAAGACGCTCAGCCCGAGCGATAGATTCTGGCCGAAGACGCTGAAATCGTAGAACCTCCACCGCAGCTCGGCCACATAGCTTGCCATGTCAAGTCCAACGACTTTGTTGCGCATGATGCCGCGTACGGTGCGGTAGCCGCCCATCCCGTCGCGGTCGCAGCTCTCTCCCATCAGGGTGATGAACGGCAGGACATAGTATGGGGCTGAATTCCCGAAATTGCCTTCGTAGTTGAGCCTGTAGGCGAATGTGAGCCTGTTGCCGCCTATGATGGGGAAGTACTGGCGCATGGTGAGCGAGTATCGCCAGAACGGGTTGGTGGTCCCCAGCCACTTCGGGGCGAGCATCAGGTGCCCCTCCGCCCAGATGCCCTTTGTGGGGGCGCCTTCCTTGTCGCGGCTGTCGTAGACCAGGCCGAGCCTGAGGCTGCTGTAGAATCCTCCGTCGGCTTCATCGTCTGTTATCAGGCCCCAGCTGCGGTAGTTCTCGAAAAGGGTCGGTTCACTGTCAGGGAAGCGGTTGTAGTCGGCTTTGCCGTCGTTGACGCTGATGCGGTCGATTTCGCCCTCGTCTATCCAGCGGAAGTGGTAGCCGGCTTCCCAATAGAGGTTTTCTCCAAGGCTTCCGATGAAGTCGGTCTTGCCTATGAACTGGCTGCGGGCGACTTTGTAGTAGGGGCTGTAGAGGTATTGTGACTGATCCTGCGGGCCGTCTGCGTTGGCTTTGCCGAGAGCGACCCTGGCGTGGTCGTACCATGAAGAGTATCCGTTGAAGCCGTAGAAGTCAAGGGCCTTGTCGAGAGAGAGCACGAACGAGGTCGACCAGCGCACACCGGGAATCAGTTTTTTGTTGTCGTACATCAGGAAATACTGCTGCGAGCCCTTGGTGAACAGGGACGCCTCGAAGTAGGTCTTGGAGGCGTAGTTGGGGTACAGGCTGCCGTCGCCGTAGTCAAAGAGGTTGGCGAAGGCCCCGTACTGTATGCCTTTGTCCGCATCGAACGCGGCCAGGGGCAGGGCCAGAAAACCGTATCCGCTCTTGGCGGCCGTGCTGTCGGCCTGCTCCGCCCGCATTGTCCAGACCGGTGCCAGGAGCAGCGGCAAGAGGAGTGACTGTAGGATTGTCCTTTTCATATCTTCTACAAAGATAATCATTTGCGCGGATAGCGCACCTGGGACTTTTGCGGTCTTTACTCAAAATTTTGCTTATTTCTAAGGCCCTGATTTCCAGGGCAACAAAAAAATATTAAAATTTTTTCAAAAAATATTTGGAGAATAAAATAAAAGTAGTACCTTTGCATTCGGGTTGAGCAAGTGACCGTTCTGGCCCATCAACCTATTGGTTATTAGTTTTAGTGTTATTAATTATGTGGTTAGTATGAGTTGTTGCCGTGACGGTCACAACTCATTTCTTTTTTGTGTCCGGCCCGCTCCGAAATGTGACTTCTTCCCCTGTCTGCGGGTGCTTCAGTGTGAGGCTTTCGGCGTGAAGCCAGAGCCGGCCGTGCTCTGGGCTGCCGTAGAGCTTGTCGCCGCGTATGGGGCGCCCGAGTCCTGACGGGTGGGCGCAGTGGACGCGGAGCTGATGTGTGCGGCCGGTCTTCGGGTACAGGAGAAGTTCAATCTCCCCGTCCGGAAGTTCCTCAGTGACTTCGTATTCCGTTATCGCAAGCTTTCCGTTCTCGTAGTCCACCATCTGCCGTGGCCTGTCGTACCAGTCGGTGATGAGAGGAAGGGCTATCGTGCCTCTGCGGGCATGGCGGAAAGGGGAGTCTCCGGCGACAAGCCTCGCCCTGTAGGTCTTGCTGACCTGGCGGGCGGCGAACTGGGCCTCCACTGCGGCCTTGGTGGGGAGGTCACGGGCGAAGACTATGGTTCCGGAGGTGTCCATGTCGAGCCTGTGGCAGGAGTGCACTTCCCCGTACCGGTCCCTGAGCCATTCGAGCAGGGATCGCGCGGAGGTGCGGCCGGGGACGGACAGCATCCCGGACGGCTTGTCAACGACAATAAGATACTTGTCCTCATGGATTACAGACGGCTCTTCCCGGATGAACTCCGCATCGAGGGGGTTGGGCTCGACTTCAAGTCCCTCCATCATGAAACTCAGGAGGGGGCCGCATTTGCCGGTGCAGGACGGGTAGAAGCGTCCCTGTTCCCTGACTTCTCCGCGTGGAGAAGCCCCGTACCAGAACTCGCCCATCGCGAGTGGGCGCAGAGAGTGGGAGTAGGCGTATTGGAGGAGTTTGGGGGCGGCGCAGTCTCCGGTGCCTCCTGGCGGGACAAGGCCCCTCCGGGCGAATACCTCCTTGATGCTGAGGCTCTCGCCCCTGGCGTTGGAGACTATGTACTGGCTGAAAAGCCACCCCTGAAGCTCCGCTGATGCGCGGCTTTTCTGTTCGCCGGCGCTCATGGCGGAAATCTCGGCTTCACGCGTGCGGAAGTGGCCTGAGGGGGCGGTGAAATCGAATACCGGAGGGACGAAACCGTCGATCGTCGCCCTGCCTCCGGCGAGTCCGCTGAAGGCGTAGAGGTATCCGCGGTCTGTCTGCAGCACCCCCATCATCTTGCCGTCCCGGAAGACGGCATCGAGGGCGGGGTCTCCGAGAATGCGGGATATGAGCTCTCTGGAGGCCTCGACTATCTGAGGGGCCGGGACATAGCGGAAGGGGTAGGTGAACATCCCTATCCGAGGAAGTCCTTGAGGGCGGCCGCGACCTTATGCACTGGGAGGCCCATCACATTGTAGAACGAGCCGCAGATGCCGGATATGCCCACATAGCCTATCCATTCCTGGACGCCGTAGGCCCCGGCCTTGTCAAAGGGCTTGTAGTTGTCTATGTAATAGTCTATCTGCTCCTCGCTCAGCGGGAGGAAGTCGACTCTCGTGGAGTCTGTGAAGCTCTCCTGCCGCAGCGCGTCCCGGATGACCACGGCGGTCACGACTTCGTGGCTGCGTCCCGAGAGCAGATGCAGCATCCGGGAAGCTTCCTGACGCGAATGCGGTTTGCCCAGCACCTTACCGTCCACTATGACGACCGTGTCGGCTGTCAGCAGGACCTCGTCGGGGCCGAGCGGACGGTGGAAGCCGAGGGACTTGCCCACAGCCATGTCGAGGGGGATGCGGCGGGCGTCGACGCCCGGCTCGGGGCCTTCGTCGAAGTTGTTCTCCTTGTCGACCGTGAAGTCGAGGTTGAGTCCCGCGAGGAGTTCTCTGCGCCTCGGGGAGCCGCTGCCCAGTATCAGACGCTTCATCTCAATAGATCTGGTCGTATTTGTCCTCGTCGAAGCGCCACTTGTCCTGGGCCTTGAGGATCATCTCGATGCCCTCGCGCAGGCAGCCGTGGCCGCCGCTCCGGCGGGTGACGAAGTCAGCCGCCTGCCGTGCCTCCGGCACGGCATCTGCGGGGGCGAAGCCCGCCCCGCAGGAGCGGAGCACCTGAGTGTCGGGGATGTCGTCGCCGAAATAAGCCACTTCCTCCGGTCTGAGATTGTTGTCTGCGCAGAACTGCTCGAAAACCTTGAGTTTGCCTCTCACGCCGAGGTGGAGGTTCTGCTCGCTGACTCCCATGTGCCGGCAGCGGCTGTGCAGGGCGGGGGTGTCCCCTCCGGAGATGACTCCGACGATGAATCCCTTTGCCGCCGCTACCCTTGAGGCGAAGGAGTCCTTGGCGTCCACTATGCGCACCAGGTCTTCCGGGTTCGGGCCGACGGGGATTATGCACCCGTCGGTGAGCACACCGTCTATGTCATAGACGATGGCCTTGATCTGATTAAGATTTGGCGCCATTGGGATTGAGGTCTGCGAGATTGAAGGTGTCAGGCAGCCTCTGGCCTTCCATCGCTATCTGGCCGAACTGCGCTTCGTATTTGCTGATATTGTCCACAAGGGCGTTGAGCAGCCTCTTGCAGTGCTCCGGAGCCATCACGATGCGGCTTTGCACCTCCGGCTTCGGGAGTCCCGGCAGGATGGTGGCGAAATCGAGGATGAACTCGCTTCGGGAGTGCGTGATTATGGCCAGATTGGAGTACGAGCCCCGTGCCACTTCGGGCTTGAGCTCTATGTTGATCTGCTTTTCTTCTTTGTCCATATAATGTATATTTCAGCCCGCAAAGTTAATGAAAATTTGCCTATCTTTGCGTCTTATGGAACTTGAAGCAAAATATAACCCGTCCTCTGTGGAGGACAAATGGTACAGATATTGGACGGAGCACAAGTGCTTCCACTCGGAGCCGGACAGCCGTGAGCCTTATACAGTAGTCATCCCGCCGCCGAACGTGACGGGTATTCTGCATATGGGGCATGTGCTCAACAACACGATCAACGATGTCCTGGTCCGCAAGGCCCGCATGGACGGCAAGAACGCCTGCTGGGTGCCGGGGACGGACCATGCCAGCATAGCGACGGAGTCCAAGGTCGTAGCGAGGCTCAAGGAGAGAGGTATCTCCAAGGAAGACATCAGCCGCGAGGAGTTCCTCAAGTATGCCTGGGAGTGGAAAGAGGAGCACGGCGGCATCATCCTGCAGCAGCTCCGCAAGCTCGGCGCGTCCTGCGACTGGGACCGCACGCGCTTCACCATGGAACCGGAGCTTTCCGACGCCGTGATCGCCACTTTCTGCCATTTCTATAAGAAAGGTATGATCTATCGCGGTGTGCGCATGGTCAACTGGGATCCTGTGGCCCTCACCGCCATCAGCGACGACGAGGTCATCCACCGCGACACCAAGAGCCATTTCTATCACCTGCGCTACTATATTTCAGACGGGCAGGGCAATCCTACGGACCAGTATCTCGTGATAGCCACCACCCGCCCGGAGACCATCATGGCCGATGCGGCCATCTGTGTCAATCCGGCCGACGAGCGCTATCACTGGCTGCGCGGCAAGAAGGTGCTCATCCCTCTTATTGACAGGGAGATACCGGTGATAGAGGACAGTTATGTAGAGATGGATTTCGGTACAGGCTGCCTCAAGGTGACTCCGGCGCACGATGCCCACGACTACGAGATCGGCCTGCGCCACAACCTGCCGGCGCTGGAAATTATCGACGACCACGGCCGTCTCAACGACAAGGCGCAGATCCTTGTGGGAGAGGACAGGTTCGCGGCCCGCAAGAAGATAGTGAAGATGCTTGAAGACGCGGGCAATCTCGTGAAAATAGAAGAATACACCTCGCCGGTGGGCTATTCCGAGCGCACGGATGCCGTGATCGAGCCGAAACTCTCCGCGCAGTGGTTCCTGAAGATGGGGGATCTCGCCGCCAAGGCTCTGGACAGCGTGGAGTCTGGCCGGATCAAGTTCATCCCGGACAAATACCGCAACACCTACCGTCACTGGATGGAGAATGCCCACGACTGGTGCATCTCACGCCAGCTCTGGTGGGGTCAGCGCATACCGGCTTATTACCTCCCGGACGGCAGCGTAGTGGTGGAGGAGACGGCGCAGAAGGCTCTTGAGGCGGCCCGCAAGATAAATCCTTCCCTGGAAGCGGCCGACCTGCGTCAGGACGATGATGTGCTGGACACCTGGTTCTCCAGCTGGCTCTGGCCTATCTCCGTGTTCGATCCGGAGCGTCCGGGACATCCGGAGCACAAGCCGAATGCCGATCTGAGCTACTATTATCCTACCAATGATCTGGTTACAGGTCCGGATATCATCTTCTTCTGGGTAGCCAGGATGATAATGGCCGGTGATGAGTTCATGTCTGATGTGCCTTTCAGGAATGTTTACTTCACCGGAATAGTCCGTGACAAGCTGGGCCGCAAGATGAGCAAGACCCTCGGCAACAGCCCCAATCCTCTGGACCTCATCGAAAAGTACGGTGCGGACGCCGTCCGTCTCGGGATGCTGCTGTGCTCCTCGGCCGGCAACGACATCCTTTACGATGAGTCTCAGGTGGAGCAGGGACGCAATTTCTGCGGCAAGATATGGAATTCATGGAGGCTTGTAAGCGGATGGAAGGTGGATGCCGGGGCGGCGCAGCCGCGGGAGGCCGCCGTCGCGGTCAAGTGGTTCGACAACCTGCTTTCGCGCACCGTCGAGACTGTAGAGGACCATTATAGGAAATTCCGCATCAGCGATGCCCTGATGGCCATCTACAAGCTCTTCTGGGACGACTATTGCAGCTGGTACCTGGAGATGGTGAAACCTGCGTACGGGGCAGCCATGGACGGCCTTACGTATAAGTCTACCCTCGACTTCTTCGAGAAGCTGCTCAAACTCATCCATCCTGTGATGCCGTTCATCACCGAGGAACTCTGGCAGGCTATGGAGAAGCGCTCTGACGGTGAGACGATCATGTTCCAGCGTACTCCTTCCGCCGGCTCTTATGATGCCGCGTTCCTGGAGTCGTTCGACCTGGTCCGTGACGCCGTGGTCTCTATCCGTGGCATACGGGCCCAGAAGCAGATCTCGCCGAAGCAGAGCCTTGAGCTCTTCGTGGACGGAGACCTGCCGGAAGAACTCTTGCCTGTCCTTTCCAAGGCCGCCAACCTTTCCGCCGTCAGGCAGGGCAAGGCCGAAGGGGCCGCAGTGTCGTTCATCTCCGGAACCCTTGCTTTCAGCGTGCCTCTCGAGGGCTTTATCGACGCTGAAGGTGAAAAGGCCAAACTACTTGCTGACCTGGAACATCAGAAGAAGTTCCTTGCTGGGGTGAGAGCCAAATTGTCCAACGAAAAATTCGCCGCGCACGCGCCGGCCGCCGTGATTGAGACCGAGCGGAAGAAGGAGGCGGACTGCCTCGCCCGCATCGAGTCCATCGAGTCCGCGCTTGCGGCCATCAAATAATGCTGCTTATGTTGACTTATCCTCTGATGATCGGCTGGTGGGAGGTCGTCGTAATCGCTTTCATAGTCCTTCTGCTCTTCGGCGGCAAGAAAGTCCCCGAACTGATGAAAGGACTCGGCAAGGGCGTCAAGAGTTTCAAGGATGCCCTTGACGGCAAAGAAGACGAAGAAAAGAAGAAGATAGACGACGGATCTTCCCAAAAGCCGGAATAGCAGGGTGGCCGCTGGGAAGGAAATGTCCTTTTGGGACCACCTTGATGAACTGAGGGGAACCCTGTTCCGCTCGGCTTTGTTTCTGTGTGCGTTTTCCTGCCTTGGCCTGTGTTTCAGGGAGCGGCTGTTCGACGGAATCATACTTGCCCCGTCGAGGCCGGATTTCCGGCTGTACCGGCTGCTTGGCTGGAATATCAGCATTGACCTGATAAACATTGACCTTAGCGCGCAGTTTTTCGTGCATCTGCGGGCGTCGGTGGCTGCCGGGCTGATTCTTTCTTTCCCGTTTATAATCATGGAGATATGGAAGTTCGTCGCCCCGGCCCTTTATGCCGGTGAGAAACGTGCGCTGCGTCTGGCTTTCCTGCTCTCCACCGTTCTGTTCTACCTCGGGGTGCTGGTGGGATATTTCGTGGTTCTCCCGTTGTGCCTCCAGTTCTTCATCAACTATACGGTCTCCACGGAGGTCGTCAACACTATCAGCCTGGGTTCGTACATGTCCATGTTTACCTCTATGGTGCTGCTGAACGGGCTTGTATTCGAGTTCCCGACGGTGATGCTGGCCCTGTCCCGTCTCGGGGTGGTTGACCGTGCGGCGTTGCGGCGCGGGCGTAAATATGCCTTTGTCGCCATACTCATAGTTGCGGCTCTCATCACGCCGGCTGACCCGGTGTCGATGTTTGTGCTCGCCATACCGATGTATCTCCTTTATGAATTTTCGATATTGCTATGCTCATCTCAGAAAAAGCCTGCGAGTGGGGAATAAACTGCGTGAATTGGCCCGACCAGTGGCCGTATAGGCCGGAAGTGTCGCTTGAGGCCCGGCATGACGGGGATAATCTGTATCTGCACTACAAGGTCAGGGAGGATGCCGTCATGGCTTCTGCCGCCTCGGACAGGGAGCAGGTATGGAGGGATTCCTGTGTGGAGTTTTTCTTCGCGCCTGTGGATGACGGGCTGTACTACAACATAGAGTGCAGCTGCATAGGCAAGATCTACATGTGCTGCGGCGGCGACCGGCACGACAGGGACTTTCTTCCCGAGGAAGCTTACAGGGGGATAATCCGGGAGGGGAGTCTCGGCATGGAGCCTTTCGCTTTGCGGGAGGGGCCGCTGGAGTGGGAGATGCGGCTTGTGATACCGGCGTCCACATTCGTCCGTCACGATATAAGGAGTTTCCGGGGGCTTGAGGCCAGGGGGAACTTCTACAAGTGCGGGGATGCCTTGCCGCAGCGGCACTATCTGAGTCTTTTCCCTGTCGCGACACTGAGGCCTGATTTTCACAGGCCGGAGTTTTTTGATAAGATAATTTTCAGTAAATGATTTCGGTAGAGGATGTTACTGTGTCTTACGGCGGCTTTGTGCTGCTTGATAAGATCAACTTTCATATAAGCGAGACTGACAAGATAGGTCTTGTCGGGAAGAACGGGGCTGGCAAGTCCACGATCCTGAAACTCATTTGCGGTTTACAGAACCCGACCTCGGGGCGGATAGACAAGCCCAATGACGTGACCATAGGCTATCTTCCTCAGATCATGGAGCATCACAAGGGGCTGTCGGTCCTGAGTGAGGCCATGACGGCCTTCGACGATGTCTCTAAGATCGAGGCCGAGATTGAGGGCGTGACACGCGAGCTCGAGACTCGCACGGACTATGAGTCGGATTCGTATTCCAAACTGATAGAGCACCTTAACAATCTCAACGACCGTCTTGAACTCAGCCACAGCGAGCCGCCTGAGGTCCAGGCCCGCCGTACCCTGCTCGGCCTGGGTTTCCGCGACAGCGAACTTGAGCGCAACACGGAGACATTCTCGCAGGGATGGAACATGCGCATCGAGCTTGCCAAGATACTGCTCCAGAAGCCGCAGGTGCTTCTGCTCGACGAGCCTACCAATCATCTGGACATAGAGTCGATCGAGTGGCTGGAGGACTATCTGAAGACCATCCACTGCTCGGTGCTCCTTGTGAGCCATGACCGGCGTTTCCTGGACAACGTGACCAACCGCACCGTTGAAGTGATGCTAGGGCACATCAATGACTATAAGGTTCCGTACAGCCGTTATCTTGAGCTGCGTGCCGAGAGGCTGCAACAGCAGACCGCGGCCTGGGAGAACCAGCAGAAGATGATCCACAAGACGGAGGAGTTCATCCAGGCTTTCCGTTACAAGCCCACCAAGTCCAATCAGGTGCAGTCGCGTATCAAGGCCCTCGAAAAGCTGGAACGGATAGAGATAGACGAGACCGACAATGTCCGCCTGAGTGTCAAGTTCCCGCCGGCGCCTCGCTCCGGGGATGTGGTATTCAAGGGCACGGACCTGACTGTGGGCTATCCGCAGAAGGTCGTGTTCCGCAATGCCGACATCGAGATCAAGCGTGGCGAGAAGGTCGCCTTCATAGGGCGCAACGGCGAGGGAAAGACGACCATGATGAGGGTGATAATGGGGGAGTTGGAGCCATTGAGCGGCGAAGCCCGGACAGGGCACAATGTGCAGATTGGATATTATGCTCAGAATCAAGAGGATGTGCTTGACAAGAACGAGACCGTATTCTCCACGCTGGACCGTATAGCTGTGGGCGATATACGCACGAAACTCAGGGATCTGCTCGCCCAGTTCCTGTTCCGGGGTGAAGATATAGACAAGAGGGTGTCGGTGCTCTCCGGCGGGGAGCGTGCCAGGCTGGGAATGGCCAAGCTTATGCTGCAGAGCCACAATCTGCTTGCCCTTGATGAACCTACCAACCATATGGACGTCAAGTCCAAGGACATACTCAAGCAGGCCCTGCGCGCCTTCGACGGCACCCTTATCGTCGTGTCGCACGACAGGGATTTCCTGGACGGGCTTGTGGACAAGATGTATGAGTTCCGTGACGGCAAGGTGACGGAACACCTCGGCGGCGTGTCGGAATTCCTGGAGAAGCGCAAGATCGAGAATCTTCAGGAACTTGAGCGCAAATGCGCCCCGGCCGCAGCTCCCGTGTCTGCTGCTCCGCAGAAGAAGGCTTTCGAGGAGAACAGGAAGGCTGTGCGTGAAGACCGCAAGCGGAAGAACCGCATCTCCTGGCTGGAGAAGGAGATAGCGGGGCTGGAGGAGAAGATGAAGCAGATCGAGGAGGTGCTCCAGTCTCCTAAGGAAGGCGATGATATTATGGAACTTACCCGCAGTTACCTGGAACTCAAGCGCGAACTTGATTCCAGGACAGATGAGTGGGGAGAATTGATAGATTAGTTTTATGAGAGATTCGATATTCAGGCGTGCTTTTGTGTCCGCGATTCTGATTGCGCTGGCGCTGTCGTCCCATGCGCAGGTAAAGCATATTGACCTTACACCGGGATCTTTTGAGGGTGTGTCTGTGGGTGGCGATTTCGTCCTCAGCGTTGCAGAGGGAGACTCCTGTTCGGTGGCGATTGATGTCAGCGAAGAGTTCGCGGAGTTCTTGGCGGCTGAGATTGTGGACAGCGTGCTTGTCCTGCGTATAGACGAGAAAAGGGATCTTAGCGAAATCTGGAAGCAGTTTCGCGTGAGGAATGCCCCTTCGGCTGTGTTCAGGGCTTCCGTTACCGTCCCGCGTGTGCTCAAATCGCTGTCTCTCAGCGGGAATGCCGTGCTGGACAGTCTCGGCAATGTGCTTGACTCGACTGCAGTCAGCCTTAGCGTCAAGGACAATGCCTCAGTCTCCGGGGTGTCGCTGAAGTCTTCTTCCGTGTCTATGATATTGTCCAAGAAGGCGAAGGGGGAGGTGACTGTCGTGTGCGATACGGCGCGGGTCACGGTCGGAGGGAGTTCTGAGCTCAAGTTGAGATGCTCCGCCGCGTCGCTGACGGAACTGGACCTGAACTCGAATGCGAGTCTTGTGCTTGACGGGGAGAGCGGGAGAATGTCTCTGGTGTCCAATGGCACTTCCAAGGCGATCCTCAATGGCGCATCGCCGTATGTATCTTATCGGCTCGGCGGTTCCAGCAGCGTCAACGCGCTCAATCTCAATGTGAAAGAGGCCAACATAGACATGAGCGGAATCTGTGGTCTCAAGCAGGCGGCAAGTGAATGGCTGTTTATCAGCATAAGGAACGGGGCGACCCTCACTTATGACGGATCGCCTCAGGTCAAGATAGCAGGTATCAAGAACGCGAGCGTCTTGCGTTATCAGAAGACAGGGCGATGACGGTATTGGACGCACATTGCGACGCGCCTTCGCAGATGCTGAGGCTGCGTGATTTCGGAAAGGACAACAGCCATGCGCAGGTGGACTTCCCGAAGATGCTGCGGGGCGGAGTGAACGCCTCGTTCTTCGCCGCCTATGTGCCGGCTTCGCTTTCCGGCGAAGAGGCGACAAGGTATGCTGACAAGCTGTTGGATGTCACGGAGAGACAGGTTCTCTCGAACCCGTGTTCTGCGGCGTTGGCCTCATCCGCCTCGGCGGTGGTGCGTAATGGCAGGCGTGGACTTGTCTCCGTGCTTCGCGGTATAGAGAACGCCTCGGCGCTGGACGGGACAGATGACCCTGCGGTGCTGCTGAGGCATTTCTATGGAAGGGGAGTCCGGTATATCACCTTGACCCACAGTGCAGACAACCGTTATGCGGACAGTTGCACCGGAAATGGCCGTTGGGGAGGGCTCAGTCCTCTCGGGAGGAGGCTCATATCCGAGATGAACCGTATCGGCATGCTCATCGACCTGGCCCACGCCTCCGATGCGACGATGCGGGATGTGCTGGAGTTGAGCCGTGTCCCTGTGGCTTATACGCACGGGTGCTGCCGCGCACTTGCTTCTCATAGACGAAACATATCCGATGAACTCATGCGCGGCATAGCTGAAGGCGGTGGCATCGTCTGCATGAGCATCTATCCTTGTTTTCTTGACGATGACTTTGTGCGGGTCCTGGCGGACTCCGGTCTTGAGCTGAAATATGGGGTGGAGGACGAGTTTATCAAGGACCCTTCCGATCCGCTTAAGCGGGCGGCTTGGCATGAATTGCTGGATGAACTTGCCGCCTTGCCGCGGCCTTCCGTGTCCAGGGTAGTGGATCATATTGAGCATGCGGTTGCCGTGGCTGGAGTCGGACATGTCGGTCTCGGCACCGACTATGACGGTATAGAGGTGACCGCTTCCGGGCTTGAGGACATATCTAAATTCCCTGCGGTCTTTGACGAGATGCGGCGCAGGGGTTTCAGCCGTTCCGAGATTTCCAAGATCGCCGGAGGCAACTTCCTGCGGGTGCTGAAAGAGGTCAAAAAACGGGCATAAGAGCCCGTTATTGTTTACAAATCCTACAAAACAAAATTGTTATAGACTAAAACAAACTTGTTTTAGTCTATATTTTTTAATGCATTGCTTCTTTGGTTATGTAATCTTCCAAAGTTTCCAATGCTACACGTGCAAATCGGCGTATGTTGGCTTTTCTGCCGAGGTCGCAGTGGTAAATTCTGGTCTTCGTGCCATTGGGTCCGCTTACTCCGATCCACACGGTGCCTTCCGGATAGCGCTCATCTCCTCCTTCGGCGAGGCCGGTCGTCGCCACCGACCAGGTACTTCCAGTCAGGGCTCTGACTCCTTCGGCCATTGCCGCCGCGACCTCGCTGCTGACGACTCCGTTCTTGTCTATCGTCTCCGCAGGTACCCCGAGTACCCGCTCCTTGATCTTGATCGCGTATGATGTGACGGAGCCGAGGTAGTAGGATGAGGATCCTGAGACCATGGTCACGAGGTGGGAGATGTAGCCTCCTGTGCAGGATTCGGCGGCGCTGAGCGTCTCGGATTTTGCCTTGAGGATTTCGGCGATTCTATATTGTACCGGCTTTTTCATTCTTGAGATATTTTAAGGTTTTCCCTACGATTTCCGGACCTTCTCTGAGCAGGCCGGTACGGATCTCCACCAGGGAGGCTCCGGCCTTGAGAGACTCTGCCGCCTGCTCCGGAGTGTCGATGTGGCAGTTGGCTATGATGGGGAGGCGTCCGCCTGTGTGCTCGTGGACCTGGCGGACCTGAGCGTTGGAGCGGAGTTCCAGTCCGTCTATGCTGTTCATGAGGCAGAAGTCCGCTATATGGTCAAGTTCCGCCCCGCCGATGTAGTCGGGGAGCTTGATTATTATAGGCTTGTATTCCTGTTCGTTTATTCTGGATTCCAGCAGCGCGTTCGTCTCTTCTGTGCTCGGGTCATCCGTGAGGTCGATGATGAACATGTCGAAGAAGTCGTAGGCCAGGGTGAAGGATGTCAGGTAGTCTTCCGATATGCAGACCGCTATGATATCGTCCGGCGGATCGGCCTGGATGTGGTCTATGGCCTTGCGTACTCCGTCCGCGCCCATAGGTCCGACTTCCGTGAAGCTGAATCCCAGATTGTTGAGATCGTTGTACAGCTCGCAGTGGATGTCAAGTCCCGCGCCGAGTCCGACCGGATTGTAGAAACTGAGTCCGAAGACTTCGCGCTGCAGGCCTTCCTGGTGGTTGGAGTGAATCCACCGGTTGATTTTCCGCACGAACGGGATCTTGCCGATGAGCTGAAAATATCGGAGACCTATCCGGGAAGCGCGGTCTGTGTCCATATTACGGGCCAGAGGCTTGATTATGGCATCATATAAGCTCATAGGCCACAAATTTAGGACTTTATTTCAATTCCTGGTAGGTGTTGTCGTCGAAAAAAATGATGATTTTGGACACATTGCGCTTTGTATCAAAGATTTGCTGCGAGACATCTACAGTGCTGGCTTTAGGTTCCGGATTCTCTTGTGCAGCTTTTGCGGTTTGAGTATTCTCCTGCCCACCAGGCTGGGGGGCCGAAATAGCCGGATTCTCGTCATCATCGAACAATGTCGCGCCTGTGCCTCCGGAGAACATCTTGCCCTTGCCTGTAATCAGCCATTCCAGGTTGAGGGCGGGGTACTGTCTGGACATGCTGACAAGGAAGTCGAATCCCGGCTTATTGCGTCCGGCGAGGATATGCGATACGCTGGCTCTCGCTACACCGATGCTGTCGGCGAACTGGGACTGGCTGATGTTTTCGGCCTTGAGAAACTGCTCTAAACGCTTGTTCATAATGTGACGCTGGTTTTTACAAAAGTAATCAACAATTCTCAAAGAAACAAGTTTTACACATGTTAACAAGAGGGGAGTGTTGATAACTTGTTAATATATACACATTGAGTAAAAATGTAGATAATATGCGTAATTAGTTGATACATATCCTATAAAATGTGTGGTATCAATACAAGTGCTCCCAATGGGGCGCGAAATACCGGAACGGAGTGGAAAACGAATAAAGAATAAATAAAGGTAAAGCGGCTAAAGCACTGATTTTAAGGATAGTATCCAATATATGCAAGTGCCGATAAGCCGAACTTATATCACAAATGCAAATAAGTTAACAATAGTGGTGTTAATCGATGTGAATTAACATTTGTTTGCGTCTGATTTACAAAAATTAACAACACGGACTCGATTTTAATCGCTATATTTGCGGCCATGATACCTGAGATAAGAATCGAGGATTACAATTACTCTCTGTCGGACGAGCGGATCGCAAAATACCCGCTCGCCGAGAGGGATTCATCAAAATTGCTCATATACAAGGACGGGAATATATGCGAGAGGGTTTTCCGTGAGATACCGGAGGAACTCCCTTCTGATGCCATAATGGTGTTCAACGAAACGAAGGTGGTCCCCGCCCGTCTTTTCTTCCGGAGGGATTCCGGCGCGCATATAGAGATTTTCTGTCTTGAGCCGCACGAGCCTTCGGATTACAATATAAACTTCGCCTGCACGGATTCTTGCCGCTGGACTTGCGTCATCGGGAACGCGAAGCGCTGGAAGGACGATATTCTTTCGCTCGATGTCAATGAGGGTGAACTTGCGCGGATTGCGCTCAAGGCACGCCTGATTTCGCGTGACGGCCAGACCGGTGTCGTGGAGTTCAGCTGGCAGGGAGGGATGCCTTTCTCGCGGGTGCTGGAACTGTGCGGACAGGTGCCGATTCCTCCGTATCTCAACAGGGCTACGGAAGATATTGATATAGAACGATATCAGACCCTGTACGCGAGGATACGCGGTTCAGTGGCGGCGCCGACGGCGGGGCTTCACTTTACGGATGATGTGCTGCGCCGGATCAGGGATAATGGCATTGATGTCGAGAAGGTCTGCCTTCATGTCGGGGCGGGGACTTTCCTGCCCGTCAAGAGTTCACTTATTTCCGGGCACACGATGCACAGGGAGCCCTTTGCCGTGAGCCTGGATTTCTTGCGCGACCTGCGCGACGGCGGCCGTAAGGTGATAGCTGTCGGTACGACTTCTGTCCGTACCCTTGAGTCTCTGTATTATGTGGGGGTTTCCTGCATCGAGTCCGGGGAGCCTCGTGATGTGGGGCAATGGGAGCCTTATACACGTGATTATCAATACTCCATGGGTGAATCCCTGGATGCGGTAATCAGGTATCTTGAGGACAATTCACTCACTGAACTCAAGGTCGGGACGAGGATAATAATTGTCCCGGGGTTCAAGTTCCGGGCTGTGGATATGATGGTCACCAACTTCCATCAGCCGCAGAGCACTCTTCTTCTGCTTATTTCGGCCTTTGTGGGCGGTGATTGGCAGCGGATTTATGACTATGCGCTGGGGCATGGTTTCCGTTTTCTCAGCTATGGTGACAGTTCTCTTCTTTTCAGGTCGGAGTAGTTATGGAAGATACGCGTTTTGACCAGATCCGGCCGTTCCCGGAGGACAAGGCGGTCCGTACGTTGCATCGCCTGTCGTTCAACCCGCTCATGGCTGTGGCTTCCAAGTTTGTGTTTCCGGACGAGCCGCTGTTCCGCCTGGGCAGGATGGTCCGCAGGGTGGAGTCCGTAGATGGTTTTCAGTGCGGGGTCATGGCGCCTGTCATTGATGCCCTCCTGGAGAGGACGTCTTCGGGATTTGTCTGCGACGGGATGGAGAATGTGCGTCCGGACAGGACGTTCCTCGCCATATCGAACCACCGCGACATCACCTTCGATGCAGCTCTTACCCAACTGGCCCTGCACAGGCACAATATCCCGCTGATGGAGCTGTGCATCGGGAGCAACCTTATGGATGACAACAAGATAACATCCGGGCTGCTGCGTTCTGTGAAAATGATACGTGTGATCCGTGGTCTTCCTGCCCGTGAGGCCTATGCGGCTTCGCACCTGTTGTCGGAGTATATTCGTGAGACTGTGGCCGGGGGAAGGAGTTCCATCTGGATTGCCCAAAAGGAGGGTCGGGCCAAGAATGGCATCGACAAGACCGCCCACGGTATCATCAAGATGCTGGATATGAGCGGGATGAAAGGTTTTTACGAGAGTTTCGCCGAGCTTGATATTACTCCGATGAGCATATCGTATGAGTACGAGCCGTGTGACATACATAAGGCCCGGGAGGTTTTGATTGCATCTAAGCAGCGGTATATCAAGAAGAAAGGGGAGGATACGCGCAGTATACTGGACGGTTTGCGGATGTGGAAAGGCGGCATTCACCTTTCAGTCTGCCGGCCGCTTTCTGATGATGAACTGAAGATGGCCTCCGCATGTGAGCGTGCCCAGCGCTATCAGATGGTGCGCGACATGATTGACAGGCGTATAATTGAGGGATATAAGTTGTGGAACACCAATTATATTGCCTACGATCTCCTTGGCGGTCATGAGAAGTATGCTTCGCTGTACAGTTCTTCGGAGCGTGAGGCTTTCGTCGATTATGCGGAGCATCGGCTGGAGACTGTGGAGCCGGAGATAAACCGTGATGATCTGCGCCGGCAGTTCTATAGCCTCTACGCCAATCCTGTCGTTTCCAAGGAGAACAGCCGTTGACAGTGTCCTTCGTGGCATAGGGGATTGTTCGCATATATACAACTTAACATAATATAAAGTGTGTAACAGTTATCGCGCCACTCCTGTAGGGGAGTGGCTTCACATTGAGCACAACGGCACCACGGTTTCAAAGAACTGACGCTAATATAGCACTTTTTTTTGAAGTTGAGCACTTAAGGCGAAAAATCATAAAAAAATTTTTCGCCATTTCGCTTATCACCGACATCCGCGCAGGCTCGGTAAAGCGGCCTGCTTGATGTCATGGCGAACGCGAGAGCAAGGTCAGTCAACACGCGCACGCGCGAAACGCACGCGCACGCGCTGACTGTGTGCTCTCTGTCTTCAAATTTTATGTTCATATATCGCTAACAACGAAGTCTGCAACTATGTACATAATGTTTGCTAAATAGTGGGCATCGCTTGCCCCTCGGTTGCCTAAAGGCGTACGCCGCCGCGGCTAACATTTACGGAAGTCTTGCGGCGAAGTTTGCCGCGTCTGCGAGATTTTGACATAATTCTACTTTTTTTTGATTTCACGAATGATAGAAATAATAGCGCGATATATCAAATAGAATACACCGAGCATAAGAAACCACATAATTAAAGATGACATAACTATTTATTTAAATCTTTATGCAAATTTAATCGTTCTTCAAAACCAGAAGAAATTTTTTTGGCAAAATTAGCAATACCAGAACCAATTTGGCGAAGCCTAACGGGAGTTTGAGCGACGGTATTCACTAAAGTTTGCCATTTATCAGCATCTGGATGATAACCAGTATACGCTATAAAATTATTCTTCCAATCTTGTTCAAATGTCTTAGAGCGAATATTAGCAGTATTAGCATCAGCTTCGCGCGTTTGGGCCTGTATAAGAGCTGCGCGATAAGCGAACATAGCCTGCTCGAGCATTTCAGTAGCTATCTTCTGCCGTGCAAATTCAGTAGACATCTTTACGCCTTCAGTCTCATAAAGAATCTTGGTTGCTCGTATTTTAGACTCTGCAACACCTTGGGTAAGGGAATCGATTTGGGCTTTATTAAGCTCAATATGGCTACCAGATTCGTTTATATCTTGTATGGCTTTGTCAATCAAGTGAGTGGTATAATCAATATCAACTTCACCTTTGCGCAACTGTTGTTCATACTGGGCTGGAGTATAACGATTACTGATATCTTGGCCAGCAGCTTCAGAATTGGTCTTGCGTGCCTGAGCTTCCAACAACCTAAGCTGCGCAAGGCTCATCATCGTATCTATACCTTTCTGAACACCGCCTGCTATGATTTCACCAGTGCCAGCGTAACGGGGAGCGTCGGGGACCTGCGGATTAGCGACCTCAGACTGAATAGACTGAGAAGAACCATTTTGATACATCAACATAGGATTCAAACCAGCATCCTCAAGCAACTTGCGCTGATTGGCGGGGGAGTTATACGCATTCTGTTCAGCTATCATCTGCCTTTGGTCTTTGAACTGTTGTTCGTATAACTGTTTCTGCCGCTCAAATTGTCGCTTCTGCATCTTATTTGCCGAGAAAGCACCAACGATAGAAGCACCAAGATTACCAGCAGAACCGATAATACCAGCACCAATAGTAGGGTCAATATTTGGCATTTTTCCATATTTTTTAAGATTAAACATTTTGCAACTCAACTAAATAACACCCCTTGCGAGGTGTCATTTAGCAATAATAGTCAAGTTTACACAGCCTACGCGTTGCTTGGTTGAGTTGCAGGAGCGGTAGAAGTTGGATTACCAACGGCAGCGGCCATTTTTTGAGCTTCAGCAGCTGCCTTATCGGCGGCTTCCTTATCTGACTTAGCGCGGGCATAGTCGCGTTCAAGAGCATCAAGACGCTCAAGGGCGGCTATCTTATCGGGAATGATAGGATGCGCATCATCAAAGGAAACGTTTTCACCATTTTCGTCACTGTCATACTCAAGGTTAGCGGCTTCTGGAGGGACAACGCCACGGCTGACGCAGTCTTGGATACTAATCTCTTGACCAGGTACAAAATCGCATTCATCGTCAATTATCTCGTAATCAAGATAGCGACCATTGGAAGCTTTAACGGATTCTATCATAATTCATTAAAAATTAAAGGGTTGGAGTAGAAAACTTAGGGAAAGGACGGATAGCCTTAACATTGTTGCGAAGCTGAACCCAACAAGTTTGAACAGTCGTAGAGGACTGACCGCTAGCGTTGGAAATAGTTACGAACGGGTCTTTACGAGGGTTACACTCAAGGAAAGACGAATTAAGGGCCACGGTATTACTACCGAAGAAACGAGCGAAAGTATATTGCGGCAACTTACCATCAAGGGCAAAATCGCCGTGTACTTCATCGTGATTAAACTTATATTCAGCGTATCGCTGCTGGTAGCCAAATCCTTGACCAAATGAAACATATGCAACAGTCTGAAGCTCGGATTTGTCAATTTGCTGGTCACCGATGCCAGCAAATTCAGGCATACCAAACATAAACCTATCGGGAGTATCTCCAGATTTAGAGGTACCACCTTTAACGCCATAAGTTAAATACCTCTGCACACCGTCACTATAAATAGGACGCGGAAAGACACTAAAAAGGCCAAGGATTACACCGTATTCCTTGAATGAACGGCGGAAACAAAGAGAAGTACCAACGGCAGACGCAACGCCAGCAAAAGACCCGGTAGAATTCTCAATAGTAGCATCAGAGCCAGTACCGCCAGCAGTGTTGGCAACAGCGGAAACTTGAACGGGAGCAGTAACAGAGCCAAGGAATTCGGGACGCTGTATAGTAGCATCAGTGGGCATACAACCGAAATGAGCTAATATAAACTCATTGTAACGACCGCCGCCGATATTCGTACGCTCAAGGAATCGCTGGAGAGCATTGGCGACGCGAAACTGAGCGATAGTAAAAAAGCCCGAAAGGCTATTAATATCGTTTCCTCCGACATTTACCTGAACAGATGAACCAGAAGCGCCATACTGAGGGCTTGGGGTAGCAGTAGTAAAGTAATCCTTAGACCAACGGCGGCGAAGTATGCCATAATCGGACAAACCCATATCATCATTACCGACAAAGAAGCCATTGGAGGCGGATGAATTATTAGGGCCTATCGGAATAACAGCATCAACGAACTCGTCACGGTAGTACTCATTCCAGACAAGCACATACGCGCGGAAAGGGAGACAATTAAAGGCATAAGCGCCAGAGTCGGACTTCCAAGCATCACCAGCTTTAACGCAAGCGTCGACATAACGATAAAAACCGACACCGCCAAGGAAATCGACAAGACGAGCAGAATCCAAGCACTTAGACGGCTTGACGGATGAAAGCGTATAAGCACCGATTTTGACGGAGGGAACAACGGTAGGAACAACAACCGAAGAAAATTGAGAACTTACGCTATCGTTCTGGGCAACGCCAGTAATATAGTTCTTCCAGTTTTCCCAAACAAGACGGTAAGGAATGAAAAAACATTCCATTTTTGCGTAAATGTCTCCAAACACTGGATTAAGCATAGGAGCAAAACGCACCTGAAAAGTAGGGGAGTATTGAACTCTATCACCTGGGACAATGTGCATCTTAAACGCTGGGATAAGTTCACCCATATCGCAGGTAAAAAAGTTGTTATACGAGAGGTCAAAGGCCGACATACGCGGCTTTTTGACGGGGACGGTAGTAAAAATACCCATAAATCAAAAAATTGAATTCGACATAAACTTTTGATAATATACAAGGTCATCACCACAACTCTGCATATGATTTTTAATATAATCCTCTTGCTGAGCTTTAGCCAACTGAAAGGGAGTAGATTCGCAAATAGTGCGGCCGTCCAACTGAGAGTATGAAGAAAAGCGAAAACGCCATTGTTTTAACTCGTCAAGTTCTTTTAATCGTCTATACTCCAACTGTTGTTGATTGGTAAAGAGCTTTCCACACAAATAGCGCGGCAAACCATATTTATAACCACCAGAAAAGTAATAATGATGTCCATATATATCAGATAAATGAAATTTCCTAACCTCGGGATTATCCGCGTAGGACTTACCTAAACCGTGAGAAACAAGTCGAAAAGTACGTTCAACTGGAGCGGAATTCTCATACTTGAGCACGGCAGGCTTAGCACAATACTTAGACACATAACGAAAGGAGCCGGCACTACGACAAACCGAACAAGAGACAAAACCCAAATTCCACGATTTCTCAATTAAAGCTATGTCATTTTTTGTTAAGTTGAATAATATACCGTGGTAGTGAGGGCGGAAAGTCTTAGGGCCATATTCGGAGCACATAAAGTACTTAAGACGGAAATCGTCACCATATTTAGCACAACAAGCTTTTCGGAGTCTTTTCATCCATAACTGTATATCATCACGACAGACAGAACGGTAAACATTGCCTGAATCGTCAGTTGTAATAGGTACTGACTCCTCGTTATATGTAAGAGTAACGAACAATAAAGAGGGCCAATTTTTAGATTCCTCATTTATGCGCACGTACCAATCATTTTGAATCTTTTTGGTACACTGCATACATTTGCCGCAAGGTACTTGAATACAACGACCTGCGTTGATACCGTTTTTATAACGGATAGTAATGGGATTAGTACATATAAGACTATTTAATTTTAAGATTCAACGAATCCAGAACAGAGGTACGATAATTCTGGGGGGAAGTAGTTTTAATGCTGATAGTGGTGGTCGCATCCGCATTGTTATGAACAAAGGCGCGAGTAGTAACACCACAAGAAGTAAGAACGGAAGTACCAGCAATCGCGGCAAGCAAAGCCACGCAAATGTCACGGATGAGCTTGACAACAAACTCAAAGGTTTCCTTAGTTTTCGGATTCACGGGGATGAATTTTTAAAGTTATCTGTTTAACGCCGAGACGCTGACCATAGCGGGCAAGGAGCAAAGAACCAAGCGTACGAAGGTCATAATCATCGATAAAATCGGTGAGAAAACGCAAACGGTCTACAATTCTACGAACCTCACGAATACGGTGAGCATCAACAGAATCGACATTAGCAAAAGAGCCGCCACGATAAGGATTGTCCTTACTTATTGGATTTATTTTCATTTTTTCGATATCTCGAAATGATGTGATTAACACGAAATTCTGAATAACGCGCATCGCTTTCGCTATCGGTACCTAAAGGCGCGGCAGTGAATTCAGCAATTTTGCGTTCTTGTAGCTCCTGCTGTAGGAGCAATACAAGGAGGGAAAGGGGGGAAGTGGGTAAATATTCAAGGTGGTCTACGAGGTCGCGGACGAGTTCGAACACCCAACGGCGGTTCAAAATTTTCCGTTCTTCAACGGGGTCAATCTTCTTTCTTGGCATACTTCTTTTCGTACTCGGCCTTAGTGATGATGTCCATTACAAGACCTTTGGCGTACAAATCGGCCTTATATGAGGCCATATTGACCATATTTATAAGATAGTCCGCAAAGCACTTAACAACACTTATTGGCATCTTCATTATCTCAAGGGACATTACGGACAGTTTCTTATCGTAGGCGTCCATTTTGTCTTTCGGGATAGTGGGTTTTTTCTTTTCATCTTTTTCCATAATAATTGAATTTTAATTGTTTAACGATGTTTACAAATGTAAATAGGAGGGCGCGAAACTTAACATAATATAAATTGTGTAACAAAAGCGCGCAGGGCCGGGCGGTCAAATCTCTGGTGCAAAATGCCGCTTGAAAACGAAACTTGTATTATCTTTGTCCATTATGGCTAAACGAGACAAAGAAGCACAGATAATAGAGAATCTCACTGTCGAGCATATTGCCGCTGAAGGCAAATGTATCGCTCACACGGAAGACGGGGTTGTAGTGTTTATAGAGTATGCGGTACCTGGGGATGTCGTGAATGTCCGGGTGCTCCGAAAGAAGAAATCGTTCATCGATGCCAAGATTATAGAAATCGTCAAGCCGTCCAAGTACCGGCTTGAGCCTTTCTGTGAGCATTTCGGCATATGCGGCGGCTGCCGGTGGCAGCTGATCCCGTATCCTATGCAGCTGGAATCCAAGCGCCGTCAGGTGGCGGACCAGTTCAGGCGCATAGGGCATCTGGAGTTCCCTGAGGTCTCCCCTACGATCGGTTCCGACAAGACTGTCCTCTATCGTAACAAGCTGGAATTCACTGCTTCCAACAAGAGATGGATACTTCCGGACGAGGATCCGGACAACATCCCTTCTGATCAGCGGCAGGGTCTCGGCTTCCATGTCGGGAAGTTTTTTGACAAGGTGCTGGACATAAAGCGCTGCTACCTGCAGAAGGAACCGTCAAATGCCGTCCGGCTCTTCATAAAAGACTATGCCATAAGCCATTCCATCCCATTCTACGACATCAGGGAGAACAGCGGCGTGTTCCGCAATATGTTTGTCCGCACAACTGATGACGGGCAGGTGATGCTCATAATATGCTTTGCCGTGGAGTTTGACGGGCGCGAGGCGATGCTTGACGCCATTGCCGACGCTTTTCCTGAGGTCACATCCCTCTATTATGTGATAAATTCCAAGCTCAACGACAGCATAGCCGACCAGGAGTGCATACTCTATCGCGGCGATGAGGCCATATATGAGAGGATGGAAGACCTGCGCTTCAAGATCGGTCCGAAGTCATTCTATCAGACGAACAACGCACAGGCCATAAAGCTCTATTCCGTGGCGCGTGATTTCGCTTCACTTACCGGAGAAGAGACAGTATACGACCTCTATACCGGCACCGGAACCATCGCCCAGTTCGTGAGCGCCAAGGCTTCCAAGGTCATAGGCATAGAATATGTGCCTGAGGCCATTGAGGACGCCAAGGCCAATGCCCGTGACAACGGCATCGGCAATTGCGAGTTCTTCGCCGGAGACATGAAGGACATACTTACCGGGGACTTCATAGCCGAGCATGGACGCCCGGATGTGATTATCGCTGATCCGCCACGGGCCGGCATGCATCCGGATGTGGTGGAGACAATCCTGCGCGCTGAACCGGAGAGAATCGTTTATGTGAGCTGCAATCCGGCTTCCCAGGCGCGCGACCTTGAGGTTCTATGCCGCAAATACCGGATTACAGATGTGCAGCCGGTAGACATGTTCCCCCATACGCAGCATGTCGAGAATGTCTGCCGTCTCGAACTCAATAACCGTTAAAGAATAATAAGTTGCTCTATATTTAGTATTTAAAGAATGCTGACAGATATTCTTCTTTTGGTGGCCGGGCTCGCTCTGATAGTGTTCGGGGCTGACTGGCTTGTTGACGGGGCTTCCGCCGTGGCGCGCAAAGCCGGCATCAGCGAATTCGTGATAGGCCTCACCATCGTCGGCTTCGGCACCAGTTGTCCGGAGCTTGTAGTGAGCCTCACCGGGGCATTCCAGGGCAATGCGGACATAGCCATAGGCAATGTGGTGGGTTCAAATATCTTCAATATACTTGTAATCCTGGGTCTGACTGCTGCTTTCGCTCCGGTTGCCGTGTCCCGGACTAACGCCCGCGTCGATATACCCATGACTCTGGGCGTGACTGTGCTTTTCCTTGTCACGGGGCTGACTGGCGGTGGTATAAGCCGTGTTGAAGGTATTGTGATGCTGTTAGTTTTTGCTGCCTATCTCTATTATTGCTTCAAATTCGACAAACCGTCTGAAAAGGAAGTGAAGGAAGAGCGCAAGGTCATGCGGATCTGGGTGGCGGTGCTGCTGATTATCGCCGGGCTCTGCGGCTTGATTTTCGGAGGACAGCTTTTTGTAGGACACGCCACGAATATCGCGAGGGCGGTGGGCGTGTCGGACAAGGTCATCGCCCTTACCCTGCTTGCCGGAGGCACTTCCCTGCCGGAGCTTGCCACATGCATCGCAGCGGCGGCCAAGCATAAGGATCAGCTGGCTCTTGGCAATATCCTCGGTTCAAATGTGTTCAACATCCTCCTGATTCTGGGCTCCTCCGCTGCCATCACTCCCCTTTCCACCGCCGCCATGACGGCCGTGGATTTCGGGGTGCTGCTTATCAGCGCCGTACTGCTTATGCTATGCGCATATAGCGGGCGCAAAGACAGGATAGACCGCTGGGAAGGTTTCGTGATGCTTGCCTGCTATGTGGCCTATATGGTGCTGCTTTTCATGAAGTGACGCTCAGAAAGACAGGGCTATCGAAATATTGACACTGTAGAATTCCGCCACATTGTGGCGGATATTCTCTTTCTTGACTATGCCGGGGCCTTCCGGATTACGGATAAGGGGGCTGTCGAAAGCCGTCCGGATGCTGAGCATGAAATCGAGAAAGAAGTTCGGGGCCAGCCATAGCCTGTAGCCTTCTCCAGCGTCAAGTATTGGCAGTACGGCCTTGCTGTATTCTTCTATTTCCGCCCTGAAACCTATGCCGCCATCGATAAAGGTGAAAAAACCTTCATTGTAGAGCCCTTTCGGGGCGAAACCGAGGCGCAGAAGTAACGGGTAGGCTTGGCAGTCCTCCGAGATTCCCGTCCACCCGGCACAGAGGGAGAGGTTGACTTTCTCATGCAGGTCATATCCTATTTTGGCCAGGACCTCCCCGTTGGATTTTCTCCAGAATCCCCGGGAAGTCTCGTTGATGCGGTATCCCTCCTGACTGATGATGTTGATGTGACTGTAGCTGTAGATGCCCTGGCCGTATCCCCATTCCAAGCCGAAATGGAACCTCCCCGCATTGTAGTTCTCCCCGGCCGTCGCGCCGGCGGTGGACAGGATTGACAAAACTATATAAAGGAATGACCGTCTCATGGCTCAGAATCTGTAATACAGGCACAACTGTGGGGTCAGGCAGTAATACAGCCCGCGCTTGTACAGGGCGAGAAGCAGGGCGTCCGATTCTCTGTCCTTGCGTATGTGGACTCCCGGATTGACGCACAGGCTGATGTCGACGCTCATGCGGTGGTTGAAGAAATCGGCCGTGAGCCCTATATTGCCTGACAGGGCGGCTACGAACCCCATTTTTTTGTATGTCTGGCCTTCGGAACTGAAAAAGTGCCGTTCGTAGTCGTGCACATAGCCGGCGAATACACCGGGTCCGGCGTGAAGGGCCAGATAAGAGTATCCGAAGTCTGCATATGCGATCACGTAATCTCTTGTGCAGCTGGCGGCTATGCCGACATCTCCGGTCCTGCCGGAGAAGACTCCGAACATGTCGGCATATAGATTGACGAAAGTCATCGCCGTGCCGTCTGCGGACTTGAATGCGGCGCTCAGGCCAAGTCCCTTGAGCGAGTTGTATGCTCCCAGATAACGCTCCCCCGCCGCTGCCCCCGGCCCGTTCATGGACAGAAGTACGGCTATTGCGAGAGATATTGCGACGCTTCCTTTCATCGTGACGAAGATAGGCAATTCTTTGATTATTTCATATTATAGCTTATCTTCGCGAACCATTGAAGATGCTTATGAGCACTGTATCTATAATAATTCCGATATACAATGCGGAGAAGTACCTTCGCCGATGTCTTGACGCCCTTAAGTGGCAGACCTTTGATGACTGGGAGGCGGTCTGCGTCAATGACGGTAGCCGTGACGGCTCAGCCAAGATACTTTCTGAGTATGCGGCGCAGGATGCTCGCTTCAGAATTATCACAAGGCCCAACGGAGGCGTAGCCGAGGCCCGAAACAGCGGACTTGCTGCCGCTGAAGGCGAGTATATCATGTTTGTGGATCCGGATGATTTCATCCATCCTCAGACGCTTGAAATTGCGGTCGGCCTGTCCCGGCGAGATTCCACGGACATTGTATGCTGGACTTATGACAGAGCTTACCGTCAGGAGGTGCTGACCTTGGGAAAGGCTGGCGGGGAGACCTTGGATTTCAGGCCGGAAAGCCTGTCGCGGCGTTTCACGATTGATGATGTGCGGCGTAAAGTCACACACGACATGGTGTCGCATCTTACGGAGATGGAGAACCCGAAGTCGGTGGAATGGCCTATACGGCATTTTTATCTCTGGCAGTTTCTGTTCCGCTCATCTCTTGTCAAGGATCTGCGGTTCCTGAAGGAGCTGAGGATATATGAGGATTTCCCATGGTTGTGCGAAATACCGTTGCGCGACCCTTCTGTGACGATCACTGAGCTTCCGTTGTACTATTATTATCCTAATGCTTCTTCCATAGATATGAGCACGGGCGGTGGGAGTCTGAGGACCCGTTGTCTGATAACAGGACTTCTGCATTGTTCCCGTCTCTACAAACGGGCGGACGCTTCCCATGCCAGGGCATGGTCCAGGCTCTGCAAATGGCCTATGATACGGTTCCAGTTGAGACGGAACCTCGAATTGTCCTCCCCGGCCGACCACAAGCGTCTGCGCGCTTCGCTGCGGAAGCTGCACCGTCTCGGAGCCTTCGATGCCCCGCCGGATCTGGGGTATTGGATATGCCGTTATAGAATATACCGTTTCATGAATATAGTCTGAAGATTATGCCGACAATATCAGTAATTATCCCTGTCTATAATGTTGAGAAGTATCTGAGGCGCTGTCTTGATTCTGTCAAGGGGCAGACCTTTGCGGACTGGGAGGCGATTTGTGTCAACGACGGCAGCCCGGACGGCAGTCGTGCCATCATCGGGGAGTATGCGTCTTCCGATCCGCGTTTCATCCTGTTCGACAAGCCTAACGGCGGTTTGTCCGATGCGCGTAATTTCGGCATTTCGAAGGCTCGCGGCAAGTATATTGTCTTCCTCGATTCCGATGACTTCATCCATCCTCAGACCTTTGAGATCGCGACGGGTCTGGCGGCCCGGAACGGTACGGACATCGTGTCCTGGTATAAGGATCCGAACTACCGTAACCTTACAATAATCAGGCACTTCCTTCATCTTGACACCATTTCCTACCGCCCGGCGGGTTTCCGCAGGCATTTCAGTCTTGACAAGGTCAAGTGCTGTGTCACGGATGACATAATGGCCCATGTGACCGAGCGCTCGCACCCTAAGGGCATAGAGTGGCCGCTCAAGCATTTCTATGTGTGGCGTCACCTTATACGGCGTGAGCTGATTGACGGCATAGACTTCATAAAGGGAATCACTTTCGAAGATTTTCCGTGGTGGAGCGAAGTGCTGCTGCGCAACCCTTCTGTGACGATAACCTACCTTCCGTTCTACTATTATTATCCTAATTTCAAGTCCATTGACATGGGGTCTTCCCGCATCAAGAAGATGCGTAACTGGTGCACCGGGCTTGAGAGTTCTTTTGCCTTGTATTCAACCAGGGCGGACAAGCGGCAGATGGACCTCTGGTCGGCCAACTGCAAGTGGCCTGTCATAAATGTGATGATCGGCCGGTGGCTGCCGAAGTTCGATCCGTCATCGGCGGAATGCGCGGAACTTGTGGCCGGCCTCGGACGGCTGTGGGAAGCTGGAGCCTTTGAAGATGTGAGAGATGAGCAGGGCCGGAGAAGCCGCGAGGCGGTGGCCTGCTTCATCGGAAAGTGAAAAAAAAAGCGTATATTCGCAGCGCGTATACTAAAGAACCAGACAATGTCAGTAGAAATCAAAGAAGTGCAGTCACGCAGGGAACTGCGTGAATTCGTGAATTTCCCGGAGAAACTATATAGGCACAATCCATATTATGTACCCCCTCTAGAGTTCGACCAGATGGACACCCTGGACCAGAAGAAGGGTGCCGCGCAGGAGTTCTGCGATTCGAAGCTGTACCTTGCCTACAAGGACGGAAAACTTGCGGGAAGGGTCGCTGCGATTGTCAACAGGCTTGCCAACAAGCAGTGGAACCATAAGGAAGTGCGTTTCGGATGGTATGACTTCATCGATGACCGCGAGGTCTCCAAGGCATTGATGGACAAGGTGGAGGAGTTCGGACGCAAATATGGCATGGAGTCTGTCGTCGGGCCTCTCGGCTTCACGGATTTCGACCCGGAGGGGCTTCTCATAGAGGGATTCGACCAGTTGAGCACGATGGCGCTCATATATAACTATCCTTACTATGTGGACCATATTGAAGAAATGGGCTTCCAGAAAGACGCCGACTGGATAGAGTATAAGATAGAAGTTCCAAAGGCTCTTCCGGAGCGCGTCGCCAGGATGGCTAACATAATCGAGCAGCGTGCCAATGTCCATGTCACTCCCCTTACGCGCAAGCTGATCAAGGAGAAAGACTACGCTCACAAGATTTTCAAGATAATCAACGAGTGCTATAAGAACCTGTATAACTTCACCGTCCTTCCGGAGAAGATGGCCGACAAGTACATCGGGTTCTATCTGAAGGTTCTCGATCTCAATTACGTCAGTCTCGTGGAGAACGACAAGGACGAGATTGTAGCTTTCGGTATCACTATGCCTTCAATCGTGAGGGCTCTTCAGAGAAGTCGCGGCAAGCTCTTCCCGTTCGGGTGGTGGTATCTCGCGAAATCGCTTTTCTTCAAGAGGGAGGAAGGTGTCGAGATGCTGCTCGTGGGAGTGAATCCTGAATACCGCAACTCTGGAGTCAACACCCTCGTGCAGCTTGACATGTTCAAGAAATACACCGATGCCGGTGTGAAATGGGCGGAAACGAACGCTATTCTTGAGACGAACATCAAGAATCAGGGTCAGTTCAAGGAGTTTGATCGCGAGTGCAAGAAGAGACGCCGCTCATACATTAAACCGCTTGATTAAGAAGCAATAAAACAAAAGTGTCAGATTCGATAACAAAAATGTTACCACCACTTCCGGAGCGGATGAGGCCTAAAAATCTCTCGGAGTACGCCGGACAGAGGCATCTTGTCGGAGAAGGTTGCATCCTGCGGAGGATGATAGACTCGGGCAATCTGACATCTTTTATTTTGTGGGGACCTCCGGGCGTAGGCAAGACGACTCTTGCCAGGATCATATCAGAAACCCTCGACCGGGAGTTCTATACTCTGTCCGCCGTGAGTTCCGGCGTGAAGGATGTGCGGGATGTGATAGACAAGGCGAAATCAAAGTCTCTTTTCTCAAGTTCCGCCGCCCCGATTCTTTTTATCGATGAGATCCACCGCTTCAACAAGGCTCAGCAGGACGCCTTGCTCGGTGCTGTGGAGGCGGGGATTGTGGTTCTTGTAGGAGCCACCACGGAGAATCCGTCCTTTGAAGTCATCACTCCCCTTCTGTCGCGCTGCCAGGTCTTTGTGCTCAAGAGCCTTGAAGTCGCGGACTTGAGGATGCTGCTGGACAGGGCCTTGACTCAGGATGAGGTATTGAGCCATAAGAATATAGAGTTGCGAGAGACGGATGCGCTCTTCAGGCACAGCGGTGGGGACGCCCGTAAACTCCTGAATATACTCGAACTCGTGACCGATGCGGCGGCGGACAAGGATAAAGTGGTGATTGACAATAAAACCGTCACCTCCTGTCTTCAGGACAACGTCGCCATCTATGACAAGGGTGGAGAGATGCACTATGATATCATCTCCGCTTTCATCAAGAGTGTGCGCGGCTCCGATCCGAATGCCGCGGTCTATTGGATGGCAAGGATGCTTGACGGCGGAGAGGATCCTCTCTTCATCGCGCGGCGTCTCTGTATCCTTGCCGCGGAGGATATCGGCCTTGCCAATCCCAATGCCCTGCTGCTCGCCGACGCCACTTTCCGGATAGTTCACAGCATAGGTATGCCGGAGGCTCGTATCCCATTGAGCGAATGTGCGATATATCTTGCCAGCTCTCCTAAGAGCAATTCCGCGTACCTTGCCATAGACGCGGCGTTAGAGGCGGCCAAGAGCGATTCAATGGCCGCAGTTCCGCTGTATTTGCGCAATGCTCCGACCAAGTTGATGGCCGATCTCGGGTATTCTGACGGATATAGATATGCCCATGATTATCCGGGGCATTTTGCAGATCAGGAGTATTTGCCGGAGAAATTTTCCGGGCGGGTGTTCTATCAGCCTCAGGAAAACCGTCATGAGGATTCCCTCAAGACCTATCTCAAGTCCTGTTGGCCGAAGTACTATTCCAAATGATGACGACAGCCCCTCGCAGGGCTCTCGTGCAGGCTTCTACGGAAGCGGAATCTTGAGTTTCTGTCCCGGACGGATCTTGTCGTCCTTCATTCCGTTGGCTTTCTTGATATTCTCCGCACTCACTCCAGGGTACAGTTTGGCGATATTGTAGAGTGAGTCGCCTTGGCGTACCGTGTATGTGCGTGATCCGCCGGTCGAAGACGGTGATTTGCCGGCAGAGGAGGACGATGAGGAGCCTGACGGATTCTTGGTCGCCCCGTAGATATACAGGGTCTGCCCGGCCCTGATGTTGGCGGACTTGAGGTTATTCCACTTCTTTATCTGGTTGACGCTCACCCCATATCTGGAGGCTATGCGGCCCAGATAGTCTCCGCTTTTGACCTTGTATGCGATTCTCTGCTGTCCTGGGGCCCTGCTTCCTGATCTCTGGACATCTTTGAGGACCTTCTGGCTCAGGAGGGAATCCGCCTTGAAACTGTACAGGGAATCCCTGTCCGCCTCGAGGAAGGCGTTCGTCCAGGTATACGGCAACTTCAGGACATAGCTCTTGCTGCTGCCGGGGATTATCTCGTGGACATATTGCGGATTGAGGTTTTTCAGGGCGTCCATCGGCACGCCGATGACTGAATTAATCTGCACGAAATGGAGGTTTTTGTGAATTTCGAAGGTGTCGGTCTGTGCGGGCATCCCGACATTCTGCGGCACGATGCCGTATTCTTTGTGGTAGGTCATCGCATACATCGCTCCAACAAATGCCGGCACATAGCCCCTCGTCTCCCTCGGGAGATACGGGTAGATGCTCCAGAAGTCCCTGCTGCCTCCGGCCCTCCTTATGGCTTTGGAGACATTGCCCGCCCCGCAGTTGTAGGAGCTTATTGCCAAGGGCCAGTCCCCGAATATCTTGTAGGCGTCACGAAGGTAGCGCGCGGCTGCATCCATCGCCTTCTCCACATCGAGCCGCTCGTCCACGAAGGAGTTGATTTCCAATCCATAGTTTCGTGCCGTGCTGTACATGAACTGCCAGATGCCCCTGGCTCCGGCGCGTGATGTGGCCACCGGGTTGAGCATCGACTCTATTACAGACATGTATTTGAGTTCCAGCGGGAGTCCGTATCTGTTGAGAATATCCTCGAACATCGGGAAATAGTAGTTGCTCAGACCCATGACACGGCTCATCCTGCTTGGCATCTTCTCGGAGTACAGGATGATGTAGTTCTTGACATTGTCGTTGAACGGCAGGGTGATGAAAGAATTCATGGCGTTCAGCCTGTCAATCATCTCCTGGTCAGGGACATTGGAGGAGAAGCGCACCGAATCCATGTCGAATTCAGACACCGAGTCGGAATCGCCGGCGAAGGAGTTTTTGTACCAGAGGTGGAGCAGGCTGTCGCTGACCTCCGCGGTGTATTCCAGGCTGTCTTCGGCCTCCCCCGCGCTGTTGCCTTCTATCACGGCGCGCAGTTCGTTGTCTTCGATATATCGTCTCTCTTCGAGGCTGTCCACCAAGGCCTGGAGGGAGTCGAGGCTTGCCTTGAGTGTGCTGTTTTCTGTCTGGAGCGCTTTGCGGCTCGGCCTCTTGAAAAAGTCTGAGATGCTTTGCGCCCGCATGGTGAGCGGGGCGAGCATGAGTCCTGCAAGGATTATGATTGTCGGTCTAGTCATCGTCAAAAATTCATTCCCAGCCTGAGTCCGAATGCCGGTCTGCTGAATTGACCGGATGAAGCCAGCTGGCATTCCGGAGCCAGCACGGTCGGGGATACGCTGAGCGAGATGTCATCGTCCACCTCGAAGTTATGCATATAAGAGAACACGTTGGCGTCCATCACCTGAAGCAGATATACAGCTGCCGTAATCAGCAGTGCGTAGTCGCGGTAACGGCGGTAGGTGTTGCGGTAGTAGAGTGCCTGGTCTGCCGTGATTGGACCGGTGTATTCGTGCTCCGTGTCCGTGGCCTCTTTGTATATGTTGCGGAAACGCTGGAAGTTCCGCGAAAAGTCAGAGTAGTAATGTATGCCGGCGGCCATAGCTCCGAGGTAGAGCGGAAGCTTCCAGTATTCGCGGTTGTAGATCTGCCCCAGGCCCGGGACGAGCACCGAAAACATCGTGGCCCGGCCGGCATTGGGGTATTCCGCGGGGCTGTAGTTGAGCACGCCGTCCATCATGGTCCCCCAGTATGCGAGTCCCGCTCCGATAAAGCACCATTTGGCGGCATCGTGTCTGCCTTGAGTGTTGAGATATATTCCCGCTCCGAGGCTTCCGCCTATCGTCCCGTAGACTATGGGGAGTTTCCAGTACTGCCTGTTGTAGATCTGGCATCCGCCGATCAGGACGGCCGAGCCCATGGCCATCGTGCCCATCTTGATCTCTTTCTGGTGTTTTAGACCTCCGATGTAGTCCTTGAGCGAAAACAGCACATCTGTGGTGTCGACCTTGTCTGCCGGGTCGGAGTTGTACTGCTGCGAGAAGGCCTCGTCCCTGAACTGGGCTCCGGCAAAGACGGTGGACAGCAGGAATGCCGCCACAAATGCCGTCACAAACTTCGCCCCTTTCACCGGATTCATCAGAACTGTTTGTCTTCGAGGGCCTTCACGAAGGCCTTGACTTCATCGTCGGAGTTGAAACGTATGGTCATGGTCCCCTTCCCGTTGCCGCTCCTTTTCATCGAGATGCTGCTTGAGAAATACTTGCCGACACGCTCAAGCACTTTGTAGTATTCGTCCGGAAGTTCCTGCTCCTTGGCCTTTGTGCGCTCTGGGCTGGACTTCGGGTCAAGGACGATCTTCCGGGCGAGGGACTCCAGTTCACGGACCGACAGCCCGTCCCTTATGACAAGGTCGCAGAGTTTCTCCTGAAGTTCCGGCTCTTCGACCCCGAGTATGGCCTTGGCGTGCCCTGCGCTGAGCAGGCCGACCTTGATGTCGTGCTGGACCTTGGCAGGCAGTTTCAGAAGCCTTATCGTGTTGGCGACCGTGGCTCTCTTCTTCCCCACCCTGTCGGCCAGCATGTCCTGAGTGAGCGAACACTCGTCAATCAGCCTCTGATAGCTCAGCGCCAGTTCGATAGGGTCAAGGTTCTCTCTCTGGACATTCTCCACTATGGCCATCTCCAGCATTCCCTGGTCGTTGGCGTCCCGGATATATGCCGGGATGGTGGTCATTCCGGCCAGTCGGCAGGCCTTGTAACGGCGTTCTCCGCTTATGATCTGATAGCGGTTGTCCGTTATTCTCCTGACTGTGACAGGCTGTATCAGGCCAAGTGTCCTGATTGATGATGCGAGTTCTTCCAGCGCGGTCTGGTCAAATGACATGCGCGGCTGGTATGGGTTCGGCTCGATCATGTCCACAGGTATCCTGAGGATGTCGGCCGTGTTCTCCTGGCGCCCGCGGGCGCCTACCACTTCCTTGTTGACGTATCCGACCGGTTTGCGCAGCGCGTCGGCGTTAGGCACTTCTCCCAGAAGCGCGCTCAGGCCCCTGCCCAGTCCTCTTGGCTCTTTGCTCATATTTGCTCTCCGTTATGTTCCATCACTTCCTTGGCAAGATTGAGGTAGTTGTTTGAACCGTTGCACATGATGTCGTAAAGGACGATAGGCTTGCCGTGAGACGGGGCTTCGCTGAGGCGGATGTTGCGCTGGATCACGGTCTTGAAAACCATGTCCTTGAAGTGGTCCCGGAGTTCGGCCAGCACTTGGCTGTGGACCTTCGTGCGGCCGTCGAACATGGTCACGACAAAGCCTTCTATCGAGAGTTCCGGATTGAAGCCGCCCTGCACGAGGCGTATGGTCTGAAGGAGTTTCCCAAGGCCTTCGAGGGCGAAAAACTCCGGTTGCACCGGAATCATCACCGAGTCGGCTGCCGTCAGGGAGTTGATGGTTATCAGGCCCAGCGACGGGGAGCAGTCTATGATGATATAGTCATAGTTGTCCTTGACGGGGGCGAGTACGGATTTCATCACTGATTCACGCTGCTCCGTCTCGAGCAGTTCAATCTCTGCACCGACCAGATTGATATGGGACGGAATCATCTGAAGGCGCTCTATCTCTGTCTGTATTAGGGCGTCCGCAATGTCTATCTTCCCGATCATCACTTCATAGAGCGTCCTCTTTTCGTCATTGTCCGGGTTGAAATTGAGTCCGGAGGTCGTGTTGGCCTGCGGATCGGCGTCGATTATGAGTACTTTTTTCTCGAGCACCGCGAGCGAGGCGGCAAGATTAATGGCGGTAGTGGTCTTGCCCACTCCGCCCTTCTGATTTGCTATAGCGATGACTTTACCCATATAATGCAAAAGTAATAATTTATTCCTACATTTGCGGTATGTCTAAAACAAAAACCGATTGTTATTTCATCGTAAATCCACGTGCCGGCTCAGGCAAAACGATGTGTGAGTGGCTTCCTGCCGAGCATAGGCTGGAACGGTCTGGCATTCCTTTCGTGACGGCTCTCACTGATTATAAACGTCACGCCACCGCACTTGCATACGAGGCCGCGGCAAGCGGTTACAGACGGATATATGCTGTCGGTGGAGACGGCTCGGTCCACGAAGTCTTCAACGGAATCTGCTCATGGTGCCGTGAAAATGACATCCCTACAGAGGATTTTACCATAGGAGTGGTCCCCATAGGTTCCGGAAATGACTGGATCAAGTCTTTCGGCGTGCCCAACGATGTGGACGAGGCGGTGGATCTGATATGCGATGGGAGAACTGTGCAGATGGATGTGATCGAAGTCTCCTGCTGCGCCGGGAAGCGTCTTTATATGGCCAATATCGGGGGCGTGGGCTTTGACTCCCATGTATGTCAGAGGGTCAATTCACAGAAGGAGAGCGGCAAGCGCGGGCGGCTGATATATCTTAACGCCCTCCGGCACACGATGCTGAGTTTGAGATCTATAGATGTGTGCATCCTGGCCGATGGCGAGTTCGTATTCAACGGGCCTTGCTACTCGCTGGCTTTCGGGAACGGCCGCTATTCAGGCAGCGGCATGCGCCAGGTGCCGTTGGCCATGACGGATGACGGGCTGCTTGACTATACTATAATCCCGAAGATGGGACTCGGCAAGATCGTACGGGAGATTCCGCGTCTTTATAACGGCAATCTGAACGAATCCAAGTATGTGTTGGGCGGCAAATGCCGTATCCTCCAGGTCGTACCGATGGACGAACACTCGGAGGATATAGTTGAACTTGACGGGGAGATAGAGGGCCGGCTTCCGCTTACTCTGGAAGTTACCGGGCGGAAAATCAACGTTGTTGCAGGTTCATCCACCGTATAGTGAGCCTGGCCAGCGAAGCTATCGCCCAAGCGAACAGGCTTCCGACAATAAATCCCACCAGCACGTCTCCGAGGAAGTGCTTCCCGACGAAAATACGGCTTATGCCAACAAGCAGAGCCCATATCAGAATGGAATACTTATATGTCTCGTGGGTGGTGGTGTTGATTTTGCGGGCGTTCTTGAAGCCTATGGTTGAGCATACCGCGAAACCGATGGCGTTCGCCGCGTGGGCTGAATAGAAACCATGGAGGTTGCCCCTTCCTTCCAGCAGATGCAGGCCCCTTCCGGCCGTGAGCGAATCCCAGCACGGACGCAGCCTGCCGAAAAACTCCTTGGAGAAGTTGGAGAACTGGTCACAGGCCACGATGGTGAGTATGCATGAAATCGTCACTATCAGGGCTTTCTTCCAGCCGAGGCGGATGAAAAGGAAAATCAGGACTGCAAGATACAGCGGATACCAGATCTCCTTGTCGGAGAATACTCTCCACATCATGTCCGTGAATGTGCTGTGGAGGGAGTTTATGCCCAGAGTGGCCGCCCTGTCCATGTTTTCGAGATGGTTCCAGAGCGTCAGGCCTGCAATGCTTTCCATAATGCGTCTTTGAGTTTGTCCAGTCCTTCTCCGGTGCTGGATGAGATGAATACGTAAGGTACAGATTCCGGAATGGACGGGCGCATCTGCTCCTCGATTTCTTTGTCGATGAGGTCGCACTTCGTGATGGCAAGTACGCGCTGCTTCGTGAGAAGCTCCGGGTTGTAGAGCTTGAGTTCATTGAGCAGGGTGCGATAGCCGTCGGCTATGTTCTCTTCCTCCACGCTTACCATGAACAGCAGCACGGAGTTGCGTTCTATGTGGCGCAGGAATCGCAGACCTATGCCTTTGCCGTCGTGGGCGCCCTCGATGATGCCTGGGATGTCGGCCATCACGAAAGATCGGCCGTCGTGGTATCGTACGATGCCCAGATTCGGCTCAAGCGTGGTGAACGCATAGGATGCGATCTTAGGCTTGGCGGCCGTTATCGTGCTCAGCAAGGTTGACTTGCCGGCGTTCGGGAATCCGACGAGTCCGACATCGGCGAGGAGTTTCAGTTCGAGGATGAATACTCCTTCCTGGCCGTCCTCTCCCGGTTGTGCGAAGCGCGGGGTCTGGAGCGTCGCCGACTTGAAGTTGCTGTTGCCCAGACCCCCGCGGCCTCCCTTGCAGAGGATTCTCTCCTCTCCTGGTTCCATCATCTCGAAGAGTGTCTCTCCGCTCTCCGCGTCCTTGACGACGGTACCTACTGGGACGTCCAGATATATGTCAGAGCCGTTCTTGCCGCTGCGGTTGGCCGAGCCTCCTTTCTCCCCGTCGTCGGCCTTGATGTGTTTGCGGTATTTGAGGTGTATGAGTGTCCAGAACTGGGGGTTGGCCTTGAGGATGATGTGTCCTCCCCTGCCGCCGTCTCCCCCGTCCGGCCCGCCCTTGGGGATATACTTGGCCCTGTGCAGGTGCACCGAGCCCGCCCCTCCGTGTCCGGAGGCGCAGTATATCTTGACGTAGTCTATGAAGTTGCTGTCTGGCATATCACTTTCTTTTCATCCCCTTTTTCGGTATCAGTGCCTCATCGTCCTGTGAGTGTCTGCTCTCGCCGCTGTTTTTGTTCGCGGAAAGGCCCTTTCTCCGTACGAAATGCTGATTGGTGACAATTCGGTTCGCCAAATCGGCATTTCCCCGAACCGTCAGGCCATAAGGCTTCCTTGTCAGAGGGGCTTCCGGCGGCAAATATAGTGAAAGTTCGGGAAATATGCACCGCCGAAAAAGAGGGGGTGCATACCTCGGAAAATCCTTGGAATACACCCTCATCTATAAGATGGATGTCTTTGCCTAGCCTATGCTTTCAATCAAGGCGAGCACCCTGCGGCGGTTGTCGTCGATGGTGCCGGTTCCTCCGTCACACTCGTAGTATTTGCCGGCCTTCTTGTAGTAGTCGATAAGCGGCTCGGTCTGAGCATGGTAGGTCTTGATGCGGTTGGCGATAGTGGTATCGGATGCATCGTCGGCGCGGCCTTCTATGGCGGCCCTGTGCTTGATGCGCTCGCGGATCAGGTCATCTGAAATCATAAGGGACACTACCGCCGTGACACCCTCTCCCCTCTTCTCGAGAATCTTGTCAAGATCCTCCGCCTGGGCGATGTTGCGCGGGAACCCGTCAAGCAGGAAGCCGCTCACGCCCGTAGTGTTGTTGAATGTAGATTCAATCATGCCTTCAACGACTTCGTCCGGGACGAGGGAACCTGCGTCGATGAGTGACTTGGCCTGCTTGCCAAGTTCGGTGCCGGCGGCGATTTCCGCCCTGAGGAGCTCTCCGGTGGAGATGTGCTTGAGGTTGTACTTCTGCGCGATTGCACCTGCGTGCGTGCCCTTGCCGGCTCCCGGAGGGCCAAAAAGAATGTAGTATTTCATCTTGTTGTCATCTATGACGTAAATATCTTTGGAATTGCGGCCCAGCTCGTTGTAGTCGAGTCCGAAGCCCACGATGAAAGCGTTGGGGATCTCCAGCCCCACGTAATCGATCTTCTCCGGCTTGTTGTACACTTCCGGCTTGAGGAGAAGGGTGCAGATCTTCACGTCCGCCGCGCCTTCGCTCAGGAGCATTTCCTTGAGAGCGACGATGGTGTTGCCGGTATCGACGATGTCTTCGCATATTATTATTCTCCTGCCGGTGACATCAGCCGTCAGGCCCGTCACATTGAGTACCGTGCCGGTGGATCTTGTACCCTGATACGATGAGAGCTTTATGGAGACGAGCTGGCAGTTGAAGTCCAGTCTCTGGAGAAGTTCCCCTGTGAACGGTATGGCGCCGTTGAGCACGCAGAGCACGATTGGGACATCGGTGCATCCGCAGAAGTCACGGTTGACTTTGGCGGCCACGTCATCGATGGCCTGCATTATCCTCTCATTCTTGATGAAGGGCTTGAAGGTCTTGTCTTGCAAAGTGATCTTTTCTGACATACGCGGAAATAACTGAAAGCACGAAATTACTAATTTTTTTTGTAAGTTTGAGGGACTTTAGACATAATGACTATGAAATCGCTTCTTTTGATCGCCGTCCTGGTCGGGCCGGCGGATTGTCAGCAGGCCATGCTGACCATCAGCGGAGCCAGTTGCGTGGAAGAGCTCTCCAGCGATGAAGTGCTGCGCTATCAGGCTCTTTCGGAGCATCCTCTGGATCTTAATCTCGCGGGCGAGAGCCGTCTGCGGTCCAGCGGCCTGTTCTCCCCTTTCCAGCTCGCATCCCTGTTGGAGTACAGGCGGGAGTCCGGAGACATCCTCTCTTTTGCTGAACTCGGACTCATCGACGGCTTCTCCCGGAGCTTCGCCGAGGCTCTGTCGTATTTCGTCTCTCTGCGCAGTTCCTCGCCTCCGGGACATCGACGGCGCCTGGACTTACACAACACTCTCACTCTGAAGGCTTCGGGCAGGCAGACAGGAGAATTGGCCTATGGTTTGAGATATGAGGCCTCTCTGGGCGAGCGTGCGGAATTGAGATGGACGTCAAGGACAACATATTCCGAACCGGAGCCCGGTATCGGAACTGTCAGCGCTGCATATTACGGGCGAGGGGCTCTCGGAAAAGTTGTCGTGGGCAATTACGGCGCGCGCTTCGGCCAGGGGCTTGTGATGTGGAGCGGGTTCGTGATGTCCGGATATGGCTCGGCGGAATCTTTCTGCCGCAAGGCGGGCGGCTTGTCGGTCACAGGGGCTGCCGGGGCTGAATTTCTTGGAGTCGCAAGCGACTGGCGTATTGGCGGGAATCGTCTTTCCGCCGCCGTTTCTGTGGATGGAGCGGGGACCGTGGTCAATCTGGCGCGCGACTGGAGGCGGGTGAGCGCCGGGGTGACGGCTGGGCTGGAAGCCGCGTCGGCGGACTGGAGGGTGGCTTTCACGGGCGGGAGTTTCTTCGGGGAAGCGGCCTGCTCGTACCGAGGCCGGCCGTCGGCGTTGGCTGGAGTCCAGTGGATTCCGCGATACGGGCACAAATTCAGTTTCCTGGCGAGGTGGTATCATCTCCGGACCAGGCTGTACAGTGGTGTCGCCGCCGGTTACGACTCTCCGTCGTTGCTGTTGAGCGCCGATTCCGGCTATCGCAGGGACAAGGGGTTCTGGCAGCATAAGTTTATGTGCGTGCTCCGGCCGGCTTTCACCTGCGGGGAACTTTCTCTGGCGCCGTCACTCCGGGTCTCCGGTCGCCTGCGCCCTTCTGACAAGAGCCCGTTACGTTGCGAATTGAGGCCTGAGGTGAAGGGCCGGCTTGGGGGCTGGATACTCGAATGCAGGTGTGACGCCTTGTGGTGCAAGGGATTCGCATGGCTTTCCTGTATCGATGCCGGCTTTGACGGGGAGCGTTTCGACGCGAGGCTGAGGGGCGGAGTCTTCAAAATCGACAACTGGGACGACCGCATCTATGTCTATGAGTATGACGCCCCTGGGAATTTCAATGTTCCCGCCTATTATGGAAGAGGCTGGAACGCTTCGCTTTACCTTGGCTGGCATATAAGCAAGGCGCACAGCCTGTGGCTACGCGCCTCGATGATTTCTTATCCTTGGAATTCCGAGCCCGAAGACGGGAGAAACGAGCTCAAACTCCAATATCGCCTGAGCTTATAGTTCCGGGACGACCTTTTCCATCTCCGTCGAGTGCGAGCCCTTGATCAGGATGGCGGCGTCGCTCTGCGGATTGTCCTTGAGCCATGCGGCGAGGGCGTCGGAGTCTTCGAACCACTTCCAGCCCGGCTCCGCCCCGCTCTTGTCCAGCGCTTTGCGGAATTCCTCTCCTACGAAGAAGGCCTGCGGCATCTCGCCCCGGAGGCGCTCAAGAACCTTGCAGTGCTCGGACAGGGACTCCTCTCCCAGTTCCTTCATGTCCCCAAGCATGACGGTCTTGTGCTCCGACTGTACTGAGGCGAAACTGTCCAGCGCTGCGGCCATGGATGACGGATTGGCGTTGTACGCGTCCACGATAAGTGTATTGCGCTCCGTGCGCACCATCTGTGAGCGGCTGTTGTCCGGAATGTACCGCTCTATTGCGGATATGGACTCCTTGCGCGTCACGCCGAAGCGGTCGGCGATCGCGATGGCGGCCAGGACATTGTCCGCGTTGTACGCCCCGATGAGATGCGTGTTGATGACGGTGCCGTCGAGTTTTATGCGGAGGAACGGCTCTTCCGGGGTGGTCGGCAGGATTTCGGCGCTCTGATATTCGAGGCCGTAACCGAAGATATGGCAGGGCTGTGCCGATGCCATGCGCCGAAGGACTTCATCGTCTTCATTGAGGAAGATGAGGGAGTACCTGTGCTCTCCGAGCCATTTGTAGAGTTCGCCCTTGGCCTGCTTGACCCCGTTGTATGAGCCGAATCCGAGCAGATGCCCCTTGCCGATGTTGGTGATCAGGCCATAGTCGGGCTTGCATATCTTCACGAGCCTGGCGATGTCGTCCGGGTGGTTGGCCCCCATCTCGATGATGGCCACCTGTGTCCTCGGGGTGATTCTCAGGAGCGACAGCGGCACTCCGATGTCATTGTTGAGATTGCCCTCCGTGGCGGTGACGCTGTACCGGCAGGACAGCACTTCGCGGATCAGGTTCTTGGTGGTGGTCTTGCCGTTGGTCCCCGTGAGTCCTATCACCGGAAGCCTGCCCCCGCCCATCTGGCTCCTGTGGTATGCGGCGAGATCCTGCAGGGCCTTGAGGCTGTCTTTAACCTTTATGATGCCGCGGCCTTCCGGGATGGATTCGCGGTCAGTGACAGCCCAATAGGCACCGTTGTTCAGTGCCGTCTCCACGAAATCGTTGCCGTCGAAATTCTCTCCCTTGAGTGCGAAGAACATCTCTCCGCCCCTTATTCTGCGCGTGTCGGTGGTGACCCTGAACCGGCAGCCGCAATACTTCTTGTATAAATCCTCTATCTGCATATCATTTGACTCCTGTACTTCCGAAACCTCCTTCTCCGCGGTCTGACTTGCCCAGTTCCGACACTTCTTCCCACTCGATCTTCCCATGGGCGGCGAGCACCATCTGGGCTATCCTCTCCCCTTTCTCTATCACGAAGTCCTCGCTGCTGAGATTGACCAGCGCGGTCATCAGTTCGCCTCGATAGTCGGCATCGACAGTCCCCGGGGCATTGATGACGGTAATGCCTTTCTTGATGGCGAGCCCGCTGCGCGGACGGACCTGTATCTCATATCCGGCCGGAATCTCCACATAAAGCCCCGTCGGGACGAGCACCCTCTGGAGGGGATGGAGAACGATTGGCTCTTCGTTGTTGGCCCTTATGTCCACGCCTGCCGAGAGGCTGGTGGCATATTCGGGCAGCGGATTGCCGCTTCTGTTGATTATCTTTACTTTCATACTTTATTTCGGTGCAAGTCTGTACAATATCACTGCAATTACCGCGAACAGGATGTTCGGTATCCAGAGCGCTATCCCTGGCGGGAGCGTGTCCGTGTAGACGAACATCTCGCTGAATCGCAGGAAGAGGATGTAAGAGAAGGCCAGCGCTATGCCTATGCCTATGTTCCACCCGATCCCTCCCCTCTTCTTCTTGGAGGACAGGGTCACCCCTATGATGGTGAGGATGATGGCGGAGAACGGCATCGCCCAGCGGCGGTTCTGCTCGATCAGGGCGTACATTACATTGGTGTCTCCCCTCATCTTCTGCGTGGCGATGAGCCCGTTGAGCTGGCCCATGCTGAGGGTCTCCACAGTCTTCTCGTTGACGAACAGGTCCTTGATCTTGAGGGCTATCACGGTATCGACGCTCTCTTTGTAGCTCACCTTGTCCTCCAGTCCTTCGGAATAGTCCCTGATGAAGACGCGGCGCATTTTCCAGCCGTCCAGCGTACTGTCCCAAGCGGCGCTTTCGGCGCTTACCTTACGGGAGAGGCGACTCCCGTCGATGTCCTCTATCGTGAATTTGTAGGCGGTGTTGTTCCACCTGCTGAACGACTCTATGTAGACGAACTGCCCGGGAGCTATCTGATAGTGGATATTCTTGAGGTTGAAGTTGTTGTGCCGTTTGATGTACTTGCTCTCGAACTCCACCCTCGTGGCGTTTGACCTCGGTATCACATAGAAGTTGAGTCCCAGGGACAGCAGGGTGATCAGCAGGGCGGAAGCGAGATAAGGCACAAGCATCCTGGCATAGCTGACCCCTCCCGAAAGGATGGCGATGATCTCGGAGTTCGCGGCCATCCTCGAGGTGAAGAAGATCACCGTGATGAACACGAACAGAGGCGAGAACATGTTGACGAAGTACGGGATGAAATTGAGGTAGTAGTCGAATATGATCGCCTTTAGCGGGGCTTTGTTGGAGACGAAATACTCTATCTTCTCCGAGATGTCGAAAATGATGACGATGCCGATGATGAGCAGCAGCGACATGAAGAAGGACAGGATGAACTTCTTCGAGATGTACAAGTCAAGTTTTTTGAAACCGGGAATGTTCATATCCTTGAACTTATCCTTTTGACCGTGGCGTCTTTCCAGGAGGAGAAATCTCCGGCCTCGATGTGGCGTCTGGCTTCACGCACGAGGTCGAGGTAGAAAGCGAGATTGTGCTCGCTGGCGAGCATGGCCGCGAACATCTCCCCGGCGATGAACAGGTGGTGAAGGTAGGCCTTGGAATATGCGTGGTCTACGAATGACGCTCCGTCCGGGTCGAGTTCGGAGAAGTCCTCCGCCCATTTCGCGTTGCGCATGTTCATGATGCCGTTCCAGGTGAAGAGCATACCGTTGCGCCCGTTGCGGGTCGGCATCACGCAGTCGAACATGTCCACTCCCCTCGCTATGCCCTCCAGTATGTTGGCCGGGGTGCCCACACCCATGAGATATCTGGCCTTGTCCTGCGGGATCACCGGGTTCAGCAGCTCAAGCATCTCGTACATCTTCTCCGTAGGCTCCCCTACCGCGAGCCCGCCTATGGCTATGCCGACCTCGGAGAACTCCAGTGCGTGCTCGGCGGCTTCAAGCCTCAGGTCCGGGTAAACGCAGCCCTGTATGATGGGGAAAAAGGTCTGGCCGTAGCCGTACAGCGGCTCCGTCTCGCGGAATTTGCGCGCGTACCTTTCGAGCCAGTCCTTGGTGAGGTCCAGGCTCTTGCGTGCGTAGTTGTGGTCCGCGTCTCCCGGGCAGCACTCGTCCAGGGCCATCATTATGTCCGCGCCTATTATGCGCTGGGTGTCGACATTGTTCTCAGGGGTGAAGCTGTGCTTCGAGCCGTCTATGTGGCTGCGGAAGGTGCAGCCTTCCCTGGTGAGTTTGCGGATCTGCGTCAGGGAGAATACCTGGAAGCCCCCGCTGTCCGTGAGTATCGGGCGGTCCCAGCTCTCGAACCGGTGGAGCCCTCCGGCCGCCTTGAGGGTATCGAGCCCTGGCCGCAGATAGAGATGATAGGTGTTGCCGAGTATTATCTCGGCCTTTATGTCTTCCTTGAGGTCGCGGTGATAGACTCCCTTCACGGAGCCTACCGTCCCGACAGGCATGAAAATCGGTGTATGTATGGTACCGTGGTCTGTCTCAAGCACTCCGCACCTTGCGCCGGAGAGAGGGTCAGAGGCGGTCTTTGTGAATCTCATCTCAAATCCGTTTATCCTGCAAAGATAGTCAAAAATATAAATCGTGCCGCGCTTTGGCGGGAGTGCATCAGGACGCGTGCTGTTTTGGTTTGATGAAACATTTTTTCTACTTTTATGACCTGAAACTAATTCTTTACGGAAATGAACAAATCAAATGTCAGCCTTAAGCTGATAATCATGAACTTCCTCGAGTTCGCAGTGTGGGGGGCATACCTCACCTCAATGGGGAGTTTCCTCGCCAAGTCGGGCTTCGGGCCGCAGATCTGGCTCTTCTTCGCCACACAGGGCTTCGTCTCCATCTTCATGCCTGCCCTTATGGGCATCGTGGCCGACAAGTGGGTTCCCGCCCAGAAGGTCCTCTCGCTCTGCCATGCGCTTGCCGGCATATTCATGCTCGGTGCCGGCGTATACGCCAAGAGTGCTGGCGCTGGCATTGAATTCAGTGTCTTCTATGCTCTCTATGCCCTCAGCGTCGCATTCTTCATGCCGACCATAGCCATAGCCAATTCCGTGGCTTATAACGCTTTGGAAAAGGCGGGCAAGGATCCGGTCAAGGATTTCCCTCCGATCCGCGTGTTCGGTACGGTCGGCTTCATCTGCACGATGCTATTCGTCAATTTCGTCAAGGGCGCGGACGGGGTGCAGTTCCAGCACAGTTACAACCAGTTCTTTGTCTCAGGCGCGCTCAGCATCGTCCTCTGCTGTTACGCCCTGCGTATGCCGAACTGCCCTTGCAAGCCTAAGACCGCCGAGGTGCAGAGCTTTGCCGAGGCGACGGGGCTCAATGCGTTCAAGCTCTTCAGCAACAAGCAGTTCGCCATCTTCTTCATATTCTCGATGCTTCTCGGTGCCGCCCTCCAGATAACCAACGGCTACGCCAACACCTTCATCACTTCGTTCAAGGACAATCCTGCGTATGCGAATGCCTGGGGTGCCAACAACGCCAACGCCCTGATTTCTCTGAGCCAGCTCTCCGAGACCCTCTGCATCCTGCTCATACCGGTGTTCATGAAGAAGCTCGGCATCAAGAAGGTGATGCTCATCGCGATGTTCGCCTGGGTTTTCCGCTTCGGTTTCTTCGGACTGGGCAATCCGGGTTCCGGCGTGTGGCTCTTTGTCCTCAGCTGTCTGGTGTATGGTGTGGCTTTCGATTTCTTCAACATCTCAGGCTCGCTGTTCGTCAACGAGAATGTCGACAAGGGCATGCGCTCGTCGGCCCAGGGTCTGTTCATGCTTATGACCAACGGGCTCGGGGCGTCCATCGGCACTTGGGCCGCGGGGCTTGTAGTCAACCATTTCGTGTACAATGCTGGGACTCCTGACTGGAGCACGGCCTGGTACATTTTCGCCGCATATGCATTCGTTGTGGGCGTGCTGTTCATGATTCTGTTCAAGGATCCCGGCAAGCAGCTCAAGACGGCATAGCACGGACTTTTGTAATTGATAAACGGCGACAGGGTTTCCTGCCGCCGTTTTTTAGGTTCGATGAGCCGCGCCTAGCGCTTTCTTGTCTTGCGGCGGCTGGATTTTCTGGTCTTCGTGATGACGCCGGCTGCTGCTGCGGCGACGATGAACACCACGATGACGATAACGGTCATGCTGTTGGCGTTGTCTCCCTTGACCCTTGACCACATGGCGATGAGCGGTGCGGTGCGCTCACCCCAGTCGTGCTCCATGGTGCTGCGTGCAATGGTCTGAGTGTCAGGATAGAGCACAGGATCGGCGCATACGGCTGTCGCCTCCGGCCCGAAGAAGTAGCTCAGGTCGGCCGCCGCATAGCTGCTGTCGCTGAACGCCTCCATGACCTCGGGAGCGCCCAGGACCGAGACGTATCCGGTCACGTCCACATTGCGTATGGCTATGTCCGGGCGGCACATGTAGTTGATCCAGTACTTGGCAGCCTTCGTGTTGCGCGCGTATTTCGGGATCACCCAGCCGTCAAACCACACTGTGAAGCCTTCTTTCGGGCAGACGTATCTGAGGTCCACCCCGACTTCCTTGGCTTCCTGTATGGCCCAGACAGCGTCTCCGCTCCAGGTGAGATTCACCCATCCCCTCTCCTGGATCATCTGCTCCTTGCCGAAGTCGGCCTCCCAGCCTGCCACGAGGTCCTTGACCTGCTTCATGTAGTTCTCCACTGCCGCGAGGGATTCGTCGGAAGAGTCGTACATCAGCTCGTCCAGGGTCACCTTGCCTTCCTGGAGATCTTTCTGTCTGAGGTAGATGATGATCTGGGAATATATGTCGCGCGGAGAGTCTTTGATGAATATCTTTCCGGCAAACTTCGGGTTGCGGATGACATCCCAGCTTGAGGCCTCCTCATCAGTGACATACTTCGCGTTGTAGAGGATGCCGGTCGTGCCCCACATGTAACCGACGGAATACTCGTTGGCGTTCTTGCCGTTGCCGTCCATCTTGTCGAAGCAGCCGCGGATGTACGGCGCGATGTTGCCGTCTATATAATTGGGCGTCTGGCCGAAGTCCCTGTCGATAGGGAGAAGCAGGTCTGCCTGGAGCATCCTCTCGATGATGTAGTCGGACGGGCACACGACATCGTAGTCCTCGTGTCCCTTCTCGATTTTGGAGAGCATGGTCTCGTTGATGTCGAATGTCTGGTAGATCACCTTGACACTCTCTCCGGTCTGTTCTTTGTACCAGTTCTCGAAATCACCGATCACGCTTTCGTCGATGTAATCGGACCAGTTGTAAACCTTGAGGACCGCGCTACGGTCCTGGGCGCAGCTGCAGAGCATAGCCGCGGCTGTGATGAAAGTCAGAATTTTTTTCATTTATATGTATTGTTCGTTCTTTTTGACTTGTTTTGCCTGTCTGAGATTTATGACCAGCAGCAGCACAAGGATAATCAGGAAGATGATAGTCATCAGAGGGCGCAGTTCCGGCGTCAGTCCGCCTTTGCGGGCATCGGCATAGATGTAGGTGGAGAGAGTTTCCAGGCCTATCGTGCCCCTGGTGAAGAATGTCACGGCGAAATCGTCGAGCGACATGGTGAAGGCGAGGATGAATCCAGAGATCATCCCGGGTTTCAGCTCAGGGATGAGTACTTTCCAGAGCGCCTGGGACGGCGTGGCCCCCAGATCCAGCGCGGCCTCATAGATGTTGGGGTTCATCTGCCGGAGCTTGGGCAGTACGCTGAGCACCACATAAGGGGTGCAGAAGCTGACATGTGCCAGCACGACAGTGACATACCCCTGGCTGATGTGCAGGAACACGAAGAGCAGGAAGAGCGACACACCCGTGATGATGTCCGGGTTGATCATCGGGATGTTGTTCAGGAAACTCAGTGTCTGTCTCTTGCGCCCCTTGAGATTGTGTATGCCTATGGCGGCCGTGGTCCCGAGGAGGGCCGAGAGGCCGGCGGCGATCAGCGCGATGAGCACAGTGTTCTCCACGGCGGCGATCAGCGAGCCTGTGCCCTGCATGTTGCCGGTGAAAAGGTTGCTGTACAACTTGGTGGAGAACCCGGTCCAATTGCCCAGCACCTTGCTCTCCGTGAAGGAGAATATGGCGATGAACACCAGCGGCGCATACAGCAGCGCCAGCAGGATCCAGATGTAGATTTTGGCGAGTATCTTTTTCATATCCTTGATACGTCCTCCCCTGCGTCCTTGTCCCTGTCATTGAACAGGGAGGTGATACCTATTATGATGAGCATTATGAGCGCAAGGGCGGCGCCGTAATTCCACATCGAGGAGTTGATGTTCTCCTGGATGATGGTACCGAAGAGCTTTATCTTGTTGTTGGTGAGGAACTCGGATATGGCGAATGTGCTTACCGTCGGCATGAACACCATCATTATCCCGCTGGTCACTCCCGGCATCGAGAGCGGTACGATCACCTTCCAGAACACCTGCCAAGGGGTGGCTCCCAGGTCCTGGGCCGCTTCTGCGTATGACTTGTCCATCTTGTTGAGAACATTGTAGATAGGATAAATCATGAACGGCAGATAGTCGTATGCCATACCGAAGAGCAGGGTCCCTTTGCCGAGGCTGATGCCGAGCATGTTGAAGAGCTCCGCCGTGGCGAGGGTGCGCATCAGGGCGTTGATCCACATCGGAAGTATGAACAGCACGACCGTGACCGCGCTCTTGTTGAGATTGCGGTTGGCCAGTATCCATGCCGCCGGATAACCGAGCAGGATGCAGATGAGCGTGTTCTCTATGGCGACCTCCATCGACAGGGCGAAAGTGCCCATGGCGTCGGAGTCGGAGAAGAACTTCGTGATGTTGGCCAGCGTGAAGTGTCCGTAACTGTCCTGAAAGGCATATACGACGACCAGGATCAGCGGCAGGACGACGAAGACCGTAAGGAAGACCAGATACGGGATGCTCCAGCTGCTTCTTTTAGTCATCTCTCTTCTCTATCTTTATGTCCGCCGGAGCGAAGCTGATGCCGACAAGGTCTCCCTTGTCCCAGATGTCGTTGGTATCCACCCAGATGTGGTCGTCGTTGTCGGTGAGGATCGTAAGGTGATAGTGGTCACCTTTATAGAGCAGGAAGTGAACTTCTCCAGCCAGCATTCCGTCCTCCTGGTGGTCGAGCAGGTCCACCTTGTCGAAATCTATCTCCACGCGTACCTTGTCCCCGGCTGCGAACCCCTGCTGAGGGGTGCACTCAAACTTCTCGCCGAGGAAGCAGACATGGCAGTCATCGACCATCTCTCCGTCGAAGCTGTTTGTGAGCCTTTCCTTGTGCATCACCTGGATGTCGGCGGGACGGATTAGCAGTCCGACCGTGGAATCGACATCGAACGCGTTGTAGTCTTGGATCATGAGCTCGTAGCCGTTGTCCGTGTCCACGAACATCTCGTAATGGACGCCCTTGAACGTGCAGGACTTGACGGTGCCGCTGAACTGCGCGCCTTCGAGCTGGTTCATTATATATATGTCTTCCGGGCGGACGACCACATCCACGGGCACATTCTCACCGAATCCTTCGTCCACGCAGTCGAACGAGTGACCGATGAACTCGACCTTGCGGTCGCAGAGCATCTTGCCGTTCAGGATGTTGGATTCTCCGATGAAGTCCGCGACGAAGGAGTTCTGCGGCTCGTTGTAGATGTCCACAGGGCTCCCGATCTGCTGGATCTTGCCTTCGTTCATCACGACTATGGTGTCGGAGAGCGTGAGGGCCTCCTCCTGGTCGTGCGTGACATAGATGAAGGTGATGCCGAGTTTGCTGTGCATCTCCTTCAGTTCGATCTGCATATCCTTGCGCATCTTGAGGTCCAGTGCCGCGAGCGGCTCGTCCAGAAGCAGTATCTTAGGCTTGTTGACGATGGCTCTGGCGATTGCGACCCTCTGCTGCTGCCCGCCGGAGAGGGTGGACACGTCACGGTCCTCGTAGTCCGTCATGCTCACAAGTTTCAGGACTTTGCGCACTTTGCGGTCAATCTCTGCAGACGGGACCTTCTGGAGTTTGAGGCCGAAGGCTATATTGTCATAAACGTCAAGGTGCGGGAAGAGCGCGTAGCGCTGGAACACGGTGTTGAACGGCCTCTCGTATGGCGGAATCGATGATATGTCCTTGCCGTCGAGCAGAATCTCCCCCTCGTCCGGGGCCAGGAAGCCGGCGAGCAGCCGCAGTGTCGTGGTCTTGCCGCAGCCGGACGGGCCGAGCAGCGTCACGAATTCCCCTTTCCTGATATTGAGGCTGATATCATCCAGCACCTTCTTTCCGGAGTAAGCCTTGCTTACATTCCGGAGCGAGACAATGATTTCTGATTTTACCATCTCCCTAGAAGACCTTGAGGCGGAGATTGTAGCGTGCTCCGACGCTGAATGTGACCTGCGACAGCAGCGAGTTGTATGAGAGCAGTGCGTGAAGCCTCAGGTCGTCAGATTCTTTGAGCGGGTAGAACTCGGCTATTCCGCCTACGGTCCAGTGGTCAGGCACCGTTTCCTTGTCTCCAGAGAGTACGCAGGAACCCCTGAGGGATGCGTTGAACCTGTCTGACGGGGCGTATTTGACGGTCAGGGCCGCAGTGCCGCCGTGCAGTGCCGACGAGGAGAAGTCCTCATCTGAACCGTAGGCGTTGCTCAGGTCGAGCGTGGCGATCCAGCTGTCGAGGCAGACCTGCTGCCCGAGCCAGAAGATATACATATATTCACCCTTCGCCGTTTCGAGGGCACTGGCGCTCCAGATGTTGGAGAACGCACCATATTCGCCTCTCCACTTGGCCGAGTAGGCCCACAGCCCGCTGCTGAACGGATGCTCCCCGAACGGAGATGTGGTCATCTGCGCGCTGAAGTTGCTCATGCCGGATAACGTCGTGTACGAGAGCGTGCCTCCCCATTGGTAGCAGGACATGGAATTGGCGAGCGGAGAGGAAAACACGGGATAGATGTCCCAGTCCCAGTCCTCATACTCGAAACCGCCCGTAGCTATCATGTCCTTCCCGAGGGTCAAGCCCCAGTTCCCGAGGCCGAGGTCGAGTTTGAAGTAGTCCAGCCAGTTAGTCGAGTCCGAATGCCCGAGATACTTGTACGGCCAGCCGTATTCCCCGTCGCTTTCCGCGTGGAACCAGTGATTGGCTACTGTCCAGGAGAAATGTTCCGATAGGGAACCTTCAAAGAGTGTGTAGATGGAGGTGTTGCCAAGGTCAAACCCGAATTCCGAATCTGCGGAATTGTAGGCCGGGTTGGCGTCAAGGCGTGTAATGACGGAGACCTCGGCGAATCTGTCGAGGCTCTCAGCCTCTTGCGAGTGCGCAAGAAAGCCCAGCAGCACAGCTGCAATAGAGAATAATGTTTTCTTCATTTCCAACCATAAAAAGGGCTTTGGTGAAACTTGGCCGCGAATATACGAAAAATATCGTATTTTTGATGTAGATTTGTTTTAGTTAACAAAATTTTTGCATAATGTATAATTTTGATGAGATTATTGACCGCCACAACACCCGATGTTGTAAGGTGGACACTCTGAAGGAAACCTTCGGACGTTCCGACTTGATGTCGTTCTGGATTGCAGACATGGATTTCAGGACTCCTGACTTCATCCTGGATGCGCTCAGGCATCGGTTGGACCATCCGATTCTCGGTTATCCGGCGACAGGATCCGACTATTTCGAGCTTCTGTCTTCGTGGGTTGAATCATTGCATGGCTGGAAGGTCGCTCCGGAGCATTTCCGTTTCATTCCGGGCATTGTAAAGGGCATAGGCCAGGCTGAGCGCTGCTTCCTGAAGCCAGGAGACAAGGTTATCATCCAGCCGCCTGTCTATCATCCGTTCCGCAATGTGACTGTGGCCTGCGGATTCGAGGTCGTCAATAATCCGCTCAAACCTATATATGATGAGCAGGGCTTCCTGGAGACATACGAGATGGACCTTGACCACCTCGAGTCCATTATAGATGACAGAACCAGGATTCTCATCCTCAGCAACCCGCACAACCCTTGCGGAGTCTGCTTCTCGGTCGAGTCCCTGCAGCGCCTCGCCGAAATCTGCCGCAGGCGCGGCGTCATCGTGATTTCTGATGAAATCCACGCCGAAATGGTGCTGGGCGGCAAGAAGCACCATCCTTTCGCTTCCGTCAGCGAGGACGCAGCGCAGTGCAGCATCACTTTCCTCGCGCCGTCCAAGACATTCAATATCGCGGGAGTCGTAAGTTCATATTGCATCATCCAGAATCCTGAGCTCTCCAAGAAGTTCTTTGACTATATCGACGCCGTCGAGTTCGACTACCCTTCAATATTCTCCGCAGAGGCCACCCGCGCCGCATATACCGACAAAGGCCGGGAGTGGCGCAAGGAGATGCTCGCCTATGTGGAAGGCAATGTCGATTTCGTTGACAGCTGGCTCAAGGAGAACCTCCCAGTGGTGCATGCAGTCCGTCCGCAGGCGTCGTTCCTGATATGGCTCGACTGCCGCAAGCTCGGTCTCAGCCAGGAGCAGCTTGTACATCTTTTTGTGGACGGGGCGCATCTCGCGCTCAACGACGGCACCATGTTCGGCAAGGAAGGCGCTGGCTTTATGAGGCTTAACATCGGCTGCCCTCGCGCCGTCCTCAAGGAGGCCCTTGAGCATCTGGCGGCGGCGGTGAAAGCGCTGTAGATTTTTTTGAAAAAACTTTGCCCAGACGCTTGCAAGTTCATATTTTTTGTCTACCTTTGCATTCCCGTCAGGGCAATGAGGTGCTGTAGCTCAGGTGGTAGAGCAATGGACTGAAAATCCATGTGTCGCCGGTTCAACTCCTGCCAGCACCACTTGAAAAAGGAAGCCGACTAAAAAGCGATTTTTAGCCGGCTTCTCTTTTGGTCATACATCGTATTTTTCGTATTTTTGATGCTTTGTAAGCATCATGGGCCGCAGGGCGTATCGCCCCGGTTCCATCATATTAGTGAGAAGATGAATAGAAGACATTACCTGTTAGCCTCGATGGCGTTATTGGCCGTTGCTTGCGGCCCAAAAGGAGGGAAAACCGCTGACGAGGCGGCGGAGAGCACTCCCCCGCCTCTCGGATTTTATACAGACCGCTATACGGCGGACACCACGGTGCTCCGCAGCGGAGACACTTTCTCCGTGCTGATGCGGCGACTGGGCATGAGCGCGTCTGACGCCTATACCCTTAGCAACCTTTGCGGCCGTGATGTGTTCGACCTGCGCAAAATGCGTGCGGGCAACCATATTCATGCATATTACGATCAGACTGACAGTTCCAGGATCCTGCGTTATGTGGTTTATGAGCAGGACCGCGTCCGCTCGACAGTCTTCCAGTGCACAGATTCGCTTGCGATCTGGAATGTGGACAAGCCTGTGGAGAAACAGCGCAAGCTCGCCGATGTCACCATCAAGAGCTCCCTGTGGAATGACATGATCGCCACCGGCGCGTCTCCGAACCTGATAATGAATCTTGCCGACATCTATCAGTGGAGCGTCAACTTCTTCACCCTGAGGGAAGGAGACCGCTTCCGGGTCATCTACTCCCAGACCGTCTGTGAGAACGAGGTAGTGTCGATTGACACCGTGTATTTCAGTCTCTTCAACGGCAACGACGGCAAGCAGGTGGCTGCAGTCCGCTTCCAGACCTCCGGCGGGGGCAATACTTATTGGGACAAGGGAGGCGTCAGCCTCAAGCGGATGTTCCTGAAGGCTCCTCTCAAATATAACCGTATCAGCAGCCGTTTTTCATATCATCGCAAACATCCGGTCACCGGCAAGGTCAAGGCTCATACGGCAGTCGACTATGCCGCGCCTACCGGAACAGAGGTGCACGCCATCGGTGACGGCGTGATCACCAAGTGCGGATGGGACGGCACAGGAGGCGGTAACCGCATCCGTATCAAGCATATGCAGGGATACGAGAGCTGTTACATGCACTTGTCCAGGTTCGCCAAGGGCATCAAGGTCGGCACCCGTGTCTCGCAAGGCCAGCTTATAGGGTATGTGGGCGCCACCGGCACGGCGACAGGCCCGCATCTCGACTTCCGCATCTGGGAGAAAGGGCGTCCTATCGATCCGCTTTCCCTCAATTCCCCGGCATCGGAACCTCTGGACAAGAAGTATCTTCAGGAATTCAATGCCCTGTATGACAAGTATATGATCGAGGTCGGTGGAAATTAGGCCAATAGCATATTTCAGATCTCCTGTAGGAGGCAAGTTCGGACTGCCGAGGCAGTCGGGGCTTGCCTCTTCTCTGTCCGGCCAGATTGTGCTTGAGCCGGCTTTCCGCTCTCCTGACGCGCTGCGCGGCATTGAGGGCTTTGACTACCTGTGGCTGATCTGGGGCTTCAGCCTCAACCGCGCGACTTCTTCGCAGCATCTGACTGTGCGCCCTCCGCGTCTGGGGGGTAACGCCCGAGTGGGAGTATTCGCCTCCCGCTCCCCTTTCCGCCCGAATCCTCTTGGGCTGAGTTCCGTGAGAATCTCCTCTGTGGATTATGCCACCGGCATCATAACGGTGCTCGGGGCCGACCTTGCCGACGGAACACCGATTTATGACATAAAGCCGTATGTCGAGTATGCCGACAGCCACACGAATGTGCGGAGCGGTTTCACTGACAGCCACGAATGGACAGGATTGAAGGTGGAATTCCCTTCCGGTGCGGAGTCCGTCTTCTCCGCGCAGGAACTGGCCGCCCTCAGGGAACTGCTCGCCGAGGACCCGAGGCCGCAGTACCAGGATGATCCAGAAAGGGTCTACGGGCTTCTGTTCTGCGGTCATGATGTCCGTTTCAAGGTGTCGGGAACCGTACTTGCTGTCCTGGACATAAAAAACGCGCCGCAGGATTGAGCGGCGCGTCTTAAGTAATCGTTAAAACTGAACTATCTGGAGAGTGTGGATGTTATATGGAAGCAATGTTCCTTGCGTTCATATTTGACAAGACACCTTCCCGCTTTTTTCTGATCCCGCAGCACCTCTCCGAGCACTTTCGTGAGTTCATACGGCTGCATGAAGGCCTCTGATTCGTCTTCGCGGGAATATCTTGTGTATGTGATGTCGAACGTCGTGGCGTAGCAATGCGCGGAGTTGTCACTGGCATTGGGGTTACCGCTGCGGCGCAGCCTTCTGACATCCTCTTCCGTACGAAGAAGCGAGGATACTACAAGTTTGTAGTCGAGGAGACTCTTGGAGGCGAGAGAATCCTTGAATGCCTTGCCGATGGTGTCAAGTTCTTCCGCGGCCCCGGCGGTCAGATAAGGTACGGAATACTTCAGGTCGTCGACCACGTAATAGTCGTTGTCCGTTATCTTGACGAGTCCGGGAAGGCCGTCCGTCTCCGACCGTGTCTGGGGAATCGTCTGGAGTCCTATCCTCTTTGCGACTTCTATGTGGGAGGGGTTCAAGTCTGCGAAGAGTGAAGCATATTTGAGCCTCCTTCCGTAGTAGATGATCTCTTTGGCGTGAGACTCCCCTGTCCCGTCCACATCGTCTCCGGCTGTTTCCGTGACGGCCGCCTCCTCGTCGATCTGCGCTTCAAGATCGGCGTCCGCTTTCTCTTCTGCCCTCTCCTCCGCTACCGTTTGCGGCTCTTCCTGCTTATCTCCTTTCCTGTCGCGGGCCCCTCCGACCATAAGGCCGATGAGGAAGCCCGCGATGAAAGGGATTATGAGAATGAGCAGTCCTTTGTGGCTCTTTTTCATTTTAAGATTCGAATCTCACAATTGGCTGGCGGGCGGCGCGGGTTTCGTCCGGGCGTCCGACAGGCGTGTTGAGAGGCGCGGAGTGCAGAAGCTGCGGATCGGAAGCGGCCTCGGCAGCTATCTTGCGCATCACTTCGATGAACGCGTCCAGCGTCTCACGGGACTCGGTCTCGGTAGGCTCGATCATTATCGCCTGGTGGAAAAGCAGAGGGAAATATATGGTCGGGGCGTGGAAGCCGTAGTCAAGCAGGCGCTTGGCGACATCGAGGGTGCTGACCCCGTTCGGCTCCAGAAGCCCGTCGAACACGAACTCGTGCTTGCAGACTGTCTTGATTGGCAGCTTGTAGCAGTCCTTGAGACTTTCCTTGATGTAGTTGGCGCCGAGGGTCGCGAGTTTGCCGGCCATCTTGATGTGCTCTTTGCCTAGCGTCAGTATGTAGGCGTAGGCCTTCAGGATCACGCCGAAATTGCCATGGAAACCGCTTACGCGCGGTATGTCCACAAATTTTACCAGGCGGTCGGCGACACCTACAGGGCCGCTTCCAGGACCACCTCCCCCGTGCGGAGTCGCGAAAGTCTTGTGGAGATTGAGGTGCATGATGTCGAAGCCCATGTCTCCCGGTCTTACGACGCCGAGGAGAGGATTCATGTTGGCTCCATCATAGTAGAGCAGTCCGCCGCACCCGTGGACGAGCTCCGCGATCTCCTTGATGTCGCGCTCGAAGAGTCCGAGGGTATTAGGGTTGGTCATCATGATGCCGGCAATGTCGTCTCCGAGAAGCGGCTTGAGATCCTCCACGTCCACAAGGCCGTCAGCCTTGGACTTCACGACCACTATTTCCAGACCGCATACCGCGGCTGAAGCGGGATTGGTGCCGTGCGCGCTGTCAGGGACGATCACTTTCTTGCGGGCATAGTCTCCGCGGCTGAAGTGGTATTCGCGCATCAGCATGAGTCCTGTCAGCTCACCGTGTGCTCCGGCGCATGGGAGGAAGGTGAATTTTTTCATCCCGGTGATTGCGCAGAGCGCCTTGTCTATGCCTTCCATGACGGCCTCCGCACCCTTGACTGTCTCAGACGGCTGCAGCGGGTGCAGTCCGGCGAAGCCCGGCATGGCCGCAACTTCTTCGTTGACCTTGGGGTTATACTTCATCGTGCAGGAACCGAGCGGGTAGAAGCCCGTGTCCACGCCGAAGTTCATCTGACTGAGATTGGTGTAGTGGCGGACGACATCCGGTTCACTGACTTCAGGGAGCTTCAGCTCCGATTCTCTCCACACCTTCCCTTCTGTCGGGAGCTTGCAGTCCGTCTCGGGGAGTGAGAACCCGATTCTTCCCGGGCATGAGAGCTCAAATATGAGTTTGTCGTAATATTTCATTGTCAGAGAGCTTTTACGATTTCCACGATCTTGTCAATTTCTTCAGCACTGTGCTTCTCGGTGACGCAGAAAGTCACATACCCCTCCTCTGTCTGGAGAGCGGCGAAGTATCCGGCACTGAGCAGCGCTTCCTGAAGCTTGTCGACAGGGCAGAGCGGCCTGAGGACGAATTCTTTGAGGAAATCCCCGTCGAAGACTTTCTCGAATTTGTCGGTCTTGAGCAGGCCTTCATAGAGGCGGTGCGCCCCCTCGTAGGAGAGTTCATTGACCCTGCGCATACCTTCCGGTCCCATGAGAGAAAGGTATACGGTGCACCAGAGAGCCATGAGGGACTCGTTGGAACAGATGTTGGACGTGGCTTTCTCGCGGCGTATGTGCTGTTCCCTCGCCTGCAGGGTGAGGACATAACAGCGCTTGCCTGACGCGTCCTCGGTCTGGCCGACTATTCTGCCCGGCAGTTTGCGCATCAGATCGGCCCGGCAGGCCATAAAGCCGACATAAGGCCCTCCGTAGCATAGAGGGACGCCGAGAGACTGTCCGTCTCCGACGGCGATGTCAGCCCCCCATTCCGCCGGGCTTTTCAGTACAGCGAGCGCTGAAGGGTCGCAATACTCGACGAGCAGCGCTCCTGCCGAGTGCACCAGGTCAGCAAGTCCGCTGTGGTCTTCGATGACGCCGTAGCGGTTGATGCCCGGCACTATGACTCCGGCGAGGTCAAGATCCCCTCCGGACACCGCCTCCGACACATTCTCGCTCACGACCACATTGATGTCGGCGTATTTGGCGTATGTCTTGAGAGTGTCCAGAACATTCGGAAGGAGGGAGCCTGCAACAACCACGGAATTGCGTTTTCTCGTGCTTGCGACGCACATTCTCATCGCTTCCGCCGCCGCGGTAGGCCCGTCGTACATCGATGCGTTGGCGCAGTCAAGCCCCGTCAGCGCGCATATCATGCTCTGCCACTCGAAAATGTAGCGGAGCGTGCCCTGCGAAATCTCGCACTGGTATGGAGTGTATGCGGTGAGGAATTCACTGCGGGAAGTGATATAAGGGATGACGGCCGGTGTGTAATGGTCGTATGCGCCCTGTCCCACGAAAACCTTGAGCTTGGTGTTCTTGGAGGCGAGGGCTTCGAAATAGTCACGTACCTGCTGCTCGCTCATTGCGGACGGCAGGTCGTATTCGCCCTTGAAGATGAATTCGGCAGGCACATCAGAATAGAGGTCATCAAGACTTGAGACCCCTATTCTTTTGAGCATTACCTGGATATCTTCCTCTGTCTGGGGAAAATAACAGAATTTTGCCATGTCTGAAAACTTATTCTGTCGCCTTTGCGTATGCTGCTGCGTTCATGAGGGAATCCAACTGTGAGTTGTCGGACATCTCAATCTTGATGATCCAGGCCTTGTACGGGTCCTCGTTGATGAGCTCCGGGGTGTCCTCGAGCTCCTCATTGCGGGCCACGATCTTGCCGGATACAGGAGTTACAAGCTCGCTGGAAGCCTTGACGCTCTCGAGAGCGCCGAAATCCTCGCCTGCCGCGAACTCGTCGTCAATGTCGGGCATATCGACATAAGTGATGTCTCCCATTTCGCTCTGCGCGAAGTCAGAAACGCCAATGATGGCTACATTGCCATCCACTTTCACCCATTCGTGCGACTCGCTGTAAAGGAGTCCGTCAACAATTTTGCTCATTACTTCTTGTATTTTGTTTGATAAAATCTCTTCTTTACGACAGTGCCCTCAAAGCGGCGCTTGCGGATGGCCACATAGAGCGTCGTGCCGAGCGCTGAGCATGCGGTGTCCACGAGGGCGAAGCAGATGCTCTTGCCGAGGGTGATGGAGTGATATCCTGTAGTCACGACTCCGACGACGGTGCCGTCTTCCGTCTCGACCGGATAGCCTGCCCTCGGGATGGCTTTGTCGTGCAGTTCGATGCCCACAAGTTTCTTGGCCATGCCCTCTGTCTTCTGACGGAGAAGGGCTTCCTTGCCGATGAACTCTTCCTTGTCCATTTTGCAGAACATCCCCATTCCTGCCATTACCGGGCTGATTTCGGGGCTCAGCTCGTCTCCATAGAGAGGCAGTCCGGCTTCGAAGCGCAGGGTGTCCCGGCAGCCGAGGCCGCAAGGCTGTACTCCGGCCGCGATGAGCTTTTTCCAGAATTCGAGAGTCTGCTCCGGGCTGGAATAAATCTCGAAACCGTCCTCTCCGGTGTAGCCGGTGCGGCTGAGAATCACCCTCTTGCCGTCCTTGCAGATGTCGCAGAATTCATAGAATCCGAGACCAGCCGCCTCCGGCATGCCGAGCGTGCCGACAACGGTCTCCTCGGCCTTTGGGCCCTGTACCGCGATCTGTCCCCATTTGTCGGACTGGTTGTCTATCTTGACGTCGAAACCGTCTGACTGCGCTTTCATCCACTCGTAGTCTTTGTCGATATTGGACGCATTCACTACGAGGAGATACTTCTGAGGAGCGAACTCCTTGTAGACAAGAAGGTCGTCAACAGTGCCGCCGTCCGGGTAAAGCATCATCCCGTAGAGGATGCCGCCGTCCTTGAGGCCGCTTACGTCGTTGGTGAAGATGTGGTTGACAAAGCGCTGTGCGTCAGGGCCGCTGATGAACACTTCACCCATGTGGGAGACATCAAACACTCCGACATTTTCGCGCACCGCATTATGCTCGTCAATGATGCCCTTGTACTGGATGGGCATGTCATAACCGGCAAACGGGCTCATCTTTGCACCGAGGGCGACATGCTCCCCGTGCAGACAAGTCTTTTTCAACTGTTCGTCCATATCAGATTTAGAGTTATTTAAGGATTTCCAAGTCTTTTTTCAGAATCATCTTCGGGTCCATCATCGCGACCTTCTGAAAAAGCCGGAACTGGTTGCCGAGAGATAGATACACCTTGTCCTCGTGTTTGCCCTTCCTCCACCATTTGTAGAATCCGACAGGGTCGTTCTCGAAAGGGATTTTGGCAAGGATTCCGCTGCTGAAACCGGGATAGTCAATCACGAGGCGCAGCCCCATGAATTTCTTGTAGTATTCGGGGTCCGCGCGGCGCAGTTTGCTCACAAGCGGGTTGAGCACCTCCATCGTATCGACCTGAAGCACCTTCTCCCGGACTATCATCTTATGGATGCGGACCGGATCGACATTCAGCCAAACCCCCAACTTGAGAGTCTGGGGGCCGTCCTCCGTGTCGAGCGTGAGCTCGTCCGTTGAATAATAGACCTTTTCAGGATCAATTGTGTTCGTGGTGTCCGATACCATTATGAATATTCTGGATAATTTGAACAAATATAAGAAAAATTTATGAAATTTGTAAGTGTGGATACGCTGAAACTGGATTTTTCATCACTTGAGGGTACCTTTTGCTACTGTTCTGCGGAAAGTGCCCGGCGGATACGGGAGAAACTTTCGCTCTTTCCCCTGCGCGCCCTTCACCTTCTGGGCTCCGGAGACTACCACTATGTCAGTCTGTTCTTCCTGGAAAGGGTGAAAGTCCCGTTTGAACTGCTGCTCTTCGACAACCATCCGGACGACCAGCCTGCGGCTTTCGGTGAAGACCTTCTGAGCTGCGGCTCATGGGTCAGGAACGCAAGGCGCCTGCCGATGCTCAAGGCTTCATGCCATATACGGCATGCCGGGGATATGGACATCGCCATGGGCAACGCTCTCCCCGTCTACCTGTCTATAGACATTGATGTGCTTTCAGAAAAATATGCCCGTACGGGCTGGAACCATGGTGACATGAGTCCGGATGAACTTTTCGCGTCGCTCTCCTCAGTCGCCGCCTCCAGGGATATTCTGGGTGCGGATCTGTGTGGCGGGCTCTCCGGGACACAGGCCGGCACAGATGCCGACAGGGCGAAGAACGCGCGCGTGTACCGGCAGATCGAGGAGTTTTTCCGTCCTCTATAGAAGCGGGGACAGGAGCCTTGACAGCGACTCTTTGAACCGCACGGGCCACGGTCTGTCAGCCCATTTCTCCGGGTCTACCCTCCAGGTGTGCTTCTCGTCCTCGAGGAAGATGTGCTTCATCTTCTTGGCAAGCTCTCTGTCGTAGATGAACGCGTTGATCTCAAAATCCTGCTCATAGCTGCGGACATCCATGTTGGTGGAGCCTATCGTGACCACGCGGTCGTCCGATACGATAGCCTTGGAGTGCATGTAGCCGTTTTCGTAGAAATCAACCTTGACTCCGGCGCTCACCACGTCCTTGACATAGGAGCGTGACGCGAGAGGCACGACTATGCCGCGGTCTCCCCTGTATGGGATCATTATCCTGACGTCAACTCCCGAGAGCGCCGCGTTGCGCAGCGCCAGCAGTACCGGCTCCGTAGGTATGAGGTACGGTGACTGGATGTAGATGTATTCCCTGCTCTGCGCTATCATCTGCACTATACCCTGCATGATGACCCGCCATTCGTCCATAGGGCCGGAAGTGGCCACCTGCATGAGTATGTCCCCGTCTGTCGGGGCCTGGGGATAATACTTTTCCGAGAATAGCGGGGCCTTTGAGGAGAACTGCCAGTCTACCAGGAAACTTGTCTGCATCTCCGATACGGCCGGACCCGTCACGCGGATGTGGGTGTCTCTCCATACTCCGCCCTTTATGCCTGTGGAGTATCTCTGGGCGACGTTCATCCCGCCTATGTAGCCTATGGTGCCGTCTATCACCACAACCTTACGGTGGTTGCGGTAGTTTGTGCTGCTTGAGATGAACGGGATCGGCACTTTGAGGAACGGTTGCACCATCACCCCTTCCTTTCTGAGTCTTTTGAAGAATGCCTTCCTCTGGAGGTTGGCCGCATCGTCATATTGCACGCGCACTTCCAGTCCGGCCTTTGCCTTGTCGATGAGGATACGCGCCGCCAGTTCTCCGACGAGGTCGTCTTCGAACTTGAAGAACTCGAAGTGTATGTGGTCCTTGGCGTTCCGCATGTCCGTCAGCATGTCGGCATACATCGTGTCGAAATTGGTGTAGACCTTCAGGGAGTTCCCGGTCAGCGGAAAAGCGAGGTTGCAGCCCCACAGGAGATTGATGAGGTCTTTCTCCGAGGGTTCCGGGCGGCTGCATATCTGCAGGGCGTAGAGCCTTGACGTGTTGGCTTTGAAGCGGCGGAGGTCAGCATCGCTGACAAGACGCCTGTTGCGGTTGTCGCGTCCGAAAACCAGATACAGCACAAGCCCGAGGCCCGGCAGGAACACCAGCACCATTATCCATGCGATGGTGCGCAGCGGATGCCTGTTCTCCGCTATCATCATGATGATGATGCTGAGAAGTACCAGGAAGAAGAGCAGACTCCACCATGAGCCCATAGCGGCGGTCTTTTAATGTTTCGGATCCATCTTTGAATACTTGGCGGCGTCGGTGAAGATGGTCACCAGATAGATTACCGCAAGTATCACTATCATCCCAACGGCCACGAAATCGAGGGCCTTCATCCCGAAAGTGTATCCGAGAAAATTATAGGTCCTGTGGAGCTCGGAAAGCGGCTTGACGAAGATGAAGAGCGTGTTGACTATCATCACTATAAGTCTGAATTCGGTAGGCCCGAGCTTTGCGTAGGTCAGGCGGAACTCGCTCTTCAGGTGTGCGTTGACGCTGACATTGATGGTCATGAGTAGATAGAGCACCAGCACGGCGAGGGCGAGGGACGGGTTGACCATGAGTCCGGAGAGTCCGGCGCCGATGAACATCGCGCTTTCGTTGATGCAGTCGACGGTGTGGTCCAGATAATAACCGTAGATCGGGCGCTGCTTCTTGCGCACCCTTGCAAGGGTGCCGTCAAGCGAGTCTCCGTACCAGTTCACGAGAAGACCGAAGGTCGACAGCCAGAGGAAGTTTATATCCTTCTTGGTGAGTATGAAACCGGCGGCTATGATCAGTGCGCCAACGAATCCGATGCCCGTCAAGATGTCTGATGTCATCCATTTAGGCTGCCTTTCCGCGAGCCACACAAGGGCTTTTTTCTCCACTCCGTTGAGAAGCGATGTCTGAATTCTCGTTGCTTGTTTCGTTTCCATATCAATAGTGTCTTATATGAATAAGGATTCAAATATAAGTCATATTTTTTGAAAAACTGAAACCATTTCCCGCCCAGGCTTTCGATTCGATACCTTTTCGTCAGTTTTTGGAGCTTAAAGGCATGTTGGCTATTCTTTCTTGAGTTCAGCCGCCGGGTTCGTATTCGCCGCCTTCAGAGTCTGCCACAGGACGGAGCCGAAGGCCATCACGAAAGTGAGCAGCACGGCCAGGGCGAAGAGCCACCAGTAGTTATGGAGACGGCAGATATAGTTCTCAAGATATTTCTGCGCAGCCCAGACGGCTACCGGTATGCCGATAAGGCAGGCGACGGCCACCAGCGTCATGTATTCGCGTACGCTGTGCCAGAGTTCGCCCTCCACCGTGCTCCCGAAAACTTTCCGCACCGCGATGTCCGCCGACCTTTGTCCTGCGAAATAGGTGCTCATCGCCAGCAGGCCCAGCATCGCGATCAGTATCGCCAGCATCATGAAGAGTTCCATCAGCCGCATATTGTTGCGGGCCGGCCGGAGCGCCTCGCGGAAGTTATCTGCCAGGTAACTGTTGTACGAGACGCTGGCTATGTTGCTCCGGCTCCAGTCTTCGTATACCTGCCGTATGGCCTTCCCGGCTTCCCTCGGGTCTCCGGCGGTCTCTATGACCCAGCCTCCCCAGTTCAGGTTTTCCCTTTTCATGACGGCGACGAAAAGATAGTCCTCCTCGCCCACATTGGACAGGTTCACCGGAAAGTCCCTGATCACACCGGCCACATTGTCGCACCCTTGCGTCCGTCTGGACAGCACTTGGCTGATGTCATGGTACTCATCGTCAAATCCGCTGGCGGCAAAAGCGGCTTCACCGAACCATACGGAGTTGAACTTGGGCGCCTGATAGTCTTTGATTACCTCGAAGCGGAATATGTCGAAGGCAATGCTGTCCATCTTGAATGTACGGTACATGATCTCGCTCCCGTCACGGGTGGTCGAATACTGGCCGCCTGTCCTGACTCCAGGCGCTCCCTGGCTGAATCCTGTCCGTCTCACACACGGAAGGGCGTTAATCGCGTCCGCGAGCGCCTGCTGGTTTGTACGGCTCTGAACCTCAAGGTAATATACATTGTCAATGTTGGCATGGACCGGTCTGTTGATGGACGTCCGGTACTGCGCCTCCATCACCAGTGCCATCGCCAGCAGGAATACCGCCAGTGCGCTTTGCAGGAGTATGAAGACCTTGCTGAAGGTCATCTTGGTGCTTTGGCGGAATGTGCCGCGCACCACATCAGAGGGACTGTACCTGCTTGACAGCATCGCTGGCATAAGTCCGGAAACCGTGCCCGTCAGGAGAATCAGTATCAGATAGGCGGCCAGATAGCCGGGCCGGAGCGTGATGGTTACGGGGACATCCGGGTCATTGATCAGGCTGTTGAACGACGGCTCGAATGCATATGCGAGCAGCAGTCCGGCGCCGAAGCAGATGGCCGTGAACAGGACGGATTCGCCTATCCGTCTGAGCAAGATGCTCGCCTTGCCTTCCCCGAGCAGGCGCCGTGTCGCCATTTCCTTGGCGCGCTTGCCCGTCAGGGCGAAACTCAGGTTGATATAATTGAAAACGGCCGAAATCAACAGGAGCAGCCCCACCAGCAGCAGGAGACGCAGCGTCCGCGGGTCGCCATGGCGGTAAAAATCCTGGTTGCCGTCATATTCCTTGAAGAACAACTCGTCGAAACGCTCTACGGACACATATTCAAAGAAGCCCTGTCCAAGCATCCCCGGATAGCATTCCTTGCAGACCGCTTCCGCTTTTGCCTGCAGTGTCGCCCGGTCCGTGCCTGGAACCGTGAGGGCGAAGGTCACCGTGCTGCCGTAGCGGTCGAACGGCGCTTCCCAGGCTGATGAATTCAGCCAGCTGTCGGGGTGGGCTATGATGTCTATATATGGGAAGAGGGTGTGTCGGAAGTCTTTCACGATGCCTGTGACTGTGAAGTCCCAGTCGCGCGTGTGGAGTATGTCGCCGGTTTTGAGATGGTGCGCACGCGCGAAAGATTCGCTGAGGAGCACGTCATCCTTGCTTGCAAGGCTCTCAGGACTCCCGTCCAGGAAGCCGTAATACGGGAACAGCTGGAAAAACGAGGGGTCTACCGCGATTACGCGGGCCTCGATGTCAGAGTCATCGACATGTACGAATGTCTCGATGCCGGCGCAGTAGCGGGCGACCTGCGTCACTTCCGGCACCGCTGCGGCCAGTTTCTCGGCGAATCCGAATGTCAGCCCCGGATAGTCCGGCAGGTTGAATGTGTAGAGGTTCTCCCTGTCAGGATTCTCCCGGGTCACCTCCCATTGCTGCCAGGCGTAACTTCCTATCAGAATCACAAAGGCCAGGCTCATGGCCAGCCCGGTCGCTTCGATGGCGGTGTACAGCTTGTTGCGTGAAAGGAACTTCAGATAACTCTTCATTTTTGTTGTCGCGTTTGTTTATCTCTCCTCCCCGTCAAGCAACGTTCGGGCCAATAGGGCTAACCATCTAATGGACAACACTATGGTTGTGTGGTATTATTCCCGCCTTGTAAAGAATCTTTACACGCGGCTGTAAAGATTCTTTACAGTCAGCGCGGCGGAAGCGCGCAGTGTTTCTCGGGTCGACATGGGACTTTGTTCTGACTGCAAGATGAAGATATAATGATGCCGACACTCGCAGGCATCGAGGCTCCGGCTGACGCCACCATCGCGCTCTCCAGCGCTGCGATGACCTTCACGCTGCCCAGCATCCCGGCGTATGTGACCAACATCAAGCTGGTCATCCAGGCTTCCGAGCCTCAGGGCAACGGTATCACCCGCGCCTACAGCAAGGCGGCTGCGTTCGCCTCTCCGCACACGCCTGTCACCACCGCCATCGACATCAAGAGCGCGTACGACTCCAAGAACGGCGCTCCGAGTGCCGGCGCTCCCAAGGTGTTCTTCAAGTATTTCTACGTAAGTAAGCGGCAAAAAATAAGTTGCCGCAGATTCGGCAAAGATTTTTGAGGATAGATGTCTTTTTGAAGAAGGAGTGTGCCGGTGGCACATGACTGATGAAAAAAGGAATATAGACCAAAAAGATTGCCTAAGGTGATGCAACTTATTTTTTAACGATTACTAAACACCGCCACCGGTGAGAAGTCCGGCGAAAAGATGGCCAGTGCAGTGCTGAGTGCTTAGCCTCGGCAGTAGGCCTTGAAACTGCGTATGTAATCAGCGAGCCCCGACAGAGTGAGTCTGCCGGGGCTCGTTTGTTGGTGCCTGGTAAAGATTCTTAATCATTCTCTTCCAGTTGGAAGATAGATTCAACCGGTTTCCCGAAGTGACGTGCAATCTTTAACGCCAGAACAGTAGAAGGAAGATATCTTCCGGATTCGATGGAAATGATGGTATTGCGGCTTACGCCTACTGCGTTGGCCAATTGCTGCTGGGTAATGTCCAGGATAGCCCTTTCTACGCGAACTGTGTTTTTCATAAGGCCTGCTCCTTTTTGGATTGACGGAGAAGCACCCGGAAGATCAGGTAGTATAGGCCAGCAATCGCAACAGGCAGGACAATTAGAAATAGTTCGCTCAAATACGCTTCCGATACGCTATCATAATTCTTGAATAGGGAGAATAATCTCAGTTCCAATCCAAGGCTAAGTAGCAGGAATACTATGAAGAAAACATAGCCAGTGAGCCCGATGGCTTTCAGTCGCAGGCCGGAAATCATTTCGTCTTCAACCTTCTCCTTTGATAGGGTTATGAAGAACAGTGAGACAATCAGAATCAGGTGTGATGCTTTTGCCAGATACCAGGCCACATCTATACTATGTGTGGTATACGTGAGAATAACCTTGGTGACGACAATGAGTGCCGCCAGGAGAAGAAGACACCAGCCAATCTTCTGGCAGGAATGAGGCATAAGGATACTTTTGTTATTCATGGCGATTACTTGAATTATGTTCCGAGTGTAAAGTTAAGTAGATTTTTCATAATGCAAAATAAACTTTGCAATACTATTTGTTTTCTTCCTTAGTATGTAAGCGTCTCCGCGGTTACGTCTTCCGGCATGGCCAGGAGACCAAGGCTTACTGGCTCTTCAACGACCTGAGGCTTGGTGAAAGCAAACATCTTGACGGTATCTACTACGTTGACGGACAGGCCTGTTATCTGTCCGGCTCTAAAATCAAGGACAAGGAAGGAAAACCGGAGTTGCAGATCCTTGTCTCGTACTGTAATGCAGAGGAAGCTCTTGACATGTACAAACTTAGGTGGCAGGTGGAGACGATGTTCAAGGGCATGAAATCAAGCGGCTTCGATATCGAAGGCTCCCACGTCCGTGACCATGCGCGTATGTCCAATCTCTTTGCCATCATCATGATTGCCTATGTCTGGTGCTACCTCGTTGGAATCTACATTCATCAAAACATCAAACCGATAAAGGTCCTGAAGCACAAGCGGCGGGCTGTAAGCCTGTTCAAGTACGGACTGGACTACATCTTCCAGTGCCTTGTGAACCACACCAACCGCTATCGAATCAATGTTTTCAAATTTTTGTCATATACTTAGTTACATGATAAAAATTCCAATAGTTATAGTATATTTGTTGGCAGACAAACCATAATTTCTTCGGATATGAAACACCTGTTCTCGGCTTTGTTTATCCTGCTTCCGGGTGCCCTTCTCCACGCCCAGGAACACGGCTTTGAGTTTATTTCCAATCACATCTATCTGAATGCGGAAGTGAACGGTAAGCCTGCAAGATTGGTTTTCGATACTGGTTCCTCTGATGTATATCTGGACAGTACCTGGCTTTCTGAAAGCGGAATCAAGTTTGCACAGATGGGTAAAGCGATGGTACGGGGAGCAGGAAATGAAGCCAAGAAAACGACTCTTGTCTTCTCCGGTGTCAATATCTCGATGAGTGGGAGGCAATACGCTCCCCAGATGGTCCCTGTCATTGATTTGCGCGCCATCCTTGGTGACACTGCCGATGGAATCTTCGGCCTTAAAGATCTGAAAGAGAAGGTTATTGCCATTGATTATGAGAATGGAAAATTAACGCTGGCGGATAAGCTCACCTCGGCTCAGACAGAGGGCTTTTCGCGCATTCCGATAGAGACGGACCCGAACCGTCCGGGAAAGATTCTCGTCCCCATTGAGGTTACAGTTACTCCGGATAAAGCTATTTCCGGCAAGGCACTGCTGGACACCGGCTCAGGCAAGGGCCTCGAATTCACCAGCAAGGCCGCTGCCAAATATGGATTGGACAAGATTCAGGACAAGACTCCATTCTACTACAAGCATGGTGGTGTGGGCGGAGAATCAGCCGGTTATGAGTTTGCTGCCGATAAAGTGACTGCGGCCAATGTCCTGTTATCCCAAGGCAAAGCCCGGTACAGCACAGACAAAGCAGGCGCGATGGCAAGCGATGAGTATATAGCTGTCGCAGGAAATGAAATATGGCAGCATTTTACCATCATCATCGACCTGAACAAGTCTGTTTTATTCCTGAAGGAAAACCGATAAATTTACCTTTATCGAACAAGGTACCCCGACCGTCAGCGATGCTGTGGCCGGGCAGTTAGTTCTACCTCACCTATAGGATTGCGAAATCGCCGATTTCGCAATCTTTGAGTTGGACGCACTACATCCGGCTGATGAGAATTTCTGATCCTGATGAAAGACGTTTCTACGAGATAGAGGCGGCAAATAATAACTGGAGCGTCCGAGAGCTCAACCGACAGTTTGACTCTGCCCTCTATCAACGCTTGGCCTTAAGCCGAGATAAAGAGGCTGTCAAAGAACTGGCTATCAAGGGACAAACAATCGAGAAGCCGGAGGACATTTTGAAAGATCCTTATGTTCTGGAGTTCACAGGACTCCCTGAACTCCCACAATACACATAGAGCAAACTTGAGCAGCGCCTTATTGATGAATTGCAGACTTTCCTTCTCGAACTTGGAAAGGGATTCTCTTTTGTCGGGAGACAGCAGCGAATCACTATCGATGAAGATCATTACTTTGTGGATCTTGTCTTCTACAATCGATTCCTGCGGGCGTTTGTTCTCGTAGATCTCAAAATCGGCCAGCTGAAGCACCAAGATCTCGGGCAGATGCAGATGTACGTTCACTATTATGATCGTTTCGTGAAGATGCCTGACGAGAACAAAACCATTGGAATCATCCTCTGCCGCGACAAGAAAGACGCCCTGGTTGAGATCACGCTCCCGGACGAAACCAATCCCATCTTTGCCAGCAAGTATCAGACTGTGCTACCGAACAAGGAAGAACTGAAGGCCTTGATTGAGAAGCGGTGAGTATTATTCTCTAAGGTTATCACGCCGGATACCGCGAGTTTGATGGATAGACACTCACGACTTACTGACGAGCGTCGTACTCCACATAATCCGGATTGTGTAAAGCGGAAGCAGGCGCCGCTCTCAGCGATTGATGGGGTATAGATCGCTGGCCGTGCCGACGGCCAGATAGTTCCAGAGCTTGTCGGGATTCTTCCCCCTTCCCCGGCGAGTAAGATATATCTTCGTGAGAAGGCGATATCGGTCCTGCGGATCTTCCATCCAGCCGCAGCCGGATCTCCAGGACTCCAATCGTGGCTTTCTCTGTGGGAATGAGGAGGAATTTCAGTATCTTTGCTAGTTGATGAATCGGAATTGTACGTGTTGAATCAATTCCTGCAGATTTTTGATAGTTTTTCGCGGGCTATGTTGTCTAACGGGTGTAGATTCGATTGAAAATGGATAACAAGGAACAAGCATTTGCCCAATTGGTCCGGGAGCATAAGAGCACCTCTACTCGGTGTGCTATATGTTCTCGGAGGACTCGGATGAGATTGACGACCTCTTCCAAGAGATTCTGGCCAGGCTCTGGAATGGGTACGATTCTTTCCGCGCGGAATCCGATGTCCGGACCTGGATTTATCGTGTGGCGCTTAACTGCTGCCTCAATGCTGACAAGAAAAAGAAGCGTTTGGCCGTTGAGCGTGTGCCGCTGAGCGTGGACATCGACCCGTTTGAGGATATGGACGACCGGGCACTGCAAACCAAGCGCCGGTTGAAATCCTGCGATGACATCATCCTGCGCCTGCAAATGAAGGAAGATGACCCTCAAAACAATTGACGGAAATGGAAGATTATATCCTCAGAGAAATTGACCGCCTGGGCGAGATGCTACTGATGATTGCCCGGAAGCTGGGCCTTGTGGACGGTGATACGCCGGATTATTCCCTGGCAGATGTAAAAGATGAATTTGACAAGGCCGGTTTTCCGCTTGACCTGGATGCGCTCCTGCTGCAGGAGAAACCCGTCTGGTATCTGGTGGAAACCGAGAATATTTCAGACCACGGTCTGGAAACGTTCATCGAGATTCTCTTCCATTCAGACCTTGATGGAGATAAGAAGGCGGCGCTTCTGAATGACGCCATGGCCTACTTGGATGGCAAAGGGTATTTCTCCTTCAGGCTTCATTCACTGTACAACAGGTAGATTCACATTAAACGAACAGAACTCCCCGACCGTCAGCGATGCTGTGGCCGTTGTCGGGAAGTATAATCATAGCACAAGTTCATTTTGGGTTTCCGATGGCAAATTGGGGAGAATATGTAAAAATCAAAACTGGGCGGAAGCGGGAAATCTGTGGGGCCTTTTGAAAAAGCAAATGCCCTCGGAGTGTCTCCAAGGGCATTTGTGAGGTGCGTAGCGGAATCGAACCACTGTGACAGGTTTTGCAGACCTGCGCCTGACCACTCGGCCAACGCACCGTTGCGGAATGCAAATATACGCCATTTTTCTGAAAGCACAAGGCCGTTTCTGAAACATTTTCGTATATTTGAGGAAACTAATGACAGTCTGCGATGAAAAGAACTTTACTATTGGCGGCCGCCGCTCTGATCGCCGTCTCCTGCGGCACCTCACATAGGGCGTCTGATTTCGCCCGGGCCCATGATCCGGACGAGGAATATGTCAACACCGGCTACGGCAAGGTCAGAAAGAGGGACTCAGCCTCTTCCGTGTCCAGCATAGAAGTGAAGCAAGGCTCCGGCTACAGCGACATCTATGAGTATCTCAAGGGCCGCGTCCCCGGACTTGTAGTCAACGGGACATCCATAACGATCCGCGGCATCAACTCGATAATGGGGAGCAATGAGCCGCTGATACTGGTGGACAGCATAGAGATGGACGACATCAGCCACATCCAGCCGGACATGGTGGAGAGGGTCGATGTCCTCAAGGACGCCTCCTCTACGGCGCTATATGGTGTGCGCGGCGCCAACGGGGTGATTCTCATCACGACACGCAAGACACTCGACAGAAAATGATACACAATATCGTCTTCGACTTCGGTTCCGTCCTCGTCGACTGGAACCCTCACCACTTGTATGACCCGTATTTCAACGATCCGGAGAAGACAGCGTATTTCCTTGAGAACATCTGCCCTTACAGCTGGAATGAGACCGTCGACGCGGGCCGGCCGACATCGGAGGCGATGGCAGAGAGGATAGCCCTCTATCCCGAATGGGAGAAGGAGATCCGGATGTATTTCGGCGAGTGGATAGGGATGATGAACGGGCAGATTCCGGAGATGGAGGCTGTTGTGAAGGTCTTGAAGGCCCGTGGATATAGACTTTACGGCCTGTCCAACTGGTCGGCGGAGACTTTCCCGCTGATTCGCAGGGATTCAAGGCATTATCCGGTGTTCGACTGTCTGGACGGCTATGTGATTTCCGGACAGGAGCACTGCAAGAAACCGGACGAGAAAATCTACCGGATTCTTCTGGACCGCTTCTCCCTGAAGCCGGACGAATGTCTGTTCATCGATGACAATCCTCAGAATGTGGCTGCGGCTGAGGCCTTAGGCATACACGGCCTGGTCTTTACTTCTGTCGAGCAGCTGAAGATGGACCTGCGGGTAATTCTGCGATGACGCTCTCGCAGGCGCGGACATAATCCCCTATCGCGACTTTCAGTTCCGCGTCAAGCGGAAGGAAGAGGTCGATCCTGGATCCGAATTTGATGATGCCGCATTGCTCCCCTGCCTTGACGGTGCTGCTGCGGTGCGCGTAGCAGACGATGCGGCGGGCGAATCCCCCGGCTATCTGCTTGAAAAAGATTCTCTCCCCTCCTGGCAATGTCAGCCCGGTGCAGCTGTGCTCGTTCTCCTCAGAGGCTTTTGGCTTGAAGGCGAGCAGGTGCTTGCCCGGATAGTATTTGTAGTAGCTCACCTCACCATCGGCCGGCCAGAAGTTGGCGTGCACATCGAAAAAGTTCATGTACACCGAAACCTGGATGCATTCGCACTTGAGGTACTCTTTCTCAAATGTCTTCTCGATGATTACGACCTTGCCGTCGGCGACGGAAGAAATCTTGTTCCCCGAGCCGTTGCAGTGCCGCTTCGGCACCCTGAAGAAGAATGTCTGCCAGACGCAGAACCACAACAGCAGCGCCAGCAGCGGCCACACCAGCCAGCTGATATGCACGAAGCAGACAAGTGCGGCGGCGGCAACGATGCTCAACCCATATACAAGGGCGACAGTGCCCCGTGAGTTCCTGTCAATCATATGAGCCCGAACGCGAGCAGGTAGATCACTCCGAGCGGAATGCCGATAAGACTGGAATCGAAGCGGTCAAGCATCCCACCGTGTCCGGGTATGCTGTTGCCGGAGTCCTTCACCCGGCAGCAGCGTTTCCACTCCGACTCGAAAAGATCCCCGCATACTCCTCCCAGGCAGATGACTATACCAAGCATTACGCTGTGAATCCATGAGTACGGAAGCCAGCCGAGCTTCCACATGACCAGAGCGACAACAACGCTGAACACCAGACCGCCCCAGAAGCCCCACCAGGACTTGTTCGGGGAAATCTCCGGCGCGAGTTTGCGCGCCCCGGCCTTCTGTCCGAGAATCGAGCCGACGCAGTATGCGCCTACATCAGATACCCAGATGATGATGAAAAGCGGCAGGAGCCTCCATCCGTCGAATACTGGCCCGTCCATCACGAGGAGCGGGGACAGACAGATAGGGAGAGCGATATATCCGAGTCCGGCGTAGATGAGCGCCACATCCGAATACCCTTCCCTCTCCGGGAAGAAGATGCAGGATACGGGAATCAGCAGCAGCGGGAACAGGGCGAGCAGGATGACCCTCGCCTCCCAGCCGAAGAACTGCGAGGCGGTGATGAGAATGAAAGCCGTGATGGCCGTAAGCAGGCCGATTTTCTGCTGGATGCTGTACCTTTGCCCGAGCGTCATCGTGTAGAACTCGCGCAGTGCCGTGTATAAGATAATAAGGAACAGGGCACCGAAAAGTGTCCTGTCCCAAATCGTGCCGAAAACCATTACGACCAGGAAGACCAGACCCGCGAGGGTTCTCTTCAACAGATTATTCATTGCTGTCTTTTTCGTTGTTGGTTTCTGTGTTCTTCTCTTCACCCTTGAGGCGGTCCTCGCCGTGTGTGCCGGCCTTAGGCCCGAAGAGTTTCTCGATGTCTTCCGAGGTGATGACTTCCTTCTCCATCAGCATCTGCGCGAGCTTATCGAGCCCATCCCAGTTGTCCTTGAGGATCTTGGTCGTGCGTGCGGTCACCTCATCCACGAGGGCTTTCGCCTCTGAGTCTATGGTCTGGGCGGTCTTCTCGCTGTAAGGCTTGGTGATGTCGAAGCCGCTGTTGCCGCTTGAATCGTAGAATGACAGATTGCCGATCTTGTCGCTCATGCCATAATATGTCACCATGGCGTAGGCCATCTTGGTCAGTTTCTCGAAGTCGTTCAGGGCTCCGGTGCAAGGGATGCCGTCGTTGACCAGCTCCTCCGCCACGCGCCCGCCGACAAGGCAGCACATCTCGTCCATCATGTCTGATTTGGACATCATCACCTTCTCGTCCGGTAGGCTCCAGGTAAGGCCGAGCGCCTGCCCGCGAGGTATGATGGAGACTTTCAGTACAGGGTCGCAACCTGGCAGAAGCCATCCGGCAACCGCGTGTCCGGCCTCGTGATAGGCCGTGAGGCGCTTCTCGTCCGGAGACATTATCGTCTTCTTCCTTTCGATGCCGCCCACTACCCTGTCTACCGCGTCGATGAAGTCAGAGTTGTCGATTGTCTTCTTGTTTTTGCGAGCCGCCGTCAGGGCCGCTTCATTGCAGATGTTGGCTATGTCGGCGCCTGAGAATCCCGGAGTCTGTTTCGCGATTGCCTCCACGTCGAAGTCCGGCGAGAGCTTGAGCTTCTTGACATGGACCATGAATATCTCCTTGCGCTCATTGAGGTCCGGCAGAGTCACATGGATCTGACGGTCGAAGCGTCCCGCCCTGGTGAGAGCCTTGTCGAGGATATCGGCGCGGTTGGTGGCGGCAAGCACTATGACTCCGCTGTTGGTGTCGAAGCCGTCCATCTCCGTAAGAAGCTGGTTGAGAGTGTTCTCGCGCTCATCATTTGAGGAGAATCCCACATTCTTGCCTCTTGCGCGGCCGACTGCGTCAATCTCGTCGATGAACACTATGCACGGAGCCTTCTCCTTGGCCTGGGCGAACAGATCCCTGACCCTGCTTGCGCCCACTCCGACGAACATCTCTACGAAGTCAGAGCCGCTGATGCTGAAGAACGGCACATTGGCCTCTCCCGCGACAGCCTTGGCGAGCAGTGTCTTGCCGGTGCCCGGAGGGCCCACGAGCAGTGCTCCCTTAGGGATTTTACCGCCCAAGGTAGTATATTTGGCCGGGTTCTTGAGGAAGTCCACTATCTCCATCACTTCCTCCTTGGCGCCGTAGAGTCCTGCGACATCCTTGAAAGTAACGTTCACCTTGTCCTTGTCCGTGAGCTTGCCCGTAGCCTTCCCGACATTGAACGGGTTCATCCCGCCACCGCCGCCATTGCCGCCGCCCATCTGTCTGGACATGGAACGGAACATCCACGCGTAGAGAAGCAGGAGAATCGCGATCGGGAGCACCCATTCGAGTATGCCGCCCCATATATTGGTCTCGTTCTCAATGTAGAGCTTGACCTTCGAGCTTTCCTGCAGCCCGGTGTTCAGTTCGCTTATCTCAGTTTCCGGATCGAACTTGGTCGAGGTCAGGAAGAAGAACTGCGGGGATTTCTTCGGCAGTTTGCCCTCCGGGAAAAGACTGGCATATTTACCGAGACGGTCCGGCCGTACGGTGATGTTTCCCTTGAAGTCGTTCCTTATGAAATGAATCTCGCTGATGTCGCCTTCGCGCGCCATCTCCTGGACCTGCGCCCATTCGATCTTGCTTGCGGGGGCGGAGCTGTTGTTCAGCAGCATCCAGCCTATGCTCGCAAGGAGTATGACATAGAGAATGGTCGAGAAGTTGATCCTGACTACTCTCTGGCCTTTGTTGTGCTTATTGTTTGGTTTTTGAGCCATCGTTTATAAATTTGCGGACAAAGATACAACAAAAATGACACCATACTCTGAAACCGGCGGCATTATATGGCTGCAAACGGCCGATTCGACCAACAAGGAAGTCAGGCGCAGGATGGGCTCGCTTGACAATTTGTCAATCATTGCCGCACTGACACAGACCGCAGGAAGAGGGCAAGGCACCCACACCTGGTATTCCCGTCCCGGGACGGGCCTGACCTTCAGCCTGTTTCTGCGCTTTCCGCCGGAAGGAGAATACTCGCTCAACATCAAGGATGTGTTGCTGATTACGGAACTCACGACCGTCTCCCTGCGGGATTTCCTGCTGGGGCGCGGCATTGAGGCCCGCATCAAGTGGCCCAACGACATCTGGGTCGGAGACCGGAAGATCTGCGGAATCCTTATCGAGAATGTCCTCGATGCGGAGATGGTGAGCAGCAGCATCATAGGCATCGGCCTGAATGTCAACGAGACATCCTGGCCCTCCGGACTGCCGAATCCGGTGTCTATGCGGCAACTGACGGGCAAGGAGTATGCTCTCGAGGCGGAGCTTGAAGAACTCGGCCGGGAACTGGCGAAAAAATACGCGCTCCTCGGGACAGCCGAAGGGCGCGCTCAACTTGACAGCGAATTCAACAGGTCAATGTTCAGGCTTCCCTGAGCGCCTTGATGGCGGAGGCCGGGTCGGCAGAGCCGAATACTGAACTTCCCGCCACGGCCAGGTCCACGCCCGCGTCCTTGACTGCCTTGACGGTGCTGAGATTGATTCCCCCGTCTATCTCGATGATGGCGTCCGAGCCTCTCTTCCTCAACTCCTCCTTGAGCGCGGCGACTCTGTCGATGGATTCGTAGATGAATTTCTGGCCGCCGAATCCGGCGAACACCGACATTATCAGGAAATAGTCCGCCTTCCCTATGTACGGGAACAGCCTCTCTACCGGTACATCTGGATTGATGGCGACTCCCGCCTTCATCCCGAGCGACTGGATTTCCTTTATGAAAGAGGACGTCTTCCGTCCGGCCGCCTCAAGGTGGAAGGAGCACATCTGTACCCCGTCGTCGGCTACCTTCTTGAACCAACGCTCCGGATGAACTACCATAAGGTGCACATCCATAGGGGCTTTCGCGACTTTGGAGAGCTGGTCGATAACTGAGAAGCCGAAGGATATGTTCGGCACGAGCGTTCCGTCCATCACATCAAGATGGATGACGTCCCCGCAGCTGTTGACGAGTTCCACATCTTTCTCGAGGTGGAGAAAGTCGGCCGCAAGGATTGATGGCGCTATTCTGAAGGGCATAATACTGAACTAAATATGTGACGGAGAGAGAATACTCTCTATGTCGGTGACGTATTTCTTGAATGTCTTGTCCGTGGACATCAGGTCGTTGACCGTTGTGCACGCGTGCAGCACCGTAGCATGGTCCTTTCCTCCCGTCTCCGCCCCGATCGTGGCGAGAGAGCAGTTGGATATGAGGTTGCGGCACAGGTACATGGAAATCTGACGGGCCTGGACGATCTGACGCTTCCTCGACTTGGAGAGAAGGTCGTCGCGGGTGATATTGAAGTACTCGCAGACATTCGTCTGTACCTTGTCGATGCTCATGTCGGTCTTGGCTTCTCCAATCAGGTTCTCCGTTATCCCGGCGGCGAGCTCCATCAGGGACTTGTCCTTCTCCACCAGGGAGTGGGCAATCAATGACACGAGTATGCCTTCGAGCTCCCGGAAGTTTGTCCTGACCTTGGTGGCTATGAATTCGAGAACCTCGTGGGCAATCTCAACCCCCTCCTTCGCGACTCTGGCTTCCAGCATCCTGAGACGGGTGCCGTAGTCCGGGTGCGTCAGCTGCACGGAGAGTCCCCACTTGAATCTGGACAGCAGGCGCTCCTCGAAATTCTGGAGCTCCACCGGAGCCCTGTCAGAGGTGAATAGCAGCTGCTTGCCGTTCTGATGAAGGTGGTTGAACACATTGAAGAACGCATTCTGGCATCCCGGGCCCATCAGGTCCTGGATATCATCCACTATCAGCACATCTATCTTCATGTAGTAGGCCAGGAAGTCCGTGATGTTGTTGCGGACATTCACCGCCACCATATATTGGGTCTTGAACTCGTGGCCGGTCACATAGAGGACCACCAGGTCAGGATATTTCTCCTTGACGGCCAATCCTATGGCCTGCGCCAGATGAGTCTTCCCCAGACCGGATCCGCCGAAGATGAACAGCGGGTTGAACGGGGTCTTGCCCGGGGCCGCGGCGATGTTCTTTCCGGCGGCGAGCCCCATCTTGTTGCACTCCCCCTCCACAATGCTGTCGAAGTTGTATGCCGGGTTCAGTCTCGGGTCGATGCTGATCTTGTGTATGCCGGGATATACAAACGGGTTGGGTTTGTCCGAAGGCGGAGTGACCACGTTTACTGGAGGATTCGACGGATCGGATGTCATCCGTCCGTCCACCTTCATGGACGGCTGTCCTGAGACCGGGCGAAACATATACCTGAGTTTGGCGTCCTGGCCGATTTCCCTGCGGAGGGCTCTTTTAAGCAGATCCAGATAGGCACCCTCGAGATACTCGCGGAAGAAATCGTTCGGCACTTCCAGCGTGAGGGTGGAGTCTACGAGGGAGACCGCGCGGATCGGTTTGAACCACGTGTTGAACTGCTGCGGCTCAACGTTCTGCGATATTATCTGAAGACAGTTATCCCAGATGGCAATATGTCCTTTAATATTCTCCATTGTCTTTGCTGATTTGAATACCGAACTTTCCGTCCGAATTGCAATGCAAAGATGGTGATAAATAATTGAAAAAAACTTCCGCGACCTATTGCGTTTTATCTTTTTTAGTCTTAACTAAAGGATTGGAGTTTCTTTAATCGATTACTTTTAATCGCCGTATAATCAGATGATTACAAGCGGCAAAATCTATAACCTCCTGTTCCTTAATCCCTGCTAAAATAGAATAATTCAAAATTGAAAAAGCGCGATACGCGCCGCTGGATCAGAGGTTTCTACTTCTGGACAACCATCGGGGAGCCTTGTATCCGCGTCACGAAAGCGTCGGGATATTTTTTGCGTGCGGCGACGAGTCCACGTCCGGCTTCCGCCTTGTCTTTGCCGGTGCAGATATAGTATTTGTAAAGTTTGCCGCTCTTGATATAGACGGGGTCATATCCGAGGAAGTCGTAGTCTCTCTTCCGTACCGGAGAGGCCGTGGCGAAGATCTGTATGCCCCAGAGTTCGCTCTGCTCCGCTGCTGCGGCTTCCGTTTCCGGCCCGGCCGCTTTGGCCGGTTTCGCATCTTCCGCGTCCGGAGTCGCCCCCATGCTGGAGTCGTAGCTCTCTTTATATGATTTGAACGCTTCGAAGAGGCGTCCCGCGAGTTCTTCACGCTTGCCCGGCTGGCGGAGCACTGCGAGGTCCGCTGAATTGGAAATGAATCCCAACTCTACAAGCACGGCGGGCATAGCCGTCTTCCAGAGCACGTAGAACGGATCTTGGGACACTCCCCTGTCGTTTTTGAGCGGCCCGCCTTTCAGCTGCATGCCTACCGTCTGCGCGAATTTGAGGCTCTGCTCAAGATGTGAGTTCTGCATCAGCACCATGAAGATATATGATTCCGGGTCCGACGGGTCGAATCCCTGGTATTTGGTGCTGTAGTCGTCCTCGAGCATTATTACCGAGTTCTCGCGCCGGCAGACCTCCATGTTGTTGGCGAACAGGTCGCGGTTCTTGTCGGATGACTGGCCAAGCACATGCACTGAAAACCCGTTGGGAGATTTGCGCTCCGCTGCGTTGATGTGGATGGAGATGAACAGGTCTGCTCCGGCGGCGTTGGCTTTCAGCGCCCTGTCGTCCAGGGTGATGTATTCGTCCTTGTCTCTGGTGAGTATGACCTTGACGTCCGGGAAGGCCTCTTTTATCCGGCCGGCGAGACGCCGGGAGATGTCGAGAGTGAGCGTTTTTTCGTAAGTTTTGCCGTCTGCGCTCACGCAGCCTGCATCTTTTCCGCCGTGTCCGGCATCTATTACCACGGTGGACAGTCCGAGACTGTCGGCTGCCACCTCCGCGCAGAGCAAAAGCGCGGCTGCAAGTATGCAGATTGTGCGTTTCAAATAAATGTGCTAATTTTGCAGGTTAGCAAATATACGAATTTTTCTTTCACTTGAGAAAGGCCGTACATATATTTATGGTGGTGCTGATGCTTTTGCTCAGCGTCAGCGTCTCGCAGGCACAGAGCCGTCGTCCGCGCGGAACGGCATATGGGGTGATGGTTCAGAAAAAGGTCGAACAGCCTGACTCCATGGAACTTGCCCGCCGGGATTCTGTCTATAGGGCGGATTCTCTCCGTCGTGCCGATTCCGTGGCCATGTTGGGCAAGAGTTCGCTTGAGAGGCCGGCTTTCTCCGCGGCGAAGGACTCGATCGTGGAGGTGTTCACCGGAGGACAGCGTAAAATCTACTACTACGGAGACGTCACCGTCAAGTATCAGGACATGGAGCTGTCGGCCGACTATATGGAGTACGACATGAAGACCGGGATCGTCTTCGCGCGAGGGAACTACGACAGCACTGAGGGGGAATGGATAGGGCGCCCTGTGATGAAGCAGGGGGACAAGACATATAATATGGAGGAAGTGCGGTACAACTTCAACTCCAGGAAGGCCAGGATCACCAACATGACCACCACCGAGGAAGAAGCCTCGCTTCACGGCACCAACATCAAGATGATGCAGGACGAGTCCATCAACCTCACCGACGGCAAGTATACGGTCTGCGATGCCGACCACCCGCATTACTACCTTGCCCTCACCAGCGCCAAGGTTGTCCGCAAACCCAGCCAGAAGACGATATTCGGCCCGGCATATATGGTGGTGGAAGATGTCAAGATACCGTTTGTAGGCCTTCCGTTCGGCTTCATACCCAAGCGGCCGCAGCGTTCAACCGGAATGCTCATGCCGACTTTCGGCGAGGAGGAGGCGCGCGGCTTCTATATGCGCGACCTCGGCATGTATTTCGTCTTCGGCGATTACCTTGACCTGTCCGTGACCGGTGACTATTTCACCTTGGGTTCGTGGGCTGTCAATGTCAACTCCCGCTATAAGGTGAATTACAAGTTCAACGGTTCGTTCTCGATGAACTACTCCAATGACCAGACGGGCGAGAAGGGTACGCCTGATTTTTTCCAGACCCGCAACTTCGGCGTGAAATGGTCCCATTCCCAGGACTCCAAGGCCCATCCGGGCTCCACGTTCAGCGCCTCGGTCAACTTCCAGAGCCCTTCCAACAACAGGTACAACTCCACGAACATCAACCAGGCAATCCAGAGCCAGGCATCTTCGTCCATCTCATATTCAAGAAACTGGGACGGCAGGTTCAACCTCAGCCTCAATGCCCTGCACAGCCAGAACTCGAGAGACTCCTCGTACACGTTCACTCTTCCGAACATAACGTTTTCCGTATCGACCTTCTACCCGTTCAAGAAAAAGGTGCGTGCAGGCAAGGAGAAGTTCTATGAGAAGATCTCTTTCGGCTACAGCACGGCCCTCCAGAACAAGATTTCTTTCAAGGCTTCGGAATTCGGCAAGCCGGGGATGCTTGACCGTCTGCAGAACGGAATGTCCCACAATTTCTCGATAGGCCTGCCTAACTTCCAGCTGTTGAAATATATCAGCGTGGCTCCGAGTGTCCAGTACGGGCAGAACTGGTTCTTCCGCAAGAACGAATATGTGTACAATCCTGAGACGGACAAGGTGGAGATGCAGCAGGGGCGCCAGTTCAGCACCCTGGGGATAACGCAGAACTACTCCTTCTCGACTTCGATGAGTACGCGCGTCTACGGAACCTTCAATTTCGGAAAGCAGAACAAGCTGCAGGCGATAAGGCATGTCATCTCCCCCTCTCTCTCCATGTCCCTGAGTCCGGAGAAAGGCACTTATGCCAACGGTTACCGCACGCTGTACTACACGGACAAATCCGGCACGGAGCAGGAATATCAGTATAATGTGTACTCCGGGCAGATGTACTCTCCTCCGGGGCGCGGCAAGTCCGCCACGGCGTCCCTGAGCATAGGCAACAACCTTGAAGCCAAGGTGCGCGACTATGCCGACACCACCGGAACCGGCACCAAGAAAGTGAAGCTCATTGACCAGCTGACGCTGAACACGAGCTATAATTTCCTTGCCGACTCCCTCAGGATGAGCACGGTGTCGATGTCCATGTCAACCACCCTTTTCAACAAGGTGTCCTTGAGCGCCAGCGCGGGATTTGACCCCTATGCATACGGAGAACGCGGCAGATACAACGCTTTCGCCGTTACAAGGGGACAGGGGCTCGCGAGGCTTACGAATGTCAGCACGTCGGCTTCCTATTCGATCTCCGGCAAGGGGACGATCAACGGCAACGACGGGTCCAAGACGCGCGAAGGCAGCGATGCCTCGGCTTCCGCTGCCGGCAATCTGTACCGGCGCAACTACTATCACCCTGTGACCGGAGAGTATATCCCGGAGGGATGGCTCTACTACACCAATCCAAACGCTCCGTGGAGCCTCAACTTCAGCGCCGTTTTCAGCCTTTCTCGCAGTTACTCCTATGATGCGGAGCTCGCCAAACTGCTGACCAATGACCGGTACAACGCCTCCCTGCAGGTCTCCGGCTCGCTCAAGCTGACTCCGAAGATGTCGATCAACGCCTCTTCCGGATTCGACTTCATCGCCAAGCAGGTCACATCCACCCAGATAAGTGCCACATACGACCTCCACTGCTTCAACATAGCCGTGAGCTGGGTTCCGCTCGGCACCTGGAAGTCCTATAGCTTCCGTATCGCCGCCAATGCGGCCGCCCTTGCCGACATCCTGCGCTTCAAGAAGAGCAACAGCTACTGGGACAGGTAACCTGCCCCGGCTTTTTTGCGCGGATAATAGGTTGTTACGAATATTTTGATTATATTTGCGCAGTGAATCATTCTCCCGCGTGGATCCACACCGGGTACAATCAAACTTATCGTTTATTTTATATGCCACACAGACTTTCGGAGCTGAGCGCAATGACTCGGGAGCAGCTTGAGTCAATAGCGACAGAACACAATGTCAAATCAATAAAGAAACTTGACGACGAGAATCTCGCCTATGCCATCATTGATGCCGAGGCCAAGGAGGAGTCGGTAAAACCGGCACCGGAGAAGCCAAAGGTACGCCGCGGCCGTCCGCCTAAGCAGAAGAGCGCGGCGGAGGCGAAGCCCTCGGATGGCGTGAAGCCTAAAGAGACGGAAAAACCATCAAACCAGGAGAAGAAAGCCTCTCCGGCCAAACCGGTAAAGGCCGCTCCGAAGCCGGAGCCGAAGGCGCAGCCGGCCGGGGATACTGCCGCCCAGCCTGCAGCCGCCCAGCCGAAGAAACGCGGCCGCAAACCTAAGAGCAAGCAGCCTGACGTGACCGCCCCGCAGCTTTTCCCGGCAGAGACGGGTGAGCCGGCTCCAGCCGCAGAAAAAGCGCTCCCGGCGGCGGCTCCTGCACCTAAGGCGCTTCCCGCTCCATCCGATACGGCAGCCAGGCCGAAGGCGGCGGAAGAAAAGCCCGCTGACCAGAACAAGCCGCAGCAGCCTAAGAGGATAGCCGAGAGCCGCTCGCTTGAGAAGGTCCTGGAGAAGGTGCAGGCCAAGGTCCAGGAGAAGGCCAATGAACGCGCGATGCCGCAGACACAGCAGGCGCCTCAGCCTCAGCAGAATGTCCAGCAGCGCCCGAAGCCGATTTATTACGACGGCACGGTGGAGGCCTCGGGAGTCCTCGAGATCATGCCGGACGGGTATGGCTTCCTCCGCTCTTCGGATTATAATTATCTCAATTCCCCGGATGACATCTATGTCTCTCAGCAGCAGGTCAAAATGAACGCCTTGAAGAGCGGAGACACGGTGACCGGCGAGATTCGTCCTCCGCGCGAGGGTGACAAGTACTTCCCTCTCGCGAGCGTGAAGTCCGTCAACGGCCGCACTCCGGAGTTCATCCGTGACAGGGTGCCGTTCGACTTCCTCACCCCGCTTTTCCCTGACGAGAAGTTCAACTTGCTCGGCAACGGACACGAGAAGGACAAGAGCTGCCGCATTGTGGACATGTTCTCCCCTATCGGCAAGGGACAGCGAATGCTGATCGTATCTCCGCCAAAGGCGGGTAAGACATTGCTGCTCAAGAGTATTGCCAACGCGATTGCCGACAACCACCCGGAAGTTTATGAGATTGTGCTCCTCGTTGACGAGCGTCCGGAGGAAGTTACCGACATGCAGCGTTCCGTGAAGGCTGAAGTGGTGGCGTCAACATTCGACGAACCGGCCGAGAAGCATGTGAAAGTGGCCAATATGGTCATCGAGAAGGCGCGCCGGCTTGTGGAGTGCGGACATGATGTGGTCATACTCCTTGATTCCATCACCCGCCTCGCCCGCGCCTACAATACGGTGCAGCCGGCATCAGGAAAGGTCCTCACCGGAGGTGTGGACGCCAATGCCCTGCAGAAGCCGAAGCGCTTCTTCGGTGCGGCGCGAAACATTGAAGGCGGCGGTTCGCTCACCATTCTCGCCACTGCCCTCACAGAAACCGGCTCGAAGATGGACGATGTCATCTTCGAGGAGTTCAAGGGCACCGGCAACAGTGAAATCCAGCTTGACAGGACTCTCGCCAACCGCAGGATTTTCCCGGCTGTCAACGTGCTCCTGTCCGGAACCCGCCGGGACGATCTCCTCTACCCTAAGGATCAGAGCCAGAGAATCTGGATTCTGCGCAAGCTGCTCGCCGACATGAACCCGACCGAGGCGATGAACTTCATGCTTCAGCTGATGGACGAGTACAAGACCAACCAGGATCTTCTGGACAACATGTCCAAGGTGTCGCCGCGCGATGCCAAGTATTACGACAATTTCTAAGCCGCTTCAGGCATGATATAAATAGAGAAAGCGCCCCGTTTGGAGCGCTTTCTTTGTTATGTGTTGTGGCTTGAGATTCTACTTGGTTCCGAAAATCCTGTCTCCGGCATCTCCCAGGCCCGGGACGATATATGCGTCCTTGTTGAGATGCTCATCCACGGCCGCCACATAGATGTCCACGTCAGGATGCTTTTCCTGCACTTTCTTGATTCCTTCCGGCGCCGCTACCAGGCACATGAGACGGATATTGGTGCAGCCGCGCTCCTTGAGCATGGTAAGCGCGTCGCAGGAACTTCCGCCTGTCGCAAGCATCGGATCGGTGACAATCACGAGCCTCTGGCTGATGTCTTCCGGGAGCTTGCAGTAATATACCACAGGGGTGTGGGTCTTCTCGTCACGGTAGAGCCCGATGTGGCCTACTTTCGCTACAGGTACAAGAGTCTGGAGCCCTTCGACCATGCCCAGGCCTGCACGGAGGATAGGGACTATGGCGAGTTTGCGGCCGCTGACTTTGTGTGCCGTCATCTTGCAGATCGGCGTTTCGATTTCGACTTCGGCGAGAGGAAGGTCGCGGGTGACTTCATAGCCCATAAGAAGTGCAATTTCCTTGAGAAGCTCGCGGAAATCCTTGGATCCGGTCTCCTTCTGTCTCATAATGGTCAGCTTGTGCTGGATCATCGGGTGGTCGATAACGTGTAATTGGCTCATAACAGATTGAAAATTTAAGTAAAGATACTACTTTTTTCGTAATTTTGTCTTATTGTATATTCTGTCAGTTACGATGCTACGTATTTATTGCAAGAACACAGGCACGTTCAAGGAATTCCAGGAAGGCTCCACGCTTCTGGACATGATTCCCGAGTTTGATTTCGAGCGCCCGTATGAGATAATTTCGGCCAAGGTCAACAATGTCTCCCAGGGGCTCAAATTCAGGGTGTTCAACAACCGTGACGTGGAGTTCCTTGATTACAGGACCTATGCCGGACGCAATGTGTACTGCCGTTCGCTGTGCTTCCTCCTCTGCAAGGCCGCGCAGGATCTTTTCCCGGGCTGCAAGGTCGTTATACGCCGCCCTATCTCCAAAGGTTATTTCTGCCGTCTGGACAAACCGGGCGGAGAATCCATGCACCGGGACGACATTGCGGCCATACGCGAGAGGATGCAGCAGCTTGTCGCCGCCGACACCCCGTTCCGCCGGCATGAAGTACAGGCCACCGAGGCCATATCGCTTTTTCGCGGGCTTGGTATGCCGGACAAGGTGAAACTGCTTGAGACATGCGGAGAGGTCTATGTAAGCTATTACACGCTGGAGGGCTTTGCGGATTATTATTGCGGCGCGCTTGTCCCGAGCACCGGGTATCTGAAGATCTGGAGTCTGGAACCTTATCACGGGGGAATGCTTCTGAGGGTCCCGGACCGCCATCATCCCGAGAACCTGGCTCCTTTCTACGAGCAGCCCAAGACCTTCGACGTCTTTGCGGAATCCATCAAGTGGAACCGGATAATGGGACTTGACAATGTGGGAGATGTCAACCTGGCCTGCCTCGGAGGCAAGGCATCGGACTTGATTCAGGTGGCGGAGGCGCTGCAGGAGAAGAAGATAGTCCAGATAGCCGAGGAAATCGACACAAGGCACAACTCTCCGGATCCAGTGCGGCTCGTGCTGATCACCGGCCCGACCAGCAGCGGCAAGAGCACCTTCTGCAAGAGATTGAGCGTGCAGTTGAAGGCCTGCGGTCTTTTGCCGATATCGTTCTCCACCGATGATTATTTCGTGAACCGTCTGGATACGCCGAAACTCCCCGACGGCAGTTTCGATTTCGACAATTTCGAGACGGTGGACCATGACGCCCTCCAGGCCGACGTGCTCCGGCTCCTAGCCGGCGAGGAGGTGGAAGTTCCCGAGTATAACTTCGTCACCGGCATAAGGGAGTACAACGGCAAGAAGCTCAAATTGTCTCCTGGCGCCGTGCTCCTCATCGAGGGTATTCATGCCCTGAACCCGGCCCTGCTTGACAAGGTGCCGGAATCCGAGAAATTCAAAATATTCATCAACACGATAACGAGCATATCCCTTGATGACCACAACTGCATCCCGACGAGCGACAACCGCCTGTTGCGCCGCATAGTGAGGGATTTCAACAAGGGGGCGTTCTCGGCCAGGGAGACGATTTCCAACTGGCCAAATGTGCGCCGCGCCGAGGTAAAATGGATTTACCCGTATCAGGAAGACGCTGACGTGCTGTTCAACTCCGCGTATCTCGTGGAATTCGCTGTGCTCCGCAACCACGCGGAGTCAATCCTGGCCACAGTTCCCAAGAACTGCCCCGAGTACAGTGAGGCGAGCCGCCTGCTGACATTCTTGCATTATTTTATTCCTGTGTCCGACAAGGAGATACCTGTCACATCATTCATGAAAAGCTTTATAGGATGATAAAGAATATTCCATCAGATTTTTCGCCCGAAGAGAGGAGGGATCGCGCGATGTCGCTTTTCCGTCAGGGTTACAATTGCTGCCAGTCGGTGATCCTGGCTTTTTCCGACCTGCTTTCCGGTGACATCACCGAAGAGCAGCTGGCTGTGCTCGGTTCCGGTTTCGGAGGCGGGATGGCACGCATGCGCGAGGTGTGCGGCAGTTTCAGCGGAGCCGTTATGATGGCCGGGTTCATCTCCCCTGCCTCGGATCCGTCTGTCAAGGAATCACGACGTGACAATTATGCGCTTGTACAGAAGTTCGCGGAGGAGTTCAGGCGGCTGAATGGCGGAAGCATAGTCTGCCGGGAGCTGCTCGGACTAACGCAGACGGCAGAGGAGGGACCGACGCCGTCTGAACGTACGCCGGAGTTCTATCGGAAACGGCCGTGTGAGCAGATAATAGGCAATGCCGCATTCATAGTGGCGGAAAGGATACTTTCGGACTCGGACAAATAGAAAATGGCTGCGCGGTGAGCGCAGCCATTTTGGTAATATAAGTAATTGGATTACTTGTTCATAGCCTCGTCTATCGCAACGGCTACTGCAACGGTAGCGCCTACCATAGGGTTGTTGCCCATTCCGAGGAAGCCCATCATCTCAACGTGCGCAGGAACGGAAGATGAACCGGCGAACTGTGCGTCAGAGTGCATGCGGCCCATCGTGTCGGTCATTCCGTAGGAAGCAGGGCCGGCTGCCATGTTGTCCGGATGGAGAGTACGGCCGGTGCCGCCGCCTGATGCTACAGAGAAGTACGGCTTGCCTGCAAGCACGCGCTCTTTCTTGTATGTGCCGGCTACAGGGTGCTGGAAACGGGTAGGGTTGGTTGAGTTTCCGGTGATGGAAACGTCCACGTTCTCTTTCCACATGATGGCCACGCCCTCGCGGACATCGTCTGCGCCGTAGCAGCGCACACCGCCGCGCACGCCGTCAGAGTACTTGGTCTCTGAGATGACCTTGAGTTCGCCGGTGTAGTAGTCGAACTGGGTCTGTACATAGGTGAAGCCGTTGATGCGGGAGATGATCTTGGCGGCGTCCTTGCCGAGTCCGTTGAGAATCACGCGGAGCGGGTTCTTGCGGACCTTGTTTGCCATCTCGGCGATCTTGATGGCGCCCTCTGCCGCTGCATAGGACTCGTGTCCTGCGAGGAACGCGAAGCATCCAGTCTCCTCGCGGAGAAGCCTTGCGGCGAGATTGCCGTGTCCGAGGCCCACCTTGCGGTCGTCAGCTACAGAACCCGGGATGCAGAATGCCTGGAGACCTTCTCCGATAGCTTCAGCGGCCTCGGCGGCGGTCTTCACGCCTTTCTTGATGGCGATGGCTGCGCCTACCACATAAGCCCACTTCGCGTTCTCGAAGCAGATTTTCTGGGTGTCCTCGCACATCTTGTACGGGTCGATGCCCTTGGCGTCGCAGATGGCCTTAGCCTCGTCGATGTCTTTGATGCCATATTTGCTGAGAGCTGCATTGATCTGATCTATGCGACGCTCGTAACTTTCGAAAAGTGCCATTGTCTCTTACTCTTTACGTGGGTCAATATACTTAACTGCGTCCTTGAAGCGGCCGTAGGTGCCTTTGGCTTTCTCTATGGCCTCCGGCCCGGTGGCACCGCCCTTGAGTGCGTCCATGAGTTTGCCGAGGTTGACGAACTCGTAGCCGATCACCTCGTTGTCGGAGTCGAGAGCCATCCTGGTGCAGTAGCCCTCGGTCATCTCAAGGTAGCGGCTGCCCTTTGCCTTCGTGCCGTACATCGTGCCGACCTGGCTGCGGAGGTTCTTTCCGAGATCCTCGAGAGATCCGCCGACAGGAAGACCGCCCTCGGAGAATGCTGACTGTGTGCGTCCGTAGACGATCTGGAGGAAGAGCTCGCGCATCGCCGTGTTGATGGCGTCGCATACGAGGTCGGTGTTGAGAGCCTCAAGGAGGGTCTTGCCCGGAAGGATCTCAGATGCCATTGCGGCTGAGTGTGTCATGCCGGAGCAGCCGAGGGTCTCCACAAGAGCCTCCTCGATGATGCCGTCCTTGACATTGAGAGTCAACTTGCAGGCACCCTGCTGAGGAGCGCACCAGCCGATACCGTGGGTCAGACCGGATATGTCCTTGATTTCCTTTGCGTGTACCCACTTGCCCTCTTCAGGGATCGGGGCGTTGGCGTGGTTGGCGCCTTTTGCGACGCAGCACATCTGCTGCACTTCTTTTGTGTAAATCATATTTGTATAAGTATGTATTTCGCAAGCGCAAAGATACTGAGAAACTAAGTATTTTGCAATGAAAATTTATTCGCTTATTTTTGTCTGATTGTCTGGCGGCAGGGCTGTTCCCTGCCTGTAATTTGAAAGGAGATGTTCGATTCATATGATGATACCATATTCGCGCCCGCAACTGTCCCCGGCACCGGTGCGATTGCTGTTGTGAGGCTCAGCGGCGGGCGTTCCCTGGAAGTCGCGGACAAGGTGGTCCGCGTGTCCGGGAGGGCGCTGCGTGACACTGAAGGCTACAGGATTCGCGTCGGGACTGTCTCTGATGAGGGAGGCGACGTGCTGGATGAAGTGGTGGTCAGCGTTTTCCGCTCACCTCATTCCTATACGGGCGAGGATTCCGTCGAGATCTCCTGCCATTCTTCGAGGTATATCGTGTCATCGTTGCTCAGGCTGCTCGCCGATGCGGGGGCGCGGCCTGCCCTGCCCGGGGAATTCACCCGACGCGCTTTCCTTAACGGGAAGATGGATCTTGCGCAGGCTGAGGCTGTTGCGGATGTCATTTCTTCGGCTTCGGCGATACAGCACCGTGTCGCTATGACTCAGCTGCGCGGCGGGTATTCTGCGGATCTTGGCCGCCTCAGGGCTTCCCTTCTGGAGATCGCCTCGCTTCTGGAGCTCGAACTCGATTTCTCGGAGGAAGATGTGGAGTTTGCGGACCGCTCCCGGCTGCGTTCTCTTCTGGAGAAGGCCCGGGGGCGCTGCTCTTCTCTGGCTGATTCGTTCAAGGAGGGCAACGCGATCCGGAACGGCGTGCCGGTGGCGATCATCGGCGTGCCGAACAGCGGAAAGAGCACCCTGCTCAACGCCCTCCTCGGGGATGACAGGGCTATTGTGTCGGATGTTCCCGGGACGACGCGCGATACGGTGGAGGACTGCTGTGTCATAGGAGGTGTGCTGTTCCGGTTTATTGACACGGCCGGAATCCGGGAGTCGTCTGATGTCGTGGAATCAGAAGGTATCCGGCGCGCGCTCAAGAAGGCTTCGCAGGCGAGAATCGTCCTGGGGGTCGTGGACGCTTTCGGGTGCGGTGCGGCTGGCGGCGACATCGCGGATGTGTCGGAATCCGTCCGCGCCCAGGTGAAGTTGATACTCGGGGCGGTGGATGTCAGCGTCCAGAAAGTCCTCATTCTGGTGTCAAAATCGGATAAAATAGAGGTTAACAAAATTGTTAACATTGTTAACGAAAGTGTTTTATCGTTTGGTATTAAACAATATGGCGTTAGTGTCGTGCCTATCTCGGCAAAAGAAGGTTTCGGGCTCGACAAATTGCGCATCGAACTGACTTCCATCGCTTCTCGCGGCATTTCGGAGGATGGTGTGACGGTGACAAACTCAAGGCACGCCGCCGCCCTCCGCTCCTCTGCCGATGCGCTCTCGGATGTGATCGCCGGACTTGACCGCGGCACCCCGGGTGACCTCCTTGCCGAGGATCTCCGCTCTGCCCTTGACTGTCTCGGCTCAATCACCGGCGAGATAAGCAGCGACGAAGTTCTCGGAGAGATCTTCGGGAGGTTTTGTATTGGGAAGTGATTGCCTGCTTGACATAGCTTAGAATTCGCAGTAATTGATTGAAAGAGAGTTGTTTAACCACGGCTCTCTTTTCATTTGCATTAGTCTGAAATATGCATTTTTCAGCCATTTCGAGTGCATTTTTGCCACAAATCAGCACCGCTGCTCCTTCCGGAACTGAAAATTTTCACCAACGTCACCGAGGTAGTAGATTTGTTGGACTCTATTGGACACAGTTGGACTACATTGGTCGTGATTGGACGGAAATTATTTTACCTCGCCCATATTACGGATTTGTCTCGTTCATTTCCAAACTCTTTGACGAAGGCACATCAAAGGCTCTGTTCGAGAAGTATCGCATTGGTACGTCCAATGAAGGATACACCATTTTGCCCAGGACATTGACGAGGCGGAAAAGTCATCTCCTACAACCCGGAAATCGACCACCGCATCAAAGATAACCGTTTCCCGCCGGTAATGTGGGTTCACACCAAGCTCAACTCTGTGCAACTGCTTCAGCAGGAATGGAGACTCTCCCAACACCTGTTTGGCTGACACCTACTTCCCCGCTCCCCTTATCTCGTCGACTTAGTCGAAGCCGAAAAGACCGTCGTCTGTTCGGCAGTCTTTCCAAAATGCCTCTGGCTGGCTACTGGTGGGCTCTCTCAGTTCAATGACCGTTTGAACGCCCTCCACGGCAGCAAGGTTGTGGCTTTTCCAGATCTTGGCTGGTTTGACAAGTGGGTGGTAAAGGTCCGAAATTATCAGACGCTCGACATTACCGTATCCGATTACCTGGAGAGTATTGCTCCAAACGAGATGCTGGCGATGGGAGCGGATCTGGCAGATTGGGTGGTGGAAATGAGGGCGAAATAGAGGGCATTTCCCTTAGGAAAATAAGTTTTTGCTGATTTATAGCGGATTATCCAAGGAAAAGTGTAACTTTATCTTGCTTAAGCAAGGTAATAACACATCGCAATATGAATGCATTTCAGTATTCAAGTACCATATCAGACTTCTTCAACAAGAACAAGTCAGAAGATGAAATTGTACACATCTTGACTGAGAATAATGATTTCTCATCAGCGCGTCGTACAACAATGGATTCAACAATAAAATAATTATGAACAATAGTTTTACACACAGTTTATTTCGCATGTCTGCCGTATTGTATGCACATAACAACAATGAGGCAATTTCGCAAAGACAGATTATAAGAAAGGTAATAGAAGATGCTCTTCTTCAATATAATAAGAATGATATCACTGAAACAGAGCTTTCTTCTTTTATTGAAGAAAATTACCATCTAAGTATTAGCGAAAATGAAATACTTGGCACAATAAATGATAGAAAATTCTATGATGATTTTAATGTATATAAAGAAGAAGAGAAAACGCTAATAAATTTAGCGCAAAAAGGGTTCATGCTTTATCACAATTGGCAGCAAACGAGAAGTCTTTGCCAAACTATATAAGTGATTTTCTTTTTGAAGATGATAAAAAAGATGAAAAGTGTGAGACATTATTCCGTTTTCTTTATACTGTTTTCACCACAAATCTTGAGGGATATAAGCTTCTACTTAAAGAAAAAACCGTATTTCAACCCGACGGATCTACTTTTTCAGATGAAGATAAAGAGTTAATTAACGCTTTTCTTGATTGGGACAACCCTGGGAAGAACAAAGCAATCTACAATCTTGCTAGTTATGCCCTAGAGTATTGCATGCTCACAAATGACAAAAACACAACACTTGACTTACAGAGTCTAAGAAATAAAGAATTTTACCTTGATACTAACATCCTATTTAGAGCTATAGGATTGAATGGTGAAGATCGTAAAGAAAGAACTTTAAGATTTCTTTCGAAATTTAAGGATGTTAAAGAGACCTTAAAGATAACCTCAGAAACTAGGCTTGAGTTTACAGAGTCGATAAATTATTATATTTCAAAATTAGAAAAAGCAGAACAGAAAGCCTCGCATGTTAGTTCTAAGATTTATGTCGAATATGTTGACATCGATGGTATTTTCAAAGCATATCACAAATGGAAACTCGCAAGACAGAATGCATCTCCAACTTTGTTTAAAGCCCATTTAATGTCAGTATATCAAACATTGTTGGACGAATATCAAATTGAAGTAGATTGTCTGAAACCATATGAAGATGATGAACAGGAAGATTTATTAAAAGGCTATTCATCTCAAATATACGAAGCTTCAGGAGATAACAAACAAAGATTTGCAGCGGAACACGACGCAAAGAATATTCTATGGATAGAAAAGCTAAGATCTGTAACTAGTAACAACATATTCAACACCAAAGCCTTTTTTATTTCATCTGATCAGCATCTAAGAAGGTGGGATTATTATAGGAACTCTAACAATGTTCCCATTGTAATGTTACCTAGTCAGTGGTTGTCGCTCATCTTGAGATACATGGAAAGAAGCGATGACGATTATAAAAGCTTTGTTTGTTTCTTAAATATCAAAACCAGCAAAACAATTATTGGAGAGGAACAGATGCAATATATCATATCTGGGATTGGAGAAATGACGACTGACATCAACAAAGAAAGATATATTGTCAAGTCTTTTATCCAAGATGAGTTTGAGAATGGAATTAATGATTTAAACGGAGAAGAATTAGCAGAAAAAGCAAGAAATTATGCTGAATCATTAATCGAAGATGAAAATGACTCACTAAGAAAAGCAAACGAGGATCAGAAAACGCTTATAGAAAATTTACAAAAAGAGATAGCAGCTAATCAAAACAACAACGAAAAAGTTACAAAAGAAAAAACAACTCAAGACAAAACCATAAAAGAGCAAGAATCTACAATATCTTCACAGAATACTACAATTGATGAGCTTTCAAGAGAGAACAAGAAGTACAAATTAGATAATTGGAAAAGACCACGCTATATCGGGTGGACATTATTACTACTACTGTGTATTGGCTTCATAATACTATCACTTGGATTCCAAAATTGGGATTATAATCCATGTAAAATGTTAATTTTATGGATAGATAGTTTAAGTAGCGACACTCAGAAGGAAATAGGAAAATGGCTAGTTCTGCTTCCTTGTGGTTTTGCAATTTACATAATTAACCAGTTGTACCATTTATGGAAGACAAATGAATTGCCATCTAATTAGCCGTTTTAGACTTTGACGGAGATATCTATCTTCATTAGTGTCCGGTAAAAAATCATAAAGGCTCTTTGAAAACATTGAAAGTTAGGCAGTTATAGAGTTTTTTGAGTCAACCGATTTGAATATATCTTTGCCAGACTAACGTAGAATGGCATATGAATAAAGGGAAATACGTGCTCTCTCAGCTCCTATACTTCCTTGATCGCAACGATTTCAACTATCTCGCATGGAAATATGGTGGTGACAAATATGTCAAGCAGTTCACCTGCTATAACCAACTATGCGTATGGATGTTCGGTCAGCTATCCAACCGTGAAAGTCTTCGAGATGTTGTTCTGGAAACCCAAGCTCACGCGTCTAGGGGATACTACCTTGGATTTGGAAAGCATGCTGCCAAGAGTAGTCTCACAGATGCCAATACGAAGCGTGATTATCGCATTTTCGAGGTCAAAACTCTTCTTAATCGACAAAATTACCCAAAAAAGCGCCTCTTATCCGACAAAACTGCTCATTCGGGCATTTCACGAGATTATTATTGTAAAAAATTTCATTCTTAAAAATGCAACATGGCAGTCTTTGATAAGAATTCGTCATGAGCACCTATACGTCGCCAAACTTTCTTGACGGCATCACATAATATGCATATATGTAAGCTATATATGGCTTATATTTGTCCAATTACTTCAGAAACGGCATTCAAACATTTTCCATTTGCTTGCGATATTGTACAAAATTTGTCTTACTCTGCAAGTAAATAGAACAAATACGTAAAACCATGAGCATTGCAGACTGGATAGAAGGACTGGCTCCGAGCAGCCGATACACATTCTCCAAAGAGGATGTGCGGAAGGCTTTTCCCTCGATGTCCGCCACTACCGTCGCCACGTCCTTGCACCGCGCCGTGGCCAACGGCCGGGTCTTCTCCCCTTGCCGCGGTTTTTATGTGGTCGTACCCGAGGAGTACCGTTTATGGAAGGCAGTGCCGCAGGAAGTGTCTCTGGACCGGATGATGCAGTATCTCCAGCGGAAATACTACGTCGCACTGCTTAGAGCCGCTGAGCGCCACGGAGCAGCGCACCAGGCACCGATGGGCTTCCAGGTGATGGTTGAGCCGCCTGTTCGGACTGAAAACTTATTCCAAGTCGCTCAAGCGCTTCATTAAGGCCGCCGTATGGTATCCTGATGAAGAGGATAGGACTAAGTGGCAAATTTACTTCAGCTCTGCAACCGGCCCCACAAGTTATTGACAAACTTTTCAAAGAACTGGTTTTATTTACTGACAGGGCCGCTTAGGACCTGAAAAAATTAACGAATTATTGTTATTATTCAACGGGGTTGTTTTCCGTTGAAAATGAACACCCCGTTAGACATCCCCATTCGATAAACCACCTAGATCAACTTTGTATTCTATCGGCGCCGCCGCACCTTTATCCAAGAACATCACCATATAGACCGGCACATAAGTAATTCGACCACCGACTGATAGATTGTCATTGTTCAACACCAGTGCTTCCTGGATATCATACTCATCGCAATCCATAATGTTGGCGAGGGCACGATGGTAAGTATAATCCTTCCCGGACTTGACCTCGATGGGAAGAATCCTGTCCCCCTGCTCTATGACGAAGTCCAGCTCTCCCCTCTTCTTGCTGTTGTAGTAATAGGGCTCCAGACCGTGTGCGACAAGTTCCTGCGCCACAACATTCTCATAGATAGAACCGAAGTTGATGTCCTTATCGCCTTTGATAATCCGCATCTGGATGCCGTTGGCATATTGGGCTGCCAGTAGACCAATGTCGCTGAGGAAGAGCTTGAGAAGGTTGCGGGCGCGAGACAGCAGCAGAGGGACCTTGGGCTCCTCTACACTATACACTGGTATGGCAACACCAGCATGCTTCAGCCAGAGGAAGCTGTTCTCATAGCGTTCATACTTAGCATTCTCGTTGAGGCGCTTGAGGATAAAACGCTTGTTCTTGGCATTGAGTTCCGGCGGAATCAGGTTGAATATCTCCTCGATATACAATTTATTATCCGGATCGTACTTGGCTATATCCTTCTTATAAAGTTGAATAATCTCTTGCTGTACCGCCAACACATCCCGCAAGTTATTACTTTCAAGATACTTGCTGACCGCTGCCGGCATACCCCCTACAATTAGGTAGAGCCGGAACAGCTCCATCATCTTGTTATGTATGAATCCATCGACCGGAATCCTTTTCGTCCAGGCATCTTTTAGCGTGGAAATAACATTTTCATTGATTCCCACACAAGTAATGAACTCTTCGAAATCCAACGGAAACATCTCCTTCACGCCCATATAGCCGACAGGGACTGAACGGATATCTTTCAATTCCACACCGAGCAGAGAGCCACTCAAAATATAGCGATATGAGCCTTCATCCACCAGAAACTTGATGGCGGTCACAATATTCGGACACTCCTGAACCTCGTCAAAGAATATCAGCGTGTCCCCTTTTATCATTGGCACATTCGTGATGGTCGACAAACGCATCAGTATGTCGGCGCTTCCCTTAGCATCCTTGAACAATCCAACGACATCGGGATTCTCGATGAAGTTGATCTCGATGAAACTCTTGAAAGTCTTGCCGAACTCGCGGATGGAATAGGTCTTTCCGACTTGTCGTGCACCCGTTATCAGCAATGCATTAGAAGATTTTTGGTAATAATCTTTTAAATAACTGTCTATCTTTCTACTAAGCATACCACATCTTTTTTCTAACGCAATTTATGGACAAATTTCCACTTTTCCAAAGGAATTATGAGGATTCCTTCCACTTTTCCAAAAACAAGGGGGAGAAGCGCCGATAGTTTCGTGAAAGGCATCGACTTTATCCCTGCATTCCTATATACATCCATTAAAGTAAAGTCAAAATAAGGGAAGAGACGAGATGGCTGCGCCATGAAGAAATGGCTGAAGCTGTTTCTTCTTTTTCCGCAAATTGTTGTATATCATAAAATTACCATCTACACAATATGACATTTAAGACACATCACTTAAACAAATACTAAAAGTAGAAGCACAAACTTTAACCTAAATTTTTCAGCTATAACGTATATTCTTTCAAATGAATTCGAAGAAATGACGGGTTCGGCCAAAGGCGTGACCGCCGCAAAGGTTTGCAGCCGTAAGTATATTCTTAACAAAGCTACTGTTGATTCTGTAAAAGTCAGCTATCAATCCTCAGCGAAATCCATTTTTAAGCAGCTCTCCAAGAACTGGAAATCCCTCACCAATACGCAGATTCTCGCATGGAATACGCTTGCTCTCTCAGCCTAGTAAACGAATTCTCGATACCTCTGCCAAACTCACTGATTCTAACTCTACATGGATTGTGTATTGTGGTGCCACTACAGTTGCCAGTCCCACGACTATCGAAGGTGTCGAGGCGCCAGACGACGTAACTCTAACTATCAGCACCAGCGCAATGACTCTACTATTCGCAAGCGTCCCTTCTTTTGTAGCCGATATAAAACTCATCATCCTGACATCCGTATTTCAGAGCAACGGTGTTGTAAGGCTGCTTTATTCGCTGATCCTTACACTCCTGTAGCCACTACGATGGATATCAAAGCCTATTATGACGCCAAGAACGGTGCACCTACCGCCGATACAAAGGTCTTCTTATAGTGGTTCTACGTCAAAACCATCACCGATGAAAAGTCAGACGAAATGATGGGTTATGCACAACTCGCAGAGTAAATCTTAACCTAACGATGAAACGACTACCGGCCCTGCAGAGATGCACGTTCGGTAGTTTTCATAAAAGACATAATATTTTCCATTTTTTTGCTTTGGCATATAAAATTTATATGTAATTTTGCATATTACATCAAACTTTTGAGCTTTGGGCAAAAAATTAAATAGAATAAAGATAGTTCTCCATGAATGCGAAAAGACTAATCGGTGGCTTGCCGAACATATAAATGTAAACGAAAGTACTGTCTCAAGGTGGTGCACAAATGATGCGCAACCGTCAATTGAGACATTAGATGAAATCGCAAAAATTCTTCATGTTGACATTAGAGAACTTTTACAAAAAACTAAATAGAAATTATGGCACGAGCAGATTTAATCGTCGAACTGGTTAAATACGGAATGAACGGGGATAAAACAAAATTTAAAAAAATTTCCGAAGCCATCATTGCCGAAGAACGTCAGAAAAACCACTCTATTCTTGCCGACAAAATTGAATTTGAAATTCGAGCATATAGCGCGAGTCACGAATCATCAAGATTTAGCCCTATAACGAGAAATTTGGAATCTTCTGCAGAAGGTTTTATTACTGAAATAGTCCCTCAAAAAACGTTTAAGGATCTTATCCTCCCAAACGATGTAAAAGATTGCTGCGAAAAGTTTATTGAGGAACATATGCGTGCTGATTTATTGCGCTCATATGGTCTTGAACCAAGAAATAAGGTATTGTTTATCGGTGCTCCTGGCAATGGAAAAACTTCACTTGCAGAAATAATTGCCAATGAGTTGATGGTTCCATTGTATGTTGTCAAATACGACAGCATTATTGGCGCATATTTAGGAGAAACAGCCTCCCGTTTAAGGAAGCTCATTGAATACGCAAAGACACAAAGGTGCGTTTTGTTCTTTGACGAATTTGAAACTATTGGCAAAGAACGTGGAGATCAGCACGAGACAGGAGAGATAAAAAGAGTCGTCAGCTCACTCCTGCTTCAGATGGATTCGATACCAAGTTATGTAACAATAATTGCGGCCACAAATCATCCAGAGCTCCTCGATAAAGCGGCGTGGAGAAGGTTTCAGATGAGATTGGAGCTACCTATGCCTACGCGTGCTAACATTGTCAACTGGCTTGTTGATTTTGAGAACAAACATGGCATTCATTTAAATTACGCATATGAAACTCTGGCGAAAAAATTATATGGTGCCAATTTCTCTGAAATTGAAGAATTTGGCCTTTCAGTGGTGAGAAGATATGTGCTTGGCCTTCCTAACGACAATATGCGCTCAATAGTTAACGATGAGCTTAAACGTTGGTCAATATCCAATGCTAAAATTGATAAAGAAGTAGAATCGAAATAACATGGCAAATTACCCTATTCTAGTCTTTCCAGATCGAGATAATAATGTTCAAAGGGAAAGACGGTCTCCTCGTCCAATACCGCATGCTGTAGGACCATCAGCCTCTCGCCAAGAAGAAAGACTTGGCCCGAAATTTCAGGTTCTTCAGGACACTTTTAGTGCCAGAAGAGCAAGATTGGCTTCATCCGCCGACGCAATTGACCCTGAAGAAGTTTTGGTCCTTGAAACTGTAGGAAGTGTGAATGATTTTATTAACGCTGTTAAAAGAGTTGAAGGACTTGATTGGTTAGGCGATTTTGACACAGAAGAATGTGATCAAGATGATGACTTTCACATGTGTGTCGGACAAAATTATGTTGAAGGGCAATTAACTGATGGAAAACTGTATTTAATCTCTTCCAATAGTCAGGCTCTTTCTCAACTTTTACGTTTATGGACTCTTTACCAGCGTGGGGAACAATTTGATTATGGTTTGTCAAAGTTTAGAAATGTATTTTCACTGTTAAGGACGATTAGACCTTGGGGAATTGACGACAGAATTCCTCCGGAGGTTATAAGGTCATTTGATGCTATACTTCAAGAGAATCATGGCAGAGATGTAAAAGTAGAAATTGAATTATGGCACAGAAGCAGCCCTGCTATTAGAGAGCAAAAGATACGCGAGTGTCATGACTTAATTCTTAAGAATGGTGGAAGTATACTTGCGCATTGTGATATACCCGAAATTGAATATACAGCATTTCTCGCATCATTACCCTGTGAATTAATCAGAGATGTCGTAACACGAACAGATTACCGTCTATTTTCTTTTGATGGAATTATGTTTGCAAAACCTCAGGGGCAAAGTATATTTCGAAGTGAGCCTCTCCCCCCAGAGTCTTTATTGACATTTCATGGCAAAGAAGAAGAGGCTCCAGTAGGAGATCCAATTGTCGGTATTTTTGATGGAGTTCCATTAATTAACCATTGTGTATTAAAAGACAGAATTATTTTTGATGATCCGGATGGTTTTGAAGACGATTATGCTGTCGAAGGAAGAGTACATGGAACAGCTATGTGCTCATGTATCATTAAAGGCGACATTGGAGATAATCTGCCATATATCGGTAGCCCTTTATATTTGCGTCCAATTTTTACTTTGACTGAATTCAACGGCAAATATTATGAGCAAATGCCCAATGTGTTGCCAGCTGATTTTATTCATAGAGCTGTAAAGAGAATGTTTGAAGGAGACAATGGAGGTGATCCAGTTGCTCCATCTGTAAGAATAATTAATTTCTCTGTTGGAATTGAAGACTATCATTTTGCCGGCAAAATGAGTCCTCTTGCACGCATGCTTGATTGGCTGAGTAATAAATACCACGTTCTTTTTATTGTAAGTGCTGGAAATAGCGAGGATAGTATACCAACATACTTAAATAGCTCGCAATTATCGGCTTTATCGCAAGATGAGATTGCAAGACTGTTCTTTTTGAATTCGCTTACCAATATAAAAGAGCATTCCCTCCTATCTCCTGCTGAATCTATTAATAGTATTTCTGTTGGAGCTCTTCATGATGATTCGGCAGGAGCATTCATTCCTGCTAATTCAATAAATCCATATAATTCAATTGTTCCAAGTACCTATACGTCATTCGGCAATGGCTTGAATCGTTCTATTAAACCAGAAATTGTAGAAAAAGGTGGTCGATTAATATATCAAGATATGCCATATAATGGTTTCCTTATTAAAAATCATAATATTATGCGAGCACCAGGTATAATTGTTGCCCATCCGGATACTACTTTGAGGAACAACGCCAGAAGGCAAGGAACAAGCGAAGCCGCTGCATTAACAACTAGAAAAGCTTATTATTGTTATAAAGCCATTCAGCAATTGGAATCGAGATATCATGATATTATGGATTACTCTACCGAGATAATCAAAGCCATGTTAGTCCACGGTTGTTCGTGGAGGCAAATTGAAAATAACATAGATTCTCTTCTTCCTACCTCCTTAAATAAGACTCAGAGAAAAAAGATCAAGCGGAAGATGATTGGTTATGGAAAGAGCGAAATACAAGTATCTACATATTGTGAAGATAATTACGCGACTGTTCTTGGTTACGGGGAAATAGGTGAAGACGAGGGGCATGAATATAGATTCCCATTACCAATATCTCTTGCTTCAAAAGCTTGTAAGCGCAAACTCACAATTACATTAGCTTGGTTCTCCGATATTAATTGCAAATCAGCCAGATATAAAGGTCGGAAAATATGGTTTAAACCCACCAATAATGAAATAGCTGATAATCGCCTTGATAACAATTCTTTAGACTGTGTTAGAGGAACAGTCCAACATGAAGTATTTGAAGGAAAATCGGCAATCCCTTTTACTGACGATGACGGATTTGTAAATATCCAGGTATTTTGTACAAAAGACGCTATCAGTAATCCTAGCATAAAATCAAAATACGCTCTCATTGTAACCATCGACACAGCGCCAGGAGATTCAATTCCTGTATACACTGAAGTGGCCAGTAAAATTAATATTCAGGTTCAAGTTCCGAATACCATTTAATTATTGTACGAGACTGTAAACTAAAGTGTGTCAAGTAAAGGGAAGAAAAGAGATGGCTGCGCCATGGCTAAATGGTTCCAGCTGTTTTTTCTTTTGGCTGCGAGACTTATTAAGCAACCCGAAGGCAAAGATCGGCCCAAACGCCCCTCCGGCCTACCCAAGATGCCAGCCAACAGTCCCGAAAATATCCGTGAATCCACTCTCGATTTTACAGCCCGTTTTGGCGAAATAAATCCCGACATGAACTATCTTTGCAGACGGGGTCTGTCGGGGCCCGAAAGGGCTGTTTTTGCCCCATTTCCCCTCTGTTCGAAGGGAGTCGATGAAAAAAATCGTTAAATCGACGATTTTTTGCGAAAAAACAAGTAAATTTTTGAGATTCCTATCTTTTAAGCCGTAAACTATTGATAGTCAACAGGTATTTGATAGTGCATCGGAAGTGATGCCCTAACAACTAACAATAACAGAAAATAACGACTGATTGCTTAAGTAATACGCGAAACTTTCTCCGGTATCATGAAGATAAGAGGCGAAGTTTGATGATGCGACAAAAAATGCTTATTTTCGTCGCAGAATTTGCGACGTTATTCGCTGATAATCGCCGCATATAAAACATCAAATGCCATGTATTTACACGAAAGGGACAATTGGACTGCGTTTAAATGGGATGCGACATCGCTTACAGCGATATTGGAAGAGGTCAGCAGAAAGCAAGGACTTCTCTACGGTAGACTCTCATTGCTGGGCTTCGACAGCAAGCTCAAGGCTATGGCGGAAAACCTCACCTACGATGTTGTCTATTCATCTGAAATTGAGGGCGTCCGTCTTAATGTTGACGAAGTGCGCTCTTCCATTGCCCGAAGACTCGGCATAGAGAACGTGAAATACACAGCTCCCTCGCATTATGTAGACTCGGTTGTGGCTATATTACTTGAAGCAATGAGGGATTACTATCAGCCGTTGTCTAAGAAGAAACTATGCGCATGGCAGGCTGCGTTCTTCCCGTCAGGATATAGCGAGGGGGCTCAGATCGAAATAGGCAAGTACCGCACCCACGAGGAGCACATTGTTTCCGGGATGATGGGACGTGAACGGATTCACTATATTGCTCCAGCGCCTGATCGTGTAGAGGAAGAAATGAAGAAATTCCTGGAGTGGTTCAACAGGGACACAGAAGAAAGCTCCGTGGTACGCTCCGCAATCGCACACCTGTGGTTTGTGAGCATCCACCCGTTCGAGGATGGCAACGGCCGTCTTGCGCGCATTCTGTCCGACATTCTGCTGGCCCGTGCCGACAAGAGCGAGTTCCGTTTCTACAACATCTCCTCACAGATCAACAAGGATAAGAATCATTACTACAACATTCTAGAGAAGACGCAGCGTGGAGATGGCGACATCACTGAGTGGATTCATTGGTACGCCACTACCCTATCCCTGGCACTCGATGAGGCGGAGACCGTAGTAAGCACTATCTTGAACAAGAGTTTCTTCTGGCAAAAGGCTGCCACTGTTGTCATGAGCCAGAGGCAGAAAGATGTCTTGAATATGTTCTTGGACGGTTACGAGGCCAAAATCAGTTCTAAGACATGGGCTTCGCTTGCGAAGTGTTCAAAGGATACAGCAATCCGCGATATCCAGGACCTCGTTGGGAAGAATATCCTTCGTGAGGACATTCCTGGAGCCAAGCGACCAAGTTATTCCATCATCTATGATCCGGAGGATCTCACCATGTTCTTCACAGACGTCAGAATTGAGGAGCAAAATGGTTACCCGTACCTTCTTGCCACTTATAAAGGTAAGCTGCCAGTGAGTGAGAGAATCCTTCCTCTCGATGCCAAGAGATTCCGCATTGGGGACATGTCAGTAGAGAGCCTGCTGGCAAAATACTGCTCATATATCAAAATTAATTGACCCTTTCCGCCTTGCCGATTTCCATTATTTCGCATACCTATGTACAAGCCGGTTGACATCATCATAGATGACTTCGGGATGAAGCCAATCGATGGACAACAACAGAATGACTTCGAGCAAATCCTTGATGACAGGTACAAACGCAAAGCCCTCATCATCTCCAGCCAACTGCCGGTATCAGACTGGCATGCACTCTTCAGAAACGAACTGATAGCGGATGCTTCCCGAAATGGTGTCCGTATTGACAAGACTGCAACATCTGATATCCTCATAAGCCGAGTAATGGTCCAAATATAAGTCACGTAACCCAGATAGGGGAAGCACTGCTGCGCTCCACACTTAAAAAAATGCGCTTTCCTGTGCCTTCTGGCCATCTTCCTGCGCTGCTTTCAGGCACATCGAACGGCCTTTATCGGAAAAACCATGTAGTGCTGGGGGAAATGCGGGCCAATCGGACAGCTACTGCGAAGCAAAGCGTGGTGGCTATGAATAATGCAGGCTAAAGAGTGGGAACTTGACAAAAAAGTGGTTGTTTCCAAAATGGAAATAACCACACCGCATGGTGCTATGAACAACAAGTTCTAGACTCATATTGTTGATTTTCATCATCTTGACGCGATAATTGTCATTGGCTATGGTATCTTCATCTTATTGTTCTCCTTTCTTCGATTGTTCAATTTGTTTCTCAATAATTGCTTTCACCTGTGCAAAAGAGACCGGTGTGAAATCGTTGTTGTCCACTCCGACATCATATTGTGTCGGGAGAAGCATACTCAGCCTGGGCGCATCCTTTCCGGTATTGTTTCTGCTTGTATGCACGTGTCCGAAAAGCTGCCATGTACCATTGTATGAGCCGCCATAACAAAGGAACGGACAATGATTCAGATATATCTTCTGTTTATCTACTTCGATATACATCTGCATTGATATATGCTCGAAGTATTTCGTATAATTTTGCCTCAGGTTCTTGATGTCGTGGTTGCCGAAAATAAGGTATATTTTCCCGTTCAGCCGGCTCAGTACATTTATCCATTCGGCAGAACCTCCCAGGCAGAAATCTCCCAGGTGGAATACAATATCTCCTGACCTACCACGCGGTTCCAGTTGGAAATAATTGCTTCATTCATGTGTGACACATCCTTGAAAGGTCTGTTGCAGAACCTGATGATATTGGCGTGGTTGAAGTGAGTGTCGGATGTAAAGAACACCCTGCTTCCATCAAATTTAAAATTCATAATTTTCCTGTTTTCCGCAATGGGACACCCATTTCAGCAATTAGCTGAGATGATATTGA
>ENA-OUQF01000067-OUQF01000067.1-human-gut-metagenome-genome-assembly--contig:-NODE-67-length-120809-cov-7.780281_pt1 | contig 120809 bp, 134 predicted proteins | sample MGYA00237947_ERZ548826 | MGnify/ENA primary metagenome ERZ548826 (study PRJEB26490, sample SAMN05194701) | human gut metagenome | biome: terrestrial biome; feature: human-associated habitat... | reverse complement strand
TGTCTTTTCGTTTATGCGACTTATTAATTCTTTTACAATTGCAATGATGTCTTCCCTGGAATTTTTATATTTGGTTGGTAATGTTCCACCTGTTTTTCCAAATTGAACGTTATTGTCTATATGTTGTTTAGCAGAGAAAATATCAAGTTCATTAACTGACTTTTTTGATTCAAAACTACTTTGAATACGAGATTGTTTTTTACCAACGTCTGTAGGTACCATTGTGTAAACAATCCCTAAGCAACGCAAAGACAGGCGATTACTTTTTATTAAGTTCTTAACTGAATTTTGTAGTGAGTCAATACCGGTAATAGAATATCGATCTATTCTATTTGGAATAACATAATAATCCGATGCGCATAAAGCGCTATCTGTGTATATAGTTAGGGTAGGAGGGCAATCTATGATTATGTAATCATACTTTTCCTTTATTTTTTCATCTTCAATAAAGTTTTTAATTCTATGCATGAGTTCATAATTGCTATTTTTATTAGCAAGCACTAAATTCAAATCTCCACAAACAATATCTAGGTTATCAGTCAAATTAGTAATGATATTATTAGGGGAGCTGTATTCCTCATTTAATTCTACCTGTGGGGTAAATAGTCTATAAATAGTTTTGTGACTATTCTTTATCTTTTCAGTATAATAATTATATTCATAGGTTTCAAGGTTATTCATTGCTTCATTTTTACTTATTTTTTCTTTTTCAGAAATAATACTAATAGTTTCTTCCCTTTTGTAGTAATCGAGCAAACCCTGAGTACCATTAAATTGGGGATCGATATCAATAAATAAGGTTTTTTTATTTTGCTCAGCCAGATAATCGGCAATGCCCATGCTTAATGTTGTTTTACCCACGCCACCTTTCATGTTAATAAAACTAATAACTTTTCCGTCACTTGCCATTACAGTCATCTCCCTGTTTTTTCTCAATATCTGTTGAATTCTTCCTTGACGTTCTCGTATAGGTCAGAAGGGATGCACCAAGTCTCGGCAAACTTTATGTAGCTGCAAGAGCTGTCGCCTTTAGATTCTGCATAGCGTCTGATCAAGCCGATTGCAAACCTGTTGGCTGCTGCTTCATACTTGCTCCTGGCAGCATATGTTGAGTAGTAGCACGTGCCAGAATCACCATTGAGAACATGACCTATTTCATGTGCAATGATGAAAGGGATGTGTTCCTTTTTTTCGTAGTTGGTATTGATAATTATTGCCTGTCTGGCGGGAATTGCGCATGAAGGAACATCAGGTGGCAGCTCTCCAGTCAGCGTATATCCTATTCCGTGGCTGAATGCAAAATTAAGTAGCCATTGAGTCAATTCATTCAAAATTTAATCACCTCAACACTTCACTATTTTCCGTTCATGATCCGTCTAATTAGCTCTCTGTCTTCATCAGACAACGGCTTCCCTCGCCATGTCATAATTACGTCATCATCGGACAGCTCGACATCATCTTTTTTAGCTACCTGCTTGTCAGGACGGCCTAGCAGGTAGTCGGTCGTGACGTTGAAGAGGGAGGAGATTTTGTCTAACTCTGATGTGCTAACCTTTCTGTTTCCTGACTCAATCTTGCTGATATATGAGCTATCTATACCTAGGCGAGTGGCCAACTCTTTTTGAGACCAGTTTCTGCTTTCCCGCAAGTTCACAATGTTGTTCCTTAATCTTTCTTCAGCGCCATCCAGCATTCTATCGGCAAGCTGACCGATATCGCTCATTTCTTTAGAAGAAAGAGCAGTTTTATCATCGGTTCTGCCTAGCAAGTAATCCGTAGACACTTTGAAATAGTCAGCTACCTTAGATAATTTATCTACACCGGGAGTATTTTTTCTCCATCTATTTATAGTTCCGTTACCAAAGCCTATATTTTCTTCTAGCCGCCTAATCGAGATTTTTTGCGTGTCGGCTAGGGCTTTAATTCTGTCATAGAGGTTCATGAGTAAGTCGTCCTTTTTATATTTCCGATAATATTTTTTCGACCACCGGGGCGTAGCGTAGAGATAAATGCCTGTTCTCCAAGAAAACAACCGGATTAATGCTTTTACAATCCAAATCGTTTTCCATCAAATAGGTTTCGACCTCTTCTTTAAGCATATACTCGGTAGCCTCGGCTTCCATCTTGTAGTGCGACGGTTTAGAGCAATTGTACAAACCTGCATAATCAGTTTGCGGGACATGGCCCAGCTCATGCAGCAACACTTTGGTTTGTTCTGATTCAGGCAACCCATTATTGATTACGATAATTCTGTATGCGGGGACATAATACCCTTTGCCATCTATGCAATCAGAGTAGACTATTTTAACGCCATACTCCTTTTCTATACTTTTCAACAGAGCGCATCACCACTAATCTTTCTTGTTCTTGAGATATCCCTCAATTATGCCGCGCAGTACTTCGCGATCGTTATCCGTGATAGGCTTGCCATCATAGCTCATTACCGAATCGAGAGCTTCTTCGATCGTAGCGTTTGTCTGAGCCGCAGGTTTCCTGTCTAGCAAATAATCGATTGTTACGCCGAAATAGTCGGCGACTTTTTCCAAATCTTTAGCTTTAGGGTCCGCAGTTTTCCATCTATAAAATAGATTTTTGCTAAAACCTAAATCTTCAGCAACTTGTTGCAAAGACTTATCATGTCTTTGTGCAAGTTTTTTTATTATCTCAAACGTTGTCATATCAACAATCCTCACGCTTTCTACAAGAAATTTATACGAAAGTATAAAAAATCCGTTGACAGTTTATACGAAACGTACTAAGATATCCTTGTAAGTTAATTCAAAAGAAAAATCAAAAGACAAAAACAAAGACAAAACATTTAATCTCCGCCAAGAAATTAAGAGTAATCGCTTGTTTTCGTTTAATTAAGTACGATTTCATTTTATATCTTTGTATAAAAATAGTCAATAATTTTATATGATTTTTTCTATTGAAATTGCTTACGGGTGGGAGGGAGGAATATACAAGGAGGCGATTAAAATGCCAGAAACTTTAAACGGAAGGCAAAAAATCAAAGCGTATCTTGACGCAAATGACATATCGATTGCATCGTTAGCAACGATGTACGGGATGCCTAAGCAAGATTTGTCAGATTACTTGGCCGGGCGCAAGAAAAATCCGCAAGCAAACAGAGTGATATTAAAAATCATCTCTGATTTTAAGCTTAGCTAGGAAGGATGATTTGAATGAATGAATTAAAGAATTTTACTTTTGAAGATCAACAAATCAGAGTATTGACAATCGAAGGGGAACCGTGGTTTGTCGGAAAAGATGTAGCAGAAGTGCTAGGGTACTCAAACAGTCGCAAGGCTATTGCTGATCATGTAGACAGTGAAGATAAGGGGGTAACGAAATGTTACACCCTTGGAGGAACACAACAAATCGCAATTATCAACGAATCTGGTCTTTACAGCTTGATTTTATCAAGCAAATTACCGGATGCCAAAAAATTCAAGCGTTGGGTCACGTCGGAAGTTCTTCCAACAATTCGTAAGCACGGCGCATACATGACGGATTCGAAAGCGGCGGCAATCGTGACTGATAAAGGGTCGCTTGCTGATTTGCTTCAACAAGCCGCTGAACAACTCAAGCGGAAGGATATCCAAATTGAGCAGATGAAGCCTAAGGCGCTGTTTGCTGATGCAGTGTCAACAAGCGACACACCGATTCTTGTTGGCGAGCTGGCCAAGATTCTGCATCAGAATGGAGTATCGATGGGGCAGAACAGAATGTTCAGATGGCTGAGAGATAACGGTTATCTCATCAGCAAAAAAGGTACCAGCTATAACATGCCGACTCAGCAGGCGATGGAACTGGGACTGTTCAAGATCAAGGAGAACGCCATTACTCATAGCGATGGCCATGTAACGATTACCAAGACGCCTAAGGTTACAGGCAAAGGGCAAGTATATTTCGTAAACAAGTTTGTCGGAGAGGAGGAATTGGCATGAGTAAGGACCCATTTGGAAATAAAAAACAAATAACGCTCTTCCTTCCTGCTGAATTAAAAGCGAAATTAGAGCAGGAAGCAGAGCGAAAAGGAATGCAAGTGAATGAAGTATTAAGCATCATTCTTTATGATTATTTTTTTGAAAGTGTTGAGCCAGAATGAATTCTATCTCTCTTCCAATAGAACGTTTATTGTCCTTTGCTGATTTTTCAATTGTAGCAAAGAGTTCCCTGTCAATGCGTAAAGTAAAGCGTTTATCTTCTTCTCTGGTAAATTTATCAGCCATAATTAACCTCCGATATTGATATGCAAAATGACGTCTTATTGACAATATTATAAAACAAATTCAAAAAAATACAATATTCATATTGACGTCAAAATGAATATGATATATATTATTAAGCGAAAGGAGTTGACGTCAAAAATATGACAAAAGAAAAAGTAAGGTTTACGTACCGTATGACACCAAAGCTATTTGAGGCTATATCAGACAAAGCAAACGAAAAGGGCATTACGATTAACGCAGAAATTACAAATATTTTGTGGAGACATTATTTTGGAAAGAAGGGGACGATGGAACGATGAACGAATTAATTGAAGTTAAAACAAAAGAAGATGTGCAAGTAGTGTCAGCTAGAGATTTGCACGAAGTGTTAGGTGTTAAAACAAGGTTCAGTTTGTGGGTTAAACAAAATTTCAAACACTTTCGTGATGGCATTGATTTTACCAGCGTAGTTACAACTACGGAGGTTCAAAATAATGGAGGTGTTCAAGCTAGAGATTTACAAGATTATGTTTTAACTATCGAAACAGCTAAACATATTGCTATGATGAGCGGAACTGATAAAGGATACAAAATCAGAGATTACTTTATCAAGGTGGAGCAAGCTTGGAACAGCCCAGAAATGGTTATGAAGCGAGCTTTAGAGATTGCTAACAAGAAAGTCGAACAACTGAAAACTGAAAACCAAGAAATGAAGCCTAAGGCGCTGTTTGCTGATGCAGTGTCAACGAGCGACACACCGATTCTTGTTGGCGAGCTGGCCAAGATTCTGCATCAGAATGGAGTATCGATGGGGCAGAACAGAATGTTCAGATGGCTGAGAGATAACGGTTATCTCATCAGCAAAAAAGGTACCAGCTATAACATGCCGACTCAGCAGGCGATGGAACTGGGACTGTTCAAGATCAAGGAGAACGCCATTACTCATAGCGATGGCCATGTAACGATTACCAAGACGCCTAAGGTTACAGGCAAAGGGCAAGTGTATTTCGTAAACAAGTTTGTGCAAGGCTTATCTAGTTGAAAGCATTGCATTTAAAAGGAGGAACGGAGAAATGGACGAACTGCTCGAAAAAATGATTGCAGCCAAAGTTGATGAGGTCCTCGAATCTCAGCAACCGACTGATACTCCGGACGGCAAGGTCTGGGGCATCAAGGATTTCTGCCGTGAGTGTTGCGGCGGAAGGGGCCGTGACTGGGTGCGGGAGCATATCCTGTACCCCTTCCGCGACCAGATCGGGATCGTCAACAATCCCGAGTGCGGGTGGGTGTACTACCCGGGTGAGGTAGGTGGAACCTACTTGATCCGGAGGAAGCGGGCCCAGGAATGGATGGAGGGCCACTTCAACGATATCGATTGGAGGAGATAAAAGATGAACAAAGGATCAGGGAAAATATTAGTACCGGTGCCGGCAGAAACGCTGGCGCAACTTCAAGCAATGTCGATGTTTTGCAAATGTAAGACAATGAGCTTCGCAGAGATCTGGAGTGACATAGACGATCGGTGCGAAGAGGTCGAAAAAGGCTTGAGTGACTTCATCGATGTAATGACAACCGCATATTCGATTTTTGAAATCGAAAACAACGAAGGGCCGGAGGAAGCACGGAAACTCATTGATGAAATAATAGTCAAAATGCCGCACGAGGAAGCCGACGGATTTATGATCTTTGTTGTAATGGAGTTGCGTAGGTTGCGTGCGGAATACAAGGAGGGAAAAGAATGACTGAAAAAGAAACAATGGTCCCGGTGTCGGTTGCAGAACTTGCTGCACTAAAGGCTATGGCGATACTTTCTGATTGTAGGGTAATCGATTTTAGAACCATATTAAGTAGAATCGATGAACGAGCCGGAGACAACTCAAAGAGCCTCATCGGTTTAATGTCACTGGCTTACGTGATTTTTGAATATAAAAAGAGGGGAAGAGAGGAAGCCGCACAAAAAATCTTTGATGAACTGAACCCGGAGATAACTCCTTCGGTGGTAGAACTCTTAGATGTTTTAGAAGAAGAATGGAGGAAAAAGAATGACTGAAAAGGAATTGCTAATCGCGTTGAGATTAACGCAACACAACCACCGTATCTTAATGAAAATCAAGGACAAAGCAAAGGAGAAAGTGAAATGAAAAATTTAAGTCAAATCAAAAAAGAACGTGAAGATATTCTGAAATACTGGAATGTCGGCGACATCACGGAAAACTGGGCATCGGAAAGAGTTGCCTGCATTGCCGCTTTTATGGAAGAACTCGATGGCGAAAAAGATGCCATCGTAAGGGGGTAAGAATATGGAAGATCAAGATCCAGAAGAAATTATTAGGGAATTTGTCCGCAATGCTAAAAAAGCCCACAGCGTTCTGTGGGCGTTCGACCAACTCATTTTGAAGGACAGCAAGTGGTGGAAACCTCATGCTGCTTTGCTAAAAATGCTGACTGAATTTGACAAAATCGATATAGACTAAAAAAATCCGCCCGGGGACGGGGCGGAAAAACCAAACTAATACGTGCTCATTATAGCACGTATATGGAGGATGAGTAAATGGAACCATTAAAAAAAATCGAAGTTAACTTCACGCCTGGGACTATCGAGTTTCCAAGCGCTGACAGGCTGAAATTGTACGTGAACGAAATGCTTGAAAAAACAAAAGGATTGGTCGCTACTGACGATAGCATAAAAGCGACTAAAGCCTCAAGAACAGAGGTTAACAAGCTTGAAAAAAGTATTGCTGACGTGCGAAAAAAATACAAAAAGGCATGGAATGAGCCGTTCAGTGCCTTTGAGTCAAGTTTGAAGGAACTGGAAGGTGACTGCAAAGCCGCTTCTCAGGAGCTTAAAGAAACCATCGACAGCTTTGAATCTGAACAAAAAGATCAGCGCAGGCAAAATGTTAAGGAAATCATCGAAGAGATGTCTCCTAATTATGGCGTCAGTGCTGACCAGATTGAAATCCTTGATAAATGGCTGTTAAAGTCAACGGCCAAAAAGACAATTTTGGAAGAAATTGCCGAGTCGATGAAGGTTGCTGCAAACATGGCCAAAGAGGCTGAAAAAATCTCACGAGAATGTGTCAGTCGAGGAATAGTACCTGAGAGGTATCTGGATCTGCATCAAAAAGGGATGAGTTATATCGATGTCGAAAACCTCATCGAAGACGATTTGAAAAAAAACGAAGAGGTCGAGGACCTTTTCAAGGCCCATAGGCAAGCGGAAACAGCAGAAAAAAAGGCGAAGATGGTTGATCTCGGTGATGGGAAACTCATTGATACCTTTACTGGCGAGGTTAAGCAAGAATTGCAGCAAGTAAGCTTTACCTTGCGCGGAACTAAAGATCAGCTTGATAATTTGGCCAGATACTGCGTTCAAGCGGGAATCAACGTGATTAAGGCTAGTGATCGAGAAACAATCATAGAGTAAGGAGGCGGAATCATTGGAAGAAAATCAAGAAAAAGACATGGTGTCTTTGTATAAGGCTCTCAGTGAGTTCCGTCAGAATATCAAGCAACCCGCCAAAGATGGCAAAAATCCCTATTTTAAAAGTGCGTACGTGACACTTGAGGGTGTCATCAAGGCAGTCGATGAAGCCATGTCAGGCACGGGGCTGTCATTTATCCAGGAGGTAGCTACGGTTAACGGACTTCCTGCAGTGCGCACGGTTTTGATGCACGAAAAGGGCGGAGTAATGATGAGCGGGTGGCTTAGCTTGCCTCTTAAGCAGAATGCTACCCCTCAGGACGTCGGCTCTCTCATAACATACGCCAAGCGATATCAGCTGGCAGGTTTCATGGGTGTTGCGAGTGACGTTGATGATGACAGCATGCAATCCAGTCAGTATCGGCCAAATCAAGGCTATCAGCAACAGAATTCCGGTTATTATCAGCCTCAACAGAGTAGGCAGAACAACGGCAACGATGTAGTTGCTCATTGGCGTCAGGTGATGGCGGACGTTTGTCAACGATTAGGAACGGATCAGAAGACCGTTATGAATGCGATCAAGCAAGTCATTGCTGAATCTACTAGATACAAAAATTATGCCAACTGGAGCGATGCTGCTAAAAGAAATGCAGAAATTGCCATCATGAGGAATTTGGTAAAAGAGAACATGTAGGCATCCCTCGATGGATTTTTTAGGCTAGGCCTACGTTCAAATAAAGAGGCTTGTCTTACCTCCCTAGCACATCGTACCACAGGCAAGCTGTGGTTATCTCGTGCAAAGGAGGTGACAAGCCATGAAAGAAATAATAATCATCCTCATTTTAATCTATTTAATCTTGAATAGCAATAGGGCCTAGCCTAAAAGGGCGCCGACGCAGAGAGCGTCGGCGCCCTGGGGATGATTTTAGAAAGGAGGATACTTTTTTGAAAGTTGAAAAGATACGGCGCAAAGGATTTACTGTGATAAGCAATGATGTTCTGAATAATACTGCATTGAGCTGGAAGGCTAAGGGAATCTTTGCGTACCTATGGTCGCAATCTGATTCTTGGAATTTTTATGAAGTTGAAGTACTAAAGCATTCCACTGATGGGAAGGCATCTTTGAAGGCTGGATTAAAAGAGCTTGAATCTGCTGGATATTTAAAGCGTTATCGTGTGCGAGACGGAAAAGGCTTTTTGAGAGAAAGCAAATGGATTTTGTCAGAAGAACCTATGTCCGATTATCCAACGTTGGATAATCCAACGTTGGAAAACCGTACGTTGGAAAATCGGACACTAACAAATACTAACTATAACAATACTAATAATAACAATACTAACTTAAACGAAGACGCAGTCGTTGATACTAGTTTAGTTAACATAGTGGCTCAGCCGGAAGAAGAATCAATCGACGACGACGGCTTCGGAAAGATCGTTGAATTTTACCAAGAGAATTTCGGCATGATGAGCAGCTTCCTGTGCGACGATATGCGACAGACGTATAACGAATGGCAGCAACAATCAAAGGAGCCTGATCTTATCATCATCAAGGCGATGCAGATAGCCTTGAGCAATAACGTGCGCAACTGGAAATACGCATGCGCCGTTCTGCGAACCTGGGAGGATAAGCGACCGCAAAGTTTATCAGATGTCGAAGCGCTAGAGGCAGAGCACAAAAACAACAGAGCAGCTAAATCAAAACACGCTAAACCAGAAAAACAGAAAACGATGGAGAACTTCGATGACTTGGCGAACAAGCAGAACGCAGGCATTGACATGAGCGAAACCTTGTCGGATATCGAAGCTCTCAAGAATCAACTTTACGGATAGGAGATTGTTATGTACAGAAGAACGCATGCTGCCTCGCACTTTGGGAAAAAGGTTGTCATCGACGGTCTTAAATTTGATTCGATGAAGGAAGCAAGCTTCTATCAGCTTTATCTTAAGCCGAGCGGCTACCAGTTTACCACACAGGAACGATTTACGTTGCTTGAGACATTCCCCCTGGAGCTAGTCAAGCTTCGTCAGACGGTTTATAAGAGCGACTTTGTCGTATATGACAAAGTCGGTTCAATCAAACACGTGTATGACGTCAAGAATGGTTATACAGAGTATGCCATAGACCAGAAGTCTAAAATAAAGTTTTCGCTGTTTGCGAGAAAGTACGGTGTTCCGGTTGAAGTGGTTGTCATGCGTAAGAACTACTTCAATGTCGCCATTCTGGGCACTACGAAAAAAGTCAGGCCAGTGCCGATGGTCAACATCGATTATGACTGGCAGGACATTATCAGATAATCACACCATGGCAAACCAAACACTGCATTTGCCATGGGCACGGACCCTTAGCTCAGTCGGCAGAGCAGACGGCTCATAACCGTCCGGTCGCAGGTTCGAGCCCTGCAGGGTCCATCGCCCCTATATGCTCCGGGGCAAAAAACAATAGATATTAGTCTTATGATTTGAGAACGCAAGCATTAGGGGTTAGATACTCACACTTGAAAACCTGAAGTGTAGCGCAAATCGGGTCATAGATAGCACGCGGACGTCATGGTCAGCGCTCAAAGCGTAACGCGTGCATAGCCGGGGCCGCTACTGAGCGGTGGCCGACGGAACCGGCTAATTTCTGCCCGCTTGGTCGGGCAGAGCCTACTTTAAGAAGTAAAGAGACATGTACGGATATGTAAGCTCAGGCGTGCCGGAAACGGTCCATCTCATGATGAGGAGGTTCGAGTCCTCCGCCGGCGCATCGGAAGGAGGGGAGAAGATGAAAAACTACTTAGTGACCATTAAAATCGGCAAGGTCATCACAAACAAGTTGGTCAAAGCTGAAACTGCTGAAGAAGCAGAGAAGGAGGCGCTTAGATGCGCATCACGAAAGACTATGGACTTACCAGTTCAAAACTAGAGCATGATTTGTTGGCAAGTATTGACAAAATCATGCGGGCCGGATGTTTTCGCAGAAACGTATGAAGAAGCAAAGGAGTGCAGAAAATATGACTCGAGAAGAATGGATTCAATTTAGTGTCATTTCGGTAATTTATGCAATTGTGCACATTACGATAGAACTGATAAAAGAAAGGAGAAAAAAGTGATGAATGTTTCTCTCTCTGATGATTTGTTAAATTGTCTCGTAAGCTGCATCAACTTGAGTAAAGCAATAGAACACGCACGAAATTAGGAGGAACAAAAAATGAAAGTCAAAAAGATTGAGAGTTATCCGCCGCTGACGATAGATGAGCAGGAAACCGTCCTTACCTGGGACGCAAAAGAGCGTGCGTGGCATATATGCACTGACTACCCAGCGCACGCACGCAAGTATGAAGCGGTGCTTGACGAGTCCAAGCCTGTCAAGAAGGGCTACCGAGACGGGGCGTTGGTTATGATTGACGGGTATCTGGACGAAAGCGCATATACGGTCCGGATCGGCAAGAAGCGCCGTTATTCTGACGAGCAAAGAGCCAAGATGGCAGAACGACTTAAGGCTGCGAGGGAGAAGGTGACTAAAGATGAATGATTTATCGAACGAACTGAAAGCTCTGATCAAAGAGGGGAGCGGGTATAACCAAAACATGACTATTGAGCCGTTGGGGGACGGTGAGTGGTGCAGTATAACCACATCATCCATCGATGTTTGTGGGGACAGTGTTGTCATCTATGCACGGCGAATGGACGGTATGAACAATTGTCCGGACGGAATGATCGAACTGAGCGATTTCGGGGTGACGGATTTTAATATCGACGACGAATACAAATATATAATCGAAGCGGAGTGCAAGATCTGGCACTTGATTTACGGCCTTGGAAAACGCACTGATATTCATACGGCTGTGGCGGCACGACCAAAAGATTTCTGCTATGCCTTTGCGCAAATAGACTGGGCTACCACAAGCATTAACAACATAGCTGCCTATCTGCTTGAGGAGGAAGATTCCGATGAAAAATATGAATAAATTAGAACGCATTGTTTCTGCAGCATTCTTTACATGTGGTGTTCTCATGTATCTGTTTTACAGGTGGTGGTTAGCGGATTGATTGTGTACAGGAAACGGAAGATGAATAGAAGCATCCCTCAATAACTTTTTCAGGCTAGCCCCTTTTGCTGAGAACAAAAAAAGGTTGCCACCTCCTTTTAACGCATCTTATCACAGCAAGCTGTGATTTTCCGATGCTAAAGGAGGTGACAACCTTGGAACAAATCATTTTGATTCTCATTTTAATCTATTTGCTGATAAATAGCAAGTAGGGCTAGCCTGAAGGGCGCGCGTCAAAGCTAACGCATTGGCGCGCGCCCCTTGGGAGGGATGAAGCACGGGCCGTTGAGTTTTGAAAAAATGCGAAAAATTGAAATTTGAGCCTGTTTCAAGGCGGGAAATTACAAAGGAGATGTAATTTTGAAAAAGACATTGAAGGATTATTGCAGAAATCACAAGACAAAATACGGATTTGACAATCCAGTTGCACGTGAGGCCAGCTGCCTTGGTCATCTGGAAAGCTGGGTTGAACAGGCAGTGAAGGAATACGAGAATTCGGGTCAGATAACCGCCGATACAAGGCTCTGGATCAACACCAACATCAAGCGCATGCAGGAATTCCTGGACGAACTGGAGGAACGGCAATGAATGACATGAATAAATACGGGTGTTTGTTGTCGTTGGTGTTTCTTGTTTGGTGCATGCTGATGTATCTGATGTGCAACTGGCTTGCGAGGTGAGACGATGGTATTGAAGTTTGGAAAAGCGGTTACGATGATTGTGGAAAGATATGGCTGGAGTGCATTTGACAACTTGAGTGCAATTAATGATCCGGATCTTTGCAAGGCTGTTGAAATGGTTCGGAAGGTCAGGAAGAAAAAGGACGATATACATGCGAATAAAACTGGTGCAGACTTGCGCCATGCACGTCCGCCACGCGAGAAAATCGAGAAAATGGTTGATAGGGGAATGACTTATGCTGAGATTGGAGAGGCAATCGGCTCCACTCCCGAAGCGGCAAGCAAGATCGTCAGGAAGTATGGGTTGTCAGAAAGATACTGGTTTGCGCATGGCATGTACAATCTCATCAAATCAGATCCCTATCGCAAGTTAGTTGAGCAGAAGAAAGCTGAGCTGAAATCCTTGATTAATCAAGGAGCCACCGATGCCACCATAGGTGCGGAATTAGGAATGACCGTCAGTCGAGTCAAATACTGGATTAAGGAATGGAATCTAGGGCGTAGGAAGAATATATCTTGAAAATGCTTTGAGAATCCGCGTGTAAAACAAAAATGACTCCACAGGGGAGCCACTCTCTAAACAATCAACTAATATATTATAGCATTATAGCAAAGGGAGTGGCGTAGTGGAAGATTTACTGTTGGAGATCGATAACATCGACTATAAAGCAACTGCCAACAATGTTAAGAATTTCTTGGAAAATAAATTGCCCTGCATTTTGCGTTTGGCAAATTCCAGTCCAGCAAGCCTGGCATCACCGGTTATTTCCGACATGCCGGTTAATCGAGGCGGGGGCAATCACAGCGAAGAGAAGATGGTTAAGTACGTTGCTGCCAGAGCAATCATCGATGGGGTATCACGAGCGATTGCGCATTGTTCCCAGACGTCATCCCACATCCTCAAAGAACGATATGTTGCAGGCATGGAGAACTGGCAAATAATTGAGACTATGTACTGTGAACGCGCAACGTACTATAAGCTGCGAGACAAGGCATACAACGAGTTCGCCGACTGTTTGGAATTGCAGCAGGGTTGTCCGGATCTGCACGTGTATAAAAATTAGACGACTGCTAGACGATTGCGAGACAAACACTGGACACATACTAGATGCATGAGGTGCTAACATAGTAGTGTTGAATAGTTACGGATAGGGCAAGGGAAACCTTGTCTTTTTTAATATCAGAAAGAAGGTGTGGTGGTGTTATGTGAGCAGAGGCCTAACTGCTAAACAAAGAGTTTTTGCAGACGAGTATTTAAAAGATGGTAATGCCTATCAGGCTGCAATAAAGGCAGGCTATTCTGATAACTATGCAAAGGCACAATCATCTAAATTGTTGGAAAATGTAGGAATAAAATCCTACATTGATGCCAAAATGTCCGAAATTGAATCTAAGAAGATAGCTACTGCACGCGAGGTAATGGAATTCTATGCGAGGGTGTTGCGTGGGGATGAAACGGAAGAGGTGGTTGTAGCCGGTCTTGACGGTGCTGAAGTTGTCGAACGCAAACCGCAGCTAAAAGAGCGGATTACCGTTGCCAAGGAGATTATGAAACGATACCCGTTAGCAGGAAACGATCCCGCCCTTGCCGAACAGTTGCGCAAGATTAAGGCGGAAGCCGATATTGCTGAATGGAAAGCTAAAGAGTTGCTTGGTGATAATAATGCAGAAGATAAAACAACACTGATAGATGATATTGGAGGCGAAGCAGATGGGGCAAACAATTAAGATGTCTAAACTGATTAATCCTCATTTCTATCGCCTTTGGCGCACTTCAAAGCCATATGTTGTTGCTAAAGGGGGACGCGGATCATTTAAATCATCTGTTATTAGTTTAAAGTTGGTAGCCATGGTTAAGCATTGGACTCAATTAGGAAAAAATGTATCTGTAATTTGTGTGCGAGAGAATGCCAGCTATTTGAGAGATTCAGTCTATAGTCAAATTAAGTGGGCATTGGATATGCTTAGTCTTTACGATGAGTATAAATTCTATACTAGTCCACTTAGGATCGTGCATAGGCGTACTGGAAGCACGTTTTATTTCTATGGCGCAGATGATCCGATGAAACTAAAGTCGAACGTGGTCGGGAACGTGGTTGCTGTTTGGTTTGAAGAAGCTGCAAATTTCAAAGGGCAGACAGTATTTGATCAATCGATACCGACGTTCATACGTCAGAAACCAGTATTTACGAATCAAGTTAAGGTTTTCTTCTCTTACAATCCGCCTAAGAATCCATATGATTGGATTAATGAGTGGGTCAAAAAATGTGAACGTGATGAAGATTACTTTGTAGACACGTCAACTTATCTAGATGATGAGTGGGGATTCACAAATGATGAACAACTTAAATTGATTGAGAAGTACAAGGTTAATGATCCAGATTATTATCGTTGGCTATATCTTGGAGAAGTTGTAGGATTAGGCACTAATGTTTATAACTTCGAGTTGTTTAACCGAGTGGATGAGATACCTGATAATGATTATTTAAGCGATCTTTATTTTTCGATGGATATTGGTCATGATGTATCTGCAACTACCTGTGGCGCTTATGGACTATCGGTAAACGGAAATCTATATGTGTTGGATACTTATTATTACAGCCCAGCAGGAAAAGTTAACAAAAAACCGCCAACGGAACTGGCACAAGATGTGCATGCGTTTGTTGAAAGAACATGCGATAAATACGATATGGATCCGGTTAATATGACGGCAGATAGCGCAGACGGAGCATTAGATAACCAGTACTATTCGATGTTTGGCATCCATTGGCATAAAGTGGCTAAAAAGAAAAAAGTTGAGATGATCGACCGGGTGCAGGACATTCTTGCACAAGGTCGTATTTTTGTACTTGATATTGACGACAATCAGGTATTTTTGTCTGAACATCGTGACTATCGTTGGGATGAAAAAACATTAAACGGCGATGATCCTAAGGTAATTAAGGAAAAAGATCATACTTGCGATCAGTTTATGTATCTTTGCTTAGATAACGAACGCGACTTTGGCTTGAAGTGGTAAAGGAGGCGATGACGTGAGTGTGCTTTCAACGTTAAAGAATTGGTTCAGGAAAGGCGGTGCAAGTCTGGGCATGATAAAAAGTTTGACATTAGTCACTGATGATAGACGGATTGCAATGGATCCAGGCGAATATACGAGAATAAACGTAGCTAAAAAGTACTATTCTGATGATTTTAGACCTATCGAATTTATTAATAGTTACGGAGACAAACGCATGCGCAAATATGAGTCTGTCAATGTAACCAAGTTAGCTGCAAGAAGGTTGGCATCGATTATCTTCAACGAGAGATGCAAAGTAGAAATCGGGGATGATGAGAAAGCAAACGAATTGCTTGAACGCGTCTTTTTAGATAATGAATTCTACCTGACTTTTGAAGAATACCTAGAGAAATGGATTGCTTTAGGTAGTGGAGCTATCAGACCTTATGTACAAAATGACAAGATAAAACTTGCTTGGATCACTGCTGACCAATTTTATCCATTGCATGTAAACACAAATGAGGTTAAAGAAGCTGCGATCGCAAGTAAAACTACTGTCGTAGAAAATGACAAAAATGTCTATTACACGTTACTTGAGTTTCACGAATGGCAAGATGGCAACTATGTGATCACCAATGAGCTTTACCGTTCGGATAGCGCTGATAGTGTTGGGGTGCAAGTCCCGTTAAGCTCAATTGAAGAATATGCTGATACGCAAGAAACAGCAACTTTAACAGGGTTAGTTAAACCTTTATTTGCTTTCTTCAAGACTCCCGGAGCTAACAACAAGATGTTAGAAAGTCCGCTGGGGTTAGGTTTGATTGATAACGCTAAATCAACGGTAGACGCAATCAACCGCACGCACGATGAATTTATTTGGGACGTTAGATCTGGCAAAAGACGCATGGTAGTTCCTAAGTCGTGGCTAAAACGTCCAAATGCTAATTCAAGGCGTAGAGATACTGAAACCCATCCACCAATGTTTGATCCAGATGAGACAGTTTACCAAGCTATGTACGGTGACGATAGTGATATCGGCTTTCATGATATGTCTGTTGCGATTCGTGTGGAGCAGTATTCAAGCACAATGGAATTTTTCTTGCACGAGTTTGAAAATGAGATCGGACTTTCGCAAGGAACGTTTACTCAAAGTGCTAGCGGTATACAAACTGCAACAGAAGTAGTTTCAAACAACTCAATGACGTATCAGACTAGATCAAGTTATTTGACTATGGTCGAAAAAACGATTGCACAGCTAGTTGATGCTATTTTAGAACTTGCTCAATGTGGCGAACTCTTTAGTGATGGGAAAGCTCGTTGGACTGGTGATGTGCAAAAGGTCAATATTAACATCGACTTCAACGATGGTGTATTTATCGATCAGGATGCACAACTTAAAAACGACCTACAAGCTTTACAAGCAAGCGCATTACCGATTAAACAATTTTTGATGCGTAATTACAGCTTAGATGAAGCCACGGCTGATGAATGGGTACAACAACTTGAAGAAGAAAAAGCAAGTAGTGAGCCTGCACCAAGTGGTGAAGTAGGCTTGTTCGGAGGTGCTGACGATGGAAATAGAACAGATGTTGGCGAAAGCGGACAAGATAGCTGATTATTACGTTAAATTACAGCAAAAGATCTTTTATTTGCTGATAGACAGTTTTAAGACGACGAGACCTGAATTGATAAATCAGGATGATCCCGATAGTATTCTAGAGTGGCGCTTGCGTGCTTTATCAAAGATTGGAGCACTGACCAAAGACACTATCAAAATAGTTTCAAACACTTCTGGCAAGTCCGAAAGCTATATCTATGATTTGATCAAAGATGATGGGCTAGAAGTCGCAAAGGACATCAATGCTGAACTATCTGATGCATTGAAACAAAATAAGCCAATCAGTCCAGAAGTCAATAGCATTATCAGCAGTTATGCTGCTCAAACGTTTAGAGATATCAATAATAATGTCAATCAATCGCTGTTATCCACTAACTATTCAAAAAACGGGGCCGTGAGAGCTTATCAAGATATTATCAACCAAACGGTCTTAGAAGTCCAAACAGGTCTTAAAACTCCTGACAGAGCTTTAAAGGACAATATCTATAAATGGCGTGATAATGGCATCAAAACTAATTTGGTAGACAAAGCAGGGCACAATTGGAGCTTAGAAGGTTATACTCGTACTGTAATCCGTACTACTGCAGCTAGAACTTATAATGATCTGCGCATTCAAAGCATGAAAGATTTTGATAGCGTACTAGCGACTATGTCTAGTCATCCGGCATCAAGGCCAGCTTGTGCCCCTATTCAAGGAAAGATAGTCAATATTGTCCCAAAAGAAAGCCCCAGATGCGATCCTGAATATCCCAGCATTTATGATTACGGTTATGGTAAACCAAGTGGATGCTTTGGAATAAATTGCGGACACAAATTATATCCGTATATCAAAGGCGTGTCGCATAATTTCCAAAAGCAATACGATCCTAAAGAAGCGGTCGAAAAACAAAAGATCCAACAAAAACAACGGTACTATGAGCGCAATATCAGACGTCTAAAGTACGACTTAGATCTTGCCAGACGCCAAAATGACGTAGCAAGCGAGAGAAAGTTCAGTCAAGCCATTAGAGGGTATCAAGCTAAATTACGTGATCTAGTGAAGAATAACGACTTCTTGACACGGCAGTATGACCGGGAACAAATAGTTCAAACTGTAACTAAAATTGATAAAACAAACAAAACACAGTCACAGCTTTATGTAGAGACAATGCTAAAGAGCGGTCAGTGGGGTAAGAAAATCAATCCAGAAAAACAAGCACCGCATATTGAGTCCACTAGAGTAGAAGGTAAGAGCTATTTGTATGATAATGAAGATCCGCAGGCATTGATGGACAAATATGCTGGTAAGGGTAAATTAAACAGAACTAAAAATGGTTTTGGAAATAAAGAAGTAGTCTATGTTGACCATATCATTGGGATAGATTATAATTCGGGTGAAGAGACAAATTGGATCAAAATCCATCATTCTAAGAAAAGAACTCATATAGTTCCGTACAAGCCTAAGGAGTGACAACTATGGATCTAACTAGATATTGGGGAAAACAGGTAGATGTTATGGATGTTGATGGGATACGTTATAATGGTTTTGTTAGGGCAGTAACTATTCCAGGGGATTCAGACGATAATTGTTATGAAATTGATCTTATTGGCACAGAACAATACGGTGATGATTATTTAACCTTAACAGAGCATGAAATAAAGGAAATATCCGAGGTGGATAATGGCTAAAAGTGATAGTTATGCTAGATGACAAGGAAACTTGGTATCTATATTTTGACCTATGGAGAGGCTCACAATAGAACTAATAAACTATACAATTACAAAAGGTTTATCAGAAAGGGATGATTTTTTATGATGGTCGAAATGTACTTGGTTTCCAATAATGACGATACCGTAACTTATCGCATGTATAACACTGACGCTAAAGAAAACATAGGAAATATGACCGTGAACAAAGAAAATAAGAAATACGCCCTAGATTACGCTGATGAAATGACAACGCATTTTGAAACAGCAACGTATAGATTCATTGTTGGAGCTATTGAGCGTGGCATTTACCCAGAATACGCTTATGATGGTTGGGGCTAAAAAATAACTGAAAAATAATAAGCAAGGCATCGAGAAATCGGTGCTTTTTCGTTATATGAAGCTAGTTGAAAAACTTGGACGGAACATCAACGACATGAAACTCTAATATTTGACCTAAGCAAGTCGTAAAAAGGCTTATTTTTTATGCGATCAGATCAGCGTGGAGCGTTCCACGTAAAATAAATACGTTAGGAGGTATCGCAAAATGCAACGCGAATTTTTACAAAATTTAGGACTTAGCGACGATCAAGTGCAAGCCGTTTTGACTCAACATGGTAAGTCGACAAATGAGATCAAGGGAAAACTTGCACAAGCAGAAGAACAGGTAGCGGATTTGCAAAATCAAATCGGTGATCGTGACAAACAACTAAAGAAACTTGAGAAGACTGTTGGTGATAATCAAGAGTTAGCTCAAGAAATTGATAAGTTGCGAAAAGAAAATGAGCAAACTGCCAAAGATTATCAAAGTAAGATCACGAAGCAAGCTAAAGATTTTGCAATCACCAATGCTTTGAAAGATGCAGGGGCTAAAAATACCAAAGCGGTTCTTGCTCTGTTGGATTTAGACAAGGTGTCTGTTGATGAAGATGGTCAGCTATTCGGAATTGCCGAACAGTTAGAAGAACTTCAAAAGACGGATGCCTATTTGTTTACACCAAAGCAAATAGAACTAGAGAAAAAGGGCCCTGTCAACCTGTTTGCTGGTGGTAATCCTAGTTCTAACGTGGCTAAGGATCCTAAGAATATGTCATTAGACGAACAGACTGATCTATATCGAAAAGATCCTTCGCAATGGCAAAGTTTGTTCGGCAATAACAATAAATAGAAAGGCGGAATTTTAAATTATGGAAACACATTTATCAGACATGATCATTCCTGAAGTTTTTGGGAATTATGTATTAAATACGGCACTTAAAACCAACCGCTTTGTGCAAAGTGGTATTTTGACACCAGATCCGGATCTTGGACCACATTTGTTGGAAGCAGGTACAAAGATCACAGTACCTTTTATCAACGATCTATCTGGTGATCCAGACAACTGGACCGACACTGACGACATCCCTGTAGATCAACTTACATCAGGTAAACAACTAGGTTTGAAATTTTATCAAAGTAAAGCCTTTGGTTACACTTCATTATCTCAAATGATCTCCGGGGCCCCTATCCAAACAACGATCGGTAATCGCTTTGCAAGCTTCTGGACTCGCGCTGATGAGAAAATGCTATTAGCGGTTTTGGATGGTGTTATGGGCGTAACGAAGGTTAAAAACAGCAAATTCTATGATGCAACTTCTAAGACGCCAACAGACGCAGCTTTCAGTGCCAAAGGTTTTATTGCAGCCATTGGTTTGATGGGCGATCTTCAAGATACTTCATTTGGAGCAATTGCCGTTAACTCTGCTACTTACTCAATGATGAAGCTGCAAGGGCTTATCGAAACTATTCAACCTCAAAATGGCGCTATGCCTTTTGAAGCATATAATGGTTTGCGGATCGTACTTGATGACGATATCCCAGTTGATCTGACTAACAAGCAAAAGCCAACAACAACGTCTTATATCTTTGCTCCAGGAGCAGTTCGTTATTCTAGCGTTTTGGCAAGTACTGAAACTAAGTATGATCCGATCAAAAATGGTGGGACAGATACGATTGTTCAAAAACGTGTAGGAACGATTCACGTTGCTGGCACGTCAGTTAAACCATCATTTGCACCAACTAAGAGCACATTCCCGACGATGGAAGAGTTTGGCAAGTCTAGCACCTGGGAAGTTGTTGATGGCATTGATCCACGTACGATCGGCGTTGTTGCATACAAAGCTGAGTTAGATCCTGCATTAGTTCCAGGCGCAGAAGTTACAACTGCTGGCCCAGGAGCTGCAGTTCCTGGTACAGGACATTAGGAAAGGTCGTGAGCTGAATGCTAAGCTTTTCAGAATATCAAGAGCTTGGTGGTAGGCTGACTGATGAAGTTATATACACCAAGTTGGAGCATGATGCAGTTCAACTTTTGAACACTGCGACACAGATGTTTTATGTTAGAAATGACATCAGCACTGATCAAGATGAGTGGCGGGTAAAGATGTTTAAAATGGCTTTAGTTGCACAGATTGATTACACAAATGACGTCGGTGCTTCGACAGAGTATGAAATGGCACAAAAAGCTGTTAAGAGTGTGTCTATTGATGGAACTACTGTTACAACTGACGGAACATTCAAAGATAGTAGCACTGGCGGGATCTATAATATTGCTTTAGATTACCTTCTTCAAACAGGCTTGCTTTTTGGGGGTGTGGACATATGTTAAAGCCACCAAAAAATATGTGCAATCAAAACATTATCCTTAAGCTTAAAGTTGAAGATCCTGACGATATTTACGGTGAGTCTACTGATTTTGACGAGATTAAGTTAGATAATTGTGTGGTCCACGCTCGTACTGTCTACGAAGGATCCAACAACAATCGTCAGATCGTATCAAATGCAACTGTTATGCTATATGCTGGGATCACGACACCATTTATTAAACTGACAAAGGATCATCTTGGCTCAAAGGTCGAGTACAACGGTATTGAATACACGTTGACAAACATCAGCGAGTCAAGAGATCCATTCAGTGACGAGCTTTATCAATACAAACTACAAGTTGTTTAGGGGTGAATTAAGTGAGCGTTAAAGTCAATGTTAGTAGTGACGGCTTAGATAGAAAGTTCAGTCATTCCAGCTTAGTTCGTGGTCGTAAAGCGGCGGCTAATGATGCACATCAAGCTATGGAAAAATACGTACCTATGCTTCATACCGATGCTTCAACAAATTTGCGGAGCATGTCATTTGTAAACAGTGACGGGACTAGCATAAACTATAATGCTGTGTACGCCAGAGCCCAGTTCTACGGTTTTGTTGGTCGTGCTCCGGGGCATCGTGTACATAATTACACGACTCCGGGGACTTCAAGACGTTGGGATCTACGTTTGAAAGGCAATAAGCATGACATGGTCTTAGTCAAAGAAGCTTTTGTGAAGGGGGCTCAGTGGAATGGATCTTGATCTTCAGGAGTCGTTAGCAAAGTCGATCATGAAAGGTACAGGGCTAAAACTTAAAGTAGCTTATTTATCGCCTGATAGCGATATTGGCTTAGTACCTGTGCAAGGATCCCACGTTGTTGAGGCTGACTATTCAGGCAATCAGCTTTGGCAGTACAATTATGCGATTACGATCAAAACTAAAAGCGCACGAGAGGCTAAGGAAAAGCTCTTTGCTATCAGTAACTATTTGAATGGCTTGGATGAGCTATTAAGTGGAAATGGTAGCTTCAGATTTAATAATTTAGAAGTTTCTAGTGCGCCGAGTGAATTACTAGAAGATACAGCAGGGACGGTGATGTATGAGTTAGACATCGCTGTTTTTGTATACACAAAACGATAGGAGGCCATATAGATGGCAAAAAATACAAAGCCCATTGTGGGTACAGAATTAACAACTAAGGGGGCAGCGCTCAACGTTGTTAATAAATTATATCTTGATACGACAGATTCAACAGATCTAAATGATGTCACTACCGGCAAATGGGCGTGGTTAGCGTTAGATATTACGCAGATCACTCCAAGTGCCAATGAAACTTCGCAATCCGATGCTGACTATGCAGGTAACGGTTTTGGGTCTACTGAAATTACTTCTAAACGTTATCAATTAGCGGTTACTGGTAAACGTCACATTGGTGATGCTGCGCAAGATTATGTTGCAACTAAACAATTTGCGATCGGTAATGCTCTGCATACTCGTGCACTTTGGATTGATAATGGTGAAGCTATCTTGGCAGAGGTCACATTGTCAAACATTGTTCCAACGGGGGGTAATGCTAATGCTAGCCAAACGTTCCAAGTGACGATCGTGTTCAACGGTGCACCGGTTGCAATTGATGGCAAGCTGACAATGAGCGATCAACCCGTAGAAGATGGCACATACACAGCGACAGTTACACCAAAGAACCAAGGCTAAAAAACATAGAAACAGAGACGAGAAATGTGAGACGAAAAAAGAAAGGGTAATTTAATTATGTCAGTACTTAATTTAGATCAACAATTAACAGTCGATAACAAAAAGACAGTCCAAATCGGTGGTAAAGAATACGAGCTTATCTTTAACGATAAATTTGCCAAGCTTGTTGCCGATACGCAACTCAAGGTGGCAGAAGCAACAAAAGACTTTGATGGCGATGCTAAATTAGAGCAATTTGCCAAGAAAGAATACGCTGAACAAAAAGAACAGTTGATGACAGCTTTCGATAAGGGCAAAGTAGTCGTCATTGACGCCTTAGATCAGTTGTTAGGTGAAGGCGAGGGTGAACGCTTGTACAAGCACTACAACGAGTCTACTCAAGCTTTGATCGCTTTAGTTGCCTTATTGAATAAAGCTGCAAATGATGCTGTGTGTGAAACTAAAGCTAAAAACCGAGCTGAGCGTCGAGCTAAATATAAGAAAAACCACTAGAGGTGATGTGGCATGCTAAGTTTAACGCAAGATCCGTTAAATGAAGTGATCTTCAATGGTAAGAGCTACCACCTAGACTTAGCTTTCGATACAGTTCTTCAATATCTACAGCTTTCGTCAGATGACGATCTGTCAAAAGAGGAAAAGGTGGAGTATGCTATCACTCTCTTTTTGGATGAGCAAGATCTACCTAACGATCCAGAGTTTTATGAGCTAATATTTAAAGCTGTGAATGAAGAAATAACGGCAGATCCTTATGGCAATAATATGCCAAATAGTAACCCGTTTGGACTAGCGCCAATTAAGTATTTTGATTACGTTCAAGACGCAGAAGCTATTTTTGCTAGTTTCATGCGTGAGTATAAAATCAACCTACTCAAACAACGTGGGAAAATGCATTGGCGAGAGTTCAAAGCTTTATTTGATGGATTAAGTGAAAATTCGTACATGCAACGTATCATTTCCATTAGACAGCGTGATCTAAGCGAAGTTGATGATAGTAAGATGCGTCAGCAATTGACAGAAGCTAAAAGTTACTATGCGCTAGACGAGCCGCAAAAAGAAGAAGTCAAGCAAGAGCACGTAGCACAGACATCAGCGTTATCTGCAATGTTCAAAGCTATGCAAGGTCAAGTAAAGAAAGGGGGCTAGTGAATGGCAGCAGATGCAAGTGTTGTTATTGATTTTGATGTCAAAATGCAACAATTAGAATCAGATAGAGATCAGATCAATAAAATTTTGTCAGCAATCGGTGAAAATACTGGCGACAAGATGGATGACGAATTCAAAAAATCAGCTGATAAAGTTGTAAGCGAGGCAAAAAACGTCAAAAAAGATGTTGATGCAGAACTCAAAAAGCCAACAGCCACGATCACACCTAAAGTTGATGATAGCGAGGCGCAGAAAGGTACACAAAAGATCATCACTAGCCTTCGTAAGATTCCTAAAGATCAAAAGGTAAAGTTAGATGCTGACGCTAAAAAGGCAGGCATAGACGATTTTACGAACCTTTTGAAACGGGTCCCTAAAAAAACTCGAACGGAGATCTTGGCTCAAGCGCAAAAGGGCGAAGTGATCGATTATGAAACGTTGTTAAACAAGCTACCTAAAAAGGTCTTGACTGAAGTTCAATTAAACGACAACGCAAGCGATAAGTTAAGGACTATTAAGAAAGAATCCGAAAATACTAAAAATGGCTTTACGCGCTTAAAAACTATTGTAGCTGGATCATTTCTTGGTGGTGCTGCGCTAAGCGGTGTGTCTATTCTTGTTGATGGTCTAAAAAATGTTGCCGTTGAAGGGGCGAATGCTTCAGATGCGATGGACAAATTTAGATCAACAATGAAACTTGGTGGCTTTGGTGAAGCTGAGATCAAAAAGGCCTCTGATCAAGTCATGGACTATGCTAACAAGACGGTCTATGACCTTGACGACATTTCTAATACGACCGCTCAGTTAGCCGCTAACGGTGTTAAGAACTACATGGGGCTAACAGAAGCCGCCGGGAATTTGAACGCCCAAGCTGGTGGTAACGCTGAAACATTCAAATCGGTTGCAATGATGCTTACTCAAACTGCTGGTGCTGGCAAACTGACTACTGAAAACTGGAATCAACTTGCTGACGCTATTCCGGGTGCTTCCGGTGTACTACAAAAAGCAATGAAAGACGCCGGCGCATACACTGGCAATTTCCGTGATGCTATGGCTAACGGCCAAATCACGGCGGAGGAGTTTAGCGACGCTTTGATGAAGCTTGGACAGACAGACGGAGCTAAAAAGGCTGCTGAGTCAACTAAGACTTTTCAAGGTGCGATTGGTAACTTAAAAGCGGCAGTCACTGACGGCATGAAGAATGTCATAGACGCTTTTGGTAAGGATCGTATCACCGGGCCTATTAACGGTTTTAGTGGCTCAGTTCAGGAGGCATTTGGGAAGGTCACAAAGACGATCGAGAAAAATAAAAAAGTTATCGATAACGTTGGCGCGGTGTTCTCTAATGTATTTAAAATAGTTGGTGTTGTCGGTAAAGCAGCTTTTGATACAGTGAAAGATGCCATATCTGGTAGCATAAAAGCTTTTGACTGGGTAATGGAAAAAGTTAACAAACTGGTTCCCGGCATGAGCAAGCTAGGCAAAAGTACCTCATCAGTGACTAAACACGAAAAAGCTTTAAGAGCTGTAGGGGTCGCAATCGGTACTATTGTTACAGCTCTGATCACTTTCAAAACAGCTCAAAAAGCAGTGGCGGGCGTTAGTTCGGCAATAAAGACATTATCCAATGTGACAAAAATCGCTTCCGGTGTTCAAAAAGCTTTTAATTTAGTGATGGCCGTTAATCCGTATGTGTTGATCGCTACCGCTATAGTTGCGGTCGGAGTGGCCTTTTATCAAGCGTACAAGCATTCTAAAACATTCCATGATGGAGTAAACAAAATTGCTAAAGTAGTTGTGTCATTTGCTAAAGATGCTTGGAAACACATTTCGGATCTATTCAGCAAAGTTACAAAGATCGTTAAGAAAGTCTGGAAAGAGATTGAACCGATTGTTAAGTCCGGAATGAAAGTTATTCGTGCGGTGATTGAGCTAGAAATGGCTATCATTCAAAAGGCTTGGAATAGAGCTTGGAATACAATCAAAACGGTCGTTCAAGCGATTTGGAAAATCATGGAACCGATCGTTAAATTAGGAATGGGAGTTATCAAAGGCGTTATCTCTGGAACGATGAGTATCATCAGTGGCCTTTGGAAAGGCGCGTGGAATTTGATCAAGGGCGTCTTGCATGGAGTTTGGGAGATAATGAAGTCAATCGTAAAAAACGCCTTAGATGTGATAGCAGACGTTATCAAGATTGTAACTAATGCAATCAAAGGCAACTGGTCCGGTGTTTGGAAAGGCATTAAAAACCTATTTAGCGATATTTGGAATGGTATCAAGTCTACTGGATCGGGAGCAATCAACGGTTTAAAAGATATTATTATCGGAGTTGCTAAGAGTATTGATAGTGCTTGGAGAGGAATTTGGAACGGGGTTGCAAAATTCTTTAGTGGGATTTGGGACGGCATGAAAGACGCTGCTAAAGCTGGGTTTAATGGCATTATTGACTTTGTTAATGGTGGTATCAAAGGTATTAATAGAGTTGTTCATTCCTTCGGTGGTAAAAAACAGACCATTGACCTTATTCCACGTTTGAAAAATGGCGGACGTATTTCAAAATCAACACTAGCATTAGTCAATGATGAGGAAAGTCCAACATATCGAGAAGCTATTTTCAGGCGTAATGGTTCGGTTGAATTACCGCAAGAACGCAACGTTCTTACTCATCTTGAAGCCGGCGACGCAGTCATGCCAGCTAAACAAACAGCTATGTTGCTAGGACTACCGCAATATAAAAACGGATTCGGTGATTGGTTAGACAAAGCGGCAAATTTTGTCGGCGACGTTACAGGTGATATCGGTGATTGGTTAGCTGATAAGATAGATCAACTAGAAGATGCTCTAAAAGATCCGTCAAGTATCTTGATGAGGCTTTTCAAAAAGAGCAAGAATAACGCCGAAGCTGTCTGGCATGACATCGGTGAAGGTGCTGGCGAATATGTACCTAAACAAGCTGTTGACTGGTTCAGAAAGACACTCGAAGGATTCAAAAAGAAGTTTGATGAGTCTGGTGGCTCTAATCCGCCGGGAGAAGGCACCCAACGTTGGGAACCTTATGTTAAAAAGGCGTTAGCCGCTAACGGTTTACCAACATCAGCTGCTTACGTACAGGCTTGGTTGCGTCAAATTCAAAGTGAATCCGGGGGGAACCCTAAAGCGGTACAAGGTGGATATGTCGATATTAATACGTTGACTGGTGACTTGGCTAAAGGGTTATTACAAACTATTTCAGCAACTTTCAATGCTTATAAGTTTCCTGGTCATGGCAATATTTTTAACGGTTACGATAACATGTTAGCAGCGATCCACTATGCTAAAGCTCGTTATGGATCAGATATGCTTGCTGTCATCGGACACGGTCATGGTTACGCTAACGGTGGTCATGTCTATAACAAGCAATTAGCTTGGATCGCAGAAGATGGAGACGAGTTTGTGATCAATTCGAGGCGCGACAATGCAGATAATCTACTCCTGAATGCGATAGCCCAACGAGCTTCTGTCGCTCCTAACAGCCCATCTGCGAGGTTGGCTAAAATGGTTGATCAGACTAGATTCAGTTCTGTTAATGGTTATGGTATATCAGTACCCTCAGTAACAGGGCAACAATCACAGGCATTAACGTTGACGGATAATGATAACATTGACTATACATCTCAACTTAAGAGCATAGGTTCAAAACTTGATGATATTATGCAGAAAAAAGTTTTCATTGATGGTTCAAGCTTTTCAAAAAGCTATGAACGATATGGCGCTGTTGAACGTACCAGAAGGAATACGATGATGGAAAGGGGGATGTCGATTGACTCAAGAATCTAGGCCATACGGATTTGAATTTAATGGTCGGCATTCAAGCGAGTTTGAGTTGCGTGTATTGGATACTAAATCGGTTACTCTACCCGCCAAGCGAAAATCACAGTTGCAGCTACCATATCGAACAGGCTACATTGACCTAAGCAATCTCTATGGACTCAATACGTATGATGAGAGGACGGTAACTTTTCCATGCAAACTACCGTATGGACGTTCTGATTTGTCTACCTTAAATCTAAAGCTAACCGAGCTGATGAACTGGCTGATGAAACCTACCGGCAAAATTCTGCTCAAGGACGATGCGATGCCGGGTTATGCGTTTCTCGCAGAAGTGCAAACGGCACCGACAATCGAAGAAGGATGGGACTTTTGCAAAGTTACGATTGTTTTCCAGTGCTACGCATATCGCCTGAAACGCTGCTACGATGACGTCTGGGACACGTTCTACTTTAATCTTGATGCAGCCTCTAATTTGGAAGTAACGGTTAACGGTCATGAGAGCATTCTGTTGATAAATACAGGTCATAACCGGGTTCGGTTGACTGTGACCTGCTCCACGGCCATGTCTGCGTCAGTCAATGACCACGTCTTCGCGCTTAAAGCCGGGGACAATGTCAATCCTTACCTGGAGCTGATGCCGGGCGAGAACACGGTCAATCTGGAAGGTACCGGTCACGTCAAGTTCAACTGGACGGAGGAATGGCCATGACAAAGGGATTTCGCATTACGATCAGAAACGGTTGGAATGGCGAAGAGAAGGTGCTCAACTCGGACATCTTTCCGCATTATCGGCTCGTTTCGGCTGTTTTGTCTAAAAGCACTTCATCTTATGACACGTTCACCTTCACGATTGACCCGACACATGCTTTGTATACTGAGATCGATCCTTACAATTGTTTTGTAAAAATAACTCGTCCGGACAAGAATGCGACTCTCTTCGAAGGGCGAGTTTTAACGTATACGGATAGCATGGATAGTTCGGGTACGGTTGAAAAGCAAGCTACGTGTGAGGGCTTGGAAGGGTTCCTGCACGACAGCGTACAACCGTGGAGGGAGTTCCATAACACGACGCCAAAGGACTTTCTGCAGTCTCTCATAACCGAGCACAATAAGCAGGTCGAGTCCTACAAGCAGATAACGCTCGGGACGGTCACGGTGACAAATTCAACGGATAACGTGTATCGATATGCTGATGATACCAAAGATACGTATGATAACATACAAGACAAGCTTGTCAGCCGGCTTGGCGGTGAGATGAGAATCCGAAATGAAGGCGGGAAACTGTTCCTGGACTATGAACCTGAGATATCGTCGGAATGCCCGCAGAGAATCGAGCTTTCGCACAACATGGTCTCGAGCTCACGGAACGTTGATCCGACAGAAATCGTAACGGTGCTCAAGCCACTTGGCGCAACTCAGGAACGTCAGAACAGTGATGGCAGCACCGATGTATCCAGTCCGCATTTGACAATCGCAAGCGTCAACAGCGGCAGTGACTATCTGCGCGATGAAGCGCTGATAAATCAGTTTGGCATACACGTCAAGACCGAAACATGGGAAGACGTCACGACACCACAGGCTCTGCTTGCAAAAGGCAGGGCTTTTCTTAATGCTCAAAAGGCGATTAAATATCAGCTTCAAGCCGGTTATATCGATTTGTCTTTCCTGGAAGAAACTATCGGGATGATTGAATGCGGGACCTATGTCCGCATTGTCAATCAGCTGGAGGGTCTGTATGCGACGGAACGCATCGTGGCCATGTCGCTTGATTTGTTGGACGTGGCAAACTCAACGTTAACGCTGAGCGATAATCCGATTGATTTGGATACGTATCGATCGCAGAAACGGTCAGAAACCGACGCACAGAAGGCGCTGATCAACAGATTGATAATGCGTCAATCAAAGAGCAACAAGGAAATTGCTGATTTGTCCAAGCAGAATCAACAATTGTCCGACAATTACAGTAAGCTGTCAAGCGATTATGCCAAACTGTCTGAACGAGTTAAACAGCTTGAAAACAGCGGCGGCAATACCCCGGCTTGGACGTCTGGTAGCAAATTTATTGATTTGTCATCGAACAATGGCAGTCAGGCTCAGTCATGGTATGACAGCTTGCACCAGAGCGGAGTTAAGGGCTTGATGATCAAGCTCACCGAAGGCTCGGAAGCGGGCAGTGCGTATCTCAATCCATTGTTTGACGAACAGAAGAGCCGTGGCATAGCCGCCGGTATGAAGTTCGTGGGAGCGTACCACTATCTGCTGGCAGTGTCTGTTGCTGACGCGCAGGCGGAAGCACGATGGTTCTTAGGCAAGCTCAAGGCCAAAGGTATACCGACAACTGCTGTTGTATCGTGCGACGTTGAGGACAGTTCTCTTGCCAAGGACAAGGCAACGCTGACTGCGGAGGTGGATGCATTTAACAAGGTCCTTAGTGATGCAGGGTATGTCAATACCTGCGACTATTCCAGTGCTTCATGGTTCAGCAGTAGATTCGACAGTCATGCCAAATACAAGTGGGTCGCCAGCTGGGGTGCATCGTCCAAGCCGGCAATAGCTGACGCATGGCAGTACACTGACAAATACAATGGAGCGAGTCTGGACTGCAGCTACAGTTACAATCAGATTTTTGTCTAGGGAGTGATTTAATGACAGTAGATTACAGGGATCCGACGCATATCATGCCGACTGATAGTCCTGTTGACCAATCTAAGGTGTCTGAGGCAAATAAAACGTTGGCTAAGTGGTTGCGCCAGAAAATGTATGGTGTTGACGTGAGAGAATCGTTGGCCAGGCTTGCAGAACAGACGTCTGCTGACGTGTATGATGACAGGCAGACGGTTCTTGATTACAAAAATCATGCAAACAACGAGGAGCAAGCGTTGCGCAATTTGGCCAACAAGCTCTCACAGGAATTCAACAGTATTCTGAATTCCAAAGCCGACAATGCCGAAGTCGTTAACGCGCGTATTGATGTATCCGGTGCAGTCTATGAGACGCTTAAATCGAGACTGGATGCAATGCAGCTCAATTTAAATACGTTTTACCAAGCAGGACAGGTAGATCCGCAACTGCATATCTTGTGCGTCAAAGATATAGCCACTGATAGCGATAATGTCAGGTCCTCGCCCATGGTGCAGATTACAGGAGGGACCAGTCCTGACGGTGATTTGACGGTGACGTCATCTACACGGCTGAAAATTGACAAGGTAAAGGATGTGTAAATCGTGGTTAAAATCAAAAAAATGATGGAGTTGGAAGAAAACGGCGATGAGCGACAGTTCTTCCCGCAAACACACGCTGATGCCGTACTGGATTTGCACGAATATTTAAAAAAATACGTGATACCAGGAGCGGTCAACGGTAAGGACGGAAAAGACGGAACTAACGGGCTAAGTGCGTATGACATCGCTGTTATCCAGGGTTTTAAGGGCACGGCGACCGATTGGATCCGCTCCTTGAAAGGCGATAAGGGCGATAAAGGAGACAAAGGCGAAGTCGGAGCAACAGGACCTCGTGGCTTAACGGGTGAAACCGGTCCCCAGGGGGTTCAGGGTCCAAAAGGGGATATTGGTGCAACAGGTGCTGCCGGACCAATAGGATTAACTGGCGGTACCGGCGCACAAGGCCCTCAGGGATTGCCAGGAGCCACCGGACCGCAGGGCATTCAGGGCGTGCAGGGACTCGAAGGTGCTACTGGTCCTAAAGGAGATAAGGGGGATACTGGTGCACAAGGTCCACAAGGCGTTAAGGGCGACACAGGAGCAACAGGTACAGCCGGTGTACGTGGGCCTCAAGGTATACAAGGGCTCCAAGGTCCCAAGGGGGAACGAGGAGATTCCGGTGTCACTGTGCCGGCAAACGGGTTCTTTACGCTGACCGTTGATGCCAACGGGGATTTGTGGGCAGTTTCGAGCGGAAGTGATGCTCCTGAATTCTCGCTCGATTCGGATGGTAATCTGTACTATGTTACAAATGAATGAGGTGAGTAAATGACAAAGACGTTAATCGGCAACATCAAAGGCCCTCGTGGCTTGACCGGTGCGACAGGTCCTCAAGGTATCAAAGGCGATACGGGAGCTACAGGAGCTACTGGTCCGAGGGGGCCACAGGGTATACAGGGTCCGGCTGGGCCTACCCCTACAATCGGAAGCAACGGAAATTGGTTCATCAACGGCACTGACACCAAGAGCCCAAGCCGCGGTGCACAAGGTCCTCAGGGCGTACAGGGCGTGCAGGGTCCGAGAGGCGCAACTGGATCACAGGGACCAACTGGAGCAACCGGCCCAGCCGGTCCGACACCGACAATCGGATCAAATGGAAATTGGTTCATTAACGGCACTGACACCAACAAGCCCAGCCGTGGAATGCAGGGCCCTCAAGGAGTTCAAGGAGTTCAAGGTCCGAGAGGCGCAACTGGGGCCACCGGACCACAAGGTATTCAAGGCCCAAAAGGAGCTACGGGAGCAACCGGTGCAACAGGAGCTACCGGTCCGCGCGGCCCCCAAGGACCAGCCGGACGAAACGCAACGACAACGGCAAATGCTACGCAGAAAACCAACGGACTGATGTCGTATACTGACAAGGTCAAGATGGATACGTTGCAGATAATCAAGATTACTAAAGTAAAGGATGTGTAAACTATGACGTATATCGCACAACTATCAGATGGATCTAACACGCAGTTTTTCCCTCGCACGAGATGGGATGCGCTGCTTAACGTTCCATCGTTGGTACAACCTAGTGCGCTTAAAATTACCAGATGGGATAATTGTATAACTGCTCAGAATGGGTGTCGTTGGAACGATAAAACGTATGTTGAGAGAGCTGATTTCGTCAACTTTTCGATACTCGCAGTGTACTCTGGCTGGTTGGCGACCAACAATAAAATTAATGCATGGACAAACGTTGTTGCGGGAACTTTCCCAAAATCAATTATGAATGGATACACTAAACTGACACCGTTGGGCGTTTGTCGACACACTGATCCGGTAAAGTTCGATATATTTATAAATACTACTAATGGGGTGCAGTTCTATACCCGTCAAGATATGCCCGCCAATACTGGTTTTCCGGTAGAAACGGCGTATATTATTCACAACTAGGAGGTTACAGCGCATGTTAATTTACTATTTTGATGAAAAAAACATCTATACTCATACCGACCTCATCGATGATGGCGGTACAGTGCCACAGAACGCAACTACTGTGGCACCTGTTGATTCAAATGGTGTGGGTCTGTACGAGCCTGTCACGTGGCACGCAGATACAAAGACGTGGTCTGGAGCTACTAAAGAGGAGTATGATGCGGCTCATCCGGCTGATACAGTAGCTGTGACGCCTACCGCTGATCAGCAGGCACAGGCTCAGCAGATGCTCGCCATGGCCAACTTGACAAACCAGGTTGCCATGTTGCAGAAGACGGTTGCGACGCTGATGGTTCAGAATGCAGATTCGAAGGAGGAAACGAAGAATGTATAGTTATGATATCGTAAATGAATTTTACCGGATGGGGCTCTTTACCAAGGAGAACGTGCAGCTTTTTGTGCGAGTTGGTCTTTTTTCCAAGGATGACTATGACAAGATGTTCCCTGAGGACGCGCAGACAACGACTGTCTGAAGTATGACGGGAGGGCGGGACGGATTTAATACGGAGATGATGATTTTGGTACATGGATTATGGGGGCTGAGCTGGGGGGAAATTCTCAGTTTGGTGACGCTCGTCGGCGGGGCCATCACGCTTTTCAGCAAGCTCGTAAAGGGCGGCATGGAGAGCGTTCTGGCTCCACTTAGGGCATCACTTGACGAACTCAACGGCAATCTCAAGCGGCTCAACGGTAACTTCCATCGACAGGAAAATGAAATCGAAAAAATTAATGAGGATCTCAGACATCATGAACTTCAGCTTCAGGAACACGATTTGGAAATTAAGAATCTTAAGGAGGATACTAATCATGGGAGATAAAATCAGAAAGGCACTATACAACACAGATGGAACGCTGAATCGGGGGACGGTAGTCGGACTAGTGTCGGCGCTGCTGCTTTTTGCTCAGCAGATTGCCGGGATTTTTGGGCTGGATTTGACAGGACAGATGTCTGCGGTGCAGGACTGTGTAAATACAGTGCTGACAATCTTGACAGTTCTTGGCGTCATGTCGGTTCCGAAAGGTGGCGAATCTTCTGATGGTAAAAATCAATAAGTTTGTTGTTGCAAGTCTCGCAGTTGCGGGGCTTTTTTTAGGCAGTCAAAACGTGCAGGCAAATCGATTAGGCCAGGACGTATCCAGCTATCAATTGAGTGATTTTGAGTACATGCTACAACGCAAACAGTTAGGGTCTGAATTTACCATTGTCAAGCTAGGCGGTTCCGGTGGCTTTGAAGGAGAACATTATCAAAATCCAAAAGCTTCGGCACAGCTGGCCAATGCGTCAAAAAGCGGCCAGGACGTTGCAGGCTATTTCTGGGGACAGTTTGGATCAGATAGATGGCTCGCGCAAAAGATGGCCAGGTATGCAGTAGCGGATGCGCACAGGACAGGGTTAAAACAGGGAGCTGCTATTGCGCTGGATTACGAGCAGGGAGCATCGATGTCAAGCACAGCCAATACCGATGCAATTATTGAGTTTATGTCAGCCATTAAAGACGCGGGGTATAAACCGCTACTATATAGCGGTGCCTATTATATGAAAAGATATGTAGATATTGAGCGCATTGGCAAGCAATTTGGAACGTGCCTGTGGGTTGCTAGCTATAAGACAACCGGGTTACAGTTAGCTCCGGATTTTGCTTATTTCCCGTCAATGAATTATGTAGCGATGTGGCAATTTGCAGATAACTGGCATGGTACTGATGGAAACGTGGAACTTGTTTCTGTTATTAAAGGAGATGTTAAAAACGCCGTGGCGGTTAAGCCGACTGTTACTGTTTCTGGAAGTTACTATACTATTCGGCCTGGCGATTCGTGGTGGTCAATCGCAAATCGTTTTGGCATGGACATGTATCAGTTGGCACAGCTTAATGGCATGTCAATCAATAACGTTATTCATCCGGGTCAAAAAATTAAAGTTAAGGGCACGATCAAAAACGGTGCAAAACCAGTTAAAAATACCAATACTAGCTCTTATGTTGTTAAGCCTGGAGATTCTTGGTGGAGCATCGCGGCTAAGCATGGACTGTCTATGTATGCGTTAGCTAGTCGCAACGGAAAGACGATTTATTCCGTTATCCATCCAGGCGACCGTCTGACCGTTATAGGGCAGACAACACGTATCTACACGGTCAAATCAGGTGATACGCTATCAGCCATCGCAAACAAGCTAGGTACGTCGGTAAACTCGTTGGCTAGTCGTAACCACATCAGCAACATTAACTGGATCTATGCAGGTCAACGGTTAAGCTACTGATGTACGTAATTATGTACGCAAATGTGAGAAAGTGTACGAAAATGATGCTATAATTAACATATGCTCGACAGAGTAAATGTATAGGAATGTATTTTGCCGGTATAATATAAACGAAAAATAACATACAACAGCTTCGTAATCCCCCGTGCCGAACGGGGGATATTTTTTATATAAAAAAGTAGTAATTTTTAAGAAAAAGGTTGATTTTGTATAGGTTAGGAGGTATAATAAATAATGTAGGAAGGAGGAAAGATATGGCGAAGGCAATTACAATAGCCCTAGTAATCAGCTACTTGCTCGACCGACAAGTTAAACGACGCATCGAAAGAGCAAAAGCGAGAAAACTAGAGCTAGAAAATCAAAGAATTGAACAAGAACTCAACAAGTAATTGTTCAACCAAACTGAGGGAGCCGATTCCCTTAGTTTGGTGCACCTTCATCATAACATATATTATGGATAAAAGCTGGGTTTTTATAGTTGTGATTTCAGTAATAGCGATAGGTATTTCTTTTTTTAAAGACTATCAAATTAGGAAAAGATATAATGATGCTGAAAGAGAGAACCGACGTCTTGATGAGGAGTTGAAAAAGCGATGACATCAGAAGCACAAAAACGTGCGAACGAAAAATGGAAGGCTGCTAACAAGGAGAAGCAGAAGATATATCGATATCGTTCGCAAGCGAAGAAATTCATCAATGAGTTTGCTAGTCAGAATGACCTGTTGGAACTGCGTAAAATGATTGACGAGAGGTTTGAAGAGCCCAACGGAACGAAGTAGACAATACGGACAACAAAAAGGACAACAAAAAAAGGTATCACTGGTCAAGGTTGAGCAAGTGATACCTTTTTTCTGCGCATATAAAGCGGCTTGAGCAAATAAGAGTAGACTAAAATAGTTATACTAGTAATTGTTTTTGCCTACAAGTAGGGAAGTTTAATCAGGCAATAAGATGTGGTAAACTTAAAGGTAGGCAATCAGAAACGAAATGCAGAGCATCGCCTGGAATTTTTGGGCGATTCGGCAAATTTTAAAACGAAATTGGTGAAAAAAATGTCTAATTTGCAAACATATGCTGTCGTCGATCTCGAGATGACGGGCACCAATCCGAACGGCAGTGAGCGCTTGATACAGTTTTCCTGCGTTTTTACGGAAGGAAACAAAATCGTCAATACGTTCTCGACTTTAATCAATCCGCTGAGAAAAATTCCGGAAGACGTACAGAATTTAACAAACATCACGGATAAGGACGTTAAAAACGCTCCGACGTTTGATGAAGTCGCTGGGACGATTTATGCGCTTTTAAGCGACACGGTTTTTGTTGCGCACAATATTGAACTTGATTACCGTTTTTTGAACAGCGAATTTGAACGCATCGGATTTCCGAAACTTGACATTGAAGGGATCGACACCGTCCAGCTTGCGCAAATCGCGTTCCCGACGCTTGCTTCATACCGTTTGGGAGATCTTGCACGTTTTTTGGGATTCAAGCACAAGCATCCTCATCATGCGGACAGCGATGCTTTCGTAACGGCCGAACTTTTCATCCTGTTGCAAAAGAAACTTGCTTCAATGCCGGAAGCCTTGCTGAAAAGTCTGCTCAAGCTCTCTGATGCGCTCCTTTATGAAACGAAGCAGTGCATTTTGCAGGCATATGAAAATAAGCGAAAACAATATGAAATGTTGGACAAAGAGCACATCGAAGTTGATGGAATCGTGCTCAGACGACCTCGTTTTGAGGTCAAAAAGGGCTTTAACGATAAATTTCCGAAAACTGAGGCTGAGCAGTCCCGGCTTTTTTCGGGAGTTATCGACTGGAGAAAAGAACAGGCAAAAATGATGAACGATATCTACGAGCACTTCAACGATGATGAAAAGATGCTTTTGGTTCAGGCTCCGACGGGCATGGGCAAGACGCTCGGGTATCTCGTGCCGGGCGCATATCAGGCTCAAGAAGGAGCTTCAACCGTGGTTTCAACGTCGACGACGGCATTGCTGGATCAGATCGTCAAGGAATCCGTGCCGCTGCTTAAAAAGATCGTTCCGTTCGATTTCACGTATGAAGTCATGAAAGGCAGCGGACATTATATCGATCTTGAAAAATTCAGTCATACGCTCAAGATTCCGATGAACAATCAGACGCGTTTGCTTCAGATGCGCATTTTGTCCTGGCTTTGGCAAACGACGACCGGTGATATGGATGAACTTCGTCTGACGACCTATCGAGCTCAGTTGTTTAAAATGATTAAACATGCGGGAGTCGGGTCATTGTCCGATAAAAGCGCATTTTACGGGCTTGATTTTGTGAGGCTGAGGGACGTCAGAGTCAAATTTGCGGATTTCGTCTTTACCAATCATTCTTATCTGGTGCGCCATGCCGAAGAAATCGGCAAGAAAAAGGCCAATCTGATTTTGGATGAGGCCCAAAACATTCCGGGCGTTGCAATGGAACAGGGCGGGTCCGTTTTTGATTTTGACTTGGTCAAAATTTATTCAGATACGCTGCTTGTTTCGATGGAGTCGCGCATTTCATTTTCGTTTGAAGGACTGATCAGGCAGCATTTTCTGACGAAAAACGAATATCGAACGATTCTGCGCAATATTCAGATAATCGACCATTCCGTGCCGTTCATCAGAGAGAAGTTTTGGGAACGATACGTCAGAACAAAGGGCGGATCAAAAAAAGAATTCGTTGAAACGCTGCTTTCTCCAAATAAAGTTTTGGGCCTTTTAAAAGAAAATTTTGCGATTTTTTTGAAGACGACCAAGGCGTATACCGAACTTTTAGCGCAGATGACGGAAATGAAGCAGCGCTTTTTCAGAGCACTTGATGCCGGGACGCTTGATCACGAGGCCGTAAATCTTCTGACTGATTGGTTTATTGATTGCGAAAAGCTTGTCGAATCAATGGAGAAGTGGCATTTGCTGGAATTTTCCGAACTCGAAAAAATGGACGAAACAACGCTGGTTTGGATGAAACACTCGCCAAATAATCCTAAAACGCATTTGCGCCTGTGCTTTTCAAGACTTGAAGCCGGAAAATATCTTGAAGAAAGAGTTTACGGATATTTTAAGCATATCGTGATGTGCGGGGCGCTTTTATTCACGAAGAAGACCGAAGATTATACGAAGGATCAGCTCAGGCTGGATGACGACGTTTTGACAAAACGATATCAAAGCGAATTTGACTATGCTCATCAGGCAAGAGCCGTCTTTGCGACGGACTCGCCCGATCTTTCGTCAATGCTCAGCAAGGCTGAATATCATGCATATTTAACGGATGCGTTGTCAGACATTATTGAAAAAACCTCTTTGCAAACGTTGGTTCTGTTTAATTCTTTGGAGGATATCGAAGCGGTTTACAATGGACTTTCGATCCGCGGACTGAATAAAAAAAGAGAGATTTTGGCTCAGGGAGTGAACGGAACTCCCGAAAAATTGAAGAAACGGTTCGTTTTGACTTCTTCAAAAAGCATTTTGCTTGGAGCGGGAAGTTTCTGGGAAGGAATCGATCTTCCGGAAGAAAAGCTTGAACTGTTGGTAATTACGCGTCTGCCATTTCAGTCTCCTGATTCATTGATCAACAAGGTGCGTTATCGTAACGTTCAAGCCAAAGGACACAATCCTTTTTCGGCCGTTTCGCTTTCCGAAGCAGCTTTAAAGTTCAGGCAGGGGTTTGGAAGGCTGATCAGAACAAAAGACGACCACGGCATTTTGGCAGTGTTGGATTCGCGCATCGTCAATAAGCGTTATGCTCATGAGTTTACCGACACGTTGCCGAAAGATTTGCGAATTGATCGCGTCGAAATGAAAGACATTCCCGAAATTATTTGTGATACCGAAAAAGATTTTGGGTTTTAGGTGCCGCTGACGAGAAAAGACTGGTATAATAAAGCATGTGTTTTATTTTCAGTCGATTCTGCACGATGCATGAAGGGAGTTTTTAATTAAATGAAAAAAAAGCAGCATGGCAAGCTGTATCTTTTTATGGGAGTTTTGCTGGTAATAGTTGCTGTTTTAGGGATTTTCTTTAAATCAGTGCAGCCGGAAAATGAAGCCCACAAAGAAACGGTGCGCCTGGCGAAAAAATATGCGCATCTCAAAAAAGAGGATGCTTTTTATCGTTATAGCAGAGATAAGACTTTTTATACCGTTTTCGGAACGAATGCGGACAATCAAAAAATTTACGCCATTGTTTCGAAAAACGGCAAAAAAATCAACATCTACGGTCAAGAAGACGGCATCTCTGCTGAAACAGCCAAAAAAGCAGTCAGAAAACGGCAGGACGTCAAAAAGATTACGAATGTCGGAATGGGTATGAAGGGAAAAACTCCCGTTTGGGAAGTTACCTATCTGAACGCTTACGGCAATTTGTGCTATGACATCATTGCTTTCAAAAATGGTGATATTATCAAAACAATTCAAAACATTTGATGGAGGTTTTTTCAAATGAAGATATCGCAACGTGCGCAAAATATTACGCCTTCGGCCACATTGGCACTCTCTGCCAAGGCAAAACAGATGAAGGCTTCCGGAATCGACGTGATCAATTTATCAATCGGAGAGCCGGATTTTAATACCCCGCGCCACGTTAAAGATGCGGCTGTTGCAGCCATAAATGAAGGAAAGTCCGATTTTTACACTCCGGCAACAGGTATTTTGGAATTAAGGGAAGCAATCGCAAAATTTATCAATGATGATTGCAACACTGAATTTTCCAAGGAGAACGTCGCCGTGGCAGCCGGCGGAAAGATGGCGCTTTTTGCAATCGCGCAAACCATCCTTGATCCGGGCGACGAAGTTTTGATTCCGTTGCCGTACTGGGTGAGCTATGGGGAACAGGTCAAGCTTGTCGGCGGAGTTCCGAAGTTTGTCAAAGCAAATAACGAAACCCACAAAGTTACGGTCAAAGAACTTGAAGAGATGCGGACTGAAAAGACCGTCGCAGTCATCGTTAATTCACCTCAGAACCCATCAGGCTTGATTTATACGAAAGAAGAACTTGAAGCAATCGGCAATTGGGCAGTCGAACACGATATTTATCTGGTTGCTGATGACATGTACAGCAAGTTAGTCTATAATGGAAATAAGTTTGTCTCATTGATGGAGCTTTCGCCTTCAATCAGACAGAATACGATTCTTGTCAACGGTTTTTCAAAGGCATATGCAATGACCGGATGGAGAATTGGCTACGTTGTTGCTGAAGAAGAGATCATTAAGAAAATCGGAGCCGTTATCGGACACGAAACAAGCAATTTGGCAGCAGTAAGTCAATATGCGGCTTTGGCTGCAGTTACTGGCGATCAGGCATGTACTGAAGAAATGCGTCAAGCATACGAAAAACGTCTGAACGACATATATCCGCTTGTTTGCGAAATTCCTGGTTTTGAATTGAAGAACAAGCCTGAGGGGGCATTTTACATGTTTCCAAACGTCAAAAAGGCGGTTTCTCTTTGCGGATTCGAAACAACGGAAGAATTTGCGGACAAGCTGTTGGAAGAAGCACACGTTGCCGTCGTTCCGGGCTCTGCATTTGGCATGAGCGAACATGTGCGTTTGAGCTATGCGACAAGTCTTGAAGACTTGAAAAAGGCCATGAGCCGGATGAAAGAATTTGTAGAAAAACATATGTAGGAGGAATTTGGTTTGGAAACAATAAGTATTATCGATTCCAAAGATTACGTCGATCAAAAAGTAAAAATCGGAGTTTGGTTGACCAATAAGCGTTCAAGCGGCAAGATTGCCTTTTTGCAGCTTCGTGACGGAACGGCTTATTTTCAAGGAGTCGTTGTAAAGAGCAATGTTTCTGAAGAAACGTTTAAGCTTGCAAAGGAACTTAAGCAGGAAACGAGCATGTACGTGGTCGGAACGATTCATGAAGACACGCGCTCTCATTTCGGATATGAAATTGAGATCGAAGACATTGAAGTAGTAGGTGAAAGCGAGAACTATCCGATCACGCCAAAAGAGCACGGCACGGATTTCTTGATGGACCATCGCCATTTATGGCTTCGTTCCAAGCGTCAGTTTGCCGTGATGAAGATCAGAAACGAAGTAATTCGTGCAACGTACGAATTTTTCAACAAAGAAGGGTTCATCAAGCTTGACGCTCCGATTTTGACGGGCAGCGCACCTGAAGGAACGACGGAATTGTTCCATACTGAATATTTCGACAAGGACGCATATTTGTCTCAATCGGGTCAGTTGTACGAAGAAGCAGGGGCAATGGCATACGGAAAGGTCTTTTCGTTTGGACCGACGTTCCGTGCCGAAAAATCAAAGACTCGTCGTCATTTGATTGAATTTTGGATGATTGAACCGGAAATGGCTTTCATGCATCAAGAAGAAAGCTTGGAGATTCAGGAACGCTACATTGCATATCTTGTTCAAAACGTTCTTGATCATTGTGACTATGAACTTGGAATTCTTGGACGCGATCGTAACGTTTTGAAACGTTATACGGAACTTCCTTATCCACGCATCTCCTATGACGAAGCAATTGACTTGCTTAAGGAAAGCGGCGAATTTCCTGACGTCAAGTGGGGCGAAGATTTTGGTTCTCCTGAAGAAACTTATCTTGCAGAACATTTCAGCAAGCCTGTTTTCGTCATGAATTATCCGAAAGCAATCAAGCCGTTTTACATGAAGCCGCACCCGACGCGCGATGATGTCGTAATTTGTGCCGACTTGCTTGCACCGGAAGGATACGGTGAAATCATCGGCGGGTCTGAACGTTCAACTGATCCTGAATATTTGGAAGAACAAATAGTTAAGGCTGGTCTTAATAAGGATGATTATGAATGGTACTTGGATTTGCGGCGTTACGGCAGCGTTCCTCACTCAGGATTCGGGCTTGGACTCGAACGCTGCATCACGTGGCTGACGGGCGAAGATCATATTCGTGAAGCAATTCCGTTCCCACGTTTGCTGAACCGTATTTATCCTTGATAAAAGTCTTAGGTCAGGATGTTTCCTGGCCTTTTTTACGTGAAAGTGGTGTTTTCAATGGATGACGCAACAGTGTTTATGTTAAAGAAAGGTCAAACTTCGATTTCAAATCTGCTGCTTGAAAATTATACGGATTTGGGCCTGAACGACGGTGAATTCTTATTGCTGCTGATGCTGATGAAATTCGACCAGCAAAAAGAAGACGTTGATTTGGAAGCCTTGTCTAAGATGATGGGCAAGACGGATGCCGAAATCGGGACGCTGCTCAACAATTTGATCGTCAAAAAGGTCGTTGATTTAAGAACGGTTATTGATGCTTCGGGCAGGCAGCGCGATTGTTACGATTTATCGTTTTTGTACGAAAAGCTTGTTCAGATCGTGAAGAATCAGTTGCGGACACGAAGTCAAAAACAAGAAACCGCAACGAAAGAACAAGTTTTTGACAGTTTTCAAAAAGAATTCGGACGACCGCTTTCAAGCATTGAGCTTGAAGAAATCAGACGATGGATGGAAGAAGACGGCTATTCACCGGAAATCATCCTGTTGGCATTGAAAGAAGCAGTTTTGAGTCAGGCATACAACTTCAAATATATTGACCGAATTCTTATTTCATGGGAAAAGCAAAACGTTCATTCGGCAATGGACGTTCAGCGAGTCAAGGATCAGCGCGAAGAGAAAAAAACGAATCGGAACAAGAAAAAAGGCAATGCCAATCGTCCAAAAATTCCATTAAGTCACTGGTCTGGAGTTGACAAAGATGCTTGAGAAAAAACAGGTTTCAAAAATTCTTGATACGATGAAGGAACGCTTTCCAAAAGCGGATACGACCCTTGAAAAGACCGATCCTTTTCACTTTTTGCTGTCGATTATTTTAAGCGCACAGGCAACCGATGTTTCCGTCAATAAGGCAACGCCTGCACTTTTTAAAGCATATGCGACGCCGGCTGATTTGGCTCGGGCAGATCCGAGCGAAGTTGAAAAATACATCAAAACGATTGGACTGTATCACAATAAGGCCAAGTATCTGGTCGGGTGCGCAAGAGATTTGGTCGAACGTTTCGATGGCAAAGTTCCAAAGACGCGCGAAGAGTTGATGGACTTGACCGGCGTCGGCAGAAAGACTGCCAACGTGGAACTTGCCGAATGTTTCGGAATCCCCGCATTTGCCGTTGACACCCATGTCAGTCGCGTTGCCAACAGGCTTGCTTTGGTCGAGCCGACAAAAAACGTTTTGGAAATTGAACGTCAGCTGATGGAACAAGTCGATGAGAGTCGCTGGATCGAGGCTCATCATTTGCTGATTGCATGGGGAAGGCATCAGTGTCTTGCGCGAAAACCGAAGTGCGAAACGTGTCCGTTGAGTTTCGAGTGCAAATATTTCAAAGAAATAAACGGCTGATAGCAGCAAAAAAGCAGCATCCGAATTTGGATGCTGCTTTTTGTTGCCGTCATTTTGTTATTAAGGATTCGTTACTGGGTTTTCCGTTTTAGAATTATCGGGGTTTCCTCCGGTTTGTTCGGTGCCTGTCTTCTCGGTTGATGACGTGCTGTTAGTCGGAGACGAATTGGTTGCCGAAGATGATGACGATGACGTGCTGACGTTGTCAGAAGAAGATTCACTGGAAGATGACGACGTTTCTTCTGAAGACGAAGATGATGATGATGAAAGAACGCTTGAAGTCGTTTCAAGAGAACTGATTGAAGAAGAATCATCGTCTTCATCCTTGACCGTCTGACTTGAAGAGCCTGCAAGATAAAGCTCACGGACACCGTTAACTTCTTTGACATAGACGTTGCTTGGACGCGACCAGTCAGTATTTGTCTTTCCTTGTGAGAGGTAAGTCATGGCAGCTTTGTAGAAAAGCGATGCCAATGATTGAGAATAGCGGTCAAGATAATTGCCGTTTTCGTATTGATGATCATATCCGACCCAAACGGAAACGGAATAATGCTTGGTGTAGCCGTTAAACCATGAATCCATGGAAGCACTCGAAGGAAACTTCGAAGCGATGTCAGACGGATAGGCGTTCGTCCCGGTCTTTCCGGCCTGATAAAGTCCGCTGATAGAAGCTCTCGTGCCGGTGCCTTCCGTGATTACCTGTTTCAGCATATCTGTAATCATATAGGCGGTCGAAGGCTGCATCGCTTGTTTGCCGGAGCTTGCAAATTTTTTCGATTCGCCGTCAGCCGTAATGATTGTATTGATATATTGCGGCTTATGGTAGATTCCCTCGTTGGCAAATGCAGCATAGGCGGCAGCATTTTGCAAGGTCGAAGAAGGCATTCCAATGCCGTTTTGGAATTCAAGAGCCTTTTTATATTTAAACCCGAGTTTTTCGATAAAAGCTTGAGACTTGGTGATGCCGACTGCTTCCAAAGCACGAATGGCCGGAATGTTTCGCGATTGAATCAAGGCATTGCGCATCGTCATCGTGCCTTTTTCTTCATGATCGAAGTCGTATAACTGGATGTTTGTCCCCGGATAAATGTACTTCGTATCTTTGATGGGTTTGTACGTTGCCCATGAAAGATACTCGATTGCGGGACCATAGTCCATCAAAGGCTTGGCCGTGGAGCCGTTTGTTCGATCGGTTTGAACGGCACGGTTCAAGCCGAAAGTAACGTTGCCGTTCTTACGACCGCCAATCATCGCAACGACGTTTCCGTTTTTGGGATCGATAACGGTCGATGCGACTTGCAGCTCGTCATCCGGATAACTCAGATATGAGTCGGTGTTTGCGATTTCGTAGAGTCGTTTTTGAACGTTCATGTTCAGGTTCGTATAAATCTGCAAGCTTCCTTTGTATGGATCGTACCCTTTATCTTTGACTTCCTCGACGACTTGTTTGATATAAGGATCGGCAATTTTTTCGTTTTCAGTAGTCCCTTGCTTCTGATGAGACTGAAGCAATCCGTTTTTGACATCTTCGTTTTTGGCTGAAGCCGCTTCTTGCGATGAAATCTTGTCATTTGTGACCATTGCGTTTAAGACTTCATCGCGTCTTGCTTTGGCATACGTCGGATTCGAATACGGATTGTATTGGGAAGGGGCATTCGGAATTCCGGCAATCAGAGCCGTCTGTGCAAGATCAAGCTGGTCGAGCGTTTTGCCGTAATAATACTTGGCGGCCGTCTGCATTCCGTAGCAGCCGTATCCCATGAAGACTTTGTTGACGTAATAGGTTAAAATCTGATCTTTGCTGTATGTCTTGTCAAGTTTCAAAGCGAGCCAGGCTTCCTGAGCCTTGCGCTTAAAAGTTTGGTCTGAGCGTTTGGTTGAAAAGAACGAAAGTTTGATCAACTGTTGGTCAAGCGTGCTTCCGCCTTGAAGACCGGCCGAAGATTCGCTGACGTTGGAGAGCGCGGCGGCCACGATTCGGAACGGGTCAACGCCCATATGTTTGTAAAAACGCCTGTCTTCAATAGAGGTAACGGCATCCTTCAGTTTTTGAGGGATGTCTTTGCCGTTGACATAGGAACGGTTTTCGGTTCCGAGCGACATGATCTTGTTTCCGTCGGAATCATAGATCATGGTTGAGCCTGCACTGGCGAGGCGCTGTTCTGACAACGTTGGTGAATCTTTTGCCCACATGAAGAACAACGTTGCCCCGGAACAGATGCAGACAAGTGCCGTCAATGCAAGTCCTAAGAGAATTTTTGAAAAAAGAGACATCTTTTTCTTAGGGCGTCTGACTGGACGTTTGCGCGGACCGTTATGATTTTTCGAACTGTGATGCTGTTCATGTTTTTTAGCGGTACGCGAATATTTTGGATCATTGTTTCCCATATATTCTCTCATATCCTCCTTGATACGTGTTAAAATTTATGATTTGAAATCAAGCAATCGACGCCTTCCAAGTAAGGAATGCGAGGTTCCAATCCGTAGTCGAGCTCAATGCCCTTGTCCTGGATGACTTTTTTGGGAATCGACTTTCGTCCGCTTTCCTGATTGTCCCAATACTCAAATATAATATCGGCAGGAAGCAAAAAAAGTTCAGAGCTTAAAACGAATCTGACGATCGTAAAACATATCCCGCCTTGTTTTTGACAGGCACGCATATGTTCAACCTGGTGCTTATGGAAGTTGCTTAGCGGAAAAGAAACTTTGTTTTTTGTTTCTTTCGCTTCGAAATCGATGTATTTTCCATGATAGACGCCATTGTAGTCAGTCGTCGATGCTTGTTTGAAATATGCTTCGCGGATAACCGCGGCGCTTCGTTTCGGATAAGAAACGTCAACGATTTGGATTGGAATCGGTTTTTTATGAATAACGGCGATTCCGTGTTCGAGGTAGTACTTGTTGCTTTCGTTGATCTCGTCTTCAAGCGACATGCCACGGTTTCCGTAAATGGTATTCTGGGCCCGCGTCTTCTTTAAAGCCGAATGACTTTTCTTAAAAGGCTGGCCGTTGGGATAATTAATTACCACAGAGTATCAACTCCCATCTGATTAATTATAACAAGTTGTGAGCAAATTAGCAAAGAAGGTAGTACAATCAGATAAGGGGGTGAAAAGATGAGACTTTGGATAACCGGTTATCGCAGTTACGAGCTTGGGATTTTTAATGATAACGATCCGAAAGTCGCCGTAATCAAGTACTGTTTGGAAAACAACCTGAATTCCTTATTGGAAAAAGGACTCGAGTGGGTCATCACGGGCGGACAGCTGGGAACTGAGCAGTGGGCATTGGAAGTTGCCGAAAAGATTGCAATGACTAATTTTGAGCTGAAAACGTCATTGATGTACCCGTTCTCTGAATTTGGCAGCAACTGGAAAGAAGATAAAAAAATCAAGCTCAAAGAATTGGAAGAAAATTGCGATTTTAGCGCAAAGGTCAGTTCAAGGCCTTACGAATCGCCGCAGCAGCTGAGGAATTATCAACGATTCATGCTTGAGCATACCGAAGGCTGTCTGCTTTTGTACGACAAAGAAAATGAAGGAAAATCGCGCTATGATTATGAAGCGATTTTGCGTCATCAGGAGAACAACGATTATTTTCTTCAAACGATCGACATGTTTGATTTGCAGGATGCGAGCGAACAATATCAAGAAATTCAAAGTTATGGTTTACATTCTGACGATAGCTTGCTATAATAGAACGTGTTGTGAGTTAAGTCCCTGTATAGTAAATGAGGTGCAGTTTCTATGGAAAATGTAAATCTTACGCCTAAGGACATCGTGAACAAAAACTTCAAACCGAAGATGCGTGGCTATGACCCGACAGAGGTCGATGAATTTTTGGATGCCGTCATTCAAGATTATGAGGTTTTTACATCTGAGATTCAGAAACTTCAAGCTGACAATGAGAAGTTGCGCAGTCGCGTCGATGAGTTGACCAAGCAGGTCAGCGTCGGCGGGAATTCGCAAACTGCACGTCCTCAGACGAACATGACCAACATGGATGTGTTGAAACGTCTTTCCAATTTGGAACGTCATGTGTTTGGTGCGCAGCTCAACGATAATGGCGATCAAGGCAATCGCTTCTAAAATATGTTAATATAGCAATACAGTTTTCGGGTAATCGCGGTCTATTTTATATAGGCTGAGGAAAGTCCAAGCTTGCACAGGCTGAGATGCCTGTAGTGATCGTGCTTGCTGAAAAAATAAGGCAAGGTACCTTTTATGGTAACGGCAGATGAACTGGCTAAGGTTTCGGCTAAGCTTAAGTAGTCTTGAAAAGTGCCACAGAGACGAACGGATGCGGAAACGCATCTGGTGGAACGAGGTAAACCCCGCGAGCAGGTAACCCAAACTTTGGTAGGGGCGCTTCATGACGGAAATGAACTAATCATGGGGGCGAGTCTTTGACTCGGAGATAGATGATTACCACCGATTTCGGATTCCTGAACCGAATGACGTACGGAACGTGGCTTATAGAGGACTGTATTCCAGGATTGACCAGGGTGTTATCCCTGGTCTTTTTTCGTAGAAAACAAATTTTTAAACAAATCTGTGAGGGATAACATGGAAAAATTCAATTTAATTGCAACTTGTGCAGCCGGAATTGAAGCAATTACTGCAAACGAACTGAAACATCTTGGATATGACGTCCAGACTGAAAACAGCAGAGTTCGTTTTTCGGGGACGATGAAAGATGTTTTTGAAACAAACTTATGGTTAAGAACGGCTGACAGAATCAAAATTGTTGTGGCGGAGTTTGAGGCGAGGACTTTCGACGAGCTGTTCGAAAAAACCAAGGCATTGCCGTGGGATGAGTTTCTTCCGCTTGACGCAGAGTTTCCGGTTTCAGGAAAATCTCAAAAATCAAAATTGCACAACGTTCCGAGTGTACAGTCTATCGTCAAAAAGGCGATTGTTGATAAAATGTGTACCGTTTATTTCAGACGGACGCAGCTTCCTGAAACGGGGGCGCTTTATCCGATCGAATGCGCAATCAACAAGGATAATGTCATGCTTACGCTTGATACGACCGGAAGCAGCCTGTTCAAGCGCGGATATCGGACCGAAAAGGGCGGGGCGCCGCTTAAGGAAAACATGGCTGCAGCGTTGGTTCTGATTTCTCACTGGTATCCTGAACAGACCTTCGTCGATCCTGTCTGTGGTTCCGGGACGATTCCAATCGAGGCAGCTTTGATCGGTCATAACATTGCGCCCGGATTGAATCGGCAATTTGCTTGCGGAAAATGGGAACTTGCCGAAACGGGTGTTGAAGAAAAAATTCGCGAAGAAGCACGGTCAAAGGCTGATATGTCACGCGAACTCGACATTTGGGGCTATGACATTGACGGACGAATGGTCGAAATTGCCAGAAGGAATTCTGCTGCGGCCGGAGTTCGTTCAAGCATTAATTTAAAGCAGATGGCTCTAAAAGATTTTAAAACCGATAAGGAATATGGCGTAATCGTTGCCAACCCTCCGTACGGGGAACGTCTGAGCAGCAGAGACGAAGTGCACAAGCTTTATCGGCAAATGGGAGAGATTTATCGCCCGCTTGAAACGTGGGGCAAGTACATTTTGACGAGCGACCTTAAATTTGAAGAATGGTATGGTCAAAAAGCGACAAAGAAACGCAAGCTTTATAACGGGTCATTGAGAACTGATCTGTTTCAGTATTGGGGCAAGCGCAAACCGCGCGCCTAATGCAGAGCTTGCAGCGCGAGCTCATGAGCTCCGCGGTTTTCCTTATCCGAAATCTGGTTCGGAATCATCAAAGAAAACGGACGAATCGTTTCTTCCAAACGGGCAAGCTGTTCTTGGTAGGATTTGCTGTAATGCTTGCTCAAACTGTCAAAAACGATTTTGCTGTCGGTATAAAAAAAGATTGCTTCATTTTCTTGAGCAATCTTTTTTATTTGCTCAAAACCTTTGGCTGCAGCGGCAAATTCGGCTGCGTGATTGTCTTTTTCGTTCAACGCAAACTTTTGCTGGAACTGCTGTCCGTTTTTGACGATAAGGATTCCTGCTGCGCTTTTTCCGTTTTTGAATGCGGCATCGGTATACAGTTTGATCATTTTGGACCTCTTCTTAACTTATTATTAAATATACTATAGCATACCGCCGTTGTTTTTTTGATATAATGTAACCGACAGTTATTTATTGAAAGGATGTTTTTTGTGGAAAAACGTTTTAATTATCAACCTGATTTGCCGACCTCGATTACGTGTTGGTCATACACCGGGATGGTTTTCTTGTTCAGCATGCTTTTGTGGCTTGAAATCACCGTCTTCCAAGTCTACACTGCCATTGTTTTTGTGATTTTTTTGATTGCCGCGATTTTGCAGATCACGCGAAGAAAAATCGTGCTTGAGGATGACGGCGTGGCCATAAAGACTGTATTTTCCATGAATGCAAAAAAGATTTCATATGACGACATTTTAAATGTTGAAGTTGAAAAACATGGCCTTGCTTTCACGACCAAATATCAGAAATTATCGGTCATGATGAAACGAAAACAGGTTGAAAAACTGTACGAAACGTTGGAAAACAATAAAAAAGTTCGTGTTTAAGACGTTTTAAACGCGAAAATAATTATAAAATGACTAAAAAAAGAAGATTTTGCTGACAATTGCCGTCATATGAGCTATACTTGAATCATTCATGACAAGGAAGGAAGTTCAGCGTTGAAAGATATTGAAATTGCACAAAAATGCACGATGGAACCGATTGGCGAGGTTGCAAAACGTGCCGGTCTGACGGAGGACGAAATTGATCAATACGGCAAGTACAAGGCAAAAATTTCATTGCCGCTTAAAGATCACGAACCGACCAAACGCAAACTTGTTTTGGTGACGGCAATCAACCCGACTCCTGCCGGCGAAGGCAAGTCGACGGTCACGGTCGGATTGGCGGATGCGATGCAGCTCAGAAATAAGAAAACGATGATTGCCTTGCGCGAGCCGTCGCTTGGCCCCGTGATGGGCATGAAGGGCGGTGCAACCGGCGGCGGATATTCTCAAGTCGTTCCGATGGAAGACATCAATCTTCATTTTACCGGCGACATGCATGCCTTGACGGCTGCCAACAACACTTTGGCTGCTTTGATCGATAATCATATTCATCAAGGCAATCAGCTTGGCATTGATCAAAGACGCATTATTTGGAAGCGCGTGGTCGACATCAATGATCGTGCTCTGCGCCACGTCGTCGTCGGTCTTGGCGGTCCGACTTCAGGGGTTCCGAGAGAAGACGGTTTCGACATTACGGTGGCATCCGAACTGATGGCCATCATCTGTCTTGCAAAAGACATTGCCGATCTTAAAAAGCGCATTGGGCGCATCGTCATCGGATATACTTTTGACAGACAGCCGGTTACGGTTGACCAGCTTGGAGTGACCGGTGCGATTGCCGTTCTTTTGAAGGACGCAATCAAGCCGAACCTCGTTCAGACGTTGGCACATACGCCAGCTGTCATTCATGGCGGCCCGTTTGCCAATATCGCTCATGGATGCAACAGCGTATTTGCAACGAAGACCTGCCTTGATCTGGCAGATTATACGATTACCGAGGCCGGGTTCGGTGCCGACTTAGGGGCAGAAAAATTCTTGGACATCAAAGCACCGGTTTTGGGCAAGACGCCAGATGCCGTAGTGATCGTTGCGACGGTCCGTGCGCTTAAGATGAACGGTGGGGTTTCCAAAAAAGAGCTGGATGCTGAAAACGTTGCAGCAGTCGAGCAAGGCTATGCAAATCTTAGAAAGCACGTGCAAAACATGCAGCGCTACGGCTTGCCGGTTCTCGTTGCGCTCAACCGTTTCGTTCAAGATACTGACGCTGAACTTCAAAAAATTCAAGAGCTTTGCGAACAAGACGGAACCAAAGCTTTTGTTTGCGACGTTTGGGCCAAGGGCGGAAACGGGGCTTTGGAACTTGCGGACGCCGTTGTCGAAGCATGCGACAAGAAAACGGAATTCAAGCCTTTGTATGATGCAGATGATGAGGTTGAAGTCAAGATTGAAAAAATCGTTAAGGAAATTTATGGTGGAGCCGGAGTCGAATTCGGACCAAAGGCGAAAAAACAGCTTGCGCAGTTCCGCAAATTAGGTTGGGACAAGTTGCCTGTCTGCATGGCCAAAACCCAATTCTCATTGTCGGATGATGCCAGCCTTCTTGGAGCGCCGACAGGATTTACGATTCATGTTCGCGAGTTCGTGCCGAAGCTTGGAGCGGGATTTTTGGTTGCGTTGACGGGCAATGTTTTAACGATGCCCGGACTGCCTAAAGTTCCGGCCGCCATGGGGATGGATCTGACGGACGAAGGCGTAATTGAAGGCTTATATTGATAGGGCTTGACAAAAGTAAAAATTTCTATTGAAGAGGCTGGGGAAAAATTCTCGTTTTCCTCTTGAAATAAATGAAAAACCGGACAAAGGCGGTCGATTTGCGATTGAATTTGTCCGGCTTTTCTTTGATTTTTATATGCAAAAAACTACCCTTTTAAAGAGCGACGCTGCTCAAACGTTGCAGCCAAGATCTCATTCAAATTTGCCGACAGACTTTTTTCGGCTATTTCTTATTTTCATCATTGCAGGCGGTTGTCATTCATACGAAAAAATCCGGGTTTTTAATGGCTAGTCGGTGGTGTTTGACTCTAAGGCAGAGTATTTTCGGTCTTTTTTGCTGCCAAATCCGCCTTAAGGAACTATATTATGTTACTTTAACTTAAATGCAAAAAAGCACTTAACAACCAGGGGGATTTAATTCCCCGTTTTTTTAGTGTATACTGTGTTAAGTGACATTCAACAGAAAGGTAAGAAAAAGATGCCTCTATATTTTGTAATAATAGTAGCAATCGTCATATTGGATCAGACGGTCAAACATCTGATTGTCGGATCGATCAAACTTAATACCAACATCAGCGTAGTCGACGGAATTTTATCGCTTGCTCACATCAGAAATTATGGTGCGGCTTGGAGCATGTTGCTTGGACAGATTTGGTTTTTCGTAATCATTTCGATCGTTTCTTTGGCAGTGATGGCTTTCTTTTTTTGGAAGTTTCGTAACAGGCCTCTGTATTTAACGGGACTGTCCTTAATGATTGGCGGGACAATTGGAAATTTTATCGATCGTTTGCGTTTAGGATACGTCGTCGACATGTTCCAGCTTGACTTTATCAATTTTCCGATTTTCAACGTCGCCGATTGCGCATTGACGATCGGCGTGGCAGTGATTTTGATTGCAATGCTGAAGGATGATGAATTATGAAGGAAACAGTTGTTGAAATGCAAAACGGACGCTTGGACAAGGTCTGCAGCGAAATTTTTTCGGATTATTCGCGTTCGCAAATCAAGCAGCTGCTCGATGGTGGAAACATTACCGTTAACGGCAAAACCGAAAAAGCAAAGTACAAGGTTAAGTCAGGCGATGTGATCAGACTTGAAGAACCTGAAACTAAGACGCTTGAATTAAGACCGGAAAATATTCCATTGGATATTGTCTACGAAGATGACGACGTAATCGTCATCAACAAGCCGCAAGGTATGGTTGTTCATCCGGCTCCGGGACACGATGAGCATACGTTGGTCAACGCTTTGTTATATCATTGTCCGTTGTCGACGATCAACGGAACCTTTCGACCGGGAATCGTCCACCGAATCGACAAGGACACTTCAGGTTTGCTGATGGTTGCTAAAAATGACAAGGCGCATCGATCTCTTGCAAAACAGCTTAAGGATAAAACGAATATTCGCGAGTACGTTGCTTTGGTGCACGGAAGAATCGCTGAAGACGAGGGAACGATAAATGCTCCAATCGGCCGAAGTTTAAAAGATCGAAAGAAACAGGCCGTTGTCAAAGACGGGCGAAATGCAGTGACGCACTTTGAGGTTTTGAAAAGATATCGCGATTATACGTTCGTAAAGTGCATTCTTGAAACTGGCAGGACCCATCAGATCAGGGTTCATATGAAATACATCGGTCATCCGCTTGTCGGTGATCCGCTATATGGTCCGAAAAAGACCATTAAGGGAAACGGTCAGTTCCTTCACGCGGGAAAGCTCGGTTTCGTTCATCCGACGACTGGAAAATTGTTGATATTTGAAGCTCCTTTGCCGAAAATTTTTCAAGAATGCCTGGAAAAACTTGACAAAACCAATCGTTTAGTGTAACTTGTATGTTAATGATAAGTCCTTTAAAATTAGTCCAGAGAGGCTAAGAAGGTACGGATTGAGCAATGGAATCAGTGTGCCGTTACTGATGAAATTCGTTTACCACTTAGCCTTAAACAGTACGTTTTAGGCTGAGTGGTTTTTTATCGGACTGAAATCTTAAGGAGGATCCTGACATGACAAAAGAGATCTGCGATGCAATGGCAATGAAGCGTGCCTTGACGCGCATGACATATGAAATTATTGAAAAGAACAAGGGAATTGAAGGAATCGTCCTTGTCGGCATCAAGACAAGAGGCGTTTATCTTGCGCAACGCATCGCTTCACGCTTGAAACAGCTTGAAGGTGCCGATATTCCTGTTGGCGCAATTGATATTTCCTTATATCGTGATGATGTCAGCCCTAAAGACGGACATCTCAAAGAACCTGTCGTTAACGACAGCGAACTTGGCCAAGACATTGCGGGCAAACACGTGATTTTGGTTGACGACGTTTTGTTTACGGGACGCACGATCAGAGCGGCTCTTGATGCATTGATGGATCAAGGACGTCCTAAAACGATTAACTTGGCAGTGCTCGTTGACCGCGGTCATCGCGAACTTCCTATTCGTGCAGATTTTGTCGGCAAGAACATTCCGACTTCGCTTGATGAAGAAATCGCAGTTTATGTTGAGGAAATCGACGGAAAAGACGGCATTGAATTGCGTGATACTCAGAATAGTTAAGCAGCAACCGTTTAACTGACTCCAGAGAGGGCAAAAAGGTTGAGACGCTTGGCGTATGCACAAGTGCGTATGTTTTGGCGAACCTTTGCAGATCTGGATCTGATTGCGGATTCAGGTCTTTTTTTAAATTAAATTAAGGATAAAGGACAGACAAGAATGAATATCGAAAAGAAAGCTGTTAAATTACCGCATTTTGTAACGATTGAAAATTTGAGCAACGATGATGTTTCAGCATTGATCGAAAGAGCTGAATATTTCAAGCACGGCGGAACTCCTGAGACGTTGACGAATCCGGTGTATTCGGTCAATATGTTTTTTGAAGATTCGACAAGAACGCATACGAGCTTTGAGATGGCCGAAAGAAAACTTGGCTTAACCGTTATTCCTTTTGATCCGGCACACAGTTCGGTCAAGAAGGGAGAAACGCTTTACGATACGCTTTTGACAATGGACGCAATCGGATTGGACTTAGCCGTTATTCGCCATAAGGAAAATAATTATTACGACGATTTGATTGAAACATCCGCTAATCAAACGCTTGATATCGGAATCGTAAACGCTGGTGACGGAAGCGGACAGCATCCTTCTCAATGTCTGCTCGATATGATGACCATTCATGACCATTTCGGAAGAATTGAAGGATTGAAAGTTGCGATTATCGGCGATTTGACAAATTCCCGCGTTGCAAGAAGCAATATGGAGCTTTTGACGCAGCTTGGCGCAGAAGTGTATTTTTCAGGCCCTGAATACTGGTATTCTGACGAATTCGGAAAATATGGCAAATATCTTCCGGTCGATGAATTAGTTGAAAAAATGGACGTGATGATGCTTCTTAGAGTTCAGCATGAACGTCATGACGGAGATTCAAACGAGGGTTCCTTTAATTCTGAAGAATATCATAAGAAATACGGCATTAACGAAGAACGCTATGCAAAAATGAAAGACGATGCAATTATCATGCATCCCGGTCCAATCAACCGTGGCGTTGAACTTGCATCAGAACTTGTCGAATCAGATAAGTCTCGGTTCAAAGTTCAGATGCAAAACGGCGTCTTTATGAGAATGGCAATGATTGAGGCAGTGATGCGCGGACGCAAGCTGGGAGGTTTGGAATAATGAAAATGCTTATTAAGAACGGTACGGTTTATCAAGCCGGCAAATTTACTGATGAGGATATTTTGATTGAAAACGGCAAGATCAAAGCTCTTGGTAAAGATTTGGCAGATTTGACGGATAACATCGATGAAACGGTCGATGCATCAGGACTTTTGGTTGCCCCAGGTTTTGTAGACGTTCACGTTCATTATCGCGAACCTGGTTTCACGTACAAGGAAACGATTAAAACGGGCAGCATGGCAGCTGCGCATGGCGGATATACGACTGTTTGCGCGATGCCAAACCTCGATCCTGTTCCGGATACGCCTGAAAAGCTTCAGCACATGCTGGATTTGAACAAAAAAGATGGTGCGGTTCATGTTTTGCAATACGCTTCAATCACAAAAGGATTGAAATCAGAAGAACGCGTTGATTATGAAGCTTTGAAAGAAACCGGCGCATTCGGCTTCAGCAATGACGGATGCGGCGTTCAAACGGCGGGCACGATGTATCTTGCGATGAAAGCTGCCGCTGAAATCGACATGCCGATCGTTGCGCACGTTGAGGACAACTCATTGTTGTTCGGCGGCGTGATGAATGCCGGCAAACGTGCCGAAGAACTTGGCTTGCCCGGGATTTTGGGAATCAGTGAATCATCGCAGATCGCGCGCGACCTTTTGTTGGCAAAAGAAACCGGCGTTCATTATCACATCTGTCACGTTTCGACCGTCGAAAGCGTTGAGCTCGTTCGCTTGGCAAAACAGCATGGAATCAATGTGACTTGCGAAGTCGCACCGCACCACTTGCTCTTAAATGAAGAGGACATCCCCGGAAATGACGGCTACTACAAGATGAATCCTCCGCTTAGAACAAAAAATGATCAGCAGGCTTTGATTGACGGCCTTTTGGACGGAACAATCGACGTTATTGCTACGGATCATGCTCCGCACAGCGTTGATGAAAAAACAGGCGACATGCGTAATGCTTCATTTGGCATTACAGGGAGCGAAACAGCTTTCAGCATGCTGTATACGCGTTATGTCAGAACCGGCGTATTTACGTTGGAACAGCTGCTTAATTGGATGAGCATCAATCCGGCTGAAATTTTCAAGATTGAAAAAGCCGGCGAAATTCTGCCCGGCAAGCCAGCCGACCTGGCTTTGTTCGATCTTAATCACGAAACGACGATCAAGGAATCAGAATATTTATCCAAAGGAATCAATACTCCGTTTACGGGAGAAACCGTTCATGCCTCGACCGCAATGACCTTGGTTGACGGCAAAATTGCTTACAAGAGGGGGAATTAACCGATGAAACGTTATTTGGTCCTAGAAGACGGCACGGTCTATAAAGGCGAGGCATTTGGAGCCGATTGCCAAACGACAGGCGAAGTCGTATTTACGACCGGGATGACCGGTTATCAAGAAGCAGTGACGGATCAATCGTTTGCAAACCAGATTTTGGTTTTCACTAATCCGCTGATCGGAAACTACGGCGTCAACCTTGATGATTACGAATCGCTTCAGCCCAACTGTCGCGGCGTCGTTTGTCGCGAAGTCGCACGCGTTTCCGACAGCTGGCGCAAGCAGGATACGTTCGATAATTTCTTGAAACAGATGAATATCCCTGGAATAAAAGGAATCGATACGCGCGCGTTGACCAAAAAGCTGCGTGTTCATGGGACAATGAAGGGCAGTTTGATTGATCCTGTTGATGATTTGAAGCATGCATTCGACCAGCTTCATGCTACCGTAATCAGCGATCAGGTCGTGGCACAGGTTTCGACCAAGCGTCCTTATCCAAACCCTGGCAGCAAGCGCAACATCGTTTTGGTAGATTTCGGCGCAAAGCACAGCATTTTGCGCGAACTTGCAAAGCGTGACTGCAATACGATCGTCGTTCCTTACAATACGACGGCAGAACAAATTTTGGCTCTCAAGCCGGATGGCGTGATGCTGTCTAACGGGCCTGGAGATCCGAAGAGCGTGCCTTCTGCAATCGAAATGGTCAAGGAAATCGAAAAGCACCTGCCTCTTTTTGGCATTTGTCTCGGACATCAGATTTTTGCTTTGGCAAACGGTGCCGATACCTACAAGATGAAATTCGGTCATCGCGGATTCAACCATCCGGTAAGAGAAATTGCGACCGGCCGCATCAATTTCACTTCGCAAAACCATGGTTATGCGGTCAAGCCTGAATCAGTCGATACGAATGAACTCATCATTACTCACCGTGAAATCAACGACAATACGGTCGAAGGTCTGCGTCACAAGCGCTACCCGGCATTTACCGTTCAGTTTCACCCGGATGCGGCTCCTGGTCCGCATGATGCAGACGATTTGTTTGACGATTTCATGCATATGATTGACCATAGAAAGGAAGGAAAGAGCAATGCCTAAGAGAACAGATATTCATAAAATCATGGTGATCGGATCCGGCCCGATCATCATCGGACAAGCTGCCGAATTTGATTATTCCGGAACGCAGGCTTGCATGGCATTGCGTGAAGAAGGCTATGAAGTTGTTTTGGTCAATTCCAACCCGGCAACGATCATGACGGATACGAAGATTGCGGACAAAGTCTACATTGAGCCTTTGACGACGGAATCCGTTTCACGGATTTTGCGTCAAGAATATCCGGATGCCCTGCTTCCGACTCTCGGAGGGCAAATCGGACTCAACTTGGCGATTGCGCTTGCCAAGACAGGCATCTTGGATGAACTGCATATTGAACTTTTAGGCACGAAGCTTGAAGCAATCGATCAGGCTGAAGATCGCGAAAAATTCAAAGAGTTGATGCAAGATTTAAACGAGCCGATTCCGGCCTCAAAAACTGTCAATACCGTTGAAGAAGCTTTGGAATTTGCCGATGAGATCGGCTATCCTGTAATCGTGCGCCCTGCATTTACCATGGGCGGAACAGGCGGTGGCATGTGCGACAACAAGCAGCAGCTGCAAGAAATTTGTGCAAACGGACTTGATCTTTCTCCCGCAACGCAATGTCTGATTGAAAAATCGATCAAAGGCTATAAAGAAGTCGAATATGAAGTCATGCGCGATTCAGCAAACAACGCAATGGTTGTCTGCTCAATGGAAAACTTCGATCCTGTCGGGATCCATACCGGAGACTCGATCGTGCTCGCACCAACGCAGACTCTGACCGATCGCGAATATCAAATGCTGCGCGATTGTGCGCTGAAACTGATTCGTGCTTTGAAGATCGAAGGCGGCTGCAACGTTCAATTGGCGCTCGATCCGAACAGTTATGAATACAACGTTATTGAAGTCAATCCACGCGTTTCGCGTTCCAGTGCGCTTGCTTCAAAGGCTACCGGATATCCGATTGCAAAGATGGCTGCCAAAATTGCCGTTGGTTTGACTTTGGATGAAATCATCAACCCGGTTACCGGAACGACATATGCGGAATTTGAACCGGCACTTGACTATGTGGTTGCCAAAATTCCGCGCTGGCCGTTTGACAAGTTCCCGCGTGCCGATCGTCGCTTAGGAACACAGATGAAGGCTACAGGCGAAGTCATGGCGATCGGTCGTAATGCCGAAGAGGCAATTCAAAAGGCCGTTCGTTCACTTGAAATCGATGAAAAGGATCTTATCAGCCAAGAAGCGCGTGATGCCAGTGACGATGAGGTTGAAGACAAGCTTTTCCACGTGCAGGATGATCGCATTTTCTACATTGCAGAAGCGTTCAGAAGAGGATTTACGTTGGAAGAAGTCAACGAACTGACAAAGATTAACGTTTATTTCCTTGACATCATCAAACACATCGTTGAACTTGAAACGGAACTTGCGCACAACGTTGGAGACATCGAAATCTTGAAAACGGCCAAATACTACGGATACAGCGATCATACGATCGGCAGGCTGTGGGACATGGATGAAGACGAGGTCCGTTCATTGCGCCATGAAAATAAGATTTTGCCGGTTTATAAAATGGTTGACACTTGCGCTGCCGAATTCGAATCACACACTCCGTACTTCTACAGCTCATATGATGAAGAAAACGAAAGCATTAAATCAGACAAGCCTTCAGTCCTCGTCATCGGTTCTGGTCCGATTAGAATCGGACAGGGCGTAGAATTCGACTATGCGACGGTTCACAGCGTCAAGGCCATTCAAAAGGCCGGTTATGAAGCAATTGTCATGAATTCTAACCCTGAGACGGTTTCGACCGATTTTTCGATTTCAGACAAGCTTTATTTCGAACCTTTGACTTTGGAAGACGTTTTAAACGTCATCGAACTGGAACAGCCGCTCGGGGTTATCGTCCAATTCGGCGGACAAACCGCAATCAACCTTGCTGCCGGACTTGAAGCACATGGCGTCAAGGTTCTCGGAACAACGGTCGAAGACCTTGATCGGGCAGAAGATCGCGAATTATTTGATCAGGTCATCAATAATCTTGGTTTGAAACAACCGATCGGCAAAACGGCAACGACTCAAGAACAGGTTATGGAATGTGCTCATGAAATCGGATATCCGGTTCTCGTTCGCCCAAGCTACGTTCTTGGCGGGCGTGCAATGGAAATCGTCAACAATGATGCAGAACTTGAGGAATATCTTTCACATAATGCCAAAGCAGAAATTGACCATCCGATTTTGGTCGATGCATATCTTGAAGGGTATGAATGTGAAGTTGATGCAATCTGTGACGGAAAAGACGTTTTGTTGCCGGGAATCATGGAACACATTGAACATGCCGGAGTACACTCTGGCGACTCAATGGCTGTTTATCCGCCGCAAAGCTTCTCGCAAGATGTCAAGGATCAGATCGTTGAAGCAACGAAGAAGCTTGCCGTTGCTTTGAAGTGCATCGGCATCATGAATATTCAGTTCATTATTCACAAGGGTGAAGCATACGTCCTTGAAGTCAATCCGCGAGCAAGTCGCACGGTGCCGTTTTTAAGCAAGATTACCGGAATCGAAATGACGCAGGTGGCAACCCAGGTCATTTTGGGCAAGTCGCTTAAAGAGCTCGGATTCGAGTCCGGACTTTATCAAGAATCAAAACAGGTTCACGTCAAAGCACCTGTCTTTTCATTCAGCAAGCTGGCTGACGTTGACAGCTTCCTTGGGCCGGAAATGAAGTCTACGGGTGAAGTCATGGGCAGCGACTTTAATTTTGAAAAAGCTTTGTATAAGGCATTTGCCGGTGCCAATATGCTGCTTCCAGAATGCGGACGCGTCTTGTTCACGATTGAAGATAAGGATAAAAATGTTGTTCTTCCGCTTGCGGAAAGATTTGCAAAAATCGGGTACCGTATTTTTGCAACCAAGGGTACGGCCGAATTCCTGCGTCAAAACGGGCTGCATGCGACGAAAGTTTCCAAGATCGGTGAAGAAGATTCAAATGATCCGGCAATTATCAAACTTTTGATGAACAATGAAGTTGATCTTGTAATCAATACAATGAGTCACGATCAGGAGATGTCTTCTGACGGTTTCGTCATCCGTCAGACCGCAATCGAACACAACATTGCATTGCTGACGTCTTTGAATACCGCGGACGCTTTATTGCGCGCGCTTGAAAACCGTTCGTTTGCAACGGAGTCATTATAAAATCTTTGGAGGTAGTTTCATGTCTGATGAACGTCTAGCAGTCAAGCTCCCAGGACTTGACTTGAAGAACCCGGTTATGCCGGCCAGCGGTACTTTTGGCTTTGGCGAAAATCCGAAATATGATTTGAATGAATTGGGCGCAATCGTTGTCAAGACAACGACGGTTGAAGCCAGAACAGGGAATCCCAACCCTAAAATCGCCTTGATGGATAATGGGGTTTTGAATGCCGTCGGTTTGCAAAATCCAGGGCTTGAAGCGGTTATTGCTGAAAAACTGCCTTCATTGAAGCAATCGTATCCTTCTTTGCCAATTATCGGAAGCGTCGGCGGCTCTTCTGAGGAAGATTACGTCGAAGTCGCATCCCGCTTGTCTCAAAGCGGCTACGTTGATGCTTTGGAACTCAACATTTCTTGCCCGAACGTCAAAAAAGGCGGCATGGCTTTCGGAACCGTTCCGGAAGTTGCCAAGAAGCTGACAGAAGAAGTCAAAAAAGCTTCCAGCGTGCCAGTATACGTCAAGCTTTCTCCGAACGTCACGGATATTTGCGCAATTGCCAAAGCAGTTGAAGAAGGCGGGGCTGACGGATTGACGATGATCAATACTTTGCTCGGGATGCATATCGACCTCAAGACGAGAAAGTCCGTTTTGGGCAATCTGACAGGCGGATTTTCCGGTCACGGAGTTCTTCCCGTTGCGATTCGCATGATTTATCAAGTTGCCCATGTTTGCGATTTGCCGATTATTGGCGTTGGCGGAATCGAACGGCCTGAAGATATCATTGAAATGTATCTTGCGGGTGCTTCCGCCGTGCAGGTAGGATCGGCCCATTTCGATGATCCGCTGATTTGCCCGCATTTGATTGAAAAGCTTCCCGATTTGATGGACGAGCTTCAAATTTCATCATTGGAAGAACTGCGAAAAGAAGTCAAGGAGGCATTTGCAAATGAAAATTGAGCGTCCGATCATAGCTCTGGATTTTCCTGACAGAGAGGCATGTCGAAATTTCTTAAAAAAATTTCCTGAAGAAGAAAAGCTGTTCGTCAAAATCGGAATGGAACTTTACTATTCCGAAGGGCAGGACATGGTCAAAGAAATTATGGATCTGGGACACGATGTCTTCTTGGATCTGAAATGCCACGACATTCCGCATACGGTCGAATCAGCAATGCGCGTGCTTGGAAAACTCGGCGTCTCATTGACGACCTTGCACGCAAGTGGCGGCAGCGAAATGATGAAAGCTGCAAAAAACGGTTTGTTGGAAGGTGCTCAAAGCAATGGCAAAAAAGCCCCGAAACTTTTGGCGATTACGCAATTGACATCGACGAGTCCTGAAATGGCAAAAAAAGAACAGCACATTGCCTGCAATTTGACTGAAAGCGTCAAAAGCTACGCAGAACTGGCACAGCAAAGCGGGATGGACGGCGTTGTCTGTTCAGCTTGGGAAGCTCGGATGATTGCCGATGCAACCAATGACGATTTTTTGCGCGTCACGCCTGGAATTCGTTTAAAAGGCGGAGATGTCGGCGACCAGAAACGCGTGATGACGCCTGACGAAGCTGAAATGAACGGCTCTTCGGCAATCGTTGTCGGACGAGCAATTACCCAGGCTCAAAATCCTGTTGAAGCGTATCGCTTAGTCTCAAACTTATGGAGGAATCAACAATGAAACAAACAGCAAAGGACCTGCTTAAGATAAATGCAGTGAAACTCTCGCCAAAAGAACCTTTTACGTGGGCCAGCGGCATCAAAAGTCCGATTTATTGCGACAATCGTTTAACGATCAGCTATCCTGAAATCAGAACCAGGATTGCAAAAGGCATTGCCGAGATAATCAAGGAGAAGTTTCCGGAAACGGAAATGATCGCCGGAACTGCCACGGCGGGAATTCCTCATGCCGCATGGATTGCTCAGGAATTGAATCTTCCAATGGTGTACGTTCGTTCCAAGCCAAAGGATCATGGGCGCGGCAAACAGATTGAAGGCGTGCTTGAAAAAGGGCAAAAGACAATCGTCATTGATGATCTGCTCTCAACCGGTGGCAGCGTTTTAAAAGCTGTCAAAGCTGCGGAAAACGAAGGCGCAGACGTTATCGGCGTATGCGCAATCTTTTCCTACCAGCTTCCTAGCGTCAACGGCAATTTTGAAAAAGCCGGCGTTCCGTTTGCAACGTTGACGAACTATACGGAACTGCTTGAAGCAGCAGTTGAAGAATCATACATCACGAAAGAAGAACAGGAATTGCTTCACAGATGGCGTGAAGATCCTGAAAACTGGCTGGACTGATTAAATCAAGACCTCGCTCTGCTTTTGAATGAGCGAGGTTTTAGTTTATGTTTTGGACTATGTGTTACAGTTTTATGAAAAAATAAAGCTTTTTAATGCAATTGATGATTTTATTGCTATAATTACATTGTCGTATAAATAATTTGCAATCTAAGGTTGCAAAGGAAGCAGGTGTTTTACATGAGTAATCATCATCATCATCACCATTACAGAAAACACGTTTGGTGGAAGTGGCTGTTGGGAATCGTTTGTGTCTTCTTGCTTGTTGACGGAGTTGTTTTGGCGAAGTTTTATTTTTCTGCCAAAGATGCAGTCGATCGTTCTTTCAAGAAAGTAAACTATAAAAAGAAGCGTGAAAACTCAGTCGACATGTCTAAGAAACAACCGTTTTCCGTCCTTCTTCTGGGCAGCGATACCGGCGAATACGGACGTACATATCGCGGACGAACCGATACCATCATGGTAGCGGCCGTAACATCGAGTCAAACGACGCTCGTATCGATTCCGCGTGATACTTTGGTTCATATTGAAGGACATCCCGGCAACAACAAGATCAATGCCGCATATTCATATGACGGCATGACGGGGGCGTTGAACACGATCCAATCCTATCTCGACATTCCGATCGATCATTATGTCGAATTGAATATGAAAGGGTTGGAGCAGCTTTCAAATGCGATCGGACCCGTTCAGGTCGACAATGACCTTGAGTTTACGAATCTCGGCAAGCATTTCAGCAAGGGAACCGTAACGATTGATTCAAGCAATATTTTGGCATATACGCGAATGCGTTACGAAGATGCTCGCGGAGATTACGGACGACAGATGCGTCAGCGTTTGGTAGTTCAGGCCATGGTAGAAAAAATTGCTTCTCTTGGCAGCCTGCTCAAGTATCAAAAGATTCTCAACGCCATTTCATCAAACATGAAGACCGACTTGACGTTTGATGACGTTAAAGAAATTGCAACGGGGTATTCGGGAGCGAAGAACATCAAACAAGTTCAGCTGCAAGGCAAGAGTGATATGATTGACGGCGTTTCATATGAAGTCGTCAGTCAATCGGAATTGCAGAGCGTTCAAAAGACGCTGAAAGATGCATTGAACGTCAAATAAGAAGAAGCCTGGATTTTATCCAGGCTTTTTGTTTAGTTAAAAATCGGAAGATTATTCATGTTCATGGAATTGTTAATTAACAATTGAGTAAATTTGATGTATTATAATTTATATATTGATAAGTTTTTAGGGATGTCAAATAAATTAATTATTAACAAACCTGAAAGGAAAATGTTATGAAAACAAAACAAGATACGATTTTTTCCTCCAAGACGCTCAGTTATTTCTTGCAGCTTGCCGAAACGATGAGCTATACGCAAGCAGCGCAGATTTTGGGGATTACGCAACCGGCTTTGACCCAACAGATCAAAAAGCTTGAACGGACGGTCGGTGCGCCGTTGTTTTATTCAGTCGGGAAAAAATTGCACCTATCTGATGCGGGTTACACGATGCTTGATGCCACGCATCAGATATACGAAACCTTAAACAAGGCTGCCGATGAGATTCAGCAAACGACAAGCGCGACTCAGGGTTCAATCAGCATCGGAATTTTGGCTTCCATCGAAAGCAGCGTTTTTGCAAGTTTCATTACGGATTATTATAAGCATAATCATGGAATTAAGTTGACGCTGCATTCATTGACGCGCAAAGAGATTTGGGAGCGACTCGAAAACAATACTATTGATCTTGCTGTTACATATCTTCCAGATGAAAGCATTAAGAATTGGAAACCGTACGAATCAAAGAAAATCGTTACGGAGGATTTGTTGTTTATTCACAACAACGAGGAATTAAGCAAGCGTAAGCGAATCCGATTGAAGGATACGCTGACGAACGATTGGGTGACTTATCCTCCGCAGTATTATGTCAACGACGTGATTCGCGAAGCCTATAAAAATGCTCTGATCGACAAACCGACAAGCGTTGCTCACTTTGCGACTCCTGCCCAGCTGTTTTCTTTTGCAAATAAGACTGACGTCTATACGGCTTTGCCGACGTCATTTGTTGAGGCTCATAACAACGGACGACTGATGACGGCCTTGTTTGAGCCGGAAATCAAGTTTGATTTGTCTTTTGTTTTCAGAAAAGGCAAAAATCAAATTCCGAGAATTGCTAATTTTTTAAATGCATTTGACGCATATCTGAGCGAAGCCGACTATATTGAACACCTTAAGAAAATCAATACTGAAAACTAACTCATAATTGTATTTTTATATTATGGGGGGTATAATTAAAGTATATTATTCAAAAGGAGAATCAGCCTAATGAAAGAACTCGTTTTTGGCCACAAAAACCCCGATACGGACGCAATTTGCGCCGCAAAAGCATATTCATATCTTCAAAATCAGCGCGGTTTTGAAACTGAAGCCGTTGCCCTGGGCGAACCTAACGAAGAGACAAAGTTTGTTTTGGATTATTTCAAAGAACCAGCACCTCGCGTAATTGAAAAAGCTTCCGATGAAGTCGAAGCAGTCATGCTCGTCGATCACAACGAACCGCAGCAAAGCGTTGATGACATTAAAGATCTTACGGTGACTCACGTTGTTGATCATCACAGGATCGCAAACTTTGATACGGCGGCACCTTTGTATTATCATGCAGAACCGCTCGGATGCTGCAGCACGATCGTTTATAAGGAATATAAGGCTTCAGGCGTTGAAGTTCCTGAAAAGATCGCCGGATTGATGCTTTCGTCAATCATTTCCGATACGCTTTTGTTCAAGTCTCCGACGACAACGGATGAAGATAAGCAAGTTGTTGAAGAACTTGCTCAAATCGCCGGCGTTGATTACGAAAAGTATGGTTTGGAAATGCTCAAAGCAGGCACGAACCTTGCTTCAAAGACTGAAGAAGAACTCATCACGGCTGACGCCAAGTCCTTTGAAATGGGCGGAAAGACTGTTCGCGTCGATCAAGTGAATACGGTCGATCTTGATGAAGTGTTTGCACGCGAAAGTGCTTTAAGAGCCGCAATCGAGAAGCAAAACCAAGAAGAAGGCTATAATCTCTTTTTGCTGATGGTTACGAACATCCTTGATTCCGATACGCGCCTGCTCGTTGTCGGTGAACCGCAAGACGTTGTCGAAAAGGCCTTTGGCAAAAAGCTTGTCGATAACAAAGTCGATCTTCCGGGCGTTGTTTCTCGCAAGAAACAAATCGTTCCGCAAATGCAGGCAGCATTCGAAAACTGATTATTTTAGCGTTGAAGTCCCCGCTTTTCTTTAAAAACGGGGACTTTTTGCTTTGTATTTCACTTACAATTGCTTAAACTATTTTACTAAACAACTATTTTTCGGATTTTTGTCGGTTAAAATATCGTTAAATACGCATTATTTTCTAAAAAGTAATTAAAGTTGCTTTAAATTACTGATTCAAGCCTGTATAATTAAGTAGAGAATATTTTTAAGTCGAGGTGTGAATCATGAGTCAGGAAAAAAGAATCGAACTCATTAAACAGCTTCTCGAAGAACGTCAGGAACTTTCTACCAAAGACATTATGGAGGAATTCGGCGTTTCGCAGGATACTGCGCGTCGGGACATAGTGCTTTTAACGAAGCGAGGTGAGGTCAAGCGAACTCATGGTGGCATTTTGCCGCTGGATTTTGGCAAGAGCGTACCCAATTTTCAAAGTCGATTGTCACAATTTACTAAACAAAAAACGCAAATTGCAAATGAAGCAGCCAAATATTTCAAGCCGCACAACGTCTACTTTGTCGATGCGTCAACAATTCTTTTAAAAACTTGTCAGACGATTAATATGCCTTTAACGGTCATTACTCATTCGCTTGACAATTGCATCGCGTTGTCCGAGCACAACAAAGTAACGGTCAAAGTTTTAAGCGGAACTCTGAATCATGAAAATCGTTACTTTTATTCGAACCTGGCCGTGGAAGAGCTAGCCGATGTCGTGTTTGATACGGCCTTCATTGCAGCATCCGGGATTGATGAGACCGGTGCATATTTGCTTGATCAAGGCGATGCTCAGATTGTCGGAACGGCAGTCAAGCGTGCCAGAAAGGTAATTTTGGTTGCTGAGCACCAAAAATTCATCAACAAGTCTTATTATCGAATTTGTCCGTTGGATAAAATTTCGATGTTTATCACGGACAGGCAGCCGACAAAAGAGCAGCTTGCGATGTTTTCGCCTTATACGGAGATTAAAGTTGCAAAATAAGTCACTCATGATGAATATAATTCACATTCAGTGGATATTTCTTTTTCTAGATTAAAATGATATAATTAATCTCATATCGTATTATAATGATAGATGCTATGAGGAGAGTCGCTATGGAAAATAAATTCAACCACAAAATCGAAAAAATTGCCGTTTCTTCAATTCGTCAATTTGACGCTGAAGCAAGTGCAATTCCTGGAATTATCAAATTGACGCTGGGGGAACCCGACTTCAATACGCCGGAGCATATCAAAGAAGCTGCTAAAAAGGCGATTGATGACAATCTTTCGCATTATACGCCAAATGCGGGGATTCCTGAACTGCGCGAAGCAACGGCAGCATATTTTAATGAAAAATACAATCTTCACTACAAGCCAAGTCAAGTGATTACGACGATCGGCGCAACGGAAGGGATCGCCACGGCCTTGCAGACAATTATGAATCCGGGCGATACGCTCATTATGCCGACGCCCGTCTTTCCGATTTATGCTCCAATCAGCGAAATTAACGATGGCAACGTCGTAACGGTCGATACGAGTGCCGACGGATTCGTTTTGACGACGGAACGTCTGCGTCGAGTATTTGACGAAAACAAAGACAAGCATTTCAAGGTACTGGTGCTTGTTTTCCCAAGCAATCCTACAGGCGTCACGTATTCAAAAGAGCAGCTGCAGGCTATTGCTGATGTCTGTGTCGAAAAAGACATTTGGGTTCTTTGCGATGAAATTTATGCAGAACTGACCTATTCCGGCACGCATACTTCAATGGCAGAAATCATCCCTGAAAGAACGCTTCTTTTAAGCGGACTTTCCAAGTCACATGCAATGACCGGCTGGAGAATCGGTTATCTCTTCGGACCGCAGGATTTTGTCGATCAGGCAGTCAAATCTCATCAGTACATGGTTACCGCACCGGTGACGAATGCTCAATATGCTGCTTTGGAAGCCATGAAGAACGGAAAGCATGACAGCGATGTGATGAAAGCCGAATACCTTAGACGTCGCGATTTTGTCAAAAAAGAACTGGAAGAAGCAGGTTTTGAGATGGCAAGTCCTGACGGTGCATTCTATTTGTTTGCCAAAATTCCTGCAAAGTGCGGCACTGATTCATGGAAATTTGTCAGAGATCTCGCCAAGGGAGCTCGCGTTGCCTTGATTCCTGGAGCATCTTTTGGACCTGGCGGCGAAGGCTACGTTCGTTTGAGCTATGCTGCTTCGATGGAAAGCCTTCAAGAAGCAACCAAACGCATCAAAGAATACGTCAACAGTTTGTAAGATCACAGCAATATTGTCAGCCGGCGGTGCCGGTTGGCTTTTTTTGTTTGTGCTCCTTGTGACAATAGAATATAATTAATAAAGTGGTTTAAGAGGTGAGTAAATGAAAAACGAAAAAAAACATCCTGTCGCTCTTTTGATGACGGGACTGCTGCTGGTTCTTTCGACAATGATGCTTTTGCTCAGTCTGACCGTCAAGCAAGTGATTTCGGAATCGGTCAAGGGAACTGAAATCGTTTCGGAAATGTCTGACAGGATGTATTCATTGATGTTTGAAAATACAGTGCTTAAAAACTCAGCGGGAAACAATGACTTGAAAGCATCCTTCCAAGCCGATGAACACGCAAACAATGCTGTTTCGATGATTGTTGCTCAGACTTTGACCAATCTTGAGGAAGGAAAATCCTATGCCTCCTGCGACATTTCCGGAGAGCTTGATCAAGCGGTCAGCGATGTCATCAATCAGCTGAAGGAAAACGGGACCTTGAGCAATCAGGAAGCATCTATGGCTGAACAAGGTTTAAAATCCCAAACTGATACGATTTCTGAAGAATTGAATCGTTATGCCAAAAACGTCTATGAAGGACTGACGGCTGAAAATACGCCGGTTGCCAAGATTCTTTCTTATTATCGAATCTTTGTCTCGATTGGCTTCAGAATCGTGATGATGCTTTTGATCTTGGTTTTGATGCTTCTGACAGCCAAGCTGACTAAAAAGAACGTCAACGCACTGTATTTGATCGGAGCAGAACAAATCGTCGCCGGATCAATCGTCAGCTTTGTAATTTCAAATGCCCTGTCTTCAATCGTGATGGAACTGTCAAACAGCTATTTGAAAACGTCCATCTTGATTGAACGGGCTCCGTTTGAAAAAGCCGGCTCGTATTCGATCATTTTAGGCATTTTGCTGATCGCTTCGGCAATGTTTGCAGCATTTAAAAAAATTGCGACAAAGAGGCAAAAAAATAAACATTTTGACAATTAGGGGAGAAACTAATGAAAAAGAAACATTTTATCGAAGCTATTGCTGCAATTGCGATTGTTTTTGTTCTTGGAGGATGCAGCATGCTTCAGTCAGCCATTAACGACATCAAAGGTTCGCTCGTTGGCAACGACTATACCATCTTCACTTATGATAATTATGGTTCAAAAGTGTTGGAAACCAGCGGACGCAAAATCAGCATTACCGGCAATCCCGTCAAGACGTCTGACTATGACAGCGACGGAGACGTCAAAGAACGCTATGAGCTTTCTTCGGTAATTACGATTACGGTTGACGGCAAGGAAATCGAATCATGCGGAGATACGTGCGTTTTCGTTCAAAAAGGCCTGAAGCCTGATGTCAATTTTACGAAAAAGTCGATTAAAGGCAGCGAAAGCGGTGCGCTTTCAAGCTATGCATCCGTTGCGCGTTTTTTGAACAAATATAAGAACATGTTTGGCAAGTCCAGAATCGTCGTCATCAAGTCTCAGCTCGGACAGCCGATTGCCGCTTATTCCGGAGATGAGGTTTACTGGAAAATACCGAAAAATTTGCCTAAAATGACCAAGTTGATGATTGACGGCAAAGCGCTTTACATTCATCGTGCCAATTTTCAAATCATCGACAAGGATCTGCTTGAAAAATAATTTGCAAAAGGAAGTTTGACATGGATTCAGAAGAAACAAAACGCCCGATTGGAATTTTTGATTCCGGAATGGGAGGCCTGACGGTTTTGCGCGAATGCGTAAAAATCATGGGAAACGAAGACTACATTTTTTATGGTGACTCATTCAATGCTCCGTACGGTGTCAAAAGCACGGAGCAGGTGTATCGGCTGAGCAAAAAAATAGTTCAGCGTTTCTTGAAACAAAACGTCAAAGCAATCGTAATTGCTTGCAATACGGCAACGAGCGCTTCAGCCTCAAGACTCAGAAAAGAGTATCCGGAACTGCCGATCATCGGACTTGAACCGGCATTAAAACCAGCTGTTTTGCATAAAAAGAACTCGACGGTTCTCGTCATGGCAACTCCGCTGACGTTAAAAGAAAAGAAATTTGAAAATCTGATGAATCGCTTTGAAGACCAGGCCAAAATCATCAAGCTCCCTGCGCCTGATTTGGTCGAGTTTGTCGAACGCGGCGAAATCGACACGCCGGAACTCAAAAAATATCTTCGCTCGATTTTGAATCCGTATCTCGGAAACATCGATGCGGTCGTTTTGGGGTGCACGCATTTCCCGTTTGCCAAAAGAGCGATCCAGCAAATCGTCGGAAACGACGTTTATGTCGTTGACGGCGGTGCCGGTGCGGCAAGGGAATTGAGACGTCTGCTTGAGGCCAAAAACGAGCGTCGGAAAGAGAATCGAATCGGGAAAATCGAATTTTTAAACAGCAATCCCGATCCGCAAGAAATTGAACTTTCAAAGAAACTTTTTGAATTGGATTAGAGGTTGAAAGTTATGAAATACGTCAGACAGGCAACTCTTGGTGATTTATCTGAAATCAGCGCAATTTTTGAAGATGCAAAAAAAGTTTTGTCAAATGACGGTTCTTCGCAATGGCAAAACGGTTCGCCGTCGATTGAAAATTTTAAAAAAGATATTGAAGACGGATGCTGCTATGTTTTGATCGTCGATGAAGAAGTCGCAGGGATGGCATCGTTGATTGAAGGACCTGACAAAAATTATCAGCGAATCGATTCCGGAGAATGGAAAAACAAGTCTGATGATTATATTGCGATTCATCGTGTGGCCATCTCGAGCAAGTATCAAGGGATGCATCTGAACGATACGCTTTTTGCCTGTTTGCTGACGGTCATCGAAACCAAAGGCTTCAAGCACGTCAGAATCGATACTCATCCTAAAAATCAGCGTTTGCAGCATATCGCTGATAAATTCGGGTTCGAATATCGCGGCATAATTTATATTGAAGATGAGGCGGTTGAGCCTGAAAGAAAGGCATACGAATTGGAACTTGGTTAATTGATAAAAGAGGGATAAAATGAAGAAAAAATACGATACGCTGCTTTTTGACGTTGACGACACTCTGCTTGATTTCGGTGCGGCTGAAACGCAGGCATTGGGAAAATTGTTCAATGATCTTGGCATTGAGCTTGATGCTGAAATCGAGGCAAGCTATAAATCGTACAACCAGAGTCTTTGGAAAAAACTCGAAGTCGGCTCGATTACGCGCAAACAGCTGCTTGCTACGCGTTTCCCGACTTTTTTCAAGAAGTACTTCTCACTTGACGTTGATGCGGACGTACTGACTCCGAAGTATATGAACTACCTTTCCATGGGACATGAAGAGGTTTGCGGTGCAAGACAGCTGTTGACGTCATTGAAGAATTCCGAGCACAAGCTGTACGTCGTATCAAACGGCAACCTCGATGTTCAGAATCGACGCTTGAGAGACTCTGGATTCGGAGACTACTTCGAACAGATATTCATCTCAGAGAAGATGGGCGTCAAAAAACCGGATAAGGAATTTTTTGACGTCGTCGAACGAAGCATTGAAGGATTCGTTCCGGAAAGAGCAGTCGTCATCGGTGATTCTTTAACGTCGGACATCAAAGGGGCAAACAACGCCGGCCTTGACAGCGTCTGGTTCAACCCGAACGGAAGCAGAAACGAAACGGAAAATAAGCCAACGTATGAAGTCAAAAATTTGAACGAAATCAACAAGCTCGTTTAAGAAATCAAGCCGGATCACGGCAACGGAAAAACGCATTGCGATAAAAAGCGGTGCGTTTTTTGCATTCATTCTATGTTCAATTATCTTGGCAAGCGCTTTATTTTATGCTAAAATTTCGTTGGTATCAATATAAAAGGAGAGTACGAATCATGATTAAAGCACTTGCCGTAGATATGGACGGAACGTTTTTGAATTCAAAAAAAGACTATAATCGACCGCTTTTTAAGAAGCTCTACGATGAAATGAAAGATTGCGGCATCAAGTTCATTGTTGCAAGCGGCAATCAATACGTGCAGCTTAAACGCTCATTTCCTGAAATCTGCAATGAGATTTCATACGTTGCCGAAAACGGGAGCTGCGTCATGGAAGGCGAAAAAATTCTCTTTAAGAAGACTGTTTCTCGTGACGACGTGTTGTTCACTGCTTCCGTTTTAGATGAATATGACGATGTCAATTATGCCGCCTGCGGATTCAAATCGACTTATTATCTGAATCAGGCTGATGATCATTTTGAAAAGATTATGGATTTTTATTGTCCGGTCAACCAAAGACTCGATACTTTTGAAGAGATGCCAGAAGACGACATCTTTAAAATGACGCTTGAATGTCCGGCCGAAAAAACGGCTGAATATCTTGAAATCATGCAGAACAGTCTTGCGGGAAAACTTGAAGCAACCTCCAGCGGACACGGTTCGATCGATCTGATCATCCCTGGATGCCATAAAGCATATGGCTTAAAGAAACTGCTCAATTACTATAAGATCGATGCAAAAGATCTGATGGCTTGCGGTGACGGCGGAAACGATATTGAAATGCTTGCGCTTGCAGGTCACAGCTATGCGATGGCAAACGGTTCGGACGAAGTCAAAAGAGTTGCCAAATATCAAGCCGCAACAAATGACGAAGACGGTGTTTTGCATGCTTTGGCAAAAGAACTGAACATAGAAGAATAATTTAACAGAAACGAGGTTTTTTTATGAATCAGCATCCTGATTACGTTTTGAACAAGATAAACGGTCCCAAGGATTTGAAGAAGCTTTCCTTTGAAGAATTAAGCAAGCTTCCAGACGAGATGCGCCAGCTGGTTCTGGAAAAAGATGCCGCAATCGGCGGTCACGTCGGACCGAATCTTGGGATCATGGAAGTGACGACGGCCTTTCACTATGTGTTTGATGCCCCAAAAGACAAGATTGTGTTTGACGTTTCGCATCAATCATACGGACATAAGATGCTCACCGGAAGGAAAAACGCTTTTCTTGACCCGGACTGCTATAATGACGTTACTGGCTACACAAATCCAGATGAAAGCGAATATGATTGCTTTACCGTCGGACATACGTCAACTTCCGTCAGCTTGGCAACCGGACTTGCGCAAGGACGCGATCTGCTTTCAGGAAAAGAAAACATCGTTGCTATTATCGGTGACGGATCGCTCAGCGGCGGATTGGCGTTTGAAGGTTTCAACAATGCTTCCGTTTTAGACAGCAATCTGATTATCGTAATCAATGACAACCAGATGTCTATCGATGAAAACAAAGGCGGTTTTTATCGCACGCTAAAGGAACTTCGAGAGACGCATGGACAAAGTTCAAACAATATTTTTAAGGCAATGGGGTTTGAATATCGATATTTAGACGAAGGCAATGATTTAAAATCAGTAATCGAACTTTTTGAATCGGTCAAAGACGTCGATCATCCTGTCGTATTGCACGTCAATACGTTAAAGGGCAAGGGATACGAACCGGCCGAAAAGCACAAGATGGAATTTCACTGGCATACGCCTTGGAATCTTGCCACCGGAGAATCGGCAACTGTCGATGCGCCCAAAGGATATGCCGACGTTGTTTTGGACGTTCTCGAAGAAGAACTGGCTGACAACGTGCCGCTGATGGCAATTAATGCGGCCATCCCCGGCGTATTTGGGTTGAAGAGCTTTGAAGCAAAGCATCCTGCAAACTATCTGGACGTCGGCATTGCCGAGCAGCATTCTTTGACCGTTGCTGCCGGAATGGCCAAAGCAGGAGCACGCCCCGTCGTGTTCCAAAACAGCACTTTTTTGCAGCGAGCCTATGATCAGCTGTCGCATGACGTTGCTTTAAACGATTTGCCGGTGGTGATGCTTGTTTTTGGCGGAACGGCCAAAATGAATTCCAATACCCATTTAGGCATGTTTGACATTCCTTTTGTTTCAAGCGTCCCAAACGTTAAATATCTGATGCCTGCCAGTGAAGAAGAGCTACGGGTGATGCTTAAGTTTGCCATTAAACAAACGGAACATCCGATTGCGATCAGAATTCCAACTGGAGCTCTGAAACACGCTGAAGAACCGGATTTAAGCAGATTTAAATATCAGATCGTCAAGCAGGGGACCGATGTTGCAGTGCTTGCTTTGGGGCAATTTATCGATTTGGCAAAGCAAGCTTCAGAAAAGATGATTGAATTCGGAATCGATTCTACGATCATCAACCCGCTTTCAGTCACTGAATTTGACAGCGAAATGCTTGATGCGATTGCTGAAAAATACAGGGTTGTCATCACTTTGGAAGACGGAAGCCTCGACGGCGGATTCGGCCAAAAGATTGCGGCTTATTTCGGCGCAAAAAACATCAAAGTCATTGTCCTCGGAGCCAAAAAAGGTTTCCCAGACATGATTCCGACTGAAAAATTGCATGAAACATACGGCCTTTTGCCTGAACAGATTGCTCATTCGGCACTGCAAGCTCTAAAAAATTAAATAATTTGTAAACCCCGGTGCTTTTAATAGTCATGGTTGATAAAACATGCTATGATTAAAAGGTATTCAAGCACAATGGGGGTGTAGTCTGATTTGCTAAAAAGAATGAGGATAAGGCACAAACTTGATAAAAGAGCAGAGCTTGGGGACGTCGTCAGAGATGGCGAAAAGACATACGTCGTAATCAACATCATAAAAGCTCATGTCTTTGTGGATGCCAACGGTGAAATTTCAGCAATTTATGATTGCTTATGTCAACGATATCGTTCGGAGAATCTGTCAGAGGAATTTGTGACGACGCAAACCGAGCTTCCATATGGGAGAAGGGAATGGGATGAAATTGCCGACGTCGGTAATATCATCTATGATACGGAAACCGGCATCTATGTTTCGATCGAACGGATTGCCGGGATAAGATTTGAAGGCGAGACGATGTACGTCACATACGAATTCTCCCCCGTTCCTGAGTGGAGCGATTATGAGATGGACGAAGCAGTTTTGAAATACAGACATCGGTTCATGCACCTTGTGCGTCATGACGAAAAAAGAACTCAGGAACAAAAGCCGTCATAAGAAATGAGAAAGGAAGCGCCTAAGGTCGACTTCCTTTTTTGATATCAAGTATTCAGAAATAATATCTGATTGCTTTAACTTTAGTGAAAATTCAAAAAATGTCATGAGGATCCATGCTTTCCGCCGTTCTTAATAACCATTCTATCGACTATGTTGAGTTTCGTCATTCTCCCGTTCGGACGGTTGCCGAAACGCAACAGATCAAAAAGCTGATCAGCTAAACGGGATGGAAGAACCTTTTTTAACAGATTCCAATTAGCTGTTCTTTCCGAAAACAAGCGTGTTCATTAATATGTTCTTTTAAGGTTTCAAGCAGTTTCTGCTGTAAAATGTTTGCAGCTGCGGCTCACGCGCTTGCAGACATCGTTGATGACAAACAAGAAGGAGCCGCCGTTTTGCCGATTCTTGCCAAAGAAGCACACGAAGACGTTGAATATGCGACCAATGTCGTTGTTTTGAGCACTTTGTCGTTTGTTGCGGTCGTTCCGATTCTGATGACTGTTTTACAATTCATTAGATCGTCAGACAGCGCTCTGTTTTTTGTTGAAAAAAACATTGTGATATTTATATAATTGTATATACAAAAGAAAGAAGGGTGGCTGGGTTATTTGCGAACATATGAATTTGGAGATCGACACAAGCCGGTTGTTTTGCTTCTTCCGGGAACATGCTGCCATTGGAAAAACAACTTTTTCAATGTGATACCTTATCTTGAAAGATATTTTTACGTTGTCTGCATCTCATATGACGGGTTTGATGAAAATGAAGAAGCGACTTTCCCGACGATGCTTGAAGAGACGGAAAAAATCGAGTCGTATGTCAAAAAAAGATTTCAAGGGCACGTCTGCTGCATCTACGGATGTTCTTTAGGAGGTTCGCTTGTCGGATTGCTCGCGCAAAGGCATCAAATCAGCTTTGAGCACGGCATTTTAGGCAGCTCCGATCTTGATCAGGAAAAACCTTTGCATGCAAAAATTTCGTGCAGCATCGCAACGTTATTTTTGCATGCAGCCTTGCAAGGAAAATTCGATATGACTGCACGTCTGCTAAAAAAAGCGACCAAAAGCGACTACTTGGAAAAAATGCTTTCTTTTTTTGGAATCGACGGTGACAAAAAAGATTTCATCAGCAAAAAAAGCATCTACAACCAAGCATATTCAGATTTGATAACTTCATTGGAAGACCAAATTGAACAAAACGGACTGACGGTTCATTGTTTTTATGCGCAGAAAATGGGAAAAAAATACCTTGAACGATACAAGAAACATTTCAAAAGTCCGGACATCAGAAAACATTGCCTGAAGCATGAAGAGCTGCTTGCTTGTTATCCGAAACTATGGTCGGAAGAAGTAGCAAGGTGTTGCGGATTTTGATTGTTTTAAGAGTTTTTCGTCAGAAGTGCTTTTGGCTTTGGTCAAAATCGTCTATACTGTAATTAAACACATTGATCAAGGAGGGCCATTTTTTATGGCAAGTCAAGCATGTATCGAAAAATAGCATTAATCTCTGATATTCATGGAAACATGACCGCGTTTCAGGCAGTTTGTGACGATCTCAAAAAGCAGAAAATTAATGAAGTCTGGTTTTTAGGCGATATGTTCTCACCAGGACCAGGGGCGCTTGAGCAATGGAAACTCTTCAAATCGTTGGAGCCTTCCATCTGCGTTCGCGGAAACTGGGACGATCTGTTGGTCAACGGCTATAAAGGGAGGCTTTCGCTTGAAAAACCGAGTCGCGTTTTCTTTTCTCGGTTGGCCGAATTTATCGGGATGCAGCTTGGTTCGGCAATCATTGATGAAATCGAACATTGGCCTTTGCATCAGCTCATTGACGTCAATAATCTCAGGTTCAGCTGCGCCCATAATCTGCCGTTCCATAATTTTGGTCAAAAGCTTTATCCGACGTCTTCCCAGGCAACGTTTGATGAAGTGCTTAAAGATACCAAAGCAGACGTTGCTCTTTATGCACACGTTCATCATCCGCTCATGCGTTATACGACTTCAGAACAGCTTGTCATCAACCCGGGATCGGTCGGGGAACCTTTTTGTGACTGGCCTGGACTTCATGATGACCTGAGAGCTGAATACTGCATTTTAGAGTGCGACGAGCAGGGGATGCCGCAAGTTTCATTCAGAAAGGTTTCTTACGACCGTCAGCAAGAGATCAAGCGCGCTGAAAAAGCAGGACTTCCATACCTTGATTTGTACTCCGATCAGCTTTATTCAGGCATCGTTCATACCCACGATCATGATCTGTTGGAAAAAATCAACGAAGAACGAGGCTATTTGAAGGATGTTCTTAAATATATTGAAAAATTGAAGTGAAGTTTTGATATTTTCAAAAAAAATTAGGCCTTTTGGTGAATTTTTTAAAAAGGCCTTTTTTTAGTGTTATGATTTAGACATGAAGAAGGAAGGGAGATTAAAAATGACTGTCGAAAACACTCAAGCCGTTGATCAATCTGCATACCTGCAAGTTTTGAATCAGGCAAACGCAGGCACTCAAGCAACGCAGGCGCAGCAGTTTTCAAATACTCTGAAGAAGATTCAGGTTAAATATGGCGACACCGTTTCGGAACTTGCTGAACAGTATGGGACGACGATTGACGCGATCGTTCAGGCCAATAATCTTCGCGATCCGAACTTCATTTTGGCCGGGCAGAATCTCGTTATTCCTGCCAAGGGCCAATCGGTTCAGGCTGCTTACCAGGCTCAGACCGTCGAATCAACGGGTAGTTCATCATCATCTGAGTCTGAGGTTTCTGCAGTCGGAACTGGTGAGAGTTCTGCTGAAGCTTCCGCACGTGCATGGATCGTTCAAAGAGAATCCGGCGGCGATTATAATGCACGTAACGGTAAATACATAGGCAAGTATCAATTGGACAAAAGTTACCTTAACGGTGATTATTCGCCGGCAAATCAGGAAAAAACCGCTGAAAGATACGTCAAGCAGCGGTATGGTTCCTGGGTGAATGCTCAAAAGCACTGGCAAACGCATAATTGGTATTAATACGGCAAATTCTTAAACATTTCTCTGCTCATACGGGACCGTTGACGTTATCGATCGTCAGCGGTCCTTTTGTGCTAGAATAATATTTGTTCAATAACAAGAGAAAAGGGTGGCTGCAATGGAAGACAGAAGCGAAAGCGTTGAATTGACAAATATGTGCATGATTCAGAACGGCACAAAAATTTTGGTTGAAGATCGCAAAAATAAGACGTGGGCGGGCGTGACGTTCCCCGGAGGGCATATCGAACCTGGCGAATCGTTTAATCATGCGATGATTCGAGAAATTTTTGAAGAAACGGGACTCAAAATCAAGCATCCATTGTTGTGCGGAATCAAACAATTTCCAAGAAAAGACAATAAGAGATATATTGTTTTGCTGTACAAGGCAAATGACTTTGAAGGACAAATCAAAAGCTCAAAAGAAGGGGAGATCTTTTGGATCGAACGAACAGATTTAAGAAATTATTCATTGCCGGAAAACTTTGCTGAGATGCTGCAGATTTTTGAGAATAATCAGTTATCCGAAATCGATTATCATCCCGTTGGTTCCGATTATTCAGGCGAATGGATTACTGAAACATATTAATTCATGAAAACGTCAGTTCGTAAAAAAGAAAATAAAAAAGATGATTACAGAAATCATCTTTTTTGATAATTAAAAAAAGCATTGAAACAAAGTATATGCTCCCGCGACAAGACACGCCAAACCGCCAACGATGGTAACGGCTTTGACTTCACCGGGAGTATCTTCCCAAGAATCACGCCGGTCTTTTCCGGATAAAATTTCAGTATGCTTGAGGACAAGCATCAAAAATCCGGCAATCAGCAAAGCGATTGCCAAAATGCAGTATCCGGCCTTTGTAATTATAGCAATATGAAACGATGATCCGATTGAAGCAGCCAAAACGCTGCAGATGACTGTTAAAGCAAATATGATTCGTTGATTCATCTAAAAACCTCCAATATGACCGCAATACTAATATTACAGTGTTTTAAGCCAAGATTCAAGAAAGTTCGCTGAAAACCATGATGAACGCCAACGTATTCTCGAATCGTTTCAGCAGCTGATGCTAATTTTTGAAACGTTGAATCAATCATTTTTTGTTTAAAGATTCAGATTGTCGCCATAACATATTGTATTATTAAATGCTTAATTGCACATACTATTCAAAAAACTTGAATCAGGCTTCCCAAAATACGTTTTGCTTGAGGGGAGACCTCTAACGATTCATTTTTATCTTCTAGTTTACATAATATACATTATATAAAGTAGAGCTCAAAAGCGCGCCCTAGAGCCATTTTGGATTTTGCGCTGAATTTTTTAAAATAAAAACCGCATGCTCTTTTGCATGCGGATATTTCTTAGTCAGCTCTTTGATACGAATTGATCAAATCGTGTTTGCCGTTCCAAAAAGGAACTTTGACGACGCCGAGAATTTTCTTTCTTGGAACGAATCCGTAATAGCGACTATCGTTTGAAACGCTTCGATTATCTCCCAAAACAAAATATTTTCCCTTGGGAACTTTGAATGTGCTTCCGGTTCCTAAAACAACGCCCTTTGCTTTGGGTAAATTAGCAGCAACCTTTAAGGTTCCGTCAGCTTGCTGCTGTGACGTGATGTAGCCTTGCGATCTGAATTTTCCGTTAACAAAAAGTTGACCGTTATCACGATATTCAACGGTGTCTCCGGGCAAAGCAATCACCCTTTTGACGTATTTGGTGTCTTTTGTCAAGCCAGTGTTGTTTTGATCGACTCCGTACGCATCAAAGACGACTACCGAATCACGCTTTATCTTTGCCTTATGCAGCATCAAAACGCGTTCATTATTCTGAAGGTTCGGATACATTGATGTACCGTCAACTTTTACGACTGAAACAAAGAACGTTTTAATGACGGCCGCAATCAAAAAACCGACAAGAATCGGAATAACCCAACTTAAAATATTTTTAACAGCTTTCAAGTAATATTTCCTCACAAATCTTTAAATTTCTGATTCACGTACAAGTGATTCAGATACAGTGCAAAAATTGCGGCAAATAAGAGCTCATATAAAAGGAATACAGAACTTTCGCCATATACGAACGGCATGAATATTACGATCAAATCCAGTCCGATTCGCACGAAGAATCGCGGATAATCAAAGTGAATCATATTGCTGAACAAGCTGATGATTCCAACGAAAGCTATCAGCAACGCAATTAAAATTAAAAACGTGAACAGAATTTTAGCATCATCCGCATATCGTTCGGCAGCTTCAAAAGACCTTCCGGGACGCCTGAGAATTGCTACTATCAATCTGAAATACCATGTGCTGAGAATATAGACAACACCTAATATGCCGATGATGATATTCATCCATATGTTAAAAGCCTCGCGCTTCATGTTCCGGCCCCCTAAAATTAGTTAATTCCACAAATTGATTATAGTATATAATCGGCTTTATTAAATCATCTAGCAGCAATAATTTGCTATTTTTAAGCGTTTCTTAACTTATCTGCGAGGCCTAAGAGATATTCATGACTTGCTATTTGTTCTGACGCATCCCTTTGATCTTTCAAAATAATCTCATAGATGCTCGTTGCATCGTCGTTCATCAACGGCAAAGCCTTTTCCCAATCAATCTTTCCTTTTCCAAGAGGCAGACTGTCATGCGTTTCTCCCATTGAATCAACCAAGTGGTAATGAACGACATGTTCTTTTAAACGTTTCATCGAGGCCAACAGCTTTTCGTTGCTGCCTCGATTTTTGATAAAGCAATGCGAGGTGTCGAAGGCCAAGCGATATCCCTTTTCAAAAATATAAAGGTCCTCTTTTTCATCACCGTAATAAAAAATCGGCGAAATCGAGTTCTCAAACATAATGTGATTTTTGCCAAGATCTGCAAACGAGTCAATACGTCGATAAGCTTGTTCTCTTGCTTGATCGACTCCTCCCCACATATTGATATAACTTTGCGTCTGGCGTGAATAAGATCCGTGAACGAGCAGCTGAGCATCATAATCAAATGCGAGCTGCAGCAAATCGTTCGTGCTTTTATCGATAAAATTATAAAGGTCGCGGCATTTATCGAAAGGCGCGATCAATTCCGTAAACTGGCCATGGAATCGCATCGGGTGATGCATCACGATCTTTTGTACGCCCTTGCTTTTGATCCATTCAAAATCATATCTGAAACGTTTAAGTCCGTCCTCCGTAAAATCATTTTCAGAAGTATAAAATTCGAAAACATCCGGTTTGTAACGAAGTCTGTCTTCAATTTGTTCTGAATCAGTGCTTGCTTTTAACCCTAGTTGAATTTTCAAAATGTCACCAGCTTTCACAAAATTAAAGAGCTGAGATTGATCCCAGCTCCTTTTCGTATTGCGTTATTTGTAAATATCTTCCATCCATCCGAGTGCGAGAGCTTTTTCTCCGAGATGCGTTCCGATAACAGGACCGAAGTAGCTGATATCGATTGGACAATCGGGATGATTCTTAGCTAATTTGTCTCTCCATGCAAGAGCGGCAGCTTCATCATTTCCATGGAAGATGATTAAACGCAAAGGATAATCTATCCCTTTGATACGTTCTTCAAACAGATCTTCTGCACGTTTTAAAGCTCTCTTAGAGGACCGAACTTTTTCAAAAGCCACAATTTTATCCGATTTATCATCAAACGTTAAAAGCGGTTTAATTCTCAAAACGCTTCCGATAAATGCAGAGGCATTTGAAAGACGCCCTCCTCGAACGAGATTTTGCAGATCATCAACGATAAAGATTTCGTCAATCGTATCGCGCACATGATCGAGACGTTTGAGGATATCGTCCAAATCTGCTCCGTTTTGAGCCATGCGAGACGCTTCGATGGCTAAATACCCCATCAAAAGAACCGTAATTTTTGAATCATAGGGAATAAGATTGATTCGATCGGAAACGGCATCCTTGACCGTTGTTTCAAGCGTTCTGACAAATCCGGAAATAGTTCCGGCAAGATGGATGCTGATAACGGTATCGTATCCTTCGTCCGCTAATGACTCATACAGCTCAACCAATTCTCCGACCGGAGGCTGCGAAGTTGTCGGGAACTTCTCGCAAGTACGCAATTTTTCATAAAATTCTTCAGTTGTGATGTCGATGCCCTCGTTATAAACTTTGTCATCGATAATAAAAGGAATCGGAACAACGCGAATATTATATTTTTCCACCTGTTCTTTGTTAAGATAGGCTGTACTGTCGGTTACAACAGCGATTTTCATTTAACTACACCTACTTTAATTTATTATTGCAAACTTAATGATACCACATAAACGAGCCGATGACTAGAAAGCCGGAATATGTTTCGCAACGGCATAAAAAAAGAGCAACCTTTTATATTGCTCTTTTTCTGAGTTTTATGCGAGCTTAGGATTCCTTCTTTTTAGTGGCCAAGCCAAACATCCCAATGATGCCCAACAGCATAATCAGGAAGGTTCCTAAAACCGAAACGCTCGTCTTTTTTCTTGCGACAATTCGTTTCATCTTGTCGTCAGCTTTAAAGAAACTTCTTCTGCACGTTGCTGATCTTCTTTTGCTTTTTCCAACTCTTCTTTGGACGTAAACTTTTTGTTGCGGCATTTGTACTGATTGAATCGATGCGTTCTTTTCCTGATTTTGATCGGTTGCAACAACCTCATCTGCTTTAACGCTTGTGCTTGCCCCTGTCAATGCTAAGCCGCGACAACTTTTTTAACCTGATGTCTCCTTTTCTTTTTGACTTTGACGTTTTTTTTGCCATATCTCGCAAAAAAAGTTAGAATATTAAGGAATGCTTTTAAGGAGGAATGTGAAATGGCTTTTGACGGTCTTTTTACTCGAGCAATGGTCAAAGAACTTGCTGATTGCCTGGTTGGCGGTCGAGTTGCAAAAATTTCTGCTCCGTATCAAAACGAAGTTATTTTGACGATTCGCAATCAAAGAAAAAACTATCCTTTGCTGCTTTCAGCGCATCCCACGTATGCACGAACTCAAATTACCGAAATTCCGTATTCCAATCCGCAGACACCGACGAATTTCACGATGGTTCTCAGAAAATATCTGGAAAGCGCCAAACTTTCATTTGTCGAACAATTTGAAAATGACCGAGTAATCAACTTCGGGTTCGTTACGAGAAACGAACTCGGAGACAAACTGCCGCTTCTTTTAAGTCTTGAGATTATGGGACGCTATAGCAATTTGATCTTGGTCGATCAGGAAACGGGAAAAATCATCGATACAGTCAAGCACGTATCAATGGATCAAAACAGGTATCGAACGCTTTTGCCGCAAGCAACGTATCGTTTGCCGCCTTCCCAGGGAAAAATTAATCCCTTCAAAGACGAATCGAAAGCATATTTGGAACTTCTGAGAAAGTTCCCTAATCGAGAAGTTCTGGCCAAAAACATCGTCAAAACGTATCAGGGCTTTTCAAGAGAAAGCGCGTTGATTTTGGCGGACCGCCTTCATGAAACAAAGGAGCTTGATGATGCCTTCGCTGCATTTTTAAGAGAAACCAATAATCCGCATCCGACGATTTTGGAAACCGACAAGGGCCTTGATTTTACGTGTTTCAAAGCATCGGCCGAGCATGTCGCGACCTTTGAAACGCTGAGTTTGATGATTGATGCATATTATCGCGAAAAAGCTACGAGAGATCGCGTCATGTCGCAAGGTTCAAAGCTGATTCACGTCATCAAAAACGATCTGTCGCGAAACAGAAAAAAACTCGTCAAGCTTGAAAAAGAACTCAAGGCAACGGAAAACGCTGACGAATATCGCATCAAGGGCGAACTGTTAACGACCTATCTTTATCAGATCACCCGCGGAATGACCGAGATCACGCTCAATAATTATTACGATCATGAAAAACCGGTAAAGATTTCCTTGTCGAATCAGCTTTCACCGTCAGCCAACGCGCAAAAATATTTCAAGCGTTATCAAAAACTTAAAAATGCCGTTTCTTTCGTTACGAGGCAAATCGATTTGACGAAAAAAGAAATTGATTATCTCGAAACGATTCAGGCTCAGATTGAACTCGCTGAACCTAAAGATTTGCAAGACATCGAACTTGAGCTTGAAAAAGGCGGCTACCTTGAAACAAAGAACAAAGCAAAAAAGAAGCCTCGTCAGGCAAAAAGCAAGCCTGAAACTTTTATTGCATCGGACGGAACGGAAATATCGGTCGGAAAAAACAATTACCAAAATGATCGTTTGACCCTGAAAACTGCCAAAAAGGATTATTATTGGCTGCACGTCAAAAACGTTCCCGGCTCTCACGTCATCGTCAATTCGGATTCTCCAAGCGACGAAACGTTGACCGAAGCGGCAATCATCGCTGCTTATTATTCAAAATCCAGAGCATCGGCCAATGTGGCGGTTGACTTTGTACAAGTCAAAAAAATCAGAAAACCAAACGGCGCAAAGCCCGGGTTCGTTATCTACGAAGGTCAAAAAACGCTTTATGTCACGCCTGACAAAGAACTTATCGAAAAATTGAAGCATGCAAAGTAAAAAAGCTTGAAGCTACGAACGTGGCCTCAAGCTTTTTTGATTTATTCATCTTCTGAATCATTTTCCTGACGGACGATCGTGACCAGACAAGGATTACCTTGAGAATCCGTGTCAAGCACGAACGATCCGTTTGAATAGCGATCGCATGACGGATGATCCGAAACGCTGAGTTCGATTTTTTCGCCTGCAGTCGTTTCGATAATCAGTTTGTCCGTTTCGATAACCGGCTTGGCAAAGAAGATTCGGTGCGGGTTGCGCTTCAATTCGCGCAAAATCTGAACACCGCGTCTGGCCCTTGAATTTTCCGGAATTTTGTCGACCTTCATCTTCTTGAAAGCTCCGCGTTGAGTCACGATGGCGACCTCATCATGTTCACTTACCAAAGAAACGCTGATCAAGAAGTCGTCTCTCAAATCCATGCACTTGACACCGCTTGTCCTTGCACCCGTGGTTGGCACTTCATTCAACAAATAGCGCAGTCCGTACCCGGCATGCGTTGTACAAAAGACTTGCAGATCTTCTTTTTTCGTCTCAACAAATTCGGCCATGATGACTTCGTCAGTATCAGTTTTAAGTTTGATGAACGTCTGTGCCCGCGATCTGTACGTTCGTCCCGGTTTGAGATCTTTAAGCAGCGTCTGCTTGATCATGCCTTCTTTTGTGGCAAAAACAAATGCTCCTTCTTTTTCAAGACTGTCAAACGTAAAGGCTTCGATAACGCGTTCATCATCGCTTAAACCGACCGTTTGGCTCAAATGCTCGCCGGTATCCTTCCAGCGCGAATCAACGATGTCATGAATCGGTCGATAAATGACGTTTCCCTTATTGGTAAACATCAGCAAATGATCCAAAGTATTGGCGACTTTCATCAAAATGACGACGTCTTCTTCTTTCAGGCCGTTGTCGCTTTCATCCGAAGCTTTGAACGAGCGCAGCGAAGAGCGTTTTACGTATCCGTCGCGAGACACGAGCAGCATGACGTCTTCTTGAGCGACCATGACTTCGGTGTCGATTTTGAGTTCCTCAATTTCAGCCCTGATTTCAGTCAGGCGCGGCGTTCCGTATTTTTTGTCAATGGTCTTGAGCTCTTTTTTGATTACTTTGTCAAGTTCTTTGCCGTTATTTAGAATCTTGGTATATTCGACAATTTTACGTTCAAGGTCCTCGGCTTCGTTTTGCAATGCGGTAACGTCGGTATTCGTCAAACGATAAAGCTGCAGGGAAACGATGGCCTCAGCTTGCTTTTCGGTAAAATCAAACGATGAGACCAAGTTGGCTTTTGCATCCTTTTTATTTTTTGATGCGCGGATAGTCTTGATGACGTCATCCAAAATCGACAGCGCCTTGATCAGACCGTCAACGATATGTTTGCGCTCTTTGGCCTTGTTAAGGTCAAATTCAGTGCGTTTTGTCACCACGATGCGCTGATGTTCAAGGTATGATTCGAGAATTTTCTTCAAGCCGACATGTTTCGGACATTTTTGATCGATTGCAACCATATTGAAATTGTATGAAATCTGCAAATCGGTATTTTTAAACAAATAATTCAAAATGCCCTGTGCGTTTGCGTCCTTTTTAAGTTCGACGACGATGCGAAGTCCTTCGCGATCGCTTTCGTCTCTGACCTCGGCGATTCCTTCTGCTTTCTTTTGCAGCCTGATTTCGTCAATTTTCTTGACCAGCAAAGCCTTGTTGACTTCATAAGGAATTTCTTCGATTACGATCTGCTGCTTTGCGCCGCGAACGTCTTCAATTTGCGTCCTGGCCCTCAGCATTGCCTTGCCGCGTCCCGTTTCATAAGCTTTTTTGATACCGTCCAAGCCGAGCATGATTCCGCCCGTCGGAAAGTCGGGTCCCTTGATAAATTTCATGAGATCGTCCAACTCGGCTTCAGGATGATCCATCAGATAAATCGTTGCCTGAATTGTTTCGGAAAGGTTGTGCGTCGGAATCTCCGTCGCATATCCCGCAGAAATTCCCGTTGCTCCGTTAACCAACAGATTTGGAAATCGTGCCGGCAAAACGGTCGGTTCAAATTCGGTATCATCGAAGTTCGGAACCATTTCAACCGTTTTTTTGTCGATGTCTTTCAGCATCTCAGCCGCAATTTCTGACAGGCGCGCTTCCGTGTAGCGCATGGCAGCCGGAGGATCGCCATCCATGGAACCGTTGTTGCCGTGCATTTCGATCAAAGGCTCACGCAGTTTCCAATATTGGCTCAAACGAACCATCGCTTCGTAAATTGAACTGTCGCCGTGCGGATGATAATTGCCCATAACGTTTCCGACTGATTTGGCCGATTTCCTGAACGGCTTGTCAAACGTGTTGCCGTCTTCGTTCATGGCAAACAGGATGCGGCGCTGAACCGGCTTTAAACCGTCGCGAATGTCAGGAAGGGCGCGTTCCTGAATAATATATTTGGAATAGCGTCCGAAACGTTCGCCCATTACGGCTTCAAGCGATAATTCCTGAATATTTGAATGTGTTTTCGTCAAAAATAGCCCTCCCGTTCCTAAATGTTTTCATCCAAGTCGTCATCGAACAGTGACAGACTCTTTTGTGCAATTTCCTGATCTTCTTTGTTTGAGGCATCCCCATGAGCAGATGTGGCAACGGCAGTATCAAGCAGGCTCCCGTCTTCTTCAAGCGTAAATTTAACGTTTTTTTCAATCCATTTTCGTCTTGGCTCAACACGGTCTCCCATCAGAGTTGAAACGCGTTTTTCGGCCAATGCATCGTCCTCAATTTTGACCCTGACCAAAGTTCTCGTTTCAGGATTCATAGTTGTTTCCCAAAGCTGATCGGCGTTCATCTCGCCCAACCCTTTGAAGCGTTGAAGCGTAAAGCCTTTTCCGATTTCTTTTTCGGCCGTCTTGAGTTCAGCATCTGTCCAGGCATACTTGACGACGGTCTTCTTTTTAACCGTTTTTTGAAGCTTGTACAACGGCGGAAGCGCAATGTAGACTCTTCCGGCATTGATCATCGGTCGCATGTATTTATAGAAAAACGTCAAAAGCAACGTTTGAATATGCGCGCCGTCGGTATCCGCATCGGTCATGATGATGACCTTGTCATAATTTGCGTCCTCGATGTTGAATTCGGTCCCGACTCCGGCACCGATCGTATAAATCATGGTATTTATTTCTTCGTTTTTGACGATATCTTGAAGTTTCGCCTTTTCCGTGTTCAAAACCTTGCCGCGCAACGGCAAAATTGCCTGAAACTTGCGATCACGTCCCTGTTTGGCAGATCCGCCGGCAGAATCCCCTTCGACTAAGAAAAGCTCGTTTTTCTTGGCATTCTTTGATTGAGCCGGTGTCAGCTTGCCTGAAAGGAGTCGCTCTTTTTTGTGGCGTTTCTTGCCGTTTCGGCTTTCATCGCGCGCTTTTCTGGCCGCTTCTCTTGCTTCTCTTGCCTTCAGCGATTTGCGCACGAGCTCTTTGGCAAAATCGCCGTTTTCCATCAGGTAGTATCCAAGCTGTTCATTGACAATTCCGTCAACGGCGGTTCTTGCTTCCGGCGTTCCGAGCTTGCCCTTTGTCTGTCCTTCGAATTGAAGAAGTTCTTCTGGAATTCTGACGGAAACCACGCAGGCCAAACCTTCTCTGACGTCGCTTCCTTCGAGGTTTTTGTCTTTTGACTTAATCAGATCGACCTTTCTTGCGTATTCGTTGAAAGCTTTGGTCCAAGCGGATTTCATTCCTACTTCGTGCGTGCCGCCGTCTTTTGTGCGCACGTTGTTGACAAATGACATGATCGTTTCAGAATAGCCGTCATTATACTGTGCGGCAACTTCGACTTCGATGCCGTCTTTTTTGCCTTCAAAGTACATGACGTTTCCAAGCGTGTCTTTTTCTTCATTAAGGTAGGAAACAAATTCCTGAATCCCGTTTTCAAATAAAAAGACGTCCTGGTCATCGTTTCTTTCATCGGTCAACACAATTTTAACGCCTTTCAAGAGGAATGCCGATTCGCGCAAGCGTTCAGCCAGCGTGTCATAATTAAAATGCGTTGTCGAGAAAATCTTCTTGTCAGGTTTAAACGTGACGGTCGTTCCGCTTTGCTTTTTGGTTTTACCGATTTTCCGCAAAGTTCCAACGGGATGTCCGCCATCAACAAAGTCTTCTTCGTATTCAATCCCGTCACGAACGGTATTTACGGTCAATTTTTCAGATAAGGCATTGACGACGGAAGCACCGACCCCGTGAAGTCCGCCTGAGGTTTTATATCCGCCTTGTCCGAATTTTCCACCGGCATGAAGCACCGTATAAATGACTTCAACGGTCGGAATCCCCATCGCATGAATTCCGACGGGAAGACCTCGACCGTTGTCGACAACCGTAATCGAATCATCTTTGTGAATCGTCACGTCAATTTCTTTTCCAAATCCAGAGAGTGCCTCATCAACCGCATTATCAACGATTTCGTAGACTAAATGATGCAACCCTTTGGCATCAGTCGAACCAATGTACATCCCCGGTCTTTTTCTGACAGCTTCAAGTCCTTTCAGGACCTGAATGGAATCATCGCTATAATTTTCAGTACCCATAAATTCGACCCTTTCTAAAAATTTGTAACTATTTTATTCTAACTCAAAAATAAAAGCTTTGGCAAGTGGAACAGCGAACTTAAATTCGCCAAATTGAAAGTAAATTTGCGCAAAGACGGTCTTTGGGGTTAAAATAATGTCTGTACTAGAAGGAGGAGTTTCTTTTGGATTCAAATACTCTGAAAATCATTGCGATGTGCGTCATCGGCTATTTGCTCGGTTCGATTCCTTCCGGCGTTTGGATCGGCAAATTAATGTACGGCAAGGACGTTCGCGATTACGGCAGCGGAAATATGGGTACGACCAACACGTTTCGCGTGCTTGGAAAAAAGGCAGGAATCATCGTTTTGGTGATGGACATGTTCAAGGGAACTTTAACGGCTCTGCTTCCGATGATGTTTGGCATGCATGTCAACGCTTTGCTGATCGGTCTTTCGGCAATCATCGGCCACGTCTTTCCGATCTTTGCCGGATTCAAAGGCGGAAAAGCCGTTGCGACGAGCGTCGGCGTGCTTTTGGTCTATAATCCGGAGTTCTTTTTGATTGCCTGGGTCATTTTCCTGATCACGCTTTATGTTTCAAGCATGGTAAGCGTTGCAAGCATGGTCGGCTTTACACTGATTACGGTCGTTTCGCTGTTTTATAACGATCCGATTTTGACGATCGTTGCTCTTGCTTTGACGATTTTCATTTTTCTCCGTCATTGGGGCAACATCGAACGCATCAAAAACGGAACGGAAAACATGGTTCATTTCGGCTTGCTTTACAGAAAAAAACAAAAAGAAAACAAATGAGGATGAGAGAAAAGTCCAGTTTTACTTTTGAATTAAACGAAAAACCGAACGAAGGCGGTCAATTTGCGACTGACTTCGTCCGGCTTTTTTAATTTCCAATGCATAAAAACTACTTTTTCAATCAGCAGGACTGCTCAACCAATCTATCCAAGATCTCGCGCAGATTTCCGGACAAACGGCCGTTTTGGACCATTTTGTCCGCAATCAGCATTTTTGGAACAGTCCGTTTATGGACGCGTGCCATTTTCATCGGTGTGTCCGTAACTGACAGCGATTTTGCCAAAGGAAGCGACTGCTAAATCAAGCTCATTTAATTTTGGGACTTATTACTCCGCTATAGTATGCAATCGTCATGCATACGCAAAAAACCGGATGAGATTTGCAATTAATTGCAAATCATCCGGTTTTTCAATTTGAGGCAGAGTTTTTTTCCAGCCTTATTCGATCGCTATCTTGAATGAAGCATTGAACGTTTCATTCGGAGCAAGCGTTTTGATTCCGTATTTTTTTCTGAAATCCTGCGTCGTATCGGCAGTATCGGCAATGCTCCACCAAGGCTCAAGGCAGACATACTGTCCGTCTTTCGGGTAGCACGACCAAATGCCCAAAGCAAGCGTATCGTCCGACGTCATTTTCACTTGATGATTATGCTTTTTGCTCTTTAAGACCACTTCAACGGGTGCTCCGTCATTGCAAAAAACGATTGCGTCATTGCTGAAAGTTTCTCTTGAAACGTTGATTTCAAAGAGGTCTTTTTCTGTGGCTTTATCCAAATCGAATAACCCCTCTGCATTTAACGGCAAAAAGCGGCGTGATTTTTGCCCCGTAATTTCAACGACGTAATCATCATATTCATCACCGACTTGAAGCTGCGTTGAAAATGCCGGATGGGCACCGATCCCGAAAGGCATTTCCTGACTGTTGGGATTTTCGACCGTATATGCGGTTTCAATGGTGTTTTCAAACAACGTATAGGCGATCTTTAAAACAAATTCGAACGGATAGGCTTTTTTGGTCTCCGAATCTGATTTTAAAACGAAAACAGCCCTTGTCTGCTGCTTTTCTTCAACCTCAAAGTCCATGTCGCGAGCAAATCCGTGCTGATGCATGGAATAGCGCTTGCCGTCGATGAAGTATTCGTCGTTTTTTAATTTTCCGACCGTTGGGAACAACACGGGCGCATGTCTGCCCCAATATTTTGCATCCCCGCTCCAAAGATAATTTGCGCCTGTTTTTTTCAAAATAAGTTCTGAAAGCTCTGCACCATGTTCATTGATGCCGACTCTGATATGTTCGTTTTCAAGCATGACGGTCATTTGTCAAAATCCCCCTTCTACAGAATATATTGGCTGAGATCCCTGTCGTCAACGATCGAGCCGACCTTGTCTTCAACATAGGCCTCAGTAATCGTGATTTCGCCCATATGCATGTCCGGTCCTTCAAACAGCAAATCTTCAAGCAGTTTTTCAAGAATCGTGTGAAGACGTCTGGCACCGATATTTTCGGTTTCATGATTTACTTTGCATGCAATCTCAGCAATTTTTTCGATTGCCTCCTTCGTAAACGTTACGGAAACGTTGTCCGTGCCGATCAAAGCAATATACTGCTTGACGAGCGCGTTTTTCGGTTCTGTCAAGATTCTGACGAAATCTTCTTTTTGCAAATCGTCAAGCTCGACTCTGATCGGGAATCTTCCTTGAAGTTCCGCAATCAGATCGCTTGGCTTTGATTCTGCAAATGCACCGGAAGCAATGAATAAAATATGATCTGTTTTGATCATGCCGTATTTTGTTTTGATTGAAGACCCTTCGACGATCGGCAAGATGTCTCGCTGAACCCCTTCGCGTGAAACCTCGCCGGAGTTTTGCTTTGATTTGGAAGTAATCTTGTCGATTTCATCGATAAAGATAATGCCGGTATTTTCGGCGCGCTTGATGGCGGCATCGGCAATGTCCCATGAGTTGACGAGCTTGGCTGATTCTTCGCGAACCAAAATTTCGCGTGCTTCTTTAACGGTTACCGTTCTGGTGATCTTTTTTTTCGGCGTGATCTGGGCAAGCGCGTCTGAAAGGTCGACGCCCATTTGGCCGAGCATTCCGTCGGCTGCTCCGGACGGAGAGCTTGGCTCATCCATCTGGAGCGTGATTTCTTCATTTTCAAGATATCCTTGACGAAGCTTTTCGGCAACCGACATGCGCTTGTCTGCAATCTCATCGGTTACGTCTTCAGGTTCTTCCTGCTGATTGAAGAGGTTTGCGTAATTTCCGCTTTGAAGATCGCTCATCATCTTTGAAAATGCTTGCTGCTGCGACATTTTTTCCTGTTTCTTCTGAGCGGGAACGAGCAGTTTCACCAACCGTTTGTCAGCTTTTGCGACGGCTTCTGCACGAACGTTTTTGAACATTTCGTCTTCTTCCATCTTGTAAGAAACTTCAACCAGATCACGAACCATCGATTCGACGTCGCGACCAACGTAGCCGACTTCCGTGAATTTTGTAGCTTCGACCTTGATAAACGGTGCATCGACGATTTTGGCCAGACGTCTGGCTATTTCAGTCTTTCCGACGCCTGTGGGTCCGATCATCAACATATTTTTTGGCGTGATTTCCTCTTGCATGTCCTCAGAAAGCTGCATCCTGCGGTAGCGGTTGCGTAAAGCGATTGCAACGGCCTTTTTGGCTTTTGATTGTCCAACGACGTACTTGTCGAGTTCGGCTACGATTTCTTTTGGAGTTTTTTCATGTCCTGTCAAATCCAGTCCCCCCTTAAAGTTCTTCGCAAATAATATTGTGATTCGTGAAAATATCAATGTCGCCGGCAATTCCGATTGCGGCCTTGGCAATTTCGGCTGCCGACATGCCATCAGCATATTTCGTCATGGCTTTTGCAGCAGCCAAAGCGTAGTTTCCGCCCGACCCGATTGCCAAAACGTCGTCGTCGGGTTCGATTACTTCGCCCGATCCGGAAACAAGCAGCAGATTCTTGGCATCCATCACGATCAGCAATGCCTCCAGTTTCTGCAATGCTTGATCGCTGCGCCATTCTTGCGCCAGTTCAACCGCGGCCCTTTGCAGATTGCCGCTGTATTGATTGAGTTTTTTCTCGAAACGGTCTTCCAGATTGAAAGCATCAGCCACGGATCCGGCAAATCCGACGACGACTTTGCCGTCATAAATCTTGCGAACCTTGTGGGCCGTCCCTTTCATGATAACTTTTTCGCCCATCGTAACTTGTCCGTCGCCTGCCATGGCCGTCTTGCCATTGTGGCGAACCGCACAAATCGTTGTAGCATGAAATGAAATTGCCATTCTAATTCCTCCAACAAAAATGTAATTTTATGCACGCGGGAAAAATTTTCGGTAGTCCCGCTTAAGATGTTCAGGCGTAACGTGCGTGTATATTTGAGTCGTTGAAATGCTGCTGTGCCCCAAAAGCTCTTGAACCGAACGAAGATCAGCCCCGTTCGCAAGCATGTGCGTCGCAAACGTATGCCTGAGCTCATGGGGATGAATCGTCGTTGTCAAACTGCTTTTTTCAACAATTTTGTCCAGAATGTAGCTGACCCCGGCAGGCGTCAGCGGATCACCGTAATGGTTTACGAAAACAAAGTCATGTTCCTTTTGATATTTTTCCATGACCGGCGTGCGCATTTTTTCAAAGTAAGCCTTCAACGCATTATCGAGATAGCTTCCAAACTGAACGTAGCGATCCTTTTTGCCTTTCCCGTGAACAAGAATCGAACGCATCGGAAAATCAATATCCTGCATCTTCAAACCGACGCATTCGCTGACGCGCATTCCCGTTGAATACAAATTCTCAAGCAGTGCATTGTCGCGAACGGTCAAGGGATCGTCCCCGCAAACGGCTTGAAACAGCGCATTCATTTCTTTTTCGTAAAAAAAATGCGGCAGTCGTCTCGGATGTCGTTTCAAGGAAACGTATGCAAAAGGATCCTGATCGGCTTTATCGTTTCTGACAAGAAAACGGTAAAAGGCACGCAAACTTGAGATCTTGCGCGAAACGGTCGTCGTCTTGAGTTCTCTGTCATAAAGCCAGCTCATATACGCATGGACATCAATATTGCTGATTTCCTTGAACGATTTCAAACCTCCGCTTTCATCAAGGAAACGGCAAAACTCGTTCAAGTCCTCAAAATACGAGGTAATCGTTGCCTCGGAGTACTGTCGCTCAACTTTGAGATATTGCTTAAATTGTTCAAGCCATTCTTTTTCCAAGGCTGACACCCCCTCATTTCATTTTCCTTCACAAAGCATATTAAGTCAAGGTCAGGTGATGCTTTGTGCCAAGTCTTAAGCAAATTTGAATTTTCTCTTGAAAATTCAAATATTTTATTCTATTATTGTTTTTAAGTATTAACGACTTTTTTATTTGCGCAGATAAAAGTCTAAAATACATTTATTTTTAGACGTATTAAAGTATTTGATACTTAAACGGAGTAAAAAAAGCTTATGAGGTGAATTAATTATCATGGATGCTACACAAAACAAAAGCAATCTCAATCCCTTTTCGACTTTCCTGATCATCGGAACGGCCTGGGCCTTTGATGCCTTGGACGTCGGCCTGCTTTCGTTCGTCATGCCGCTGATCAGAAAAGAATGGCTGCTTACGCAATCCCAAACGGGACTGGTGAGTTCTGTCAGTTCAATCGGAATGATTGCTGGCGGCTTTTTATTCGGTCACTTGGCTGATAAAGCTGGTCGGCAAAAAACGCTGATTGCTTCTTTGCTGCTCTTTTCGCTCGGAAACGTCGTTTTGGCCTTCACCCAAGGGTTCGTGCCCTTTTTGATCGTTCGCTTTATCGTCGGTGCCGGACTTGGTGGCGAACTTCCGGTAGCCGCAACCTATATAGCGGAACTGTACAGTGGCAAAAAACGCTCAATGATGCTGATTTTGGCAGACAGTTTCTGGGCCGTTGGCTGGCTTGTCGCAGCCTTTTTGTCATATGCTTTGAGCGGACTTTTAGGCTGGCGCGGGCTGTTGATCGTGACTGCCTGCTCTGGATTCTTCGTAGTCGCAATCAGAAAACACGTCTCAGACAGCGATGACGTTAAGCAGAATACGAAGGAAAAATTTGATTTCAATGCTTTGAAACAGGCCTTTACGTGGCGTACGCCATTGCTTTGGACGGCATGGTTCATGGTCATGTTTTCCTACTATGGCATGTTCATGTGGCTGCCAAGCATTCTTGTTTCAAAAGGAAACAGCTTTGTTTCAAGCTTCGGATACACGACATTGATGGTTGTTGCGCAGCTTCCCGGCTATTTTGGCGCGGCATGGCTGACAAAACACGTCCGGTTGCGTTATATCTTTTCAATTTATATGCTTGGAACCGCTTTGGGAGCCGTGATGTTTGGAAATGCAGTGTCCGTTTCCGCAACGATCATCGCCGGCTGCGTCCTGTCATTCTTCAACCTTGGTGCTTACGGTGCAATCATCGCTTTGACTCCAAGCCTTTACCACGTGAAAACGCGCGGCACGATGACCGGACTTGCGGAAGGCATGGGACGTTTCGGTGCCGTTGTCGGACCGCTTTTGGTCGGATTCTTGATGGACAAGGGCGTTTCAATCAATTCGATTTTTATTCTCTTCATGGTTTCATTGATCGTCGGTGCGATTGCCGTTTTGGCATTGCCTGACGAAAACCTTTCAAAGGACGGACAAAATCATGCTGAATAAACTGCTTGCAAAAGAAAAATTAGCTGAATTTCTGAAAGAAGACTTAGGTTTTGGCGATCTAAGCACCGCTTACCTTCCAGACGGTGAAACGGCCGGATCGTTCATTGCCAAAGAAGACGGAATCGCGTGCGGCCAAGAAATTCCGGGAATGGTCTACGAACTTCTTGGCGGTGATGCCGTTTACAGCCCTTGCGTCAAGGATGGTGATTTCATAAAAAAAGGCACGGTGATGGGAAAAGCTGTCGGAAACGCCAAAACTCTTTTAGCTGGTGAACGCGTTTCATTGAATATGATGCAGCACATGAGCGGAATCGCCACGAAAACCAAAAAGGCAATCGATCTTTTAGACGATGATTCAATCAAGCTTTGTGATACCAGAAAAACGACTCTCGGCCTGAGAATGTTTGACAAGTACGCCGTAATGATCGGCGGGGGTCACAACCATCGCTTTGATCTGACCGGTGCGCTCATGTTAAAGGACAATCATATTGCGCTTGCCGGCAGTATCAAAAATTGCGTTGAAAACATCAGAAAACATATTGGTCCGTTGACTCCGATCGAAGTCGAAATTGAAACGATTGACGAATTAAAAGAAGCAATCGATGCCAATGTTGACGTGATCATGTTTGACAACCAACTGCCGCAAACAATACGAAAATGGAAAGAAATAGTTCCTGCGCACGTTAAAGTCGAAGCTTCCGGCGGAATCAGCTTTTCGACTATTGCAAGTTTCAAAGGATGCGGTGCTGATTTCTTGTCAATGGGAGATCTGACCAATAAAGTCGAACCGTTAGACATCAGTTTCCTGGTCAAAAATGCAGTTAAAGCAGAATTTTAAAAAACAAAAAGGAGATTTGCCTATTTGGCAAGTCCCCTTTTTGTTTTATAATTCGTTTTCCAATTTGTACTTGTCAAGAATATCTAAGGCTCGTTTGGATAACGCCAGGTTTCTTTCACGCTTGTCGCGAATTTTTTGCGAAAGACGCGGCACGATTCCAAAGTTGGCATTGATCGGTTGGAAGTTTTTGGCACTTGCATGCGTAATATAATGAGCCATTGCCCCCATCATCGTCTCAACGGGGAAAACCAACGGATCTTTGTCTTCAATCAACCGAGCGGCATTGAGCCCGGCATAAAGCCCGCTTGCAGCGCTTTCGACATAACCTTCGACGCCAGTCATCTGACCTGCAAAAAGCAAATCTGAGCGTTTCTTCGTCTGGTAGGTGTCTTTTAAGAATTCAGGCGAACGCAGATAGGTGTTTCTGTGCATGACGCCGTAGCGAACGAACTGTGCATTTTCCAAGCCGGGAATCATTGAAAAGACGCGCTTTTGTTCTCCCCATTTGAGATGAGTCTGAAAACCGACAATGTTATACAAATCACCAACGGCATTATCTTGGCGCAACTGAACTACCGCATAAGGCTCTTTGCCGGTTCTGGGATCTTCCAATCCGACAGGTTTCAGCGGGCCGAACAGCATCGTTTTCTTGCCGCGTGACGCCATCTGTTCAATCGGCATGCATCCTTCAAAGAATCTTTCGTTTTCAAAGGCATGCAGTTCGGCAGTTTCAGCATTAATCAGTTCATTGTAGAAATTTTCGAATTCTTCTTCCGTCATCGGGCAGTTGAGGTAAGCTGCATCCCCGCGATCATAACGTGATTTGAGATAAACCTTGTCCATGTCAAGCGAAGCCTTTTCAACGATCGGTGCGGCCGCATCATAGAAATAAAGTCCTTCATCACCCATGAACTCTTTGATTGAATCTGCAAGCGAGTCTGAAGTCAACGGACCTGTCGCAATGACCGTCAACCCTTGCGGCAATTCCTTGAGTTCTTCTTCGATGACCGTAATATTTTCATTTTCATGCAGCGTTTTTGTGATTTCGCCGGAAAAAGCATCACGATCAACTGCCAAAGCCCCACCGGCAGGAACGCTGTTTTCATCAGCGGCTTTCATTATCAAAGAATCAAGCTGTCGCATTTCTTCTTTCAAAAGTCCTGCTCCGTTAGTCAATTGATTGGCCCGCAAAGAATTTGTACAGACAAGTTCTGCAAAATTCCCCGTATGATGAGCCGGTGTGTTCTTTTTCGGTCGCATCTCGTAAAGTCTTACTTTGATGCCCCTTTTAGCCAGCTGCCAGGCTGCCTCGCTTCCGGCAAGTCCTGCTCCGACCACGTTAACGCATTTTTCCATTAAAATCCTCCATTTGGCTATTTTTGAATAGCTTCTTCATAATCGTTATTTGGACACTTGACCTGCATCCCTTGTTTTGTTTTCTTTTCAATCAAGAAATGCCCGCATTTAGGACAATCTCTTGCAATCGGCTTATCCCATGAAATGAAGTCACATTCAGGATACCTGTTGCAGCCATAGAAAAGCCTGTTCTTCTTTGATTTGCGCTCAATAATTTCACCGCGCTTGCATTGCGGACATTTAACGCCGATTTGTTTAACGATGGCCTTGGTGTTGCGACAGTCAGGAAAGCGACTGCAGGCGTAAAACTTGCCGAATCTTCCCATTTTGATGACCATCGGAGCCCCGCAAATCTCGCAGTCAAAGCCTGCAGGCTCATCTTTTATTTTGACTTTCGCCATTTTTTCTTCAGCAGTCTTGACTTCAGTTGAAAAAGGCTTGTAGAATTCATCAACAACTTTGACCCATTCCTGTTTTCCTTCTTCAATTTCATCCAGCTGATCTTCCAACTTAGCCGTAAATTTGACGTTGAGGATATCAGGGAAACATTTGCCGATCATATTGTCGACAATTTCTCCCAGCTCCGTTGGTTCAAATTTTCTCGCAGCCAATTTGACATAGTAGCGCTTCTGAATCGTATTCAAAGTCGGTGCATACGTTGAAGGACGACCAACGCCGTTTTCTTCGAGCGTTTTGATCAAAGCTGCTTCCGTAAAGCGTGCTGGTGGCAAAGTGAAATGCTGATTTGGCTGATTCCTGCTCATGATGACCTCATCACCGTTTTCCAAATCCGGCAACATATTGTCCTTATGCTTTGAATCAGCATAAACTTTCGTAAATCCGTCAAATTTAAGCTTTGAACCGGTTGAACGATATGAAACGCCGTTTTGCTCAAGATCAACGCGCATCGTATCAATAACGGCAGGCGTCATCTGACTGGCAACAAAGCGTGACCAGATCAGCGAATAAAGTTTCATTTGATCCTTGTCAAGGTATTTTTCAAGCGATTTTGGCGTTCTCAAAACTGAAGACGGTCGGATTGCTTCGTGCGCATCCTGAGCTCCTTCAGCAAGCTTGCCTTGACGCGGTTTGATTGCGGCATAATTTTCACCGTACTCAGAATGAATAAACTCCGATGCTTCATGCTTGGCAACTTCAGAAATACGCGTCGAATCAGTACGCATATAGGTAATCAAACCAACGGTGCCGCTACGACCGATGTTGATGCCTTCATAAAGCTGCTGAGCAACCATCATCGTCTTTTGAGTTCTGAATTTCAAATTGTTGTTTGCGACCTGCTGCATCGTTGATGTCGTAAACGGAAGCGGAGGTTGTCGCTTGCGTTCTTTCTTTTCAACGTTGGCCACCGTGAACGGCTTTTTCGTATCGATGCGTTCCATGACGGATTTGACGGCATCGTTATTCTGCAAAGCAGTCTTTTTGCCGTCAATGCCGTAAAAAGAACCCTCAAATTTTGAGCGGCCTTTTTTGAATTCGGCATCGATCGTCCAATATTCTTCAGGCTTGAAATTTCTGATTTCCTTTTCGCGCTTAATAATCAAGTTCAAAGCGATTGACTGCACGCGTCCCGCAGAAAGACCCTTTTTGATTTTTGACCATAGAAGCGGAGAAATCGAATAACCCACCAAACGATCGAGCGCGCGCCGAGCCTGTTGAGCATCAACCAGATTCATATCGATTGCACGCGGAGTCTTGAAGGCATTTTTAACCGCATCTTTCGTAATTTCATTAAATACGACGCGATTCTTGTCCTTTGGATCCAGTCCCAACAAATAGGAAAGATGCCATGCAATTGCTTCTCCTTCGCGGTCGGGATCGGCTGCAAGATAGACGTGATCGGCTTTTTTGGCCTCTTTGCGCAATTCTTTGATCACGTCGCCTTTGCCCCGAATTGAAATATAGTGCGGCTCGTAATTGTTTTCAACGTCAATTCCCATCTTGCTTTTGGGAAGATCGCGAATGTGCCCTAAACTCGCCATTACTTTGTAACGATTGCCGAGATACTTCTCGATCGTTTTAGCCTTTGAAGGCGATTCCACGATTACAAGGCTCTTTTTGGGAGTTCTTCTGGTTGTTTTCTTTTTTGGTTTTGCTTTAGTGCTACCATCCTTAGTTGGCATGAACCCAACTCCTTTTGCTTTTCTATTACGCTGATATCCGTTCAAGCATTTTATTTAACATCTTAAATAAAATTTCGATACCAATGTTAAGGTAATTTAATGTGATTTGTCAAGAAATTTGAAAATTCTTCAATAATATCTTCCGAACACAATGCAGGTTTTGCACCGGCCGCAATCAATTCGTTCGTTCCTTGCGACAAAGATTCGGTAATTTTTCCAGGAATTGCCAAAACGTTGCGATTTTCTTGCAAAGCAACGTTTGCGGTAATGAGCGTTCCGCTCCTGTGTCTTGCCTCAACGACCAAAATAGTTTGAACAAGACCGGCAATGATGCGATTACGTTGCGGAAAATGAAATTTCAGGGGCTGCGATCCAAGCGGATATTCCGTCAGCAAAAGCCCCTTGGCAGCCACTTCGTTTTGAAGCATCACGTTGCCCCTTGGATAAACAACGTCAAGTCCCGTTCCGATGACGGCAATCGTTTTGCCGCAATAGTTCATCGTCATTTGGTGCACGATGCTGTCAGTACCCTTTGCAAGCCCGCTGACGATGACGATTCCCTGATTGATGACGTCCGGCAAAAGCAGCTTCAAACTGTCTTCTGCGTACGGTGAATGAACCCTTGACCCCACTACTCCTAAAGCCGGCTCGTTCGCCAATTCGAAATCTCCCTGAAAGTAAAGCACGACCGGGGGATGATAGATTTCCTTTAAGGCTTTAGGATAATTACGATCGATAATCGTTGCGACTCCTGCATATTCAACGTTTTTTCGATATGCTCGTTCAACTTCGGGACTGAATGCTTTTTGAAAAATTCTTTCAAGTTCAAACGATTTTCCTTCAATGAATCTGTCCGTTTCGGAAAAGTTTGGAATCCTGTCGTTTCGTTCGATAAATTCAGCGATTGAAAGCTGGATTGAATAAGGAACTCCCATGACGCTCAGCTTGATCAAAAATTCTCTTTTATTCATAACGCAAACCTGCCTTTTTTTACTCTTTATATATTAATAAAGGCGCAAAAAAGCAGCCGAGCTATTTAAAATATTTTGATTTGATCGGTTCAAAAGTCATTCTGTGAATCGGACACGGTCCCAACTTTTCTAATCCTGCCAAATGTTCCTTGGTTCCGTATCCGTCATTTTTGGAAAAACCATATCCCGGATAAATTCTGTCATAAAACTGCATCAAATGATCTCGATTTACCTTGGCAACAATGCTTGCGGCTGAAATAGAGGCAGATTTGGCATCTCCTTTAATAAGTTTTTTTTGAGGGATGTCGGTTTCAATCTGCATTGCATCGATTAAAAGCTGCTCGGGTTTGATGCGCAATGACTCGACGGCTTGTTTCATCGCAACTCGTGCTGCTTCATAAATGTTGATTCTGTCGATCATCCGATTGTCAACACAGCCGATTCCGACATCAATTGCGCGTTCCAAAATCAATCCGTAAAGCTTTTCCCTTTTTTCCGCAGTCAGCTGTTTGGAATCGTTGACGTCAATCAAATCAAAATCGTGCGGCAAAATTACGCAACAAGCGATAACGGGCCCTGCCAATGGTCCGCGACCGACTTCATCGATTCCGCCGACGTTTTCAATGCCAAAATTCCAATAAGCACGCTCAAGTTTGAGTCTGTTTTCAAACTCGGCCTGCTTTTGTAATTTCTTTTGAATTCTTTTGTCATACGACAAAAGAAGCTTTTGAATTCCTTTGCGCCCGTCTTTTCTGAACGTCTCCAATAATTCCGGTGTCGGGTCTTCTTCAAGAAGCCTTTTCGCCTGAGCGATCGTCATCTTTTTTTCCATGCCTCAACCCCTAAACCTTGGCAGGATCTTTGGGAACGGCATCCAATGTGAAATGTCCGAGTTTTCCCTTGCGGCATTCAAAGATCAAACGCTCGCTTGCACGATCATAATCTTCTTTGAAGCCCATTTTCTTGGTAATTGAAAGCAATAGTTCGACGGTCGGCTGATCCAGATCCGATTCATCCAGTTTATAGCGCTCCGTCAATGCTTGAGGATGGTTGTCGACGAAATATTCCAATTCGTATAATGCAACGTCGTCTTTGGCATAAAGCGTATCTTTGACAGCACCAGTCAAGGCAAGCTTTTTGCCAACGATCGGATCTTCAAATTTTGGCCACAAAATTCCCGGAGTATCAAGCAACAACAGGCTTGAACCGGCTTTCAGCCATTGCTGCGCCTTGGTGACCCCGGGCTTGTTGCCGACGATTGCGACGTTTTTCTTTACCAATCGATTGAGAAGGGTTGATTTTCCGACGTTCGGAATTCCGATGCACATCGCCTTGATGCGCGAATTCTTGATTCCGCGTGCTTCTTTTGCCGCAATTTTTTCCTTTAAGACTTCCTTGATTTTCTTTTCGATTGCGGGAAGCGTGCCCTGGTTGCTGTTGACGGCAATTGCCGGATGTCCGTTTTGCTCGTAATATGCGATCCATTCTCTCGTCAGTTTGGGATCTGCAAGATCCATCTTTGTCAAAACGATAATGCTTTTTTTGTTTTGCAGCAATTCTTCCAATTGAGGATTTCTTGAAGATTCCGGCAATCTGGCGTCAACCAGTTCCAAAACGATATCTACTGCATTTAAATTTTCTTTGACCTGGCGCAAAGCCTTTGCCATATGCCCAGGATACCACTGAATAACAGTCATTTTTGCCTCCGCTTTAATTGAATAATTTGAATGAAGTAATCGGCCAATAATTCAACAGAACGCGGCCTGATATCCATTCGCTTTTAATGGTTCCGATCGTTCGAGAATCCTTGCTGATTCTGCGGTTGTCTCCCAACACGAAATATTGATTTTTAGGAACCCTTTTCTTGCCGATAAGCTCGTTCAAAGAAAAATCGGACGTATAGGTATTGTATTGTCTCTTGACGTCATCAAGAAACGATTCGTCAACTGCTTTTCCGTTCACGTATAAGGTGTCGTCTTTATAGGAAATCATATCGCCAGGAAGGCCAATGACGCGTTTGACGCATGTTTTTCCGTTGGGAAGCGTAAAAATCACGATTTCAAAACGCTTGACCTTGCCGTATTTTCTGACCAGCACCTCATTTCCGTCATGCAAAGCAGGTTCCATCGAGTTGCCGACAACTTCAACCGGAGAGAGGACGAAAGTCCTGAAAAACAATGCCGACAAGCTCGCCATTCCGACCAACGGAACCCAGTATTTCCAGTTGAACCTGTTCAGCATCCTTTTCATGGAATTCGCCTCCTCATAAATTTGTTCACACTATTTAATCATAACAAGGATCTGCTTAAAAAAAAAGAGCGAACCTGCCGATATCGGCAGGGTCACCTTTAATTATCTCAATTCGTCTTCTGCTTTTTCAAGCACAGGATCGTTTTGATTTATTTTTTGAGAAATCTGCGTTTCAAGAGTCGTCAAAGTCTTCGTATCAGCCTTGCCGTTAACGGTCAGCTTATTTTCCTTTTGATAGGCCTCGACTGCTTTTTGAGTTTTCTCTGAGAAATAGCCGTTTTCTTTACCGGCATCATATCCTAGGAAATTCAGCATCTTCTGCAACGACTCAACCGAACTGCCGCTGTCGTCCAATTTCAGCTCTTTATTGACGTTAGGCGCCAGAACATAAGCTATGCTTGGATAGTCTGCCTTAATGTCCGGTTGCAGTCCCTTGTGATGAATCCAGGTTCCGTTCGGAGTCAGCCATTTTGCAATCGTCAGCTTAAGTTCCGTTTTGTCCTTAAACGGCAACGTATTTTGAACCGTGCCTTTCCCGTACGATTTCGTCCCGATGAGTTTGACGCCCGCTGACTGACGCAAGGCTGAAGAGAAGATTTCAGCAGCGCTTGCCGAACCACCGTTGATTAAAACGACCGTCTTTTCGTGAACCTTAAAGCCGTTGTCAAACTGCTTGCCGGCACGATAAATCGTCGGCTTGCCTGACCGTGATGCTACCTGCAAAATAACTTTGCCGTCTTTAACGAACATTGACGACATTTTCAATGCCTGATCCATTAAGCCGCCTGGATTGTTGCGCATGTCGATGACAAAAGACTTTGCCCCTTGCTTTCGCAATGAGACGATTGCCTGTTTCATTTCCTTTGCCGTGTTTTGCGAGAAAGTCGTCACTGCAATCACGCCGATTGACTTGTTTTTAGAATCCAACGTTTCCGTGACGGTTTTGACTGGAATTTTTGCCCTGACCAGAATCTTATCGAAAGTCTGCCCGTTTCGTTTGATCGTAATCGTGACCTTGGTTCCGATCTTGCCGCGCATGATTTGGACGGCCTTGTTGAGCGTCATGTCGGATGTTTGGCGTCCGTTGATTTTAACGATCAGATCATTGGCCTTGATTCCGGCCTTTGAAGCCGGAGTACCTGCAATCGGCGCAATGACTTTGATCGCATTGCTGCTTTTTTCGACCTGAGTCCCGATGCCTCCGAAACTTCCTGACATCGTATCGTTTAAATTGGAGCTTTCCGTTTCTGACATGTATTCAGAAAAAGGATCGCCCAATGCGCTGATCATGCCGTTGATTGCTCCGTCCGTCAGCTTCTTTTGCGAAATCTGCTTATAATAATTATAATAAAGCGTACTGTAGACCGAACTGATTTTGCCTAACGACTGGTTGGCAGTTTCAAGTTCTTTGACCTGTTTGTTCATAAAATAATAAACGGAACCGCCTCCCACGAGAAGCGAGACAACAATTGATACAAAAATTCCGATAAAACCTAAACGTTTTTTAAAAAGCTTTTCTTTAAAAGAACTGCTTGCTTTTTTTGTCACTAGTTTTTACTCCCATCTGCTTATGCGTTTTTGTCCAAATACAGCTGCCATGCATCATCAAAAACCGTCATTGAAGACACGTAGCCTGCTTCAAGTTCCAAGTAGTCAGAGATTTCATCATGGTCGATGGATTGCTTCGGAAAAGCAGAATCATAAAATGCCGCATTCGCAAAAGTTGCCATCTCAGTGTTTTCATCCGGATTGCGCAGCGTCATTAAAAATGCATAAAAAGTCATCGTGCCTTTAACCATCATGCCACCTACTTGTCAAGCGGAATCGACACGTTGAATCTGATATCGTCGTTTTGAAGATTCAAACTTTCTCCGCGAACTTTGATGCCTTGCTTTTTAGTCAATTGATTCAAGTCAAGCGTGATTTTTGATCTTTTTGAATCAATTTTGGCCCAGCGTCCAAGATCGTAATTGTTTTTGACGTATCCCAAAACAAAGCCTGGCGGTGCGTTCAAAGAACCGATCGCAACCGACTTGGCATTCAAAACGATGTTTCCGTCAGAGTCAAGCGCAGGTTTCGTATAAAGCGTAAAAGAAACCTTGGCTCCCAAAATTTTGGTCGTTCCCATTAAAATCGCGGACTTGTCGAGTAAAAAACGATACCTGATCGAATTTTTGGTTTGATTTTGTTTCAAATAATAATTGATTGCCGCTTCAAGCTGATCCTTGTTCATGCTGACCGACAAATCAGCATACTTGTCGGCCGAGACTTCCGTTTTTTCAACGATTCTGTTCTGATCAACGCTTGGAGTCGTAACTTTGACAAAGATAAACATAAAAAATGCAATTACCAGTCCCAGCAAAATGGCAAACGCCCATTTCCACGGATTGGCAGGCTTCGTCAGCTTAACGGTTTTTCTTTTGTGTTCCGTCAAAATCATTCATTTCCTTTCTTAAGCCACAGATCTTCATGTTTTTCCATCACTTCGTAAAGTCTCGATGTCATATATCTGTAGCCTTTTTTATTGGGATGAAAGTGGTCAGCATCAGACAGATAGTCATTCTTTTCTGATTTGTCGTTCAATGCGGTTTCAAGTTTTTGATTTGAAAGTTCAGCCAGATCAGAATTTGCCTCCTGCTTCAGTTTCTTCTTTGAATGGCCATAATATTGACCTTCGGACAACTGATCGCAAACATCGACGAACTCCATCTTATCATCCTTTTCAGCATGAGATTCAGCAATTTTATTCCATTCTTCAGTATATTCCTGCATTGGGGTCAAGTTTGGAAAATATACGTAAAACGGATTGTACACGCTGATTAAAAAAATCGGTGCCTTGCTGTTGTATTTTCTGACTGCCGCAAACAAGGATGAAAGTTTGGCATCATATTTCTCTTCTTCTTTTGGCATCACCTTGTCAAGCTTGTTTGCAGCAAGTGCCATAAAGTTGTTTTGCATGACCTGCATCAGATCGTTTCCGCCGACCGTCATCGTAATCACGTCTGCATCTTCCAAGGCGTCTTGAAGCTTCTTGCTGGTTTCGACGCGCTTTTCGATCTGATCGCTTCTGTCGCCCGTTTTGCCAAAGTTATTGGTCGTGACCGAAACGTTGTGTTCCTTGTTCAGCTTTTGCTTGATCATGTGGACGTACCCGCCCTTATTTTCAGGATCGCCAACCCCATGAGTCAAGGAATCGCCCAATCCCACCAACGAAATGTCTTGTTTCGGAACTTTTCTGGAACTTGCTGCCTTGGCGGTATCCGATTTTTCCAAATCCACTTCGTTGTGAGTTGAAACCGTGCATTTCAATAACGAAAAAGCACCGACGGAAACCAACAAAACCACGCCCAAAAAGATTAATAAACTCTTTGCTTTCTTCACTTAATAAGTCACCCCGTCTAAATTACATATAAGAGTATTGTATAACATCTTGCAGCTGAAAATCAAAAACGATGCCGGTTTTTGTTGTTAAATTCTGCAATTGTATGTTAAAGTTTTTTTGAGGAGGCATTTTTTTGAAACGTAAAGTACCAACAGAACATATTATTTTCGTCGGGGTTTGGACGGGGCTTTGTTTTGCCGTTTACGGCGGCATCGGCATCGTCAATATCGTCAAAGCCATTTTGGCCAAAGACATCGGCATGACGACAGCCGCTTCAATCATGTTCGGAGCATGCATGATTTATATAATTTTGCAAATTATTTCAGTCAGCATGGTCAATACCCGTGCCAGCACGACGATGGGCAAAATTTCGCTTGATTTCGCCATCATTGCTGTAATCAGCTCGCTTTTCCCGTATTGTTTCGGCTTGAAATTTTCGGCAAACGGCTGGGTTTCGTTCGGATTGCTGTGCGGAGTCGCAGTTTTGATGATCATCTACACCAGCATCAGATATTTTAAATATTGGAATTTTGTCTATCCTGTCTTTGCGGTCATCTACATCGCCAGTTTCATCCTGGTTTTTTCGAAAATGAATTTTATTTCCGTAATCGCATCCGTCCTGACTTTACTGGGGATGTTCATGCTCAGCCGCGAGAAACTGTTCTTGATTTCACATATTTTGGTTCCGACGGGAATCACGCTCAGCGCGCTGGCAACGTTATGCCTTTCGTTATCAGGCGAGACCGTTCAATTGTTGTAATCGTCATGCAAAATCATAATTAAAAAAGCGCAACCAGACTCATGCGGGTTGCGCTTTTTTTGGGTTATTTTCTTTCATAAACGAAAAACGTGTGCTGATATTGATTCTTTTCGTCCGTCGTTCCTTTTTCTTCGTATTTTAAAGCAAAACGGTCCATGTCAAGGTCCGGCATTGTCGTGTCCGCGTCAAACTTTTCTTTAATCTTCGTGACATAAAGCAGATCGACGTCATCCTTGAACATTTTAAACAAGGATGCGCCGCCGATAACGAACGTTATTTCAGAATCGTGTTCCGCAAGCCATTTTCTCAAATCATTTTCGTTATGAACGACGACAACCTGATCATTGTCTGCATATTCTTTTTCAAATTCAATGCTGTGGGTCAAAATGACGTGCAAACGACCAGGAAGAAGCTTCGGAAAACTGTCAAACGTTTTTTTGCCCATAATCATCGGATGTCCCGATGTCTGTCGCTTAAAATAGGCCAAATCATTCGGCAAGTGCCACGGCAGTCTGCCGTTGATGCCGATATGATGCGCAGAATCTTCAGCCCATATATATGCTAACATTTCAGTCCCCCCTGTCAAACAGCAACCGGTGCCTTGATTGCCGGTGCCGGATCATAGTCGATGACTTTGATGTCATCAACGTCAAAGTCTTCCAAATGCTTCTTTTCAGGGTTGAGCCATAACGTCGGTGCTTTCTTCGGAATCCTTTTGAGTTGTTCTTTAACCTGTTCGATATGATTCGAATAAATATGAGCATCACCCAAAGTATGCACGAATTCTCCGACTTCAAGGCCGCATTCGCGCGCAATCAGATGCGTCAGCAGCGAGTAGCTTGCAATATTGAACGGCACGCCCAAAAAAACGTCCCCGCTTCGTTGGTAAAGCTGACAGCTGAGTTTTCCGTTGTTTACGTAAAATTGGAACAATGAATGGCAAGGAGGCAGAGCGCTCGTCGGCACGTCTTCTGGATTCCACGCGGTAACGATCAGACGCCTTGAATCAGGATTGGTCTTGATTTCTTCAATCACGTTCTTGATCTGATCGATCGTCTCGCCATTGCTCGTCTTCCAGTGACGCCATTGTGCACCGTAAACGTTGCCCAAATCACCGTATTTTTTGGCAAATTCGTCATCATTGACCATTCTGTCGCAAAAAAGTTTCATCTGTTCTCGATAGACTTTGTCAAATTCAGGGTCTTTTTGGCAGCGCAAGCCAAAATCCTTCATATCCGGTCCTTCGTACTCGTCTGATTCAACCCATTTTTTGAATGCCCATTCGTCCCAAATGTGATTTTTGTGCTTAAGAAGATACTGAATGTTCGTATCGCCGTTTAAAAACCATAAAAGCTCGCTTTTAATCAGTCCCAACGGAACCTTTTTGGTCGTCAAAAGCGGGAATCCTTTGCCGAGATCAAAGCGCATCTGGTATCCGAACAGGCTTATGGTTCCTGTCTTCGTCCTATCATCTTTTTTGTGTCCATGATCCAAAATATCGCGGATCAGTTGCAAATACGGTTCTTCTAGTTCTGCCATCATAATCCTCCCTATACATACTGTCCTAAATATTCCCAACGTTCCATTGCTTCTTCGCTTCGCTGATCGATCTCGTCAATCTGACGCTGCAAATCGCCAAGCCTGCCGTAATCTGAGCCCGGAACGTTGTTCATTTCTTCCTGGAGCTCTGCCTTGCGTTCATCAAGATCGTCAATTTCCTTTTCCAGTCTGTCAAATTCCATTTGTTCCGCATAAGTCAGCTTGGTTTTTTCTTTTGAGACTTTCTTGTCTTCCGTTGAAGAATTTGCGCTGCTTTTCTGCGGTGTGACACTTTCTTTTTTAGCATGAGCTTCTTGACTCAGATAATCAGTGAACATTCCCGTATAACGCTCTATCCGTGCTTGACCTTTGAAAATCAAAAGATCTGACGCAACCTTGTCCAGGAAATAACGATCATGAGAAACAGTGATGACCGTCCCTGCGAAGGATTCGAGATAATCCTCAAGAATCGTCAAAGTTCCGATGTCAAGATCATTGGTCGGCTCGTCAAGCAGCAACACGTTTGGTGAAGACATCAGCAATTTCAACAGATAAAGTCTTCTCTTTTCACCGCCCGACAATTTTCTGATCAAGGTTCCGTGCATGAAACGCGGAAAAAGAAACTGTTCGAGCAGCTGCGTCGTGCTGACGCGTTCGCCGTTTTTGTTGACGACGCTTTGTCCGACTTCGTCCAAATAATTGATGATTCGCTTATCTTCCGGAATTTTTTCCGTTTGTTGCCGATAGTAGGCCAGCTTAACGGTCTCACCGACGATCAGCTCGCCCGAATCAAGCGGCAAATCGCCTGCAAGCACGTTCAAAAAACTGGATTTGCCGGCACCGTTGACGCCGGTGATTCCGATTCTGTCGCCAGCTTTGACCAACAGATCAAAATCATTGATAATCTTGTGATTTTGAAGCGTCAGCGATCCTTTTTTGACCTCGAGCACTTTTTTGCCGAGTCGAGCCTGCCCAAGATTGATGTCGACTTTTCCGTCAACCTGCACTTTGTTCAGGCCATCCTTTAACTCGTTGAAATGATTGATGCGAGCCTGTTGCTTGGTAGTTCTGGCCTTGGCTCCGGTACGCATCCAGGCAAGCTCTTTTTTGTAAAGCTGCTGCTGCTTGTGTTCGGCAACCAGTTCGCGTTCGACGCGTTCTGCTTTTTGTGCAACGAAATCTTGATAGTTTCCGGTGTAAAAATACAGTTTTCCAAACGAAAGCTCAATGATTCGCGAAGCAATCTGATCCAGGAAATATCGATCATGCGTAACGACCAACAGCGCTCCCTTATATGACGCAAGGTAGCTTTGAAGCCACTCGATCGAATCAAAGTCAAGATGATTCGTCGGTTCATCCAAAATCAAGAGGTCTGGTGCCTGAATCAAAACCTGAGCCAGCCCGACACGTTTCAGCTGTCCGCCTGAGAGCGTCCCGACCTGTTGGTTCCAGTCGCTGATGTGAAGCTGCGTCAAAATCGTCTTGACGTCGCTTTCTGCAGTCCATGCATCTTCTTGATTCATCTTGTCTTCAGCATCCGAATATCGCTTGGCGAGCTTTTCGTTTTCAGGATCAGCCCCGTACGCTTCCAACGCCTCTTCGTAATTTCTGACGGTTTGAAAAATCGGTCCCGCCCCTTCAAAAACGGCCTCGATAATCGTTTTTGAAGCGTCAAGTTCAGGCATCTGCTTCAAATACCCGATGCGATAATCGTTTGGAGCGATTAATTCCCCCGAATCAGCCGGATCGATTCCGCTGATCGCATTGAGCAAAGTTGTTTTTCCTGAACCGTTCGTTCCGATCAGACCGATGCGATCATGTTCGTTGATGATGAAATCAGCATCCTCAAACAACGTTTTTTCACCGTAGGTCTTGGTTAAATGTTCAATCCTTAATGTTTGCATAATTTCACTTTCTTCGTCTTTTCTGAGAACGTAATTAATTAAAATTATATCATATCTATTCTATATGTAAATTTGCTTACGTGTCATTTGCCAAAAAATATCCGTTCCGTTTTTTCAGCATCGATAAACACTGCTAGTCAACGGACTTCAATGCTTCCAGCATATCGATTTGTTTCAGCTTACGGTTGACGAAACATCCCAAAACAAAGAGGATGAAGACGATTGCCGCCACGGGAATCAGATAGATTCTGAGCGGCACGCTCGGATCAAACATGATGTAATCGGACCCGATCATCTCCAGGATGATTTTATGCATGATCTGCCCGAAAAAAAGGCCTGAAACAATGCCGACGAAAGACAGCACGATTGTTTCGCGATAAATATAAAGCGTGACTTCCCTGTTGTGAAATCCAAGAACCTTAACTGTCGAAAGCTCGCGAATTCGTTCTGCAACGTTGATATTGGTCAAATTATAGAGAATGACGATTGCAAGCAAAACGGACAGGACGGTCAAGATTACCATGACCATTTGCAACGAATCAACGACGGAAGCAAGCTGTCTGATCAAAGACGTATTTTGGGACACGTTATAAACGTCAGGAAGCTTGATGAAATCCGCTGCGGTATTTTCGACGTTTTTGACGTCTTGATCCTTTAACCTGACGATCGTGACATTGGATTGATACGAATCATGCGTTGCCTTTTCATAATAGGATTTCGTCATGTAGATAAAGTGTCCGGCATACATTTCGGCAACTCCCGAAACCTTGACCCTGACTTTTTTGCCGTTGATTTTTAGTTTGACCGAATCGCCTTTTTTCACGCCGCAAAGATTTGCGAACTTTTCGGAGAATACGGCACCGGAATTTCCCAAAGGAATTTTTTGACCTCCTTTTCTTTCGCGCAAGTCAACGAACGAATTTATGTTGCCGTCCGGAAAAACGAACAGCGAACTGTCGTTTTTGCCATGAACCGATTTCAGCATGACATTTTCCTGAGCTCTTGCTTTTCTGGCAAGCAACTGCTCCGATTTGGTCTTTTGATCGGCCGATTTCCTTGAATCATTGAACACAAGCATGTCATATTTGATAATCTGTCCGAACTGTCGCTTGGAAACGCCGGAAACCGATGTTTGAATGCCAAGACCGGAAAACAGCAAGGCAACCGAGCCTGCCACGCCAAAAATGGTCATCAGCATGCGCTGCTTGTAGCGAAAAATATTTCTGGCGGTTACCTTTTGCGTGAATGACAGCTTTTGCCAAAGAAACGCTATTTTTTCAAGCAAGATCTTTGAGCCCGAGGCCGGTGGCTTTGGCAGCATCAAATGAGCAGGCTCTTCGCCAAGATTGCGTGCGGCAACCAGCAATGCCGGCAAAACGGACGAGATGAGCGCTGCTGCAAACGTAAGAAGCGTATACGACCAGTAGAAGCCGATTTTTTCAGAACCGACAACCGTCGTTTTCGAAACAATATCGCTGATCATCGGCGACAAAAAGAAGTTTCCGACCAAAATGCCGATAAAAGTCCCTGACATGCTTGTCACGAAACCGTAAATGACAAATTTGGAAATCACTTGCCGTTTCGTATAACCCAAGGCACGGAACAGCCCCGCATTCAACCGTTCCTCATCCACAAATCTTGTCATCGTCGTCAAAGTTACCAGTGCAGCGACAAGATACAGCACGACCGGAAAAACGTTTCCGACCGCCGAGATGCTCGTTGTCGCATTCTTATAGGTTCCATAACCGTCCGATCCGGCAATGCTTTTCCTGTCATCGATCGTGTAGGTCGGTTTTTTCATCTGCGAAAGCTTGTTTTCGCTTGCTCTGACGCCTGACATTCCCTGATCGTATCTTTCCTGTTGTTTTGCAATCATCAAAGCAGGAACGCCATTTCTTTTTGCTTGTTCGATATTTTCTTTTAGTTCAGAAAGCTTTTGCTTCGTCCTTTCGATTTTGGCCAAGGGCTGTGCTTTGAGATGTTCAAGTCTTGTTTGCCCGATTTTTTGAAGCTTGTTTTTGAGAAGTCTTTGATCATCGTCTGCCTTTTTGTCATAGTCATCCGTATAATAGGGATGATTGCTCAGATCGTCGAACCTGATTCTTCCGATCGTATAAAATGCAGAGTCAAACGCTTTTTCGGATGCAAACGCATAGCCTTTCAGCTCGCCTGTTCCCGCAGAAGAGCTTCCCATGGTCGAATTGTCCCAAATATCGGCCGACTTGGCGAATCCGACAACCGTATAGGCGTTTTTTCGCAAAAGCTTTGCCTTGTCTTCAGAAAAAACGATTTTGTCGCCGACTCTGTATTTTTTTTGAAGAGACGGGCCTAAAACGATCTCTGCGTCATTTTTTGGCATTCTGCCGGAAATCAGCGTACACAGAGACATTTTTTTCGGAACCGAAAAAATTCGAACGGCACTGTTCGTATGTTTGATGGCGACGTCGGTCAAATTTGCCAATTCAACTTGAACTCCTTTGATTTTGTTCAGTTCCTCCTTCTCCGTCTTGGTCAGCCCATAGTTCGACGTGACGTAAAAATCAGCCATTTTTGTTTTTGATGCATATTCTTGAGCAGTATTTTGCATATTGGGTCCCGTCACCTTCAAACCCGTCAATGCCATTGCGCCAAGCGCCAATAAAAAAACGATTGACAGCGTTCTTCCAAATGAGATCGTAAAAGCATGAAGAACGTCTTTCCAGTATTTTTTCTTTTTCATTTCCGTTCCCCCGTGTTAATACTCAAGCTTTTCAATATCCATCGGATGGTCGTTGATCTCAACGCGACTGACGGTCGCATCCCTCATATGAATCACACGATCGGCAATCGGTGCCAAAGAAGAATTATGCGTGACAATCACAACCGTTGCACCGCTTTTTTTCGACATGTCCTGCAAGATTTTCAAAACCTGTTTGCCCGTTTCGTAATCCAAAGCACCAGTCGGTTCATCGCATAACAAAAGCTTCGGCTGCTTGGCAACGGCCCTTGCGATCGAAACGCGCTGCTGCTCTCCGCCTGAAAGTTGAGCCGGAAAATTATCAATGCGTTCTTTCAGTCCGACTTCCGTCAAAACTTTGACCGGATCAAGCGAATCGGAGACGATTTCAACAGCCAATTCGACATTTTCCTTGGCAGTCAGATTGGCAACCAGATTATAGAACTGAAAGACAAAACCAATGTCGTTTCTTCTGTAGTCCGTTCGTTTTCGATCATTAAATCCTGCAATGTCGGTGCCATCGATAATGACTTCTCCTTCGTCAAAGACGTCCATTCCGCCCAAGACGTTGAGCAGCGTCGATTTTCCCGCTCCTGAAGTTCCAAGAATGATTACCAGCTCGCCTTTTTCGATTTCGAAATTAACGTCTCGATTGGCTTCGATGACGTTTTCTCCCATGTGATAACGTTTGTACAGGTGCTTCACTTCGATATATGCCATACTGATCCTTCTTCCTTAAAAAAAAGCACGCCTAAAGACGTGCTGTGCTTATTTCATTCTTTGCTTTGCCAGCTCAAGCAAGGAAGCTTTTTCATTTTCCACTCGTCCAAACAAAACCTCTTCCTCAAGGTAATCAAGTATTTCTCCCATCTTAGGTCCCGGCTTGATGCCTGCTTCTTTAATCAAATCCCCGCCGTTTGCCTTAAGATCTTTTTTTGACTTGATCGGAAGAGTACGGTAATCATGAATCAATTTGTCTTCATCAACGGTGATTCCCATTTGCTTTGCAACTGCCAAAGCGGTCTTTAAACCTGTTTCTCCAACGTTATACAACGTAAAACGCGTAACGCGACGATCCGCAATGCTTTCCAACGCGGCAACCGCTTTTTCAGTTTGGGCAATTGTTTCGTTTGACGACTTCCATGCTCGCAAAAGCTTTGCCGAATCTTTTCCATCCATCTTCAAACAGTATGAAAGAAGCGTCCAGGCTTCGATTTCATCTTGAATTTCCAGCTTTCTTTTTGAAAGTTCATTGAACGTTTCGCCGTATTTTGAAAACATCGGACAATGCTGATACAATTTCGTTTCATAGAATGCGCTCAATCCGCAGCCAGGATTTTTTCCCATCAGCAGCTTGATCCATTCGACGTGAATGCGCTCAACGGCGATTTTTTCCAGCAAAGCCGCATTTTCTCCAAGAGCCTGAAATGTCTTTTCTTCAATTTTGAAATCGAGCTGACTCGCGAAACGAATCGTACGCATCATTCTCAAAGCATCTTCGTGGAATCGCTCATGCGCATCACCGACAGCTTTCAAACGCTTGTTTTGCAAGTCGCTCAAGCCGTCAAACATGTCAATGACTCTGCCCGTTTCATCCATTGCGAACGCATTGATCGTCAAATCACGCCTCTTTAAATCTTCTTCAAGCGAACGAACGAAAGTCACGTGATCAGGACGTCTAAAATCCTGATAGGTCGATTCGGTTCTGAAGGTCGTAATCTCATAGCCCTCGCCATGATCCAAAACCATCACCGTTCCGTGCTGAATGCCGGTATCAACGGTCTTTTTGAAAATTTTTTTGATTTCCCGCGGGTATGCGCTCGTGGCGATATCAACGTCATGAATCGGAAGCCCAAGCAGCGTGTCACGGACGCTTCCGCCGACAAAATAAGCTTCAAAGCCGGCCTGCTTGATCGTTTCAATAATCGGTTTGGCATCAAGAAATTCTTGCGGAAGTTCTTTTACGATCATAAGAGATTTTCCAATCCGATCATCAATTCATCATAGTTGCGAATCTTTTCAGTTGCTACGGCAACGCCCGACATGAATGAAATTCGATCAAACGAATCCTGACGAATCGTCAAAGCCTCGCCTTTTCCTCCGAATAAAACCTGCTCGTGAGCAACGTATCCCGGCAAACGAACAGCATGAATGCGCATGCCTTCGTAATCCGCACCGCGTGCTCCTGCCAGGGTTTCTTTTTCATCCGGATTGCCCTGTTTATGTGCCTTGCGAACTTCAGCAATCATTTTGGCGGTATTGATGGCCGTGCCGGATGGAGCGTCCAGCTTGTTGTCGTGATGCATTTCGATGATTTCGACGTCCGGCAAATATTCAGCTGCCTTTTTGGCGAACTGCATCAGCAAAACGGCCGAAATGCCAAAGTTTGGCGCAATGAGCCCGCCGACATGTTCTTTTTTGGCAAGAGCCTGAAGTTCGGCAACCTGATCGTCGCTCATTCCCGTTGTCCCGATTACCGGACTGATGTGATTTTCCAAAGCAAACTTCGCATTTTCAAAAACAGCGCTTGGCGCAGTAAAGTCGATCCAGACTTCGGCGTCCGTCTTGATTTCTTCGCGCGAAACATAGACGGGAACGTCCGTATCCTTATACTCTGCATTTTCATTAAGGTTCTTTTCCTTGGCGCAAGGATCAAACACGCCGACCAACTCAAAATCTTTATGTTCGAGGACCATTTGAACGGTCGTGTTCCCCATGCGTCCCTTAAAACCGGCTACTAATACTTTAACCATTTATATCATTCCTTCTTAAACAGTATTTTTTGAATCCCTTTCAGGGAATCGCCTATATCACTACAATTTTACACATTTTTTTGCTTATTCGCAATCAAACTTTATCTCGTTTCAAAAGAACTTGATTCTAGTCCGCCAACATACTAATATAGTATACTGATATATCAATTCAAATGATGGAGGAATTTTTATGCCGGATTATTCTCTTAACATGAGCATCGATCTGACCTGGTTCAAATGCAACATGCTTTATTCCAGATGGGCCGCTAAAAACGGAATGGGGTATCCCGAAATGATGGTGCTTTATGGCCTTTATGCTTTTAAATGCAGTTCCCAAAAAGAAATCGCCGAACATTGCGGCATCGTCAAACAAACCGTCAACACTGTCGTCCATGATTTGGAAAAACACGGTCTGATTGAAATGACGCCATCGAAAACGGACAAGCGCTCCCGCATCATTTCCTTGACGGACGCAGGCCAAGCCTATGCGATGGAAAAAATCGGACCTCTTCTTGATACGGAAAAGCAAATTTGTCATCAAATCGGATCTGACCGCATTTCTTCAGCTGTTGAAACGCTTGATCTGTTCAATGTCTTATTCGAACGAAACTTAAACGAGGTATAAAACATGTCTGACTTGAGAACTTTTATGAATTACGTCATCCCGTCCGTGCTCTCATTTGCTCTTTCAGGAGTCTATGCGATCGTTGACGGCTTTTTCGTCGGAAACACGATGGGCGACATCGGGCTTTCCGCCATCAACGTTGCCTATCCGATCACGGCCGTTATTTTAGCCGTCGGAACCGGCATCGGAATGGGAGGAGCCGTTCAATATTCGATCAGTTCGGCCCAAAACAAGCCGAAAAAGGCAATGAACTTTGTCAACGGAACACTTTGGCTTTTGATTGTTTCAAGCATCATCATCACTCTTTCAGCGGGACTTTTCCCTGAATTCTTCGTCAGCTTGCTCGGCGCGAAGGGAACCTTGCTTGAAATGGGAACGATTTATATTCGCGTGATTGCGCTCGGAGCCTTTTTGCAAATCGGCAGTACTGGTCTGGTCCCGATGATCAGAAACTATGGCGGAGCTTTTTTCTCCATGGTGGCCATGATCAGCGGGTTCGTCACGAACATCATTCTCGATTATCTGTTGGTTTGGGTTTTAAATCTGGGGATGACGGGGGCAGGTTTGGCCACGATTCTCGGAGAGGGATTGACGTTCTTGCTTGCACTGATCTATTTGCTTAAGAAAAGCAGCATCAGCCCGAAAATTCCACTATGCATCATCAAGAAAATCAGCGGACCCGTGATCAGAGTCGGGATTGCTCCATTCGGGATGTCGCTTGCTCCCAATATTTCTCTTGTCATCATTAACTGGTTTTCGATCAAATACGGAGGAGACAGAGCCGTTGCAACGTATGCCTGCATTTCTTACGTCATCTGCGTCATCTATCTGATTTTACAAGGCGTCGGAGATGGCAGTCAGCCGCTGATGAGTCGATATTATGGCGCTAAAAATCTGCATAAGCTGAAGATCACGCGCGATATGGCATATGTCTTCTCACTGATTCTCGCTTTGCTCGGATGTTTTGCGACGTTTTATGCCAAGGGGGCCATCGGTGCATTATTCGGAACGTCCGCTTCGGTAAATGCAGAGATTGAAAAGATAATTCCGATCTTCTTAGTTTCTGTTCCGTTCGTTTCAATCAGCCGCATTGCCACTGCGAGTTTTTATGCGACCGAAAAGACCGCCTTTTCATATGTTCTGACGTTTATCGAACCCGTTTTGATGCTGATATTGATGCTGATTTTGCCCCCGCTGTTCGGCGGACAGATCATGGTTTGGTGGAGCAGCGTTTTTGCCAGAATAATTTCTGCGATTCTGGCATATGCCCTGAAGCTCGTCGTCGAAAAAAACGAAAAAACGCAATTAGGCTGAGCTTGAAACAAAATTCCGTATTAAATAATAAGTTTTTGCTCATATTCAACAAATTTTTCTCTAACGTGATATGATGAAAGATGTTAAGTTCGTCATACTATGGAGGTGTGGTCGTGAATAAAGACAAAATTCATGTCCTGGATTTCTTGATGATTGCATTGGGGTGCGCATTTTACGGATACGGACTGGTAAACGTCAATATTGCCAATAATTTGGCAGAAGGCGGAGTTACCGGCGTGACGCTGATTATTCGCTACTGGCTGCATATTGACCCGGCATATACGACGGTTTTGATCAACGTGCCTTTGATTTTGATCGGCTATCGTTATCTTGGCAAAAAATCTTTGCTGTATACTGTTTACGGAACGCTCAGCCTGTCCTTTTTCATCTGGCTGTGGCAACGCGTTTCCTTGCCAGTCAATCTCAACGTCCAGCATGACATGTTTCTTGCGGGAATTTTAGCTGGTTTCTTCGGGGGGCTAGGGTCCGGGCTGGTCTACCGATTTGGCGGAACCACCGGCGGAACCGACGTCGTTGCAAGAATTCTCGAAAAACAAAAAGGGATTTCGATGGGCAAAACTTTGCTTTCGCTTGACGTTTTGGTTTTAACTCTGTCTCTTTCCTATCTCAATCTCAGACAAATGATGTATACGCTGCTTGCTTCATACGTCTTTTCAAAGATTGTTGATTTCATTCAGGAAGGTTCCTACTCTGCCCGCGGTTTGATCATCATCTCTCCGAAAAACGATGAGATCGCAAACGAACTCATGCGTCAGCTTGATCGCGGAGTCAGTTTCATCAAGGCTGAAGGCGGATATTCGGGACAGGACAAAAAGGCAATTTACAGCGTCATCAGCTCAACTGAATTGACGATTGCCAAAAGAATTATCGAAACCATCGACAGCAGTGCTTTTATCTCAATCATTGACGTTAATGAAGTTCTCGGAGAAGGATTTACTTATGAGAAGAAGCCAACGAAGTTTTCTAAATAAATATTCTTAAAGTCAGATCGAAGGGTCTGGCTTTTTTTAGAAGCTGATCCCTCCTGTCGATGTGAATTGGATTTGTTTATTAGTTAAAGTAAGAATTTATTATTACTAAAATTGACTCGTGCATCATTCCCAGTTGTTTGGTTAAAGTAACTATCTATTGTAACTTAGGCTCGGCCTTGATTACCCACTTTTATTCAAAAAGCGCCCCCTTCTTTCAGGGAACGCCTGCTCAAAAATTTTTTAAACTTCTTAGACTGTCCTTTTTCTTTAGCCGATAACTAAATTATGCCCTATCAATGTTAAATAGTCTTAAATCAAGAAAATTTTTCACCTGAATGAAACAAAAAACGCCCGTTCCGAATCGGACAGGCGTTTTTGAACAGCAATTATTTTATTTATTTTTCAATAGTGAGCTTATCAGTTTCTTTCTTCAATTGGCCGGAAATATCACGCAAATCTGAAACATGCTGCGTGAATTCGTCCATCGTTGCCAGAACTTCTTCGGAATTTGCGGAAACCTCTTCCGTTCCAGCTGCATTTTCTTGCGTTGAAGCAGAGATGCTTTCAAGTCCTTCGAGCACTTTGGCTTGGACTTCTTCGATTTTCGTTGAAGATTCAGCGACTCCGGCAACTCTTTCGGCCATTTCCTGATTGCGCTTGAAGACTTCCATCGTCGATTTGATGGCTTCTTGAA